>Ga0180009_10002011_pt1 | contig 24071 bp, 12 predicted proteins | sample OS_PC_MetaG_FD_123537 | JGI IMG/M metagenome (GOLD analysis project Ga0180009, IMG submission 123537) | Groundwater microbial communities from the Aspo Hard Rock Laboratory (HRL) deep subsurface site, Sweden - OS_PC_MetaG | ecosystem: Environmental > Aquatic > Deep subsurface > Groundwater...
CGAGACGCTCCTTGTGAATTTATGCAGCCGCCGAGACAGGCACCCAATTCGCTAGAACGTCCCCGAAACGCACGGCATCGGCGTGTTCCCGGCTACTCACTTTGAATCAACCAATTGGGACTGAGGGCAGGCGCAGCAGACAAGTGCGAGGCCCATGCGCCACCGGGGTCACCCGATGCGGAAGAACGCCTCGAGCCGGTTGCCCTCCTGATCGCTCTGCCGCGAGAGGTGTCCCCCGCCGCGGTCCAGGATCTCGCGAACCAGACGCAGGCTCAGGTCGCCCTGGCCCTGCTCGTTGTCATCGAGGAAGAAGTCCTCTCCCTGTCGCTCGCCGAGCCAGCGTGGTGGGCCGTTGTCCTTCAGCTCGAGCACCACGTGGTCGCCACGCAGCTCCGTTTCCAGCCGGATCTGGAGCTCGACGCCCGGTCGGGGATCCGCGGCGAGCACCGAGCGCCTCGAGCTCATCAGCAGGCTCAGCACCGCCTGCGCCAGCTCCTTCTGCCGCCCCATCACCGGCGGGATCGGCCGCAGGTCGACCTCCAGCCTGGCGCGCCCCACCAGCTCGTGGGTCACCAGGTCCAGGATGGAAAGACAGAGGGCGTTCAGATCCACCGGCTCCGGCTCTGCCAGGTCGCGGCGGGAGAAGATCTGGAGCGTGCCGACCACCTTCTGGATCCGCGTCACCCCCTCGAGGCAGCGCTCCACCATGCGCAGGATGTGGCCCAGCTCTCCCTTTGCCTGCTCCTCGTCGGCCCCCGCCGCCTGCGCCAGCTTGCTCAGGTTGTCGGCCGAGCGCTTGAGGTACTCCAGGTTCGGCAGGATGAAGCAGGCCGGGTTGTTGATCTCGTGGGCCACGCCGGCAGCCAGCATGCCGACCGAGACCAGCGCCTCGCTCTCGGCCAGGCGGGTCTGGGCCCTGAGAAGCTCCTCGAGGGTCCGCTCAAGCTCGACCGTCCGGAGCTCGAGGGCATCCTTGGCCTTCTGCAGCTCGGCCCGCGCCTCGGCCCGCTCGCGCGTCAGCCTGACCCGGTCCAGCGCCCGGCGGACCCGAAGCAGCACCTGCTGCTTGCGCAGGGGCTTGGTCATGTAGGCGTAGATGTCCTCCTCAACCGCCTGGATCGCGCTCTCCACCGACTGGTCCGCCGTCACCAGGATGCGGGCCGTGTCGGGGCAGACCTGCCGGGCCACCCGGCAGACGTCGAACCCGTCCTCCCCGTCCAGGTTCTTGTCGACGATGATCAGGTCGTAGGAGGCGTTGCGGATGGCGTCGGTGGCCTCCCCGGCGGTGGCGACGGCGTCGACCGAGTAGTGGGCCTCTTCCAGCAGCAGCTTGAGCAGGTGGCGAACAGTTGGCGCGTCATCCACCACCAGGATCCGTTCCGGCGCCGCCATCACGCACCATGGTAGGAGGCCCCCAGGGGGGGGTCAAGAAAGCGCAGTCCTGCCAAGATCCTATCGGGTCAGCCCGACGTGCTGCTCGAGCCGGGTCACCCGCTCCCGCAGCCGCTGGTGCTCCTCGCGGTGCTCGCCAAGCAGGACGTTGTCGATCCGCTCGCCGAGCCCGTCGATACGCTGTCCGATGCTGTCAAACCCTCGGTCCAGCCGGGCGTTCGTTTCCCTGACCTCGGCGTTGGTTTCCCTGACCTCGGCGTTGGTCTTCCTGACCTCGTCGCGGATCTCCTTCAGGATCTCCACTGTGATATCGACGGCGCCGTTCTTCTTGCCGGCCATGGCGAGCCTCCTCTTCAATTCTAGCCGTTGGTGCCCAGGTGCACCACCAGCACAGGGAAGCAACAGCCGGGCCAGTCATCGACATCGTGATTCTGCCGGGTTGGGTGGGGTCTGTCCCCGTGCGATCCGGCTGGCCGGTCCGGAGGCGTCCGGGACACGGACAAGGCAACGATTACGAAGAGATAACTCAACAAGTTTTTCCCACGGTCAGCGATTCGGCAGCCATTGCAGTAAGTTGGAGTGGGAAAACTCAGAAACACTGGCAACGTTGCCTCCGCCCCGCCCCGGTGGGGTTGGGTAGCCCTACGCTACCCGTCAGCGGGCGCCGTAGCCCGCCTCGACGGCCAGGAAGCGCTTCCTGAGGCGGCCTGGGCCACGTCCAGGAGCTGGGCCACGCACTGGAGGGAGGTGCCCCAGGCCTCGCCCATCTCGGCGAGCGTCGCGCTGCCCAGGTGGCCCGGAGCAACCCCGCCCCCTGCGGCCAGGATGCGCCGGACCAGGGCGCCTGAAGGTCGGCCTGCTGTCACCCGCGAACCACGGAACGGAAAAACGCACGGCTTGCCGTCGCCGTGGCCCCGTGGTACTCAAGCCCCGTCCCGGAAACACAGTTTGAAACACCTACGCTTATAGGTGGGTGGGTGGATCGATGGGTCTCGTCAAGTATCCCAGTTACGGCAAGATCGGCTTGCTCCTCTTCGGTGGAATCTTCCTGATGTTTGTGGTGTTCACCGACATGTGTTCCTCCCTTTATGTGGCTCAGCCTAGCAGCAACCCGTCGACCACGGAGTTCAATGAATGCTTGCGCAAGAAGAAGCCAATGATGGATGTGTGTCTTCCCGAGTGTGAGGCCGACAAGAACCTCCAGGGTCAAGCCTTCGATTCCTGTCTTGATGCCTGCGCAATGAAGGAGTTCGGCAAGCCGATCCCCGTCTGTGCACCATTGCTTCAACCTTGACTGACTGATGTCAGGCGCAGTATCTATGACACCAGGTCTCGATCGAACTGGTTGATATCGACGCTGATCGTGTCGAAGCCGATCTGTGCGGTGGCCTCAATGCAGTGAGCGCCGCTCGGGCGACGCGCGCACCGAATCCTCGTCGTCTGGACAGGGCTGCTCAACTTCGTGTCAGACGCCCAAGTTCCCGCGGCAGACAGCTCGTAGGCCACCCCGTACTCGATCATGAGTGCGGCGAGATGGGGCCATCGGCCTGGTGGATCGGCTACTTGAACGCGATCGTGACTGCGTCCAGTTTCGGGGTACTGCCGAAGTCGCTTCCCAGATAGGCGCGGTACTGGATGTAGCGGTTGCCCGAGTGTGCCGAGTTGATGGTCGTTGATGATGTGGTGTAGTAGTCCGCCGAAGCCGTTGGCCCATACCACGTAGCCGCCTGAAGCGAGGCCGCAGTGTTCGCAGACCGAAGCTGGAACTTCAGCGTCGTGTTCTTCGGCACTGTCGCAGACCATGACAGGTTCAGGAATGTCGGAGAGGGGACCTGGGTATCCAGAACACGCGAGGTAAACGTGTGCGTCGAGCTTCTGTCAGACACTGCGCCCGGGTCCGTATCCATGATACCTGTCCCATGTAGCGTAGGCAGGTCGGTTCGGTTGGACACGGAGAAACCTGCGCCGCCGCCCCAGTAGATGTAGGAGCCGGATGTTGCTTGGCCACCGCCCTGTGAGAACACAATGTCGAGGAAGCCATCGCCATTCAAGTCCGACACCAGGTTGCCATCCGCTCCGGCAGTCGGCAATTCGCCTCGGTTTGTGGGGCTGAAACCGGTCGCCGACCCCCAGTAGATGTAGGAGTTGAGATCCGTAATGGTGACTGGCGGCGGGCCGGGCGTGTAGTCCATGTAGTTCGAGAAGACGATGTCAAGGTGTCCATCCTTGTCCAGGTCCGCGACCGAATTGCCTTTGGCACCGATGGTGGGCAGATCTGTGCGATTCGATGGGCTGTAGCCAGAGGGCGAGCCCCAGTACACATATGAAGGGTTCTGGTAGACGAGTCCATCGTCAATGTAGTTGCTGAACACGATGTCGAGGTGCCCGTCTTTGTTCAAGTCTGCGACGGTGGCTTTCATCCCACCAATCGTAGCCAAGTCCGTCCGGTTGGTGCCGGAGAAGCCGCCCGGGGAGCCCCAGTAGATGTAGGAATTGACCCTGTGAGTAGAGCTGTCGCCTTCATTGGCAAACACGAGGTCGAGGTGGCCATCACCGTCCAAGTCCGCGACTGCACTGCTCCTAGCCCCGCTGGTGGACAGATCCTTGCGGTTGGCGCTGTTGAACCCTGTCGCCGAGCCCCAGTAGACATGGGAGTCCAACGCAAACGTCTTGCCGTCGTAGCGCCGACACAACACGAGATCCAGGTAGCCGTCTCGGTTGAGATCGCCCACCGAGATGCATTGTCCTGACGCAGAAGTCGGAAGCTCGAGCTTGTTCGTGGTTGAGTATCCGGCGATCGACCCCCAGTAGATCAACGCAGTCGCCTTGGAAGGGTCGCCTGCGATATCACATCGTCTGTTGAGGACCACGTCGACGAAGCCGTCGTCGTTCAGGTCCGCCGCGGCGGAGGTTTCGGCGAACACTGCAGGTAGACTCGTCCTTGAGGTTGTGGAGTAGCCTGTCGAAGAACCCCAGTAGATGTATGACTTGCCGGATGAACCGGAGGACACGTCTAGGTTGGGGAAGACGAGATCGTGGAACCCGTCTCCATTGAGATCCAGTCGGTCCAGTAGCTGCACATTGCCCTTGGCAGAGACGTAGATCTTGGCGCCTCCCTCGGAGGGAGTGCCGTTCGAGAAGTCCGAGTAGGTGTCGTCAGTCAGGTACTTGAGCGGGATCCCATCGGACTTGATGATATCCGGGCTGGTGGCGTCTGACAGCGGTGCGTCAGGCCGTGGCCCGTCCCCGGGCTGGTCAGGCCCCGGCCCGTCCCCGGGCCCCGCGTCGGGCGGCATGGTGTCCCCCCCGCCGTCCACCACGCCTCCCGAGGTCACTGTCACAACAAGGAAGTTGCATCCGTCCGACGAGAACGTGGTCGTCGTGGCACCGGTTCCCAAGATTTTGCCCTGGGCGTCGATCGCAACCGCGACGATCGCCAACTTGCGCGGCGGCTTGTCGAGGTCCTTGAACTGGAAAACGAACGAGGGGCTCGGCTCGGCGAAGACGCGGATCAGCGGGGCGCCATCGTTGACGGTGAGCGTGACCTCCGTCTTCGCCACGCTTGCCGAAGAGATGCCCTCAAGCCTGATGGCGATCTCGGCCTCGGCCGGGCGGTCCTTGCAGGCATCGCCTTTGCAGCCAGCCACGCCGAGGGAGAGCAGCAACAGAGCACAGGTTGTCGCGCGCATGGCCCTCTCCTACTTGTTCGGGAACGAGGCGGGATCGAACGTGCCATTGGCGCCGGTCGCCACGCGATCGTCGCCGCCCGTGGTGGCCGCCACGGCTCCAACTGTCCCACCGACAACCACGGCCCCGACAACGCCCCAGAACCACCACTTCTTGTAGATTGGCGTGCCCCCAGACGAACCAGATGGGGCGGATCCCTGCTCGTCCTCGCCGCCCTCTTGGCCGAGGAGCTGCGCCACCATGCGCGTCTTCCGGATCGTGGTTGAGGTGGCGGCGAGCACCTGCCCGGACTCGGTGGCAACGATGCGCTGGTTCACCCGAACTTCGCCGCCGAAGTCGGTGTAGCTGCCGACGAGAACAGCGTCGACCCCGAGGAGCTGGCCGAGTTGCTTGGCAGAGGCGTCGCTCACCGTGCCGCTGGACTGCAGCTTCAACTCGGACATTACCTTGTCCAGCTGCGAGCGCTCGGCCACCGTGACCTTGCCGTCGGTGACCAGCTTCGTTGTCAGCTCCTCCACCAGGTAGTGGGAGAACGAGTCGGGGCTCCTCGGCTTGGCCATGACGGGAGAGAACCCGACGATCGCGACGGATGTCTTGCGGGCCGAGGCCACCTTGGGGGTGATACCGCTTGCGAGGTCGTCGACGCCCACCTTCAGGGCGTTCTGCGACGGGGCCCTCGTGGTGGCCGAAGTTGTCGCGCACGCCCCCAGAAGGCAGACGAGGGCCGTGCCCACCCAGACAGCTGACTCGCATCTCATGTGTACCCCTCCCAGAAGGGCTGATTAGCTGATTATCGGTCTGGTGCGGCAGCTGGACAACCCCCCAAACGCGCGGGAGCGCGGGAGCGGGAGTCGGTGCATCTTGCCCCCGTGCCCGGCAACCGCCTTCAATCCTGGGCAGCGCGAGCAGCCTTGATGACACACTGACCAGCTGGGGGGCCCAGACTTCCATTGACCTCGCATTTCTACCAGAGCGACACTGACGGCTCAGTCAAGAGGGGTAGCGAGATGCTGTACCTCCCGATGAGATGCAGCGAATGCAACCGGGAGATCGTTGTCGAGATTGACACAACTGCGAGAGAACTGAAGAGACGGCTGATCGAAGCAGGAGAGTTGCTGCGTTCTCACGACTATCTGTCGATCGAATTCGAAACCGTCGCACGGCCCATTGGTGCGTTCAAAGAGGTGGTTCTCAGTGGTCCTGTCAACGGCGAGGTCGGCGTCTTTGACGAGGCGGAGGGCGATTTCAGCGTCTACGTTACTCTCTCGAAGAACAGCGGGGTCCATGTTCAAGGCGATGGCATAGGTTGTCTTATCCCGTTCCCGTCTGCAATGTTCCCGGCTGGGATCCCCTTTCCACGCTACGTCAAGGAGGATGAGATTGGCCACGCGTGCACGGACCTGCATTTCGACGCGTCGCCGTTTCCGTTCCCTTCGTTGGAGGCATTCATCGAAGGCCTACCAGATACTGAAGCCGCTGTTTGGCTCGATGTGGAGCAGCAGGTGTTCTACGAGAAGCGATACTGCCGCCCCTCCGGGGATGATGCTGACGAATGGTAGCTGCCGCTGACGCCGACGAGCACTACGGCCTGCTAACCTAATCGGACGACTCGGACTCGTCAAAGCGTGGCAGTGGCCTTTCAGCCAGGCCGACATCGTCGTCATCCAGTGGTCCGGCGGGAGAGACGTTCTGCAATTCAAGTACCAGCCTCGCCCGATCCCATAGCTCGACGCCGTTCGCCGCCGCCAGATCGACCGCGGACTTTGTGTAAGTGGAGTTGGTGACCACCATGGCCCTCGAGCAACCGTAGTACTTGATCGCGGCCACGACCTCCTGCACCGCCGAATTGCCGACAGGCCCCGACCACCTCTTCGCCTGGAGCACGACCCTCTCGCGAAGCTTCTGCAGGATCAGATCACCACCCTGGTCCCCCGTGACCTTGGTGCGCTCAACCTGGTAGCCCCTCGCCGAGAACAGCTGAACCAGTAACTGCTCGAACTCCTGCCCGCTCATGCTGTCCACATCGTCCATGGTCGGGCTTGTCGGCGCCGTCCCGCTGGGGCAGGACGACCGCAGGACGGCGAGGACGGCTGCCTGGCTTCCGGCTTTCATGCCTGATGCCGTCGCCTCGGCCAGCAGCTCATCAAGCGCCGGACAGGACGCGTCCGCAGCATCCGGTTCGTCGCCTGACGCGGGCTGATCGCGCCTGGGACGAGGGGGGGCATCACGGTGTTCTCTCAGAGTGTCCGCCATGTCCTGTTTCGGGGAGGGCTGTGACTCAGCATTCGCGACGGCGTCGTGGAGTTCTTTGAGCAGATCCTTGATCTCTGACACGGCCGCCAGGCTCCTATTTGCGGGCAAAGCGCCTATGGCTGAGGGTATCTGGGTGGTGCGTCTGCAGCTTCCGGAGACTGTGCACGTGCACTGGGTCTGTCGGCCATCGCGATCCCTCAGGCATCCTGCTCGCCCTCTTCCTGCGGGAACAGCTCGGGGTGCTCGCGTTCGATCTGCTGGATCGCTTCTGCCGCTTCGTCCGCAGTGTCGCGTGGCTCGGCCCGGTCCAGTTCGTCGGCCTTGACCCAGATCTCAAACCAACTGTCGCCCTCTTCGACGCGGGCCTCAATGCAACCGAGCGGGATTCCCTGGATCGAGATGCTGTCCGGCGTGATGCCGTATACCCAGCCGTCCTCGTCGCGAAACTGAATCGAGGAGACCCTTCCGTACCAGCCCTTGATGGCGAAATCGAGCTCCGATTCGTCTACAGTGTCGCGGAGCCGGACACAGTCCCACAGTGCATAGGGGGAGGCGTTGATCAGGCTGTCGTCGATCTCGTACAGGCCAAGCTGGCCCTTGACCTCGAACGGGACGACCGGGCGGATCGCCTCGAGCACCCAACCGCACATCTTCGGGTCGATCTCCTCCTGGAAGGCGGCACCCTCGTCGCCCTTCTTCATCGGCCGGGAGTCGATGAGGCGGGCCACGCAAAGGGCATGACCAAAGAGGTAGGGCATGCCGATGAGTTCCTCGAAGTAGTCCATTCCCTCCTTGTTGAAGCCAGGGGACTTCGACGAGCAGAGAAGCAGGTCGCCTCGGTGTGATGTCCTTCGTTTGCGGACCTCGATGGTCTTGTGGCCGGTGAGAATCAGGTTGGTCCAGGGCTGCATGATGCTCAGAGCCTTCATCGTGTTCGTTCCTTCTTGAGCTTCAGCGTTGCGCGACTGTGCGAACGGGTCCTTCTTGACGACCCAGTCGTCACTGAAGTGTGATCCACGGGCTCGCCTTGCCATGGGCCGTGATCAACGCCTCCCGCTTCGCCCTCGTGATCGCGACATAGAACAGCGCCCGCTCCATCTTCTCGGTCTCGGCCCGCACAGCGTCATCCTCGGAGCGAGTCACGGCAGCAGACCACGGCATGTTGGCCTCGCTCATTCCGGCGAGGATCATTCGGTCGAACTCGAGCCCCTTGACGCGGTGCATGGTGGCTACCCGCAGGCCGGGGGCCGACAGGTCCTCGGCGGTGCTGCGCTTGATGGGGTAGGTCTGGATGCCCTTGGCCTTCAGTGCCGCCTCGTACTGGTCCCGCAGGGCGTTGGTGCGGGCCACCAGGCAGGTCTTCTGCAGGTCTCCCTGCTGCGCCCATTCGGCGACTGCTTGCACCTCGGCGTCGAAGCTGTTCAGGATGCGAACCGTGGGCGCCGCCCCGTGCATCAGGGACCTGTAGCCCTTGGTGGTGTCTGTTCCCGCGTCGAGGTCGTCCACCTCGATCCCCTCGAGCAAGGCCACGGCGTAGCGCCGGATCTCGTCGGTCGTGCGGTAGTTGATCCTGAGCCGGCGGGCGCGACCCGTGATCTTGACCCCGGCGCGCCCGAGCACCACCTGCTTGCGGTAGATCCGTTGGTGCCCGTCGCCCACGATGAACATGTCGTCCGGTCGCTCCTCGGGGATCACCTGGCGCAGCAACCGAAACGCTGCCGTGCTCAGGTCTTGGGCTTCGTCTGCCACAATTGACCTGTAGCCGGCCTGGGCCTTGCCCTGCTGAAGCAGGGCCGTGGCGTCGCGCAGGGCGTCCTCGGGCTCCCGCAGCCGCTCGCGCTCCAGCAGGTGCCGGTACTCCTCGAAGACCGGCCACAGCTCCTTGCGCTGCCCGCGGCTCAGGCGCCGGCCGCGACCGGACCGGCTGGCGTCCTTGTAGTTCTCCCACTGCTCGCAGCCGGCCGGCTGGACCACCTGCTCCCACTCGTCCCGGTAGAAGGATTCGGGGAAGCCCTCGGCCGAGGCGAAGGCCAGGGCCTGGTCCCACAGCTTCTCCAGGCGCTGATTCTTGCTGCCCCAGTAGGCGATGGTGTACTCGTAGCCGGCCTTGCGGAGCAGGTCCGAGACCCACTTGTCGAGGTGGACCACATCGATCCGCTTCACGGCCTGGGGGGCGCAGAGCTTGGCCAGGTTGGCCTCGATGTCCGCGGCCAGATTTCGCGTGAAGGTGGTGAACAGGATGCGGTCCGTGTCGGCGCTGAATACCTTCTCCGCCAGGTAGGCCGCACGGTGCATGGCCACCACGGTCTTGCCCGTGCCCGCCCCGCCTAGCACCCGGACAGGGCCGTTCCACGACCGGTCGACCAGCTTGCGCTGGCTGGGGTGGAGGAAGATGCGCCACTTCTCCAGCGGCGCGTCCAGCATCGCCTCCAGGGCCTCGTCGTTGTCGACCAGGACGAAGTGCCGCTTGGTGGCGTCCCGCTCGAGGGCGGCCTGAAAGTCGCCGGGGTCGACGTTGTCGACCGGCGTGATCGCCATGGCCTGCTCCACCTCCTCGAGGGACTCCCCCTCGGAGAGGAAGAACAGGGCCTCGAACGCCTCGGCAGGCAGGGCGGGCTGTAGCGCGGCGAGTTGCTCCGGCGTCTGCAGCTCTCGCACCCCGGGGAGCAGGGGCTCAGGCACGCCCAGGCGGAGAAGCTCGCGGTCCCGGATGCCCTCGAAGAGCGCCTTCGCGCCGGGCTCGGGCTTGACCTCGCGCGCGGCGGCCTCGATGTGCTCGCCGCTCAAGACCTGGATCGCCCCGGTCTCCGAGTGGATGGTGATCTGCTTGTTCTGCGCCCAGGCGATGGCATCGTCGTGGTGGTCGACCCACAACATGACGTAGACGTTGCCGTCGGCGGGCTTGAGCACCACGGCCCGGTAGGCGTCGTCGATGCGCACCGTCCGCAAGTTCTGGTCCTTGAACGTGTGCATCTTCTCATAGTTGATCGAGGGGCTCGTCGGGTCGTCCCGGAACTTGCGCAGGAACTTGTTGACCTTCTTCTGCTGCGCTCGGGGGATGCCGGCGAACGCGTCGAGGAACTCGTCGTAGATCGCCACGCGAAAGGTCTGCTGCAACGCCGTCATCTCGCTCCTCCTCTCGCTTCAAGCGCGTCCAGAACGGGCTGGACCGCTCCCTGCAGCTCCTCCAGCACGAAAACCCGCCAGCCGGCTGCCACGGGCCTGAGCGCCTCGTCCCTGCGCGCCTGGTCCACGACCGCCACCTTTCGGTCCTCCCACACCAGCTCGGCCTCGCCCCAGATCTGGTCTCGGTCATCGGGGATATCGAGGCCGATCTCGGGCTGTCGGGCGCCCGCCTCCATCAGCGCCAGGCAAAGCTCCTGGAAGGGCTCGCGGACCTCCTCGATCCCCTCCCATATCGCGCCCTCGGGACCGGCCCCGTGCCGGTGGGCCACGAGGTGCTGCCAGGGCAGATCGTCCGCGCTGGAGGTCGTGACAAACCACCCGCCGGGCAGGAATCGCAGCAGCTGAAACAGGTGCAGAAAGCCATTCCAGGTCTGGTTGAAGCCGGGCTGCTCCACGTGCCCGGGCGAATCGTCCAGGACCGCCAGAACCGTCGGCGCGTCCCCGTCATAGGCCGCGTAGACCCTGACCGCGTCGTCCAGCTCGCCGTTGTCGATGAGCACCATCTTGGGCGCGTCCACGGCGAGCAGGGGGCGCAGCGCCGCGGGCGCGTGCTCGGCGATCAGCCGCTTCCAGGTCGCGGGCGCGTCCGCTCCGGCCGGCCCCATGCGGCTGGCGATGACCCCCCGTCCGATGTCCTGCCACGGAAGGGCCGCCGGGGAGGCCAGGGCGCCCAGGAAGGTCTCGAACAGCCTGCGCTCGGCGACCTCCCTGTGTGCGGCCAGCCCCATCCGCTGGAGTAGCTCGCGGACCCGCTGTAGCTCGGCGTGCATCAGGTTCTTGGCCCTGTCCGGCCGGTCCGGGTGGAACGCCGCTTCCAGGTCGCCCCAGGTGAAGGTCCAGACGTCGTACAGCCCCGATGCGATGAGGATTTGGCGCTGTAGCAGGTCCCAGCCGATGCGCTCCTGGTGATACTCCCACCCGTCCAGGAACACGGCGATCGGGCGCCGTGCCGGCGCGGCCGACCCGTCGGTCGACTTCGTTTGCCGTGGGTGCAGGACGAAGTCGATCGACACCGCCACCCCGAGCGTGGCCTGGGGAACCTCGACCTGGGGCTCGATGTTCCACTCGTTGCCGCCGATCTGCAGCCGGTACCCTGGCTTCTGTCGGACGACGGCCGGCACGATCTCCGCCGGGCGCGTACCGACCCTGGCCTGGCGCAGGGCCTCGATGAACCGGGCCTCGAGCACGCTGTCCACAAGCCCGGTGATGCTGACGTCGCCGAGGGAGCTGACCTGCTCCAGCTTGTCCCGGTTGCCCAGGATGCGCGAGATCAGCTCGACCGCGGTGCGCGACGACACATCGTCCATGTCCCGGCTGTTGCGGTAGGCCAGCAGGCAGCGGTAGCAGCCCTGCCGATCCGGGTCATTCCAGCAGACGCAGGTCTGGAGGCGCTTCCGGGCCAGCTCCAGCACCTTGAGCAGGAGCAGATCGCCACCCTTCTCGCTCCTGGTGACGAGTTGCTTGAGGTAACCGGTGCCGGCCGGGACGGTGTCGTAGATCACGAGGTACTGCTTGCGCAGGGCCGAGCCCTCCACTGGCTCGGAGTAGACCGTCGTCCGCAGGTGGTCGACGCTGCCGCGGAACTGAGCCTCGAGCCCCACCTGTAGCGCGGCGACGAAGGAATGAAGCAGTCCCTCGCTGCCGATGTCGGTCAACGGCAGCAGGATCCGAAGCGCCTCGGACGAGAACTCGCGGTAGAGGTAGAGGCAGGGCTCGATCTGCTCGGCCGCGTTCTGGGTCCTCGTGGGGCAGGAGAGCGTGTGCTCCCGCGGCTTGTGCGGCCGCTGCACCTTGCCGCAGCGGCCGCAGATCTCGAAGCCGGCGCGGACCGCCTCGCGACCGGCAATGGTGTTCTTGACGCCGTGGTCGTCGATCTCACCGAAATTGACGTCCCGGAAGGACGCCCGCTTGAGGTACTCGAAGCCGAAGGGTAGCGAGCGTTCCTGGATCGACCAAGCCCCCTCCCGGTCCTCCTCGTGGAAGTCCACCAGTAGCTCGCGCTGGAAGAAGCGCGGCTCGCGCTCGTCCTGCTCGTCGCGGATACGGCTGTCCCTGTCCGAGGAGCGCGCGAAGACCTGCCGCAGGGGCAGCATGCGCAGCTTCTGACCCGCGTCGCGCCAGTTGGCGCTGCCGCAGGCCGGGCAGCAGTCCGGGTCCTCGGTTGAGGTCACTTTCTGGGCGTGGCTGCAGGCGTCGCAGAAGCGCCAGGTCTCAATCTCGGACAGTCCGATGTCGACCTGGTCGATGCTCACCCGGCGCCCGCCCGCGTAGAAGTCTGCGGTGGGCGCCAGCTCGGCGAGCGCCACCGACGGGGCGCGCCGGTACTCGTGGGTCCAGGTCTGATACTTGCTGCCGCTTTGGGGCACCTTCTTCTTCCGGCGCCAGATCACCGAGCTGAGGCGGATCTGCGCCTCGGGGAAAGCGTAGTTGGGGAGAAAGCCCGCGTCGGTGAGCAGCTCCAGCACCCGGCGCTTGTCGATCTCGCGCACCAGTATCGACAGCGCCTCCTTCTCCTCCTCGAGCGCGTCGATCTGGTCGTCGTAGTCCAGGGGCTTGGCCTCGGACTCCTGGAGCCGCCTGATCTGGTGCTGGATGCTCGTCGCCTGCTTCTGCAGACTGTTACGTTGCTTCAGCTCGCTGAGCAGAGTGTCGAGGATCTTCCAGCGCAACCCGGCCCGGCCGTCGGGACTGCCGCACAGGTACTGCCGCAGATGCTGCTGCGTGTGCTCTCTCAGGGCGTCGCCGAACATCTCGCAGAACTCGCGGAGCAGCGTCGGCTCCCTGGCCCGGATGTAGCCCAGCCAGTTGTGGGGAAAGTGGTCGGACTTCTCCTTGGTCAGGTGGGTGAAGATCTCCCGCAGTGTGTCCGGAAACGAAGCCTTCTCTGCCGGGTCACCTACCCAGCAGTCCAGGCAGAAGGCGGCGAGTTGACGTTCAAGCACCGCGGCCGCGTCGAGGAACACCCCGGGCGGGGTGACCTCGCCCTCCAGCATCTCCGTGGGTGCGGCGTAGAAGTACAGGTCGTGAGGTCGGGCGTTGGCCACGGCCAGGACGAACGAGCTGCCGTCGCGCCGTCCGGTGCGCCCGACGCGCTGGAGGTAGTTCGCCTGCTTGGGGGGCACTGAGCAGAGTACCGCGGCCGACAAATCCCCGATGTCGATCCCCATCTCGAGCGTGGGTGTGGAGGACAGCAGGTTGGGGAACCAGGGCTCGCGCCAGAGCTGGCCGGTCGCCGGGTCATCCAGCCTTGTCACACCAGGCGGGCGTGGCACCGACGCCTTGAACTGCTCCTCCACCTTCTCGCGCTCGAGCCGGGTCAGCAAGCCCGTGTGCTCCTCGGCATAGATCCGTTGCACGTTGCCCGCCCGGTAGAGCCGGCCGAAGTAGTCCGGCGGCACCCGGTCGTCCCGCTCGTATCGGCCCTCGCAGCGGGCCGTGAGACACGGGATCCCTGTCCACCAGCCAAGCTCGGCGTCGGCGATCGGGAGCCGGTGGTCGCACACGGGACAGCGGATACCGGACACCCGGGCCGTGAGTCGCAGGGTCTGGTCCTTGACCCCCCAGATGCATTCGCCCTTCTTGCCCTGGCCCTCCCACATCAGCCCCGTGGCCACGAGGTGCGGCAGGGCCGTGAGGTAGAGCGAGCCCGCGTCCGCTCTTAGGGCCTCACCGCGCGAGAAGCAGCGTGTGGGCCACCGCTCGTACCAGCCGGGCTTGGCCCCCTTGCTGCGGGCCCAGGTGTCGAAGCGCAGCGTGCCGGTGCGGTCCACCAGAAACGCGGGCAGGCGCGAGGTCCGCCCGAACGCCGGGAGGTGCCAGAAGCGCTTGAACACGTAGGTATCCTTGCCGCAGGTTTCGAGGTAGCTCCCAGGCATCTCCGGATGGTGGATCGCTCCCCGCAGCCGCAGGTGATGTAGCAGGCCGACGACGAACGCGCGGATCTCACCGGGCGTCGCCTCCCGCAGGCCTGGGACCTCGTTTTGCAGGGGCGCCTCGAGCTTCGCGATCGCCTGCTCCAAGGCGTCGGGGTCGAGGTAGGCCGTCGAGGAGCGGGACCGGGGCAGGGAGCGGCCGATGGTTGCCTGCAGCCCGTACTCGTTCGCAACCTCCCAGACCAGCCGCTGCTCGATCAGCTTGAGCAGGTCCGAGCCCTCGGGGAGACGCCCGTCCTCCCGCAGCGTGTCCCAGTCGTGAAGCCAGGCCATGTTCGGGGCGAGGAAGGTGGAGACCCAGGTCGGCTCGTCCATCGCCTCCTGCCAGTGCCTCGCCACGGCCCGCGCGAACGCCGAGAGGCGCTCGCCCTCGTGCGTTGCCTCCAGCGCCTGCTGGATCGCCAGGCGGAGGTTGGTGCGCCAGGTTCGCGCCCCGAAGAAGCCCGCCCGGTGGGCGGCGTCCTGCACGCTGTCCGAGAAGGTGAGCAGCTTCTTGTCGTCGTTGAACGGCGAGGCGAACAGCTGATCGATGTACATGCTGGTCAGCGTCGCCGCCCTGAAGCCGAGGAGCGTCAGGCTCTCTCGCGCGCCGCAGAAGGGGCAGTCCCGGTGCAGATAGGTCCCGCTCGCGGTGACGCGTGTGTTCTCGCTGGCCACCAGCTCGAGCACCTCGCCGTCCGGGTCCTCGTCCTTGTGGAGCGCCACCAGCGTCCGCGTGTCCACCCGCAGGACATCGGGTCGCTCCCAGCCGACGCAAGCGGCCCTGGGAAACAGGAACGCCACGCGAGAATCGTTGCGAAAAAAAGCGCGGTAGAAGACGGAGAGGTCGGTCCGCAGCACGTGCGGCCGGTCGCGGTCTCGTCGCGTGGCCCAGCCCATGGCGCCGCAGTCGCGGCAGTGTACCAACGGCAGGTAGCGCCGCTTCTGGTCGCGATCGAGGTCGTCGGAGAAGGCGAGCCGGGGCCGCTGCCCGACGGTGGCGACCATCCGCCGCATCTCCCGCTGCCAGAGCTGCAGGCGGATGTCCAGGAACCGGTCCAGCGGCCGCGCCTCTCCCCTGCCCTCACGGGCGGCCTGCACCTCGGGCAGCTCGGCACGCCAGACGCGGGCGGCCGAGACCAGCCCGAGCAGGCTGCCCAGGGCCATGCGCCCCAGCTCGGGGTTCTTCCGCCAGCCGGACCGGCGCCGCGCCAGGGCCTGGAGCGCGTCATCGACGCTCACGGCCTGGCCGTCGAGCAGCCGCAGCAGGCTCTGGAAGGCGGCATGGCGGCGCAGCTGCTCGCCCAGGGCCACGCGCCACTCGTCGCTCTCGGGCGCATGGGCCTCCAGCGCCCGCCCCAGCCAGAGCTGCGCCTGGGCCTGGAGCCACGCCGTGGGGTCTGTGGCCCGGGCCGGGTCGAGTTGCTCCAGGTCCTCGGCGTCGGGCTCCTCGCTGTCCTGCACCTCGTAGCCGGCCAGGAACTCGTCCGCCGAGATGCGCGACTCGCCCACGATGCTGGTCTTGTCGAAGGGCTCGCCGAAGACCTGCTCGGCGTAGCGTCGAAGGTCGTCCGCGGCCCGTGGGCCACCGAGGGTCGCCGAGGTGCCCACGCAGCACAGGGATCCGTCGTCCACCTGCAGCCGGTGCTTGAGCCGCCGCAGCAGGCAGGCGAGATCGGTGCCCTGGGCGCCATCAAAGGTGTGCAGCTCGTCGACCACCACGAAGCGCAGTACGCCGCGGTCGTTGTGCTGCCAGATCTGCTGGTCGCTCGGCCGCACCAGCAGGTAGTCCAGCATCTTGTAGTTGGTGAGCAGGATGTCGGGCGGGCTCTCCTGCATCGTGGGCCGGTCGGTGATCACGTGACGCGGCCCCATCTCGGTCTCGCGGGTGGTGCGCTTGCCCTGGGTCTCGCCGATGTAGAGCCCGGCGCGTACACCCTGGAGGCTCGGGGTCTGATGCACCATCCGGGCGATACGCCCGGCCTGGTCCGTGGCCAGGGCGTTCATCGGGTAGATCAGGATCGCCTTGATCCCTGGCGTGCCGGCCGTCTCGCGGCAGTGGTTGAGGATCGGCAGCAGGAAGCTCTCGGTCTTTCCCGAGCCCGTGCCGGTGGCGATCAGGGTGCTGCGCTTGCGCCGCCCGCCGAGCCGGTCAAAGGCCCGCTCCTGGTGCGCGTGGGGCGTGAAGCCGAGGGGCACCTCGGGGAAGAAGCGCGGGTCCTTGCCGGTGACGAAGGGCAGCTTGACGCCGATGTACGGCCCCTTGACCAGCGCCCCAGGCTCGGCCATCAGGTCGTCGATCACCTGCTCCATGCCGGGGGTCGACGACCAGAAGGAGAAGCGCAGGAAGTCGACCAGGCCCTGCTGCAGCTGGGCCGACAGGGCCGAGGGGATCATGCCGACCTCCCGAAGCGCCGGGCGAAGTGGTTCCAGACGACATCATAGTCCTTCTCGCGGTCACAGCGGACCCAGGGCGCGTGGTAGGTGATCTCCTTTTCGTAGGGGCCGCCGGGCAGGGTGTCGTCCTCGACGGTGATGGTCACCGTGCCCCCGGTCATGTCCTTGACGTCTTCCCAGCCGGGGACGTCGGGCTGCTTCTTGTTGGTCCTGCGGGGCAGGCCCACGCCGGGCAGGCCCTTGCTGGTGGTGAAGATGATGCGACCGCGGGCGTCGTAGAAGGTCTCCTTCTCGTACATCCGCATTACCGGGAACTGGACGCGGTAGATGGTCTGGAGTTGTTCCAGGGTCAAGCCGAGGCCCATGGCCACCAGTACGTCGATTTCGACGAGGGCCTGGCGGCGGGCGTAGTCGCTGCGCAGGGCGCAGTTGCGCTGCCAGGTCGGAGTGAGGCTCTTGAAGAAGTCGACCGGCTCGGTGGGCAAGCGAGGGTCGTTCTCCTTGGCCCAGGTGTCGCGATTCCAGGAGGGGTCGAAGCACATGGCCCAGAGGTCGGCGTAGTGGGTGGTCAGGCAATCCAGGATACAGGCGCGGAGGCGTAGCTCCTGCTCGAAGTCGAGGACGATGGGGAGGCGGCGGGCGAGGTTGGGACGGAAATCTCCCGCACCGGTGGTCTTGATGAAGAAGTCCACGGGCAACGCCATCCAGGTTGCTGCAACCTGGACCATCAGCCGCTCGTCGGAGAAGACGTAGCTGTAGACACCATCGATGTGACCCACCTCGCGAGGGGCGATGGCGGGCTGGAGGGTGCGCTCCCCACCAATGCTCAGACCACGGTTCGTTATCACGCGGTAGTAGTCAGTCACTCGAGCACCCGCTGACCACGGCACATCAGGAGTACGGGATCTATACTCTGAGGGGGCGCAGCCGGGGACGTAATTGGTGCGAGGTAGGTAGTCGTCAGAAAGGTCGATGAGATCGACGACGTCGTAGTGCAGATTCACTGTGCAGACGCGCCTTGGTGTCTTGTAGCAGGGATTCCCGACGAAGAAATGTGGGCCACTGAAGACTAGCCCTCTCAATGTGCCCGCAAACTGCGTTCGCTTTGAGATGGTCCCCTTAGCTTGGGAACGAGACTCATGCCACATGTCGCTGGCGAGCCACGTCTCTTCCTCAGCAAGACAGCAGCCAGCTTTGCTGAAGACACCAAGCACATCGACAAGTTCTTGCGCGTGAACGGTTGCCAGGCGCGCTTCCCGGGCCGCCGTATTGGGTTCGTCGAAGATTGTGGCGAATAGGGCAAGTTCCTCCTCGCCCACCTCGATGACACGGCTTCTGTGGCCGGCTATTGCCCAGTCATTGTTGTCGTTCTTGATGCCTGGGACAGTGCCTTGGCCGTCGTGGGCATGGCATTCATCGATAGTGCTCGGAAGGAAAAGGTTGGCAATGTGAGTGATGGCCACTCTGTCCGGTGCTCCGTAGATGTTGATTCCATATCTGTTGTGGTGATCAACCTCAGCGAAGAGCTGCTTCTCATTGGTGAGCTGGTAATGTCGCCGTAGTCGGACGTAGAGAGCCCGGCGTAGCCGGCCGCCCTTGGGATCATCGTAGACCCCCTCAGGATGCAATAGCCCAACTACTCCGCCCTGTTCGCTGAGGTGCCACGCTAGCGCAATGAAACATTTGTACGAATTCGGCTGGATTCCGGCGAGGTCAGCGAAGGCGTGCTGGGCCGTGGAGAACGCCTGATTCCCCGCAGCTTCCTCGTGCGCCATGTGGTATGCGTGGTGAAGGTCAAACCGCTTCAGAGTACTTCCCCGTCGATTTGCAGCCTCCTTGGCGGAGAGTCCTTTCAGCACGAAGCTGGGATCGAAGTCACCCATGATCCCAGCCTCGGTCCACTGCACTTTGATCCACGGCGGATTCCCCAGTACCAGATCAAACCCACCCCTCGCCGCGAACACATCCCCAAACTCCAGCTCCCAGTGGTGAAACCGATACCGCCGCGAAAGCTCATCAGCGATGCGCAGCCTCGAGCTGGTCTCCAGCACCCGCTCCACGTCAACGAACCCCACCTCGTCGACAAGCTCCCTGGCCTTCTCCTTCTCCTGGGTCACCGGGAACAGCTCGCGCTGGCCCAGCTTCTCGTGCCGTGGCCGCAGGTCCGTGGCCAGGATGCGAGACAGGTCCTCGATCCACTCGTCCCGGTCAGGTAGCTCGTCGGCCTTCTCCATCGGCCAGAACCACAGCGCGCACCAGTAGTCCATGGCCAGCTTGAGCCGACGATACGGACTCGAAGCCTGGACCTGCAGGCTCTGCATCTCCTGCTCCCAGATGCGGTCCTTGTCCTTGGTGCTCGTGGGCGGCTTCCCTGCCCGAGGGTGATCGAAGCCGTAGACCGTCAGCGGGTCGGTCGTGCGCTGCCGGATCTGCTTCAGCAGCTCAACGTGCTTGTCCCACAGCCTGTCCACCGCCGTGGACAGATCCGCCAGCGCGACCCGGTCGTCGTCGTCCAGCGGACGGCATACCTCGGCGCGCCATTGCTTGATCCGCGCCAGCTCGTCCTTGCACATCTCCCGGATCGGCTTGCCCTCGCTGCCTTCCCCGTAGGTCGCCATGCCCCGGTCCGGCAGCAGGAAGTGGTAGGCGCTGCCCTTGGGACGCTTGTTCCCAAGCGGCACGCGCTCGGGCACCGCCTCGAGCCACGGGCTCTCCTTCCTCTGCCTGCCCGCATGGAGATCGTTGGCCGAAAACACCTTGCGCCAGGCTCCCACCAGGCTGTTGCCACAGGCCAGCTGGCCGCCGAACCACGGGACGAAGACGTGGTTCTGCTCGCCAAAGATGGCATTGAGCCACAGGGACACCTCGGCCAGCTCGAGGGCGATGGGGTTCAGGTCCACCCCGAACACATTGTTGTCGGCGAGGTACATCCGCACCCGCTGTAGCTCGTGCCGGTACTGCTCGTGGGGGATGCGCTCGCCCAGCTCGCGCTGGCGTACCCGCAAGTAGATCTCGGAGAGCTGGTTGATCGCCTCGTTCAGAAACGCCGCGCTGCCCATGGCCGGCTCGCAGATGGTCAGCTCGAGCAGTTCCTTGCCACAGAGCTTGATGTTCTCCTGTTCGTCCTCCAGCAGCTCTTTGAGCGCGTACTTCACCAGGCAGCGGGTCAGCACCTCGGGCGTGTAGTACGAGGCCGACTTCTGCCGGTCGCGACCAGCCTGGCGGTAGATGAAGGTGCCGGGCGGGTAGCTCATCACCCGGCCCTGCTCGTCGTAGACCCGCTCGTCCTTGCCGTAGTCCTTGAGCGCGGCCTCGTCGACGAAGTAGGCGATGCCCAGGGGGTCGTGCTCCGCGTCCTTGGGCTTGACCTCGTACAGCGTCTTCTCGGCGAAGAAGCCGCGGAAGGAGAGCAGGGCCTCGTAGACCGCGCCGAGCTGGTTGATGCCCAGGGTGGCGTAGGAGATGCGCCCGCGGCGCTTGCCCTTCCCCTTGCCCTGGGGCCGCGAGAGGCTCATCTGCTTGATCACCTCAAGCAGCACGCCGTTGCGCAGGCGCACCCGGTTGAGGAACGCGGTGCGGTCGGGATCGAACAGGTGGGCGTGGAGCGGCACCAGGCGGAAGGTGTCGTGGACCGACGTGGGCTCCTCCTGCAGCACCTGTTGCCGCTGCGGCTCGGTTCCCTCGAAGACCATCTGAAACAGCCGGTTCAGGCTCTCGTGGATATAGAAGCCCTCGCGGGCCTCCTCGGTCTCCAGGTCCAGGATCTCGAGGTCGCGTAGCCGGTCGAGGCTGTAGCCCAGGCGGTAGGCGTCGCTGCCCATGGGCGCGTAGCCCAGCTCCGGCCGCGCCTCCACGTAGAGCAGGAACAGCAGGCGGTACATGAACCGCATGCACTCCCGCGCCAGCTCGGCGCCGTCGATCTCCTCGCCGTAGACCTTCTTCTTGCTGACCTCGATGCGGTAGCGGATGGCCTCGTTGCCGATGCGCTCGATGCACTCGCGCAGGGCGTACTTCAGATCCTCGCTGACGGCGTAGGCGTGCTTGTGGGAGCTGTCGTCCAGGGTATCGACCAGGGTGGTCCCCGCGCCCGGGGCCAGGCACTCGCGGTGCAGCAGGGCCGCGGCCGCGGCCAGGGTGTCCGGGTCCCGACGGCCGAGGATCTCGACCCAGTCGAAGCGCAGCATGCGCTGCTCGGGCCACTTGCCGCGGTCGGCGAGCACCCACTGGGTGTCGCCCAGGATGAGCACGAACCTGGGGGGCTCCTCGAGAGCGAAGGCGTCGGTAACCAGGGCCTCGGCGGCCTGGTCGAGCGTCGGGTTGTCGCGGTCCCCAAAATCGGTGTCCGGGACCACGACATGCTGCTCCGGGAGAAGCGGCAGGGACAGTGGGTCGGTCTCCTCCTCGCCCCTGGTGCTGGTCACCGGGAGCAGCCAGAGCAGCGGGCTCCCGTCGGCCCGGGACAGCTCGGCGAGGATCGGCAGCAACCCGAGCTTCAGCTCCACATGGCGGGGGCGGATCTCGTAGCCCAGCGCGGCGAGCAGGGCGCCGGTCATCTCCCGGTGGGCCTGGACCCTGGTGGCCGGCTGCTTGAGGCGCGGAATGCGGTCCCGGAACCGGAACAGGTCCTGCTGCAGCGCGGACAGCTCCCGCATCGGCGTCTTGCCGTCGCCCTCGCGGGCCTGCTCGCGCCAGCGCTCCACCGCGGGACGGATGTCCTCGGTCAGAATGGCCGTCAGGTAGTGGTGGGTGTAGAACTCGTGCTCGTTTTCGATTCCGATCATCGTCGCCCACCGGAGGCGCGGCGTAGCAGCACCGCCACGATCTGGAAAAACGGCTTGTCCGCGATGGTCATCGAGTCCTCGACCCACTTCTGGTGGGAGCGGAAGATGCGCTCGATGCGGCGTCGCTCGGCGTCGCGCTTGCTGGTGGCCAGCGTGTCCTGGCGCTCGCCGAAGAGCATCCCGGCGAACTCGAGCTGCCGTCCCTTGAGCACTTGCAGGCGGTCCAGCTCCTCAGCCAGGCGCGGTTTCATGCACTCGCTGAACGCGTGCCGGTCCGTGGCGAGCATCTTGCCCACGGCCTCCACCGCGTCGGGGAGCAGTGCCTCCATTGCGGCCGCGTCAACCTCCTCGCCTGCATTGGGCAGCGGCCTTGTCCCGAGCTGTGTGCGGTCCAGGAACGCCTGGAAGGGCTCGACCCCATGGAGCCTGGAGCGGCGAAAGCAGGCGACGTACCACCTGTGGACCAGGGGCTGCGCCCGGCGGTTCGGCAGCAGGCCCGAGACGACGATCCCCGCATCGTCCTCGTCCATGGTTTCGCCCAGCACGATCACCGGGGCCGTGTGGCGGGTGAAGGCCGTGCGCATGCGGTCGTTGATCCAGGAGATGATCGGGCTGTTGGGCCAGAGGAACTGGTGGACCGGCCAGGCCGACTCCTCCCGGCGGGCGTCGTCGATGGCTTGCATCATCCGGGCCGGGTCGGCCGTGAGCACGATGACATCATCGGCCGGGCGCACCTCGGCAGGCAGCTTGCGGAAGCGCCGGGCCAGGTCCGGCGTGAGCGTCAGCTCGGCGAGTTGCTCCGAGGCCTTGACCTCAGCCTTGAGGCCCACGGTCTCCCGCAGCCGCTGGACGCCCGTCTGGAGGTAGGCGAAGTCGGACTTGAACAGGGACGGTAGCTCCCGGACCGGGACCGTCCCCTCGTCGTCCGAAGCCTTGCTCGCCCCCTCGAGCATCAGCGCGAAGGGGTCCTTCAGGTTGCTCTCGAGCTGGGCGCCGAGGTCCTCGGCGCTCTTGCCCTCCTCCATGGCCCGGCCGGTGACCTTCTCCTCCTCGTCCACGTCGTAGACGTTCATGAAGGCGCCAGGGTCACTGATGTTCTGCTGGGCCTTGTCGTCCTTCTGGATCAGCAGCTCCAGGATACGCGTGTCCCCCTTGATCTTGGAGTTGTCGGACTGCGTGAGCAGGTAGAGCAGGTGCGGGGGCTGCTCCTGGCCATAGCGGTCGATGCGGCCGTTGCGCTGCTGGAACACCATCAGCGACCAGGGCACATCGAAGTGGACGAGTCGGTGGCAGAGGTAGTGGAGGTTGAGTCCCTCGGCGGCCACGTCGGTGGCGATGAGCAGCCGCAGCGGGTCCTTGACCTGGCCGAAGCGCTCGACGAGCTTCTGCTGCTCTGTGTCCGACAGGGTGCCGTGCAGGATCTCCAACTGGTCCTTCTGCAGGCCCAGGTCGGCGGCGAGATGCTCGGCCAGGAACTTCTGGGTCTCGCGGCGCTCAGTGAAGATCACCAACCGGTCGTCCTTCTTGCCGGGGCTCCAGCGCCAGGTCTTCTTCAGCACCTCGAGCAGCTTCTGATATTTGGAAAACGAGGCCACGTCGATCTGGGCCACGTCGGCTTCCAGGCGGCGCAGGGCCGCGACGTCGGCCTCGAACGCGCCGGCCTCCTTGTGCTTGGACAGGCGCTTGATCCGGGCGTCGATGGTGGCCAGGCAGGCAGCTGGCGAGGAGAACAGCGATTTCTCGAGAGTCGTGCGGAAGAGCAGCCCCCCGTGGGCCTGCTGGTCGATGCGCGTGAACTGGATCGAGGTCAGTGTGTCGAACGCTTGCTCCTCGGCGGCAGAGGCGTCGGCGTGGGCCTTGGCCATGCGGCGGTCGGGGATCTTCTTGGCGAGCTGGTCGGCGACCTCGGCCTTGAAGCGCCGGACGTAGAGGCCCTTGATGTCCTCCTTGGTGTAGTTGTCCGGGTCGGCGATGGCCGTGGGGTCCAGCATGTTCATCAGGCTGGCGAAGCTGCGGGCGCGGCCGTCGTGGGGCGTGGCCGAGAGCAGGATCAGGCTGTCGCAGCGCTGCGCCAGCAGGTCGGCGATGCGGGCGCGCTGCGACGGGCCGCTACCTCGGGAGGCCACATTGTGCGCCTCGTCCACCACGATCACGTCCCACTGCGCATTCTCGATGTGAACGCGGAACCAGTTGTTCTGCTTGAGGGTATCGATGGAGATGATGGTGCGGTCGTAGTAGTGAAACGGGTTGTGGTGGGTCGGGATCTCGGCGCGGATGCGCTGCAGCCCGATGGAGTCGAGCCGCACCAGCGGGATCGTGAAGCGGCCCCACATCTCCTTCTGGAACTGCGTCAGCATCGCCTTGGTGGTGGCGACGAGGATGCGCTTGGCCCGGCCGCGACGGATCAGCTCGGAGAGCAGGATCCCCGCCTCGAGGGTCTTGCCCAGGCCGACCGCGTCGGCGA
>Ga0180009_10002012_pt1 | contig 24065 bp, 21 predicted proteins | sample OS_PC_MetaG_FD_123537 | JGI IMG/M metagenome (GOLD analysis project Ga0180009, IMG submission 123537) | Groundwater microbial communities from the Aspo Hard Rock Laboratory (HRL) deep subsurface site, Sweden - OS_PC_MetaG | ecosystem: Environmental > Aquatic > Deep subsurface > Groundwater...
GCGGCGACTGATTGCCAAGGATGGCATGAATGCAGATTTTGCAGGAGCAAAAATCTGCCCTGCCGCCGACACCTGTCAATCGAGCAACCGTACCCTCCTTACAACCATTAGCGCGATATTGAAAAAAAGAAAGTTACTAAGAGTTGAATCCTTGGATTTCATGTTGGCTTTCAGTTCATAAAGTATCAACTATTAACGCATACATAGCCTTAAATAATCCGCCTAGTTGCCGATATTATCTGTATATGGATAAAAAACGACCGGGTTATGAATATGAAACTTTTTAGTGGGTTGATTGTATTATTATTGATTGTTTCGACTGCCAAGGCTTATGCCGAGTTTTACGAAGTGCCGATGATGGATGCAAAATGGGACGTTGAAAGCGGTCAATCGGAATGCCTTCTTAAGCAAACCGTCCCCAATTATGGCGTGGCGGTGTTCAGCCATCGATCCGGGGCTGCGTTAAAATTCTCATTGCAGGAAAGACGAGTCAAGGCCGATATCATTAAGGCGAATGTCATCGAAGCAACAGCACCTTGGATACATAACGAGTTAGCGTCACCTAATCATGCGGTATATTTGGACGGTGCTGCGCATGGCCGAGATTTTGATCGACTCAGTGTGTATGGAAATGCAGCAGAAGATATGCTCGATGCATTATTGCGAGGTAACGCGCCGACCTTTGTCTACGTGCGGGCATCGACGGTCTTAGATATGCGCGAAATTAGGGTATCGGTATCGCCGATTAAGTTTTTGGAAAGCTATGATGATTTTGTTCAGTGCCGGGAAAAATTGTTACATAGTCGTTCAAGAGTAGTTTATTGAAAATTTTCCCTAGGATTTGGTCATAAATAACTTCCCCTACTTTTAATGCAAGGTAAGCAGGTTCGGTAACTCTCTTGGCAGGTGTCCGCGGCAAGGAAAGCCGCCGTCAAGCCTACACGGACGTATTCACCCAGCACCTAAATTCCATAGCCCATTGGCTATGGTTAATTAACTTAGATAATTTAGGTGCTGGTTTCACGGCGTCCTGTCAAGCGAGTTACCTACCGAACCCGCTACAAAACTCATAGCTCCAGGAAGTTATTTTTCACGAAGTCCCTATAGGATTATTTTTGATTAAATAAGCATCAGTATTGAATCTAGCCGGCATTTGACAATAAAAAAATTCCAGGCGTGCTTGATTACCGAGGGCGATCGGTGTGCTATTGGTTAATAATTGTCCAAGAGTATTAAAAACGGGTTAAAATGCTCTGCGAATTAAGTTAGACTTACTGAAAAGTATTGGTATAGTGTATTCATAGTTTATTTAGGCTAGCTAAAAATAATAAGGAGAAAGCGGATGTCGAAAGGGCAAAATTTGCAGGACAATTTTTTAAATACACTCAGAAAAGAGCATACCCCTGTATCGATTTTTTTAGTGAACGGAATCAAGCTGCAAGGTCGTGTCGATTCGTTCGATCAATATGTCATTATGCTAAAGAACACGGTCAGCCAAATGGTTTATAAACATGCCATTTCAACGATCGTTCCAGGAAAGCCCGTAAAAATCACCCGTGATAACGAACTCATTGAAGATTAACGATACAAGGAGCGCTTGATTGTTTGAGCGTCCAAATGCCGGTGAACGGGCCGTGCTCGTTCACCTCACCTTACATACTTCACCCGAAGACCTTTCGGAATTGAAAGAATTGGCTAAGTCGGCGGGCGCCGATCCGGTTTATGTGTTGACCGGCAGTCGGCAAAGCCCCGATTCGAAATATTTTATCGGTACCGGCAAGCTTGAGGAGCTCAAGCAGGCTATTAGCGATTATTCGGCCGATATCGTCTTGTTTAATCATCCTTTGTCACCAAGCCAAGAGCGCAACCTCGAAAAAGCGTTGGAAGTTCGTGTGGTCGATCGCAATGGTTTGATCTTGGATATTTTTGCGCAGCGGGCGCAGACTTTCGAAGGCAAGCTTCAAGTCGAATTGGCTCAATTGCGACATTTATCCACTCGCCTGATTCGCGGCTGGACGCATTTGGAGCGGCAAAAAGGCGGGATCGGCTTAAGGGGGCCCGGCGAAACACAGCTCGAAACCGACCGCAGGCTTTTGGGGGGGCGGATCAAGCAAATTCAACGCCGCTTGAATAAAGTTGCCAAACAGCGACATCAAGGGCGAAGTAAACGTAAAAAAGCTGAAGTTCCATCGGTTTCGCTGGTCGGTTATACCAATGCGGGGAAGTCGACGCTATTCAATACATTGACCGGCGCGGAAATTTATGCGGCCGACCAGTTATTTGCGACGCTCGATCCGACTTTGCGCCAATGCGTATTGCCTAATAATGCCGAAATTGTCTTGGCCGATACCGTCGGATTCATTCGGCATTTGCCTCATGAGTTGGTTGCCGCTTTCAGATCAACATTACAAGAAGCTAGCGAGGCTAATCTACTTCTGCATGTGATCGATGCTAATGCCGAAGACCGCGATGAAACTATCGCCCAGGTCAATCAGGTTTTAGAGGATATCGAAGCGGATGAAATCAGACAGCTGCAAGTGTTTAATAAAATTGACCTTTTGCCGGATATAGAGCCGCATATCGATAGGGATGATGAAGGTAACGCTCTGAGAGTCTGGTTGTCGGCCGAAACCGGTGCGGGTATTGATTTGCTTTATCAGGTATTAGCCGAAATTTTTGCTTCCAGCAAAGTGCGACGACAGATCAATCTTTTGCCAACTCAAGGCGACGTTCGAGCGAAGCTTTTCCGTCTGGGGACGGTCCTCGAGGAAGAAGTGAGCGATACGGGAGGATGGGATTTACTAGTCGAAATCGATAAAAAGCATTTGGGTGTTTTGAAATCGCTTGATAAGTTGGAGGCGTAGTATGAATATTCTTATCTCGATAGGTGGGTTTGTACAAAGGCGGTTTTTTTAGGATAATCGCCGACTTGATGATTATCCATATCCAAATGTTTTTTGCTCTTTTCGTGTTCGCGGTTTTTATCGGAAGCAGTCAATAACAATAAGGGTAAAACATGAGAGCCAAAAATAATTTTTGTTTAAATTTATATGTTTATTAAGTGATTGAAGCGGTTGCGAATGTTGATTATTCGTATCGTCGATTTTTTATTTTACTGTAATAGACGTCTTTTTAATGTTTAATTTAAGAAAATCCAAATGGAGCATAGCTATGTCCTGGAATGAGCCTGGCGGCGGTAAAAAAGATCCTTGGAGCGGTCGTGGAGGAGACGATAAAGGTCCTCCGGATCTGGATGAAGCGATCAGAGCGCTTCAGGAAAAGATCGGCGGAATTTTTGGCGGCGGTGGCGGTGGCGGCAGTTCGCCGGGCGGATCGATGAAAGGTTTCGGGTTTCTTGTTGGAGGCGCTGTCGTTCTATGGGGGCTAAGCGGCTTTTATATCGTCGACGAAGGTAATCACGGCGTCGTTACGCGTTTCGGTAAATATACCGAAACGACGCAAGCCGGTTTGAATTGGCACATTCCTGCTCCGATCGAAAGCGTCGAATTAGTAAATGTCAGACGACAACGTTTTATCGAAGTCGGTTATCGTAGTGGCGGCTCTCAACAGACTTTAGGATCGGTGCCGAAAGAAGCATTAATGTTGACTAAGGACGAAAACATCGTCGATGTCCGTTTGGCTGTGCAATATCAAGTCAAGGATGCGAAGGATTTCCTGTTCAATGTCGTTAGCCCTGAGATCACACTAAAACAGGTGACCGAAGCGGCTCAGCGTGGAGTGGTTGGGTCGAGTAAAATGGACTTTGTCTTGACTGAAGGACGTACTGAAATTGTGGCGCAAATCAAGGAGGAAATTCAAGATGTCATGGATTCTTATGAATCTGGCGTCCAAATAACCAGTGTCAACTTGCAGGATGCTCAGCCGCCTGAGCAAGTTCAGGGTGCGTTTGAAGATGCGATCAAGGCTCGAGAAGATCAGCAGCGTTTGATCAATGAGGCGGAAGCATACTCGAACGATGTGATACCGAAAGCGCGCGGCGCCGCGGCAAGAAAAATGGAGGAAGCCGAAGGTTATAAGCAGCAGGTGATAGCTCGTGCTGAAGGTGAAACCAGTCGTTTCTTGGCATTGCTCGGGGAATATAAAAAGGCCCCCGAGGTGACTCGCAATCGCTTGTACATCGAATCGATGCAAAGTGTATTGACCCATTCGAATACCGTTTTTCTCGATGTAAAAGGCGGTAATAATTTGATGTATTTACCTTTGGATAAATTGATTAAACAATCTCCAACGGAAGAATCCGCGCCAAAGCCTCAAACCGGCAGCGTGACGCAAACTAGGCCGCTCGATCCGGTTTTTCGAACTACTACTCGCGGTCGTGAAGGAAGGGGACGCTAATGACTTTGAATAAACTTTTAATCGGTGTGGCCGCAATTCTATTTCTTGGATTGATGTCCATTTTTACCGTATCGGAAACCGAAAAAGCGATTAAATTCAAATTGGGTGAAATCGTCAAAGACGACTACGAGTCCGGCATTCACTTCAAATGGCCAATCGTCAATAATGTCAAAAAATTCGATAGTCGTATTCAAACGATGGATACCACGCCGGAGCGTTTTTTGACCGCCGAGAAGAAAAACGTCATCGTCGACTCTTTTGTTAAATGGCGTATAGGTAATGTCAAGGCGTTTTATACGGTAGTTGGCGGCGATATTAATCAGGCCAATTTAAGACTGGATCAAATCATTAAGGATGCTTTTCGTAGCGAATTCGGTAAACGCGATATCACGCAGTTGGTCGCGACCGACCGAAAAATCATTCGGGAAATCTTGATTGATAAAACTAGAGAGATCGCGGCGGATTTAGGTCTCGATATCATCGACGTTCAAGTCAAGCGTATCGATTTACCGTCTGATGTCAGTAGCTCGGTGTTTAGAAGGATGGAAGCCGAACGTGAGCGGGTAGCCAGGGAGTTTCGCTCTCAAGGTTCCGAAGCCGCTGAACGTATTCGATCCGATGCTGATAGACAGCGTGTCGTAATTCTTGCCGAAGCCTTTAGAGAGGCCGAGAAGCTGCGAGGCGAAGGCGATGCGATTGCGGCCGATACTTATGCTAAAGCGTTTACTAGAGATTCGGAATTTTACAGCTTTTACCGTAGTATCAATGCTTATAAAGATACCTTTAGTGATACCGACCGATTGATGGTCATTGATCCGGAATCGGAGTTCTTTAAGTACTTCAAGTCTCAGAAATAAAAACGGGTAAATTTTAATGTTCAATCGTTTCGATTGAACACTTGACAACGCTAACGCTCCGTCTTGACGGGGCGTTTTGTTTGAGTGGATACGTAAAAAATGCAACAAAAAAATACTTGGCTTTTGCCCGACGGTATTGAAGAGGTCTTACCGGCTGAAGCTAAGCACCTGGAAAATCTTAGGCGCAAGTTATTGGATGTCTTTTCGTGTTGGGGGTATTCGCTGGTCATTACGCCAATGATCGATTATTTGGATTCTCTGTTGACCGGGTCCGGTCATGATTTGGATCTCCAAACTTTTAAATTAACCGATCAGCTGAGCGGTGAAATGTTGGGTATTCGTGCCGATATGACGCCGCAAGTTGCACGTATCGATGCGCATAATCTTAATAATTGCACGCCTGCCCGGTTATGCTATGTCGGAACGGTATTGCACACGCTTGGGGACCCGCTAGAAAAAACACGGAGTCCCATGCAAATAGGTGCGGAACTATACGGTCACGAAGGCCGTGAGAGCGATGTCGAAGTGATTTCGTTGATGTTGGAAATGTTGGCGATGTCAGGTTTGAAAAACGTTCATCTCGACTTGGGGCATGTCGGTATTTATCGAGCCTTATCGGAACAGGCTGAATTATCCGATGCCGACGAATCGGCATTGTTCGATGCGTTGCAGCGAAAAGCGCGGCCGGAAATCCGAGAACTCATCGAAGGATTGGCTCTCGATGAACAACTGAAAACAATGTTGCTCAAGTTGCCGGAACTCAATGGTGGTTACGAAACCCTTGAGCAAGCACGAGCCGTGTTTGCCGATGCCGGCGATGCCGTAAAACAGGCCTTGGCAGATTTGCAAATGATTGCCGATCAAATGGCGGTCGCTTTTCCTGATTTGCCGTTGAGTTTCGATTTGGCCGAACTCAGAGGATATCGTTATCATACCGGCGTCGTGTTTGCGGCTTTCATGCCGAGCGTAGGGCGCGAGATAGCTAGAGGCGGACGCTACGACAATATCGGCGAAGTCTTCGGAAGAGCTCGGCCTGCTACGGGCTTCAGTGCCGATTTAAAATTATTGTCGGTTTTGAGTAAGGACATTATTCCGCTTGAGCGACCGGAAATTATTTTTGCCCCCGCTTCCGAAGACAGGGAGTTGGCCGAAAAAATTCGGGATTTACGTGCCGAAGGTCGTACCGTGATCCGTGAATTACCCGGACAGACCGGAAGCTACAAAGAGCTTGGATTTACTTCGGTCCTGGAAAAAAATAATACCGACTGGATTGTTAAGGTTATCGCTTAATTTTGGAATCATCATGGGAAAAAATGTTGTAGTCATCGGCACTCAATGGGGTGACGAAGGAAAGGGTAAACTGGTCGATTTGCTGACCGATCAAGCAGATGCGGTCGTCCGTTTTCAAGGCGGCCACAATGCGGGGCATACATTGGTCATACAAGGCCAGAAAACCGTATTGCATCTGATACCGTCCGGTATTCTGCGAAAAGACGTGCAATGCATGATCGGAAACGGTGTCGTGCTCGCGCCTAATGCATTGCTTGAAGAGATCGAGATTCTCGAAAAGGCCGGTATTTCAGTGAAAAATCGACTACTGATTAGCGAGGCATGCGCACTAATCCTACCGATTCATGTCGCGATCGATCAGGCCCGCGAACTGGCACGCGGAAACAAAGCCATCGGCACGACCGGGCGCGGTATCGGCCCTGCTTATGAAGATAAAGTCGCGCGTAGAGGTTTGCGAGCCGGCGACCTATTCGATGTCGGCAGCTTCAGCGACAAACTAAAAGAATTACTCGATTATCACAACTTCATGCTGACAAATTATTATAAAGTCGATGCGGTCGATTTTAACGAAGCACTCGACGAAGTTCTGGCTCAAGGCGAGCAAATAAAGCCGATGTTGGCCGATGTCGGCGACGTACTCTCAAAGTATCAAAGCGCCGGTAAAAAAATATTGTTCGAGGGCGCGCAAGGTGCGTTGCTCGATATCGATCACGGGACCTATCCTTATGTGACATCGTCGAATACAACGGCCGGTGGCGCCTCGACCGGAACCGGCGTCGGTCCGTTGAATCTCGATTATGTATTGGGTATTACCAAGGCTTATTCGACGCGGGTCGGGAACGGTCCTTTTCCAACCGAATTGATGAACGATGTCGGCGAGCATCTCGGGGTGAAAGGTCATGAGTTCGGCGCGACGACCGGACGCAAACGCCGAACTGGTTGGTTCGATGCAGTATCGATGCGTAAATCCGCGCAATTGAACAGTTTGACCGGCATTTGCCTGACTAAGCTCGATGTGCTCGACGGCCTCGAAAAGATCGGCATTTGTACCGCTTACAAACTGGATGGCGAATTCACCGAAACCGCTCCGTTAGGTGCCGACCGTTATCAGGCTTGCGAAGCGATCATCGAGGAAATGCCGGGCTGGAGCGAAAGCACCGAAGGTGTGACCGAATACGATAAGCTTCCCGAAAACGCGAAAGCCTATATCAAACGCATTGAAGAATTGGTCGGCGTCAAAGTAGCGATCCTCTCGACCGGTCCCGACCGCGACGAAACCATCATGCTCGAGCATCCGTTCAGCATCGATTGACACAAAGCTCCCCACAGAAACGTCTGGTTTATTCCGGGCGTTTCCGATGATTCCATCGGCAAGACTGAGCGCTCCCTGCTCATTAACTCCCTATATATCCATCGTAGATCAAAATTCGGCACCGGGGTGCCTCCTAAGGCACTGCCGAAATTTGAAGTGCGAAAGGTATATTCAAAAATTAGCTATAAAATTAGGATTCGGTCATAAATAACTTCCCTATTTTTGGAGGGTTCGGTTGCTCGATTGGCAGGTGTCGGCGGCAGGGCAGATTTTTGCTCCTGCAAAATCTGCATTCATGCCATCCTTGGCAATTAGTCACCGCCGTCAAGCCTACATGGACCTATTCACGGCGTCCTGCCAAGCGAGTTACCGAACCCTCGACAAAGTTCATAACTCCAGGAAGTTATTTTTCACGAAATCCTTAGCTAATTTAATAGCTAACGTTCGTAAGTTCCCACCCATTCGGCTTTGTCGAGAATATGTCCTTGCATCGCCTGTTCAAGTTCGGCTTTGGTGGGCTCATAAAGGTTGGGTAGTTCGATATCTAAGGCATAGAGTTTATGAAAATATCGGTGCCGGCCGATCGGCGGGCATGGTCCCCGGTAGCCGGTTTGTTTCCAATCGTTCTTGCCTGGTAAGGTTCCTTCGGGCAACGCATCGGCGCCAACGCCTTGTGGCAGGCCGGTTGCTGTGGGCGGGATGTTGTAGAGCACCCAATGTACCCAGGTCATTTTCGGGGCTACCGGGTCCGGCGCGTCGGGATCATCGACGATCAGCGCCAGCGTTTTGGCGTTTGCCGGTATTCTGGACCAAGTCAATGCCGGTGAGATATCGTCTCCGTCGCATGTGAAAGTTTTGGCGATCGGGCCGTGTTCGTTGAAATCGGGGGATTGAAGTTTAAGGCTCATGGTTTGGGCTCCTTCGGCGGCGAGACCGTAAGAACAGACGGTTATCAGACTCAACAATAACAGCAAGCGAAATGAAACGGGAATAGCTTTTCTAGGCATCGGGAATCTCCTCGTTATGTGAAATTCTTAATGCCCAACATAAACCGTCGGCTCGTGTCCGGCAAGCTTTTCGTTAATTCGGAGACTGTCAAGGCTTTTCGATTGCAAAAAAATCAAAAAATAATTTGACCATAACTGGCTTATACACACCAAGCGCATTAAGCGATTTTTGGGGCGAAAATCATAAATCAAGGACTTACAGAAATCGGAATTGATTCGTAAGTTATTGATTTAATGAAAATATGAGACTTGTATAAAAAATGATCAATTTAACAAAACCGTAATAATTGCGCGGCATCGAAGCATTCATCATCAAGATATGCACAGAGTTATCCACAGGTTTTGTGGGTAACTGAAATTAACCAATCAACAGTGAGACTTAGCCGATTTTCGTGAAATGATTTTAAGAATCGCGCGTAATTCGTCATTATCCTAAAAAGATCAGTTGGCATGTGTTGTAGGTCGTTCGTGCTGAGCCAAGTCGAAGCATGAAGGGTCTACAATACTTTCACCGACCTGGTGAAGCCTCAAACTACCGTTCACCCTTCGACAGGGCTCTCCTGAGCGTAGCCGAAGGGCTCAGGGCGAACGATAGTTTGAGATACTCAAATGATCTTTTTAGGTTAAAAGCCTGCCATCCTTGGCGGAATGACGGGCTCCCCTTAACTTAATGGTAGTGATGGAGGGCCTTGGGAAATGAGGAAAAGTATTTTTAACGCGTTTGCCTTGCATTTAAGCGCCTTTCGGATGAAACCTTATAAAAGTCGTGGTCAGTCGTGGTCAAGCGCGCATTAAAATAACTACCAATTAAAAAGCAAAAGAGATCGGGTTATTTTTCTTACCGTCGGTTCAATAAAGAATTAAGAAGATTATCGGCGCTTTGGAATGCTGGAAAGATTTGCTTACCGTAAGGCTGACAGGATTCTAGACGCTCCCCACTTAGTAAGCATTCTGAATCCTGTCCGCCACCCTTCGACAAGGCTCAGGGCGAACGGGATTTAGAATGCTCAACTGATTTCTTTAGGTTCAAGGTGCATATTGTGGCGCATGGCGGCAGAGAGAGTAAGACGGCCGTTATTCTTAACGGCGTCGATCTCGGTTTTTTTTTCAATCAACCGCGTGATGATGTGTTTGCCGATTTGTTCGGCCTTAAAATTAAGTTTGTTGCGGGTAAGTTGGTACTCACGGAATGGCGCATGGCTTGGATGTGATTATCGATGCGGCCGAAATGTTGCGGGGTCGTGATGGCATTTCTGGTTCCCACGGAGGACCGTGGAAACGAGGAAAACGCCGTTCTCCCCAGGTGATCATGACGGCGAGCGCAGAGCATGGGAAATATACCTATCGGAGATCAAAATTCGGCACCGGGGTGCCCGTCAAAGGACGCCGTGAACCCAGCACCTAAATTATCCAACGCAATTAATCATGGCCATTGAGTTATGGAATTTAGATGCTGGGTGAATACGTCCCTGTAGGCTCTATGCCAGCTCCATGCTGGCAAAGCCTTTGCCGAGCACCCCGGTGCCTCCTAAGGCACTGCCGAAATTTGAAGTGCGAAGGGTATATATACTCGGCGCTGCCGTTTGCTATCTTTATCGGGCCGATTAAGTCAATTTCTTGTATTTGATCCGGTGCGGATTGTCGGCATCGGTGCCTAAACGGCGATGGCGGTCGGCTTCGTAATCGGCGTAATTGCCTTCGAACCAGACCACTTGGCTGTCGCCTTCGAAGGCCAGCATGTGTGTCGCGATCCGGTCTAGGAACCACCTGTCATGCGAAATGACCACGGCGCAGCCGGGGAAGGCCAGGAGCGCTTCTTCAAGTGCGCGCAGGGTTTCGACGTCGAGATCGTTAGTTGGTTCGTCGAGCAGCAAGACGTTGCCGCCGCTTTTCAATAGCTTGGCCAGGTGCACGCGGTTGCGTTCGCCGCCGGACAAATCGCCGATGCGTTTTTGTTGGTCGCCGCCTTTGAAGTTGAAGCGGCCGACATAGGCGCGCGATGGCGTTTCGTATTTACCGACCGTGATGATGTCGAGGCCGTCCGAAATTTCTTCCCAAACCGTTTTGTTCGGGTCTAGGTTGTCGCGCATTTGATCGACATAGGCCAGTTGTACGGTTTGACCGATTGTCACGGTGCCGGAGTCGGGTTGTTCAAATCCGGCCATCATACGGAACAGTGTCGTCTTACCGGCGCCGTTCGGGCCGATGATTCCGACAATCCCGCCCGGCGGGAGTTTGAAGCTCAAGTCGTTAATCAGTAATCTATCGTCGAATCCCTTGTTGATGTTATCGGCGTGAATCACGATATCGCCGAGGCGAGGGCCGGGTGGAATATAAATTTCTTGGGTTTCGTTACGTTTTTGCGCTTCTTGCGAAGATAGTTCTTCAAAGCGCGCCAAGCGAGCCTTGCTTTTCGCATGGCGGCCTTTCGGGTTGGAACGTACCCATTCCAATTCGGCCTTCATCGATTTCATTCGGGAAGATTCCTGGCGTTCTTCCAGTTCCAAACGTTTTTCTTTTTGTTCGAGCCAGCTCGAATAATTGCCTTCCCAAGGGATGCCTTGTCCGCAATCCAGTTCCAGAATCCAACCGGCGACGTTGTCGAGGAAGTAACGGTCATGCGTGACCGCGACGACGGTGCCGGAGTAATCGTGTAGAAAGCGTTCCAGCCATGCGACCGATTCGGCATCTAAGTGGTTGGTCGGTTCGTCGAGCAGCAGCATGTCGGGGTTGGATAGCAACAGTCGGCATAATGCGACGCGGCGTTTTTCACCGCCCGATAGTTTCGTGACATCGGCGTCCCAATCCGGCAGGCGTAGCGCATCGGCAGCGATTTCCAGCTTACGGTCTAGTTCCCAAGCGCCGGCCGCTTCGATTTTATCTTGGAGTTCGGCTTGTTCGGCCAGCAGGGCATCGAAGTCGGCATCGGGGTCGGCAAAGGCGTTGCTGACTTCGTCGAATCGGGTCAGTATCGCTTTGATTTCCGCTACGGCTTCTTCGACGTTGCCGCGCACGGTTTTGTTAGGGTCGAGTTGCGGTTCTTGTGGTAAGTAACCGATATGAATGCCTTTTTGCGGGATCGCTTCGCCTTCAATATCTTTGTCGATTCCGGCCATGATGCGTAATAGCGTCGATTTGCCCGAGCCGTTCAAGCCCAGCACCCCGATTTTGGCGCCGGGGAAGAAGGATAGCGAAATATCCTTTAGGATATATTTTTTGGGCGGGACAATTTTGCCTACCCGGTTCATTGAATATATGTATTGAGCCATTTTGTGATGGATTTCCGGTATGTGAGTGGAATGTAAGTATTCAGACCCCGCTGGCAAATTACTGCAATTCAGTTGTAATTGTTAGCTCCCCCTTGAAAAAGGGGGATTGAGGGGATTTATTTAAATATACTCATCGTAGATCAAAATTCGGCACCGGGGCGACCGTCAAAGGACGCCGTAAATACATCCATGTAGGCTCTATGCCAGCATCCATGCTGGCCCCTTACCTAGCGTTAGGTGAGGGGCCGATCACCCCAATGCCTCCTTAAGCATCGCCCAAATTTGAAGTGCGAAAGGTATAATCTCCCCTAGCCCCTCTTTCTCAAAGAGGTGGACTGAATACTTACGAAGGGTCTGAACAATTACAATGGAATTGGTCGTTCCTTATTATTTCACGTTATCGATGAATTTTTAAGTGTCGTTAAATAGACTAATCCACGTTCGCCTTCCTTCATGACTTGTGCATGGTTCCATTCGAATATCGGCCGGCAAAGAAAGGCAAAGCGGTTCATCCACGGTTTGCAGGTTGCGACGTGCCAATCGAATTCGAGCCGAGTCGACTCGGCATTGCCCGAAACTCGGCAATGTCCCGATCCGACCAAGTCGCCTTGAACCTTCACCGCGAGGTAGCGATGCTCAATGGCGCGCGTAACGGTCAACTCAATGACTAATCGGTAGGGTAGGCGTGTTTTCCAATAAATGCGCCGTTTATTATTAGGAATCTTCGATGCGCCGGACGAGATGTTTTCGACCGAATCGACATATCTCCACCAATCCGGCCAAGTTTCGGGGCGGATCAGATAGAACCACACCGTTTCGATAGGCGACGGAATGAGCCAAGTGGTGCTTAATGAAAAGTCGGGCATAATGACAGGCTCCGGTGCCGCATTTTGGTCTACGATCGGTATAATCTCTGATGCTGGATGGATTTAGAATAAACTGAAAAAATGAAATTTTCCTATAGTGTAACGGGTTATACGAATTGATAATGATATGTTTTAACCTAGTTTCGGCCAAGATGAGCTTACGTTTCCAACTAATTATCAGAATTTTGTTTTTATTCGTCTGTATATTGATACTAGGCGGTTCGATCGCGATTTGGCGGGCTCGGGAGGCGGTCACTGAAGAAGTCGGCTCTTCTCTAAACCTGGCATTGCAATTGGTTAAATTCGGATTTTCGAAACCGGCCTCCGCAACCATGAAGGAGTCGGATTGGATTTATTGGCTTAGCGCTTTACGAGAAACACGCCATTTGGATATCCGCGTTCAGCAACCGACCGGTGAAACGATTCAAGTGACCCGTTCGCTGCAAAGTGAAGACCAGCCCGACATGCCTCCGGGTTGGTTTGTAAGTTTGGTTACCGCCGATTATGCCGAAACGCACTATCCAATCGTGATGGCCGACGGCAAGGCATTGATGCTGATTATTCAGCCGAATCCGATGGATGAGACTGTCGAGGTTTGGCATGAAACGGTCGCTTTTTTTATTACCCTGTGCTTATTGATTATATTGATCTTTTTGGCGGTACACCAAACCCTGCATAAAACCCTGCGATTTATCGATACGATTGTCGATGGTCTCAGGCGTATCGAAACCGGACAATATCGGGATGTGTTGCCGAGGTTTTCGATTCAGGAATACGATAGTATCGCCGGGGCGATTAATCATATGGCCGGCGTGCTCGATAATACTCGTGAGGAAAATCGTGCCTTAACCAAGCATTCGTTGAAAATTCAGGAAGAGGAGCGCCGGCGTTTATCGCAGGAATTACATGACGAATTGGGTCAATCGTTGACGGCAATCAAGGTCATGGCGGTCACTGCTGCGCATGAAAAAGCCGATACCCGTCAAATTACAGAGTCGATCAGCCATATCTGCGATCATTTGATGGCTATCGTACGCTCGATGATGCATCAATTGCATCCATTGATTTTGACCGAATTAGGCTTGAAAGCCACGCTCGAAGATATGGTCAACCATTGGTCGGAAAGAAACCCTTGGTTGAATTTGACCATTGAGTGTCCGGACGAGTTGGATTCGCTTGATCAAAATGTTGCGATACAGATATTTCGTGTCATTCAGGAATGTTTGACCAACACAATCCGTCACGCCGAGGCCAAACACGTTAAAATAGTACTGGAAATTTTAGGCGAAAATCGTGATTGTTTGCATTTGGAGGTGGCCGATGACGGGCGCGGTTGCGATATCAATCGGATATCGTCAGGATTCGGGCTCAGAGGCATTCAAGAAAGGATTAAGTCGCTCGATGGCGAGCTGAGCGTCCGCTCGCAACCCGGTCAGGGCATGGCAGTTAGCGCAACGATACCTATTCTATGAAAAGTAAAATCAAAATTATTTTAGTCGACGATCATGCGGTTGTGCGCGCGGGGTTTCGAATGTTGCTCGGGACGCGAGATACGATCGAAATCGTTGCCGAGGCCGATCGAGGGGAGCAGGCGATTCAATTGATGCAGGAACATGCAGTCGATGTCGCCGTGATGGATCTATCGATGCCCGGCCTAGGCGGACTGGAGACGATACGGCGTATTTGTCAACGCGATAGTAAGGCTAAGATTTTGGTGTTTAGCGTGCATGATGAACAGGTCTATGTTAATCGAGCCATTGCGGCCGGAGCCAAAGGCTATATCAGTAAAAACAGTGCGGCGGCCAATCTTGCGATGGCAATAGAGCATATCGCAAATGGCGAAATTTACATCGAAGATGGTCTACTCAAGGATCAAACCGGAAAGTCGGATGTGATGGATTACCATGCAATTATCGAGGCGTTTTCGGCCCGGGAATTCGATGTATTCCGCTTACTTGCGAAAGGCATGACGGTACACAAAGTTTCCGAAGAGCTTTGTTTGGGCTACAAAACGGTCGCCAATTACGGCACGCAAATTAGAAATAAGCTCAAAGTTTCTACGCTGGCGGAACTGGCGCACATTGCGGTGATTTTGGGCTTGATGAAAAATTGAGCGGTTTGAGTTTCCTGGTTCCCACCTCTCCAGCGTGGGAATGCATACCGGTCTTGTCCTGTAACTTTGGCAAGACGGGGTTTGCAACCGTCCCGCAGAGTAATAGTTGCCCCGCTACAGGAAACACTTAAAAACTCAAAACGAATTGTAGGGTACGCTGCGCGTACCTAATGTCGGCACAACGAAACACATGAGGGCATGTAAGCTATGGGCGGGTCTCCTAGGGTACGCACACCCTACCTCTAGCGCTTTATAGCTATGATCACAAACAATTTCCAAAATATTTTTGGATTAAAAAAGCGGGAACACAGAAATTAGCTAAAATGGCTTTTTTTCGACAGCCTAGCGCGTAGCCCGTATGCAGCGTAGCGGAATACGGGAATGGCGTGGCTCCGAACTTCCCGGATTGCGCTACGCTCCATCCGGGCTACGCTGTTTAGAATCGCCGGAAGAGGTTCGTTGCGATTTAGCCGCGAGGATTTTTGCTTAGCTTGATGCGTATAGGTTTGTAACCCCTTCTTAAACGTTTTGACAGTGGTCAAAGCGAGCAATTTAATCTAACGACTGCCGAGCGGTCATTTTTTCAACTCGATTTTTAAATTTATGTTCGAACTCTATCTCGATAGCGCCGATACCGCGCAAATTGCTCGCTTTTACGACTGCTTGCCGGTCAAGGGCGTGACGACTAATCCATCGATCCTTGCCAAGTCCGGGGTTGGTTTGAATCAATTATTATTGAATTTGGCCGAATTGATAGGACCCGAAGCTCGTTATCATGTTCAGGTCGTTAGTTCGACTGTCGATGGCATGGTCGAGGAAGCGAAACGCTTACAGGATTTACCTTACGATATTGTCGTGAAAGTGCCGGCCAACGAAACCGGTTTAGCCGCAATCAAAAAAATCAAAGTCGATGAGATAGCGGTTCTGGCCACGGCTATCTATAGCGTTCAGCAAGGCTTTTTAGCGGCCCTGTGCGGAGCGGATTATCTGGCGCCCTATGTCAATAGAATCGATGCGATGGGCGAGAATGGGCCGCAAGTGGTTGCCGATTTACAAAATTTGCTCGATCGCCAAAAATTGTCGTGTAAATTGTTGCCGGCTAGTTTCAAGAACACTCGGCAAGTACTCGATGTGTTAACTGCGGGGGTGAGCGCTATTACTCTGCCGATCGAGATTGCCGAACAAATGCTGGGGCATCCGGCGGTGAATCCCGCAGTCGCGCAATTCGATTTGGATTGGTGCAATGTGTTTGGTAATCAGTTGTCGTTTGAAAGTTGACGCATGAATCCGGCGTTATGCGCGCGCTTCTCTATTTTCTTTTTCATGGGCGTACGGGGGGGTACAAATCATAGGCATCAAGCAAAGAACCGCTAAACCGTTTCCGCTCCTCCCTTACATTAACGATCAAACTTTTGGCGCTGTAGTGCCGTAGGGTGGGTAGCAGCGAAGCGGAGACTCATCGCTTTGTTTGAGCGCAGGTACGGTTTTAATAACGCAGCCATTAACCAACCCGCGATTTGTTACAATGGCTGTCATGACTTTCCATGATGGGTTTCGCTCCGCTCTACCCATCCTACCTTAGCAGCCTATCAAACTTTCAGCGCCTTAGGATGGGTTAAATAACCCGTTCCGCAGAGGCGTTGCGATCGGTAACATCTTTGGTTCTGCAATTCAATCAAATCGGAGAGACGACAATGACGATGAATTGGCAAGCAATCGCCGAGCAAATCGAACAGGCGACCGGGCGGCCTTTTTCGGTAACGGAAGCCCGTCCGGTCGGCGGCGGCGATATCAATGAAGCTTACCGTTTGAGGAGTGAAGAACGAACTTATTTCGTAAAATTGAATCGTCCAGCTTCGTTCGATATGTTCGAGGCCGAAGCCGAAGGCTTAAGAGAAATAGCCGGCACGCGGACGATAAGGGTGCCCGAACCGGTCGTGTGCGGGCAAACCGAGCAGCGGTCGTTTTTGGTTTTAGAACATATCAAGTTCGCTTCTTCGAATTCTCGTTCCGAGCGCCAATTAGGGCGGCAATTAGCGTTACTGCATGGTGCGGAGCGGCCTTATTTCGGATGGCATCGAGACAATACGATCGGGAGTACGCTACAACCGAACGGCCGTTACGACGATTGGCCGGGTTTCTGGCGCGAGCAGCGTTTGGGCTTTCAGTTACGATTGGCGGCGCAAAACGGTTATCAAGGCCGGTTGCAAAGCCAAGGCGAGCGACTTTTGGCGGATATGGATGCCTTGTTCGACAATTACCGAACTAAGCCGTCTTTGTTGCATGGCGACTTATGGGGCGGAAATGCCGCTGTCGAGGCCGGCGGGGCGCCGGTAATTTTCGATCCGGCCTGTTATTACGGGGACAGCGAGGCAGACTTGGCGATGACCGAGCTTTTCGGCGGGTTTAGCCGGGATTTTTATGCGGCTTATCATGAGGTTTTGCCGGAAGATCCGGGTTATAGGGTTCGAAAGACTTTTTATAATCTTTATCATATTTTGAATCATCTTAATTTATTCGGTTCGGGTTACTTGAGCCGGGCCGAAGCGATGATCGGGCAAATGCTGGCCGAAATTTAAGGAGAAGCAGGCCGAAACGTTTGGGGTGTGTTGAATACCCTGCCTCGCTCGGAAATACCGGCAATCGATGCTGGTTTGATAACGATTAGGGCGTAGCCCGTATGCAACGCCAGCGGAATACGGGGAATTCGTGGCCTCGCCCATCCCGGATTGCGCTGCGCTCCATCCGGGCAACGGTGCTAAAAACTCGATGAAAGGTGCCTGAAAGGAATCGGCATTACAATGCCTCACAACTTAAGCGGAATGTGCCGTATTAGGTTTCAGTTTAATTTTCAAACTCTGTTCATCTTTATTTTTAAGGAGTCAACAAGCATGGCAAAAATCAGTAATTTACGCGTAGGCGAATCATTAGTTGGCGACGGCAACGAAGTCGCACACATCGATCTGATTATCGGCCCACGCGGTTCGGCTGCCGAAACCGCTTTCGCAAATTGCCTGACAAACAACAAAGACGGTTTCTCCAGCTTGCTTGCTGTTGTTGCCCCTAACTTGATGGTAAAACCTGCGACCGTAATGTTCAATAAGGTCACGATCAAAGGTTCCAAGCAAGCCGTCCAAATGTTCGGACCCGCTCAGCGCGGCGTGGCGATGGCGGTTGCTGATTCGGTCGAAAGCGGCATTATTCCTGCCGACGAAGCCGACAATCTGTTTATTTCGGTAGGTGTTTTTATCCACTGGATGGCTGAAGACGACGCCAAAATTCAACAATACAACTACGAAGCGACTAAAGAAGCAATCGAGCGTGCCGTTGCCGGTTCTCCAACCGCTCAGGAAGTGGTTTCGGGCAAAGCGACTGCGACGCATCCATTTGCGGCAAATTAAGGAAAAAGTTGACCGTTTCCGGCCGGGATAGCGGGACAAATCGACAGGATAGCCGGTTTGCATTGACTCGAAGGATAATGCATAAGGAAGGGCATAGTAAGTTCGACGCCATGGACGGCCCCCCTCTCCCATTCAAACAATAAAAAACGAGAACTATTCGATATTCAGTTTTAGTGTTTCGGTAATGTAATCCCGCCTTCCTCGACGATTAGCGCTTTTTTCAACATGTCGCTGGCCGACGGGTATTTTTCGTAAATGTCTCCGATCGTTTTGTAGTAAGCAATCGTATCGAATGGCTGCTTGGCTTGCTGTTCGGTGATGTCTGCCAGTATGGCGCCGAATTCCGGCGTTGTGGTAACGACGCGCAAGCCTTTGATGATGCTTGTGGCCGAATCGACCAATACCAGATTGAAAGGCAGATAGCCCGGGCCGGTTGCGACAGTTTCATCGCCGGCTAAGTGAATTGTGAAGGCTAGGTCCGACCATTCCAGAAAATTATCGATCTTAAACAAAAAAAACAGCGCATCGTTCTCGGTAAACAGGCCGAACGAACACGAGCCATTCAAAAAGGCATCGATTTGTTGTCGATTCAGCGAAAAATTAAAGGTCAGCACCGGGGTGCCGTTGACCAGAATTACGCTCATGCCTTCGTCAGGCAAATTGTGATCGAATCGTTCGCCGACCGTTAATTTCATAATATCCGACATATCAGGATTTCCGAGCATGCGTGTAGAGGTTATTGAATAGGCGGATTGCAACCAGAATCAGCGCTTGCGTGATTTGTGTGGCAGGTACCCGGCTTGGGTTTTCCGAGGCATAATCATCGACTGCTGCGTTCATAAATGCAATGAGCCCGGATTGCGGAGTTTCATCGTGTGTTCTTGAAATCATTCTTTGTTGCAACGAGTTCCGGATTTTTTCGTCCATGTCTTGATTTTTCTTCACGGCTTGCAATTCGGTATCGAGTAGCATCGCTTGTTTTTGAAGCCAATCGATATCGAGTTCGTTTTGCGCGGGCAGTGGGCCGAAGGCTTTTTGAAATACGCAGAGCAAGTCGAAGCACAAATCCATGAATAAATGCGCCATGTCTTGATTCTGCTCGGCAATGATGCCGGGAAAAATACCGAACAGCATCTGCGCGAGCATCGTCTGGTCGGTTTGGAAGTCGGCCATGATTTTTCTGCCGGTTGTCTCGTCGATGCTTTTGGCGTATTCGAGGGCTTGATAAAGCTCTCGGTCTGTCAGTGCTTGCATGATTTTTTCCGATAATGAAGTTAGTTGTGGAATGATATCATTTTGATGCAAGGCAATAAAAATGCGCAGAGTTCTAGGCATTTATTCGGCGCTAAATCTTACTGTGAAAGTTCATAGATTTAGACCAATTATCTAATTTTTCGATATACAAATCTCCGTTCTGGCAATCCCGGTTCTGAAGAGGGTGCGGTTGCTCGATCGACAGGCGTCGGCGGCAGGGCAGATTTTTGCTCCTGCAAAATCTGCATTCACGCCGTCCTTGGCTTTCGAGCCGCCGTCGAGCCTACATGGACGTATTCACGGCGTCCTGTCGGGCGAGTGACCGCACCCTCCCCACCAGAGAACTTTCATTTGCCAGGGCGATGGCTAGGCCTTCATGAACGTTACTTAGGATTTCTGACAAATAAACCTAAAAAGAGCAGTTGACGCGTTTTTTCCTTTGTAGGGCGGACTATTTCTCGTTCGCTTACCGCGTACCCAAACTCAGCGTCGCCGTGATGCCCGGCTCCTTCCTAACCGGATTCAGTTCTGTCGCGAGTAGGAATATCCGGTTTCCGGGGATACCGCCTTCGGCAATCAGGTAGTTTTGTATTGCTCCGGCTCGGCGTACTGCTAAGTCGTTTAGTCGTTGTTGATCGGGCTCCAAGGCCGCCTCGAGCGTTTTCCGAGCGATCTCATAAAAGTCGCCTTGTTCGGGATTTTTCAATCTCGGTCTGCCGAAGAGCGTGTAGTCGGCCAGCATCGGAAATTTTTCGATGAAGAGTTGTGCCAGCAAACGCTGTTCCTCGTCTTCGGATAGCGTGACATATTCCGCGCGGATTCTTCTACCTTCCGCTCTGAGTTCTTTTGCTCTCATCGATTTCAGTTGATCGTTAAGCGCTTCCGAGCGCAACGCCGGCCAGTCCAGAGCCTCGAAAGCGGCGCCTTTGATTTCCAATCTGAGGGCCAGTCTGTCTTTCAATGCCTTAGCCAATGCGTCGAGCTTGGCTTTTTCGGTCTCTGCGATTTTGGTGCTGCCCGGTTCGAAAGTGATAGCGCTTAAATCCTGTTCCGCGTCGAACATCGATGCGATGGCTCTGAACGGCGATGTGGCGATGTTTCTTATCAGGTTGCCGAGCGCTCTCATCACTAAAGAGCCGACGCTGAATTCCGGATCGTCGAGACTTCCGGTAATAGGTAAGTCGATATTGATTTGCCCTTTGGAGTCTTTCAGTAGTGCGATCGCTAAATTCAACGGTAGCGATACCGCATCGGGGTTTTCGACTCTCTCTCCGAGCGTGAATTGATCGATGAACAGATTGTTCTGTGCGTTGAGTTTGCCTTGGTCGATCGTGTATTTGAGATCCAGCGACATTTGACCTCTTTCGATTTTATAACCGGCAAATTGAGCCATGTAGGGCGTGACCAGCGGCAACGGCATGTCCTTGAAGTTGAGTTCGATCGCTGAATCGCCGCTGTCCATTTGATAATTGCCGGCAATGCCGACACTGGCCAAATTATAAACCTTGCCTTGCAGCGACAGCTCGGCGGTAGCGACGGGCTGGGACGAAATGCCGGACAAGACGCCATTAAGATTATTCATTTGTGTGACGAAAGGCAGTATCAGCGAGTAGTCGGCGAAGTCGGACAAGCCTCTTTTGACTTCGATTCGGCCGATATGGTAATGGATTAGGCTGTCGGATTCGGTTTCGGGTTGTTCGGTTTCCGGCGTTTCGGTCGCTAAGACGATATCGTTGAAGTTCGTCGTTCCGTCTTTTTTTGATCAATACGCGAATGTAAGGCCGGTCGAAGCGGATGTCTTCAAAAATGAACCGGTTAGCCGCTAGGTCGATCGAAATACTGCCGAGGTCAAGTTTGCGCCATTTGACGAAATCCCGGCGTTGAACTTGATCGCGAGTTAACAGCCTGTCTATATGAGCGTCGCCTTGAAATTTCAAGTCCAGCTCGTCCTTTTCATCGATTGCCAATAAAGCCTGACCTTGAGCGTAAAAATCGCCTTCTATGAGGTCCAAACGAACATGATTTTCCAAGTAGGGTTGGAAAGTTTTTAGTGCGATCGCATCGACTTTGAGTTCGAGGTCGGCCCATAGCGGGGTAGGGGCTAGTTGACCTTTGATATTGATTGAGCCGGTTTCATTGACTTTCGTGTGTAAACGAACCGGTGATTTTTGATCGGTTTGATCCGTTAGGTGCTCGATGCCGACGGTAAGTTCGGACAAGGTGATCGGAGTCGGTGTTTTTTGAGTTTTGTCGGTAAACGCTATTTGATAGCCGTCGATAGTGAACGAGTCGAGCGCGAATTGCCAGGGTTTACTATCGGGTGTCGGTAGCGGATCGGTTTTTTCGGTGCTTTCGTCACCGAATAGAGCTAGATAGTTGAATTGACCGTCCGGGTTGAGCCAGGCTTTCAGCTTCGCGTCTTTCGATGTCAGCGACGCGATATGGATGCGCTGTTTAGCGGTATCGGCCTTGATGCCGCTAGCTGCTATTGCCGGAATGTTGATGAGTTCGATATCTTGCCCGTCAGCACCGAATTGGAGTTCGCTAAGATCTATTTTCCCTTTTTCGATTTGAACGGCCATGTCAGGAGCTATTGTTACATCGGCTGCAATCGTTAAACGGCTCAATTCGGCTTCGAGCATTTCGGTATGCGGCTTGAAGGCCATTTTTAGTTTGTTGAGATCGAATCGGCTTTGATCTATGTTCAGTTTGAGACCTTGTTCATTGCTTTCGGCTGTATAGACGGCATCGAAAGCCATTTTATGCGCCGATAGTTCCGGGATGTCGGCGGAAGGCTTGTAAGGTTTCAGGTTGAATGTGTCGAGTGCCAGTTTAGCGGTATCGGTGTTGACTTTTAATTCGCCATTGGCCGTTGTCAGAGTGAAGTCGGTGCCTAATTCGACGGATTTAACGCTAATATCGGCTCTTTGTCCCGGTTCCGTGGGGATATTTAGGCTGAGATTATCGACGTTGAGTTGGTTCGGTGTCGTAGTCTTGAGCGTTATCTCGTCATTGGACATCGTCAGCTCGTAATTAGCATCAAACTTGAGTGATTTAGCCTCGATATCGGAGTTTTGCCCGGGTTCTGCGGCGATTTTGAGTTTGAGATTATCGGCGCCGAACCGGATGGGTTTGATTGCTGCGGTTATACCGTCCTCTTCGGTATTCAACGTATAGTCGACCGAAAGATTCAGTTCGCCGTCGTCGACTTTGATATCGCCGATTTCCTGTAAAAAAAGCTGTCCGATTCGAGTTAATCCGACTTGTTCCAATTTAATCGAGCCTTGCGATTGTAGGGGCTTGAGTGTGATCGAGCCTTGCCAATCGAGCGTAGTATTCGAGTCCGAAATAAAAGAAAATTGCAGCGGGGCAGGTTCGGAATCGACCGAATTGAGTTCGCTCAGCGATAGGTTAATCGAGCCGAAAGTTTCTTTTTGCGGTTCGGCCAGTTGAAGATCGTCCCAAAGGACAGATCCTTCCAAAACGGCTAGGCCGCGTAGTCGAAACGCAAATATTCCGGTATTTTCTTCAATAGGTTGTTCTTCCGGGTCCGCTTCGGTCAAATCGGCGAAATTGAATATGCCTTCAGAGTCTTTGGCGATTCTGACGAAGGGTTCGGTCAAGGAAACTTTCTCGATGATAGGCTTAAAATGCGTAATTGAATCGAAGCCAGCGATATCGATATAAAGGTCTTTGAATGACGCGAATGTTTGTCCGTCGGTTTCTTTCAATTCGAAGCCGTTGACAGCCATTTCCAGCGTGAATGGATTGATCGATAGTTTTTCGACAGCGGCCTCGCGTCCGATTTCCTGGTGGATGATTTTAGGGAGTTGGTTTTTCAGAACGGCCGGCACGATCCAAAAGCCGGCGAGGGCATACAATGCAAATAAGATCGAAAGGACTGCAATGGTTTTGGTCCGGTTTCGTAATCCATTTTGTATCCGTTCTAATAAAACAGCGGTATTCATTCGGCCTCCGCGTCGCCATGAAAAATATAGTGGTTGTCGTTATTTTATACCTCAAAAGAGGATTGGGGGGAGAATTGTAGTGGCTAGTTTGCAGAGAGCGGTGAGTAGTAAGTAGTGAGCAGTAAGCAGTAAGCAGTAAGCAGTAAGCAGTAAGCAGGAAAGAGGAAAGAGGAAAGAGGAAAGAGGAAAGAGGAAAGAGGAAAGAGGAAAGAGGAAAGAGGAAAGAGGAAATTAGGGCTTGACAAATGGATTAAATGCCGCATCATTTCACCGCTCACCGCTCACCGCTCACCGCTCACCGCTCACCGCTCACCGCTCACCGCTCACCGCTCACCGCTCACCGCTCACCGCTCACCGCTCACCGCTCACCGC
>Ga0180009_10002013_pt1 | contig 24043 bp, 20 predicted proteins | sample OS_PC_MetaG_FD_123537 | JGI IMG/M metagenome (GOLD analysis project Ga0180009, IMG submission 123537) | Groundwater microbial communities from the Aspo Hard Rock Laboratory (HRL) deep subsurface site, Sweden - OS_PC_MetaG | ecosystem: Environmental > Aquatic > Deep subsurface > Groundwater...
AAAGTGTAACATTTAAAAAAAAATCCGTCTTTAGTACAATTGAAAATAAAGATGAAAGAAAATTCGGAGACATATCCGCATCTACAACTGGTGGAATCGTGCAGGAAGAGCAGCCGTAAAGCACAAATGGCATTGTACTCACTGTATTATAAAGCCATGTTCAATACAGCACTCCGCATATTAAATAATCCGGTTGAGGCAGAAGATGCAATGCAAGAGGCTTTCATCGATGCTTTTCAAAAAATTGATCAACTAGGTGACAGCCGCAAATTCGGCTCATGGCTCAAGCGGATTGTGATAAACAAAGCCCTCGACGAAGTGGGTCGCCGCCGTGTGATGCAGCCTCTTGAGGACCGGATTAACGAAATCGCCGATCAGTCGGAAAAGGAGGAACAACCCGAACTGGAAACCGAATACCGTTTGGAGGAAGTAAAAAATGCAATGGGTTCATTGCCTGATCAGTACCGGATGATACTTACCCTACACTTGTTTGAAGGCATGGATCACGAAGAAATTTCTGACATACTGAATCTGGAATACAATAACGTGAGAACACGGTACTCTCGGGCACGTCAGAGACTGTTACAGGAAATAAAAATTATTCAGCATCAAAAGATAGTTAAGGAGAATAGTTATGTGGAAAATTGAAGCGTATATTAGAAATCATAAATCGGAAATGGCTGATGCTGAGCCTGCAACCGGGCATGAGCAGCGCTTTCTGCAGAAATTGGAAAATCAGCAATCATTAAATCGGAGGCGCAGCGTGAACTCTTTTGTGTTTCGGGTGGCGGCCACATTGCTCTTGGTAGCAAGTGTGGTTTGGCTAACCCTGGAGCCATTTAAAACGAGCCACGCATCGGGCAGTTCGGCTATCAACACCATAAACCTGCCGGATGATCTGAAACAAACCCTGGCCTATTACAATCAAAAAGCCATACACGATGTAGCGGAGATTAAAGCTCCTGCCGATGAAAGCACCGAACTTACCAAAGGTCAAAAACTGGCCATGGAACAAATCGAAAAATTAGATGCCCAACTGTTGAGTATCGAAAAAGAATTTGTGAAAAATCCGGGTAACGAGGCCGTGCGTGCCGCTCTGGTCAATACCCAGCGAAAAAAATCTGAAATCATCGACAATATATCAACGCAAACCGATAGGGCGGCCAAAGGCTTCCGCGTCGGCGAACCCCTTACACAATTTTAAACTTTAATAAAAAAAATCATGAAAAGAAAAATGACTACTTGTTTCGCAACCCTGGTAGTGCTGTTTTTCACCGCCGGACTGCACAGTTTGTACGCGGGCGAAACGATCGAAAAGGTGTTGGTGGATAAACAATTTGAAGTGAACCGTGGTGTTCAGCTCACTGTGTCGCACGAGTTTGGCGACGTGTATTGTAAAAACTGGGATCAACCCAACATCGCCATTAAAATTACGGCGCGTGTTACTGCCCGAAACGAAGCCAAAGCAGAAGAAATAATTGGACAGATAAAGGCCGCTGCTTCAGGCGACAGTAAAGCAGTTTCTGCAACCTGTAAACTCAGAACCGGAAAAAACGATGGGAGTCAAAAAATTGAAGTTACCATGGAAATCATGATGCCTGCCTGGGTGAACCTTAAGCTGGATCATAGTTTTGGCAGTGCTTATGTGGGCGACGTTTCAGGTAACACGAACATCGAGAGCCAGTATGGAGAATTTGTAGCCAATTCGTTAAGCGGAACTACAAACGAGCTTAATTTTAGTTTCGGAAAAGCGACCATCGAAGACATTTCTGAAGCTGATATCGAATTGAGCTATGGCAACTTAAAACTCAAAAAAGCCAACAATCTGGCCATTGAATCCGATTTCTCAGATGTGGAGATCGGACAACTGATTACACTTAAAGGCGAGTTTTCAGGTGGCGGGTTGACTTTAAACTCAGTTTCCGGCCTCGACATTGAAACAGAATTTTCAAACGTCACCATCGATCAGCTCCTTAAGTATGCAACACTCGAAATGAGTTATGGCGGAGTTCAGATTAAAAATGTAGCTGCTGACTTTTCACAGATTACACTTTCGTCTGAATTTAGCAGTTCAACTCTTCATATTGATTCCGAAGCCTCTTATCGCTTAGAAATGAACTCTGAGTTTGGGCAAATAAGTTATCCTGAAAGAAAAGCACAGATGGTACAGGATATCAAGAGCGATTTTGCCGAAAGAAGAATCAAAGCCAATGTGGGCGATGTTCAGCAAAGCAAATCCAGTATAATTGTTAATTCAACTTACGGAAGCGTGAAAGTAAACTAGTGCTTGTCTGCACAGGCATATGCTTGTTATTAAAATAATTAAAAAAAAAGTATCATGAAAACGAAAAGAATAATTCAAATTTTAGCTATAACCGCCCTGATCATGTTGTCGTTGGGTGCTGTAGCGAAAAAATCGACTGCTGTCATTTCCGAGAACCGCGATCTTCCTGCTTTTACCGGGATAAAACTATTGAGTTCAGCCGATGTGTTTATCAGTCAAGGAGATGCGCAGCTGGTTTCGGTGACGGCGGACGAGGACATCATGCCTTTTCTTGAAACACGCGTGGAGAACGGCTTGCTTATCATCGAGGTGAAGAAGAACAAGATTTACAATGTAAGCAAGCTGGAAGTATATATCACTATGCCTGTTTTAGAGAGAATTGAGAACAATGGTTCAGGCGATGTGTTTGTTAAAGAGACATTTAAAACCGACCGACTTTATTTAAGAATCAACGGATCAGGCAATTTGGATGGAAATTTTGATGCGCAAGGACTTGAATTGGAGGTGTATGGCTCAGGTGATGTTGAAATTTCGGGAATAAAGCAAGACCTCAGGCTCGATTTGCGCGGAAGCGGTGACGTGGAAGTCGACGACCTGCTTGTAGAAACCTCTACGCTCAGTCTGACGGGGAGCGGCGATGTAGAGCTGTCAGGTAGTTGTGTCTCCTTTACGCTAAAGCAGACCGGATCAGGCGATTTTAACGGATACGGGTTAAAGGCAGTAAGTGCTGATTTATCACTTATGGGCTCAGGCGATGCCGTTTTAACCGTTGCCGAAACCTTACGCGCCAGACTGCATGGCTCAGGCGATTTAACCTACCGTGGAAACCCCACCAACGTGCAGGTAGATGCCAAAGGCTCGGGCGAAGTGTTTAAAAAGTAATGTTTTGAAAATGATTGGATAAGCCTTTTGTGGTGTAAGCTGCAAGAGGCTTTTTTTGTGTGTGGTGATAAAGTGTTGGTGGGTGGAATAGGCTTCCTCAATCTGATTTGGGTGAAGCAATGTTTTGGTGGTGTTGGATTCAAGTGTTAATTGTTATATTTGGCCAACCCTGGTAAAATGAGGTCAATCAAATGGAGGTTTTGAAAGACAGATGAATGGAAATTGAATCCGAGGTCTGATTGCATAGCTATTTGCAGGTAGTCCTGAATAAATCGAGTATTTTCTTGAACCCACTTCAAACAAAAAAGCGATTTATTTAAATTGATTCTAAATATAATTATCTTTGCGCACGAACTAACTAATTCTCAATATGAAAAGACATGCGTTAAAAACGGCCATCATCTTCCTTTTGGTTTCAATTCTGATTACTTCCTGCGAAAAAAACAGCAACAATATTGCCTTGGAAAATCCAGATCCGGCTGCAGCTATGATGACATTGTGCGCCATTGGATATCCAAATGACGGTGCATCGCAAGGTGAAATTGCCACTTCAATCGATCATTTTTTGGGGCAACAAAGTTTAGCTACCAATGGTGAGTGGAAAAGAGTTTGGGGTCCCGGAATTTCGTTGGATAACGAGAACATGATGTATGTGGTAAAAAATGAGAAAAGTGTAGTTCCAGAATATGCCATTGCTATAAGAGGAACAAATCTTCGCTCGATTTTTGATATTATAGAAGATTTAGATGTTTTTGAAATGGTGTCATTCCCCGGCGGTAAAACAGGTGATATGGTATCGTCAGGAGCTTTGGACGGGTTTAATTTCCTTATTAAAACTACTGACCCGAATGATGATTCCCTGACACTGGAAAAATTTTTGACTTCATTGCCACAAGTAAACAATACCAGGCTCTATGTCACTGGTCATAGTCAGGGGGGAAGCCTTGTTCCGTTGATCTCCTATTGGCTCATAAACCATCCTGAATTCAAAGATAAGTTTAGCATACTCTCCTATGTATTTGCAGGTCCGGGTGTCGTAAACGAAAGTTTTAAAAATAACTTTTACAGTTCTTCGCAGGGCGAACTTACCTATCATTCGTTTGCAAATACCCTTGATGTGATGCCTTATTTTTGGTCAGATTTATTGGAAATAAATTCAAAAAATATTCCGGTACATGTTCCCCATGATTTCAGAAAACATATTGATTCTTCAGAAGTTAAGTTAACAAACAGGGGAATCAAATATTTTAAAATTGATGAAGCGAAACCCATTGGAAATATTCCGATTGATTCAAGTGCAAGAATTCCAATAAAACTTACAAATGTTTATGCTCCGCAAACCGACACCATAACCATTTACCCTTCTGACACGACACTTTGGTATTTGTATTGGATGGAAAAAGAGCATAATTACAACAATTACCTTAAGCTTTTGGGCGCTGAGCCTGTGATAGAGTAAGTTTCATGTTTAAAAATATAGATATATGTCAAAAGGTCAAAACGCAAAGAAAGAAGTGAAAAAGGAGGCTGTTAAAACCCCCAAGGAAAAGAAAGAGGAAAAAAGAGAGAAAAAAAAGAATAAGTATTGATCGAACTGCTGTGTTTTTTCTTTCAAATGTTGCCTGTACCCACCCGTGAATGCCTGACACTGTTGTTTTGTTGCAATAGGAATGCAGATTTAACAATCTGATCGTTTTTGTTAAAATGAAGACATTATAGATTTAAATCATTAAAACTTGCAATTTTTGCAAGTTTTAATGATTTGATCACACAACACTCTTTGTAGTGCAGCACGAATCTTTAATAAAAAACAGGCAAAAATAGAGTCTGTAATCGTTACTTTGACTACCCCATCTGCTCTCCAGGTCGTTTTGGTACAAATGCGATTTCATGTTCGTGCCGAATGGCTTTTAGGGTATGTCCGGTAATGGAATCAAATGCGGGTTCGTTCCAGGGGTTGTCTCCTTTGGCCTGAATGACTTTGTCTCCATCCACGAACAGGAACTTTTGTCCATATCGAAAAGCCTGGTTGGGATCGTGCAGGATCATAACAATTGTTTTGCCTTCTGCAACAAGCGCTTTGGACAATGCCAGTATTTTGAGCTGGTTGGGGTAATCCAGGTGGCTAATCGGTTCATCCATAAGCAAAACAGGCGATTGTTGCGCCAAAAGTCGTGCAATCATGACCATTTGTTGCTCACCTCCCGACAGTTCGGTGTAAAACCTGTTTCTCAGGATGCTTATCCCGGCTCGGTCAAGGGCTTCATCCACAGCTTTGTAGTCGCAACTTGTAGGGGTAAACCTTATAAATCCGGAGCGTCCGGTCATCACTACTTCTTGCACGGTGAACGAGAATACGCCTTTGTGTTGCTGCGACAAAAAGGCCAGGTGTGCAGCCCTTTCGGGGAGGCTCATCGCGGTAATCTGTCGGCCAAAAAGTGTCAGGCTTCCTGTGTAAGGCAATAGTCCGGCTATGGTTTTTAGTAAGGTGGTTTTTCCGCTTCCATTTCGCCCCATGATTACGGTAAATGTGCCCTTTTCGATACCAAATGCTACATTGCGCAGGATTTCTTTATCCTCGTACCCGCAATTCACCTGACTTAGCTCAATAACATGGCTCACTGTTCCCATCCTATCTTCGATTTTTTGAGTAACCAGATAAAAAACGGAGCTCCAATCAACATAGTAAATACACCGATAGGTATCTCGAAACTGGTGAGGGTGCGGCTCAGGTCGTCGATAAAAACCAGAAACGATCCACCCAGCGTGGCATTGAAGATAAGCGTGGTGCGGTTGTCAACGCCAAACACCATGCGTACGGCATGTGGTATCAGGAGTCCGTATAACCCAATAATGCCACTTACCGCCACCACGGCTGACCCGGAAAGCGTTGCGGCAATGAGCACCCACCATTTCAGCCGTTTTGCGTTCGTTCCTGTAGTTTCTGCTTCTCTGTCGCCCATAGCCAGTACATTTAGTTTCCAGCGCAGAAAAAAGAGCACAATTAATCCAACGGATGCTCCTGGAAGAGCGCTCCAAAAGGAAGTCCAGCCGGCATGTTGGAAATTTCCCATCATCCAATGAACTATACTTTGTAACTTGAATGGATCGCTGAATACTTGAACAATGGTGAGCAAGGCTGTAAACAAACCATTGGTGATAATACCAGCCAGGATAAGGGAAACAATGTTGATTTGTCCGTGTTTGCGTGCCATGAAATAACTGATTCCAACAGCTAGCAGGCCAAATACGAAGGCGCTCATTTGCACTGGCAAAATGGCTGTGCTAAGTCCTAAAGCTGCTCCAAAGGCTGCTCCGGCACTTAATCCAAGTATGTATGGATCTACCAGCGGATTTCTGAAAATGGCCTGAAAGGCAGCCCCCGAAACAGACAAAACACTGCCCGTTAAGAATACAAGAAGTATCCTTGGAAGTCTGATGTCCATCACAATGGATCGCTCTAGTACATATTCTTCAGAATCTCCCTGGGTGAGGAGGTGGTGTACGAATTCTAACCAATTGATATCAGCAGCCGGACCAACGAAAATTGAGAGCACGATGGCTGGTATCGGAAGCAGATAGAATACCCAACGTAGAATACTTTTATTGGTTTTCATTTCCTTGAAATTTATCACCATAAAAACTCTTAAGGAGAAAGTTCTTATATACTTCCGGAGACAGTTTTTCTGTTTCCGGATAGGCCCACTCGTTAACCAAATAGGCAGCATAAACAAACTTGAGTGTCCATAAATCACATAAAAACGGGTCAGGGAGTTCAAAAACCTGTTCTTTGCTAATGGCTGTAATCGGTTGTAGCTGCTTGTTTTTCAGAAACTCATCTACTCCGTTACCTATGCGCGGCCAAAGCACAATCAACTCAGGATTCCACATCAACAGCTGTTCAATATTAACAGAAATATGTTCGTCGGGAAGCGCACACACATTGCTGACTCCCGCATAGTTAAATAAATCGTTCACGGTACTTTTTATTCCTGAGGTGTGATTAATGCCTTGTGGCCACGAAAAATAGGCTGTCTTTGGAGGGGAAACTGGAGCTTTCTGCAATTCGTTTAACTCATGCATTGTCAAATCAATCAGCGTTTGTGCCCTTTCCTGTTTGCCAAATAGAATTCCTAAATCGCGAATTTCTTTAACGACATCATCGAAACTTTTGAGCATAACTCCATAAACGGGTATGCCAAAAGTTTCAAGGCGGGCGATGGTTTCCGTTTGCGATGACCAGATAAACACCACATCAGGACGCAAGGCGACTACCTGTTCCATACTTACTAAATCCCAGTTGCCTGGAGCAGGAAGCTGTTTTTCGGCAATCCGGTTGTCGATTTGGGCATAGTAATCAAAGAGTTTTTTTTCGTAAACATTGGTACTTATGCCGATCACCTGTTCGCCCGCCCCGAGCATATATATGCCTGACAATGTGCTTTCTATTAAACAAACAGCTCGCTTAGCGGGTTGTTCCAGCGCCACTATTTTCCCTCTGAAATCGACAACTGAGCAGGTTGGTGGCGTTTCAGCTTTTTCAGTCCGGATTTGGTGGCATCCGGAATGAAATGCTAAAACATATAAAAACAAGACCTTAGTTTTCCACGACATGTTACAAGAAAGAGATTTTAAACCCAACCATCATCGAGAATCCGGTGTTTTGGAATTGCCACGGCATTTCATACCGGTTGTCGGTGAGGTTATAAAACTGGCCAAATAAATCGAGTTGGATACTTTTTGTGGTAACGATTTCCTGTTGAGCGAAGAAGTTGACGAGAAGCCCGGGAGTAAATGACTTCCTGCCCGATTTGGAGCTGCTATCGTAATAGGTTCCCGTGTAATTCACTGCCGGAAAAAGGGTTAGACCGAAAGTAGAAGTCCATGTGATTCCGGCATTGGCCACAAAATCTGGCGCAAAAGGAACTTCCATGCCCTGCTGATCCTGATCGAGATCGTTGTTTACTTTGGTGTTCAGATAGGTAGCATTGGCAAACCACTGCCATTGGGCATTTAGTTTTTGATTGAGTTCAAGTTCAACCCCTGTGCTTTCAGTATTTCCGGCATTAACCGATTGCGATTGACTTGGGTTTTCACTTACCCTGTTTTCAACGATGGCGTCATCAATCATCATCCTGAAGCCACGAACACTGGCTGAGAAATGGCCAAAAATTAATTTAGCGCCCAGATCGATGGCCAAACCGGATTCGGGTTTTAGATCAGGGTTGGGAAGTTGTCCGTTTTTTCCAGGAATACCTTTGTCTGCCAAAGTCAGAGTGCCACCCATCGATTTTAAACCCGGTGTAAGGAAGCTGTTGCCCGCATTGGCAAATACATTCAGCTTTTCGCTGACGTGGTATTTTAGTCCCGCACTCCAAAGCAAACGGTTGTAGTCTGTTTGTGGCTCACCGGGCTGCCCACCGGAAAGGAGAGCTATTTTGTTTTTTATGAAATTGTATCTCAAACCGCCGCGTACGATGAACTGTCCAAGTTTTAATTCATCCTGAGCATACACACCGTATTGGTAGGCTGACGACTCATTCCCTTTCAGGAAATATCCTAAAAGTGGATCGGCATAAGTGGAATAGGTAGCGTTCTGGTAATCAACCCCAACAGTAAGTGTCTGAAGGCCTTTGGTATAGACGAGATGTGCATCTACGGGAACAATCACCTGTTTAACCCCTTCGTTGGCATCAAGGCTGTCGATTACATTGAAATGGCTCGATTGCCAACTGCGGTCGTAAACACGAATACCAAAACCTGAACTAAAAACCAAATGGTCGGTAATTTGCGCCGACTGATTTAAGTTTACTGTTGTGTAATTGTGATGAAATCCTCTGTAAACGCGGCCTGCATCACCGGTTTGGTTGGTGTTTTGAACAAAGACGGTGACTTTATTTTTGGATTGATCTCCGTAGTACCAGGTGAGTCCGGCATAGCTTTTAAGCTTGCTGTACTCTGGGTCTTTCTTCATGTTTAACCACGATCCCTCTGTTCCGTAATCGGTATAATCCGAAATTTCGTAGTTTAAGCCTGCGAAATAGTGCAGATTGGATCGGCTGTTTTGATGATAAATCTGGTTATTAAGGGTGTTAAAAGTACCATAAGATGAGCTCACCCTGGTTTCCTGGCGCTCAATGCGTTCCTTGATGATGAGGTTAACTGTTCCAGCCAGCGGACTTTGGTTGCCGGCAAAATCTTGCGATAAATAATTGGGATACAATACAGAAGCCGGGCCACGTTGAACTTCAATGCGGTCGATGATAGACATATCGAGCGACATGGGATCGATAAACGCATCAACGGGAAGACCTTGGAGCATCCATGTGGCGTATTTTGGACCAATGCCTGCATAAGTGCCCCAATTGGCATCGTTACGCGAAAGCGTACTGATGGCTGTTCCCGGAGCGTACATCAGAAGTTCGCTCAGGTTGTTGTTGCCTTCCACCATCAGTTCGGCCTGTTTTGAACTGATGACATCAACCATCTGGGTGGTGTTGCCTGCACTTTGCATACTCTTCGATGCGGTGACCACAACTTCCTGGATATTAAGTGTGTCAACCGAATCCGACTGCGAGTAGGCGGTCATTAGTCCGGAAAAAAAGAGGGATAACAGGATTGTTTTAATCAAAAGCTTTTTCATTGCAAAAAAATTAATAAGTGTTATGTTAATATTAAAAGGTGTTACTTATTAAGCAAAAAAATTATTCGGCTTTGGTCATGCTAAGTTTGCCGTGTAGTATGCCTTTTATGGCTATCAGCCGTTCTGAAAGTTGAATCAATTGATTGGCCTGACCCTTCACAGCGATAATTTCCAAACAGTTGTCGTGGTCGAGGTGAAAGTGTTGCGACGATAGAATGGTGTCATGGTAATCGTGTTGAATATCGGTAAGATTTTTTAGGATATCGCGTTTGTGGTGATCATAAACAATAGTAATAGAACCAGCTACACGGCTGTCGTTTTGCCAGTCGTGCTCTACCTGGTTATTAGAAATCATGTGCCGGATAGCCTGTGAACGGTTTGCGAAGTGATTATCTGTAACGAAATTGTCGAGTGCATCGAGCAATTCCTGCTCAAGCGAGACTCCAAATCTGACTACTGCCATGTGTTACGTATTTTTAAATTAGTAATACGAAAGTGCAAACATACGGCATAATTCAATTTCTAAAATGGAGAAATGTGATTTTCCAGCATTTTAGAAAGGGACTAAATAAAACGCAGAGATGGAAATTCAGTTAGCCGTAAATCCATTTAAAAGTATGATTGGCAGGCGCGATCGAAATGCGTTCAGAGATTCGTTGAAGCCGGTTAGGTAAGTTCATAAGATAATCTCTGGCTACCTGTGCTTTGTCGCTGAGGCCGTCTATCTTGTCTATATTCCATGATTTCAGCAAAGAATTAAGTATATCGATGTAATCCTGGGTAGTATATACCATCGTGCGTTGTGCCGCATCTGAGAAATGGCTGAAAAGTTCACCGATTTTCCCTCCAGATTCCCTCATGTAATGGGCGGGCATCACAATTTTTTTTCGCATCATGTCTTCAAATGCCAACATCATTTCACTGGGATCAAGTGTAAATATTTTCTCCACGAAGTGCTTGTATGCGGTAGCATGCCGATTTTCATCGGAGGCAATAAAGGCACACATTTTCGCCAGTGCATTGTTGCCAGAGTTTTTAGCCAAAACGGCCACTCTTCGGTGTGAGAGATTTGTAGCCATTTCCTGGAAACTGGTGTACACAAAGCTTCGGTAGGGGTCTTTTGCGGTTTTGATATCGATGCCATCGCGCAGCAAATGTTGGGTTGTAATTTCAACTTCCCTCATGTTGACTCTGCCACTCAGAAACAGGTATTTGTTTAATAAATCGCCATGCCGGTTTTCTTCAGCAGTCCAGGCACGCATCCAGGCCGACCATCCATGTTTTTCGCCCTGATCCACACCTTCGATGTCCATCAACCAGGCTTCGTAGGTGGGTAGGGCTTCTTCTGTAATCGTATCGCCAATAAGCACGGTGAGCAAATCATCGTCCATTCCCCGGGCTAATTCTCTGATTTCCTGTATTTCGTTTATAAATTGAGGATGGTTTGAGACTGGTAAAAAATCGGTTGGCTGCCATATTTCTTCCACTGGCTTCAGGAAGGTATCAAGAAAGGTATCCATAGATGTTTCCAGATATTTCATTACCTCCATTCGTGTGGTTCGTTGTGTCATGTGTATTATTTTAATTTCGGCGAAAGTAGTATTTAAAAACGATCTAAATAAGAATAGGGTTCATTTTAACATGTTTTGTGGTTTTTTTGAGTCAACTTTTTCAGCAAGAGTTAATAACCTGATTGTAAATTATGATCAAGTTCGCATTTTGTACGAAATGAGCTTTTGAAAAATTCTTTAAAAATATATCGGATTACCTGGTATTGCCTTTGCTTTTTAGCTGATAAAAAGGGTAAAGCACTAGTAAAAAAAACGAAACCATGGCCAAAGCACTTCCAAGTCCAAGCCATTCGGCAAGCAGGCCAGTAACTGAGGCAAGCAGGGCTGCCAACAACGATTTGGCCTGCGATGATACGGAAAGCACACTGGCCATAGAAGCGTTTTGCGAGTATTCAGCTACCAAGGCAATCCCCATTGGTTTGCGCAGATTTTCAATCATCATGATTAGCAGAAACCCTAAAATAGGGATGCTGTAAATGCCTAAGCAGTAGAAAGAAAAAGTGACAGCTCCAAGCGCAAAACCTGCCGCCAAAGTCAGGTTGACGGGTTTGTAGGGATGGCTGAACAGATGGTTAATCCGTCCGGATAATCGACTGGCAAGGGAGGTGAGCAAATAGATAAAAAAATAAATTACACCTATCAAGACCGCCGTTCTTTGCTCATTGTCGAGCCAAACCAGCACCGGTGCTGTTACTGCAACGGCTTTAATAACTGGCTGTATATAGTCTTTTATGGCTGAATAGTATCCTGAAAACAAGGAAGTGCTAAGCAGCGCACGTCGGGTTACGGGAGTCTTAAGTGATACGATAAAGGCCTTCCAAACATCGGCAAAAGCCGCTTTTATTTTTAGTAAATGACCTTGTTTTAACTCGCCATCCAGCCAGGTAGGGTAGGAGTATATTAAGGCCATGTCGAGGAGGTAAGGGATTACCGACCAAATGAAAACCGAACTGATCTCACCTGTAAAAAACACAATAATTCCGGCGGTAAGTGCCGAAAATGCAGATCCAGCCTGCGACCATGAGCGCGTATGACCATAATAATCTACCTTTTGATCAGCCCAGCCATTCACCTTCAGGTAGTGGAAAATCATGGCTTTGTGCACGCCTGTCCTGAACGCATCCCCAATAGCAAACAGTATCATGGCAACAAACACTAGCGCTATACCTGTGCTTAAGTAGAAAAAAAGAAAGGATAGGATGTAAAAGAAGAAGGAACTAATCAGGGTTTTTCTGCGTCCCAACGCATCCGCGATAAACCCGCTTGGGATTTCGATAATCATGATTACGATTTCACGGACACCATACAATAAACCAATTTCAAAATATCCAACACCCTTCTCAAGTAAAAAGAGCACAAGAAAAGCATCAAAAAACCTTAAATTTTTGAAAAAACCATACAAGCAAAATTTGTAGTATTGTATGTCTCTGGTAATTGATTTCACTGCCATTGCTTAAAAATGCAGGCAAATTTACTTAAACTACCTGAGTTAGGGACTATGCGCAATTTATTATTACTTTTGTCGCTGTCATGTATACAACGATTAAATACTAAATGGTGTCATAATCCAAACAATATTTCAATGAAACGCTTGTATTATTCTTTATCGGGTCTGGTTGTTATAATCGCTTTGTTATTTATTGGTTCCTGCACCAAAACCCAAAGCAATCTTCCTCCAATCGCTTCATTTACAGTCTCACCTCCTTATGTTCAGTTAGACACTGCCGTAATATTTGATGCATCGGGAACAACTGACGATTACACGGCTTTCGATAACCTGGAGTTCAGATGGGACTACAACAACGATGGATTATGGGAGACAGAATGGGCAAAAACGCCTATCGTAACTAACAAATACCTTGAATATGGTTACTACACCATTGGCATGGAAGTAAAAGATCAGTCGGGTGCTGTTTCCTGGGTTTCCCGTAATCTTACTGTTATTGATTCTGCCGGTGTGATGGCTGATTACCCTGTAGCTCTTTTCTCCATAAACCCGCAAACAGGTGATGTCAATACCACATTTTCATTCAGTGCGGCTGCAAGTTCCGACTTGCAGGACGAGGCCACTTTGTTGCAAGTGCGTTGGGATTTTGATAACAACGGCAGCTGGGATTCCGATTGGAGTACTGAAAAAACAATTTCACATAAATACAGTACAGAAGGACAATATGAAGTTATTATGCAGGTACGCGACACGGATGGAAACATCAGTGGTAACAGCAAAACCCTATACGTGGGTGGCGGTGGCGGAGGGTTAATTGAATTGACTTTTGTAGCTATCCCTGGCGGCACTTTTGAAATGGGGTGCACCCAAAGCAATCAGGAACATTGCAATACTTATGATGAACTGCCTACCCGAACAACTACTGTAAATGCTTTTCAAATAAGTAAATACGAGGTTACCAACTACCAGTTTGCCGGCTTTTTGAATGATATCGGTTGCAGCCCGAATGGAAGTCTGGGTGGAAATCAACTCATTTTTATCGGAGCTGAGAACTGCCAGATTACTTACGTGGGCGGCGTTTTTAGAGCTGTTGACGGAAAATATAATGCGCCTGTAACTCAGGTTACATGGGAAGGTGCCGTTGAGTTTTGTGCGCATAACGGAGGAAAATTACCCACCGAAGCCGAATGGGAGTTTGTCGCAAAGGGTGGAAATAACAATGAAAATTACGAATTCAGTGGGAGTAATGCCATCGAAGGGGTAGCCTGGTATGCTGCCAACAGCTATGCCGTGACCAAAGATGTAGGGACAAAAAATGCCAACCAGTTGGATATTTATGACCTGAGTGGCAATGCCCAGGAATGGTGTTCTGATTGGTACGATTGGGAATACTACACTACTGGAAACGGTGATAATCCGCAAGGCCCTGAAACAGGTGAGTTCCGCGTGGTGAGAGGTGGCTCTGTGTACAATGGTGCTGATGATTGCCGCTCCTCTGACCGTTTCTGGAACGACCCGAAAACTTCAATGCCGGGATTGGGTTTCCGCGTGGTAAAATAACTTTAAAAAAACTTATCATAATAATAATTGAAAACATTAAGCAATGAGAAAGAAAATAGTCGCCGGAAATTGGAAAACGAACCTCACCTTCGAGGAAGCTGAAGAATTGGTCGGTACATTGGCCGAAGAACTGGATGGTAAAAAGAAAAAATGTGAGGTCATACTTTGTCCGCCTTCTCCATACCTCGAAATGGCTTCTGATTACGCTGATGAATCGGGATTGCACATCGCGGCTCAAAACGTGAGTGAGTTCGACAATGGAGCTTATACGGGCGAGGTAAGTGCCTCCATGCTGGCTTCAATGGAGATCGAGTACTGCATTATCGGACATAGCGAGCGCCGTAAGTATTTTGGCGAAACCAATGCCCAGCTGGCAAAAAAAGCCGACCAACTGCTTGAAGTTGGTATTTATCCGATTTTTTGTATAGGAGAGTTACTTGAAGAACGTAATGCCAATAAGCATTTTGAGGTGGTACGTCAACAAATCTCAGAAGGACTTTTTCATCTGAACGAAGAGGAGTTCTCCAACGTAGTGATAGCCTACGAACCGGTTTGGGCCATTGGAACCGGGGTTACAGCCTCACCTGAACAAGCCCAGGAGATGCACGCTTTTATCAGGGGATTGCTGGCCGAGAAATATGGATCAACGCTGGCCGACGAAACCACTATTCTCTACGGAGGAAGTTGCAATGCGAAAAATGCGGCCGAACTTTTTGCCAAACCAGACGTGGATGGTGGGCTCATAGGTGGTGCCTCGCTTAAAAGCGATGATTTTTTAACAATTACACAAAGTTTCTGATCTAGCCTGTGAATTACTATCAATACAACATAACTCGTCCTGAAAGTCAGGATGAGACAGATTTGCTTATAGCCCAAATGGCCGAAATTGGTTTTGAAAGCTTTGAGGAAACTGATTCCTCACTTATTGCCTATATCTCTGAGAAAGATTGCCACGAATCAACAGATGCAGAGGTCGCTTCGCTTTTAAAACCGGACGCATCCGACAAATTTGTGGTGGAATTTATTGCCGACAGAAACTGGAATGAAGTGTGGGAAAGTAATTACCCGCCTGTTTTGATCAGCAACGAATGCATGGTTCGGGCTCCTTTTCACAAGCCGGTAGACGGATTGCCGTTCGATATCGTGATCAAACCCAAAATGGCATTCGGTACAGCACACCATGAAACCACAGCGCAGATGCTGAAATATATTCTTGGTATGGAGGTGACCGGAAAACGTGTGCTCGACATGGGTTGCGGTTCAGGAGTGCTCGCCATTTTGTGTGCCATGAAGGGTGCTGAGAAAGTGGTGGCCATCGATTTCGATGAATGGTCGTATAGCAATACATTGGAAAATGCCGAGATCAATCATATTTCAAATATTGAGGTGATTTTGGGTGATGCTGAAAAATTGCAAAAACCAATGGAGTTTGACCTGATTTTAGCCAACATCAACAAAAATATTCTTACGCAGGACATGCAGCATTACACTAATGTTCTGACTGCAAAAGGAGATATTGTTTTTAGTGGCTTTTATAACACAGATATCGCAGACATTGAATCTGTTGCCAACCGTCTGGGGCTTAAGCTTGCCGCCACTTTAAGTGATAATAATTGGGCTGTAACACACTTTAAAAAGGAATAGTTCGTTGTTGGATCAATTGAAATACAGTTAAATGAATCGAATAGTTATCCTGATTTTACTTAGTTTTTCCGCCGTGCTGTTGTTGCGATCACCAGTTCGTGCTCAGGTAACCGATTCGCTTTCTGTTGATTCAGAGGTTTTTTTTAAGCAAATCTCCTCCATTTTATTGGCCACACCATCGAAAGTGTATGAGAAAAAAGCCGAAGAGTTGTTGGGTCGCTTTTACCAAAGGTGGACAATAGGTCGGTTTTCGAAAACTGAAAAGGATGAAATTCGTTCTTTAATCGAAACCATGCGTGCCAAAAAAATGAGGTCTTTTCCTTACCTCTACGATTACATTTCCACGTTAACACTGTTGGCCGAGTCAACTCAGCCACCAAAGAGTGTCCTGGCCTGGCATGCTTATGCCGATAGCCTTTTAACGGAAAAAAGCGCTAACTCATTTGCCGATTTCCTGGCCTTTACCAGCCGATTGCTTGAGACAGACGAGCTGCATGAAAAGCGTTCTTATGTATGGTCGGTGCGCCAGGCACGTTTCAGGTTCGATTTGGACACCACTTTTTTACTGCGGTTTGAGCGTTTGAACCTGGTTTGTTCCTCTCGTAAGGATAGTTCTGTTATTGAAAAAACCGAAGGCGTTTTTGTTTACAATGTTAAACAATGGATTGGAAGTGGCGGTGTGCTTAAGTGGTCGCGATTCGGAGAAAAATCCGGTGAGGACTTGTATGCCGAAATACCTACCTATTCGATTGACTTGAATGAACCTTCGTTTGCTGTTGACTCTGTTAAACTGTTTTATAAACGCTTTTTTGACCATCCTGTCTTAGGAGTTTTACGCGACCGGGTGTTAGCCAGCGCGCCTTCTGATCGATCGGTTTATCCCTCTTTTACAGCTTATGACGAAAACATGGATTTCCCGCGTATTTACGAAAACATGGATTATCACGGTGGATTGCAAATTGAAGGAAATAGTTTTTATGGCGTGGGGATCAACAACCAGCAGGCTGTCATTACCATTACCAAAAACGACACTATTTTTGGAAAGCTTAAATCCGATCGCTTTCGTATAATGGACGATAACGCGATTTCGGCACATGCCACCACCATTTTTTATCTTGATCAGGATTCCATATATCATCCAGGGCTAAAGGTGAAATACACCAACGATGACAACCAGCTGGTGCTGTACAGTGCTGAAACAAACTCAAATATGATTCCTTTCTTCGATTCATATCATCAGCTGGACATCTACGTACAAGCATTGTTCTGGAACATGAATGAGAATGAGATGCTTTTTAAAAGGATCAGGAGTGTTAAAGACCGGAATTTGGCCTATTTTGTGTCGAGTAATCACTATTCTGAACGTGATTTTTATGGTCTTCAAGGAATTGACGAACTCCATCCCTTGTATACCATTCAGAATTTTTTGCGTGATTATAAAGTCGATGTGATTCAGCTCTATGCATTGGCCGATTACATGAAAAAATCACCGGAACAGATATCCGCTATGCTTATCAATCTTTCCAATGAGGGGTTTTTGGTTTACAACACCGAAACGCAAACCGCTTATCCCAAGGACCGACTGAACTATTTTTTGAACGCGAAAACAGGAGATACAGATTATGATGTGATTAGACTGGAGTCGAATGTGAGCATAAAACCAAATGCGGCACTTGATATTACTAGTCTGGGATTGAATGTTTACGGCGTTCCTGAAGTGTCGATCAGCGATTCTCAGGAAGTATATATTTATCCTTACGACCGGAACATTCAGTTTTTCAAAAACAGAGACTTTAATTTCAATGGCCGTGTGCACATGGGTTTGCTCGACTTCTATACCCAAAACAGTACCTTTATTTACGACAGCTTTTTATTGCGGATGAATTATGTCGACTCGCTTTCGTTTATGGTCAAATATCAGGACTCTTTGCGAAGAAGCGATTCGCTTATTCACGTAAAAAATGTGATAACCAACCTCAATGGCAGCATCTATATCGATGACCCGCTTAACAAATCCGGAAGGAAGCAATTCCCTCAATATCCAATCTTTGTAAGTAACGACGAGAGTTATGTTTATTATAACAGAAGGTCGATTATGGATAGTACCTTGCTGGCCGACAAGTTCTATTACCGTGTTGATCCATTTGTCTTCGACAGCATAAAAACCTTCTCAACCGATGGTCTGGCCTTTGATGGCACCCTGATTTCATCAGGCATTTTCCCCGACATTACAGAGCCGCTGGTGGTGACACCCGATTATTCTCTTGGTTTTACACACAGTACCCCGAACGAAGGGTATTCAATATACCACGAAAAAGGGCAGTTCTTTGATACGATATCCCTGTCTAACAAAGGATTCTCAGGTAGAGGCCTGTTGAATTATTTGTCAGCGTTAGCTGAATCGGATCAGTTTTTATTCTATCCCGATTCGCTTATTGCTACCGCTCAAACTTTCATGGTTGAAAAAAGCCCGACTGAATTCGATTTCCCTATGGTTCAGGGTGATACGGTTGACCTCAATTGGCAAATTGATACCAACATCATGACCGCTAACAACCTGAACAAACCTTTTGTGGTTTATGAGAACTCACTCCTTAAAGGGACACTCAGATTAAATCCTGCCTTCATGCTTGGTGAAGGTGCTTTTTATTTTGACCGAAGTGAGCTCTTATCGAAGGAAATCAGCTTTAAACACAATAGCCTTTCGGCAGATACCTCTGACTTTTATTTGAAGAACAAGGATTACGACACGCTGGTGTTTTATGCCAACCAATACCAATCCAATATCAACTTTGAAACTCAGAGTGGTTTCTTTAATCATTTGTATAACAATTCATTCGTAGGTTTCCCCTTCAACAAGTATATTTCTACTCTTGACGAAATTGAGTGGCGAATGACCGATGACATCTTGTTTATGCAAAGCAATCTGGGCAAAGATTACCAAGGACTGGATACTTTAAACAACCTGGAGGTTATAGATTACAAGCTGATTGGGCCTGAATTTATTAGCACCAAACCAAATCAGGATTCGCTGCGGTTCTTTGCCGGACAAGCCACCTACGACCTGAATTCATACATCATTGATGTTGAAAATGTTAAATTGATCAAAGTTGCTGATGCAGCCATTTTTCCTGGCGACAAACGTGTACGCATATTGCGCGATGCTGCCATGGAGACCTTGACTTCGGCAGAAATAATTGCAGATACGTCCAACAAATACCACCGCTTTTATCAGGCTGAAATAGCGATTTCCGGAAAACACCTCTATTCAGGAAAGGGCTGGATTGATTATATTGACCGGTTTGGGGCGAAACAACCGGTTTATATGAGCCAAATTGGGGTTAATGCCGCCGGTACAACCATCGCCACAGGACAAACCATGCCGGATGAAATATTTTTCCTTAGTCCTGAATACTTGTACCAGGGGGCTATTGATCTGATAGCTTCCTATCCGCACTTATACTTCAATGGCGGCTACAGGCCAAATCAGGAATGTACGCTAAACTACAACGATTGGGTAGCTGTTTCGCAATCGCTGAATCCCGGCGACCTCAGTTTTAATATTGCCGACAGCACGTTCGATTTGGAAAACCGACGGGTATATTTTGGTCTGGCATACGACGACAACTACCGCAAGTATTACCCCATGGTGATGCAGCCCTTGCGTGCTGCTGACGACAGATTATTGCTCAACGCCACTGGAGCACTAACCTTCGATACCATCGGGAAGCAATACAAGGCGTTTTCAAAGACCAGGGGAAATCATAAGGAAATGATTCTGAGTACTGAGCGGTGTGTGCTTTCAGGAAAAGGTGATCTGAATCTGGGAACAGATTTCGGGCTGGTTTCCGCCACCTACACAGGCCATGTCGATCATTTAATTGTGGTCGACTCAACACAGATGAGCCTCATTATGGCATTGAATTTTTTCTTTGATGACAAGCTCCTCGATATGATGACCGACAGCTTAAGGCTTTCGTACAATGAAGGAGTTACCGACACGAAAGGGAGATTTAGTCTTTTTCTCGAAAATCACCTTCCCGCCGACATCAAGGCAGAAGAGGTGATGAGTGAGTTGTCACTTTATGGCCAAATACGTAAACTGCCAGAGTTGTTAAAACAATCGCTTATTTTGACAGATTTAAACCTGTATTGGGATAGTTATACCCGTTCGTACTATTCCACCGGAAGAATAGGGGTGGGTTATTTGGGTGGAAATACCATTAACAAATACCTTGATGGTTACCTCCATATAGAACCGGGGACAGGTGGAAGTGCTTTTAGTCTTTATTTGAGAGCCTCCGAAAACCAGTGGTATTTTTTCTCCTATAAAATGGGTATCATGCAAGCACTCAGCTCTGATCAAAAATTTAACGAGAGGTTGGAGACGTTAAAACCTGAGAAAAGGATACTAAATGCCAACAGTGAGACCGACTATTACGAGTTTGTGATTTCAACAAAACGCAAAGTGGTTGATTTTCTCCGCGAAATGGAATCCAGATAGCCAGAATTGTGTAATCGTTAGTTTAGAATACATCGCTTAAATAATAAAAAAAAGTTTTTCACACTTTGAATATTCACGTTTCGGATTTTTTTTTACTTTTACTCACTTTGATAAAGATTAAAATAACAGTTAAAACCAATTATAATGAAGTTTATAATATCTAGTACGACGTTACTTCGCGGCCTTCAAAAAATTAGTGGAGTGTTAACCACCAACAACACCTTGCCCATTTTGGAGGATTTTTTGTTTGAATTAGGCCATGAGAGTCTTACCATTACAGCCTCTGATCTGGAAACAACCATCAGCGTTGTTGTTAAACCTGATATGTCGGAAAGTACTGGCGTAATTGCTATTCCTGCAAAAATGCTGCTGGATATCATGAAAACTTTTTCGGATATCCCGGTGACGATAACCGTGCAAGGAACCAATATTGAAATATTTGCAGGCGAAGGTAAGTATAAACTAATTGGCCACGAGAGCGATGAATTTCCACAGAAACCGGTGCTCGAGAACACCAAAAGCCTTTCATTGAACGGCTCACTTTTAGTAAACGCCTTTAACAAAACCCTGTTTGCTACCGGAAACGATGAATTACGTCCGGTAATGGCCGGTGTGTTTTGCGAGGTAAGTGAAACCAGCCTTACTTTTGTGGCTACCGATGCCCACAAATTGGTCAGGTACAGAAGACACGATGTGGCTTCCGAGGAATATTCCTCTATCATCTTACCGAAAAAACCACTTAACCACCTGAAAAATATCCTCCCGGATGATGAAGGTGTAGATGTGCTCATGGAATTTAACGACACCAATGCGGTTGTTAAGTTTGGTGACATTTCGATGATTTGCAGACTTATCGAAGGACGTTACCCCAATTATGAAGCTGTAATCCCTGCACAAAATCCCTATAGGCTTACCGTAGACAGAAAAAACCTGCTGACGGCCATCCGCAGGGTCTCCATTTTTGGAAGTAAATCGACACATCAGGTGCGTTTTAAGCTCTCAGGAAAGGAATTGGTGCTTACCGCTGAAGACATCGATTTCGCCAGCGAAGCCAAAGAAAGACTGACCTGTAGCTACGAAGGTGACGATATGGAGATCGGGTTCAACTCAAGGTTTATGCTCGAGATGCTGTCTAACCTCGAACCTGAAACAGTGATAATTGAAATGTCAGCGCCTAACCGGGCCGGCATTATTCTCACCGAGCGTGAAGAGGGAGATCCTGAAGATATTTTGATGCTCATTATGCCGGTAATGATTACCCAGTAATGTTTTAGAAGTCAATGTTTAAGCGGCAACCAAATAGTTGGAAGCCGCTTTTTTTTAACACAACTTTTCCTTTATGATTGATTTTGATAAGGTTGTTGACCGCGAAAATACCTCTTGTGTAAAGTACGACTTACGCCAAAAAATATTTGACAGGCCTGATGTGATCCCCATGTGGGTTGCCGACATGGATTTTCCCACTCCCGACTTCATCAGGAAGGCTGTGTTACAACGCGCCGAAAATCCAATTTATGGCTATTCGTTTCGACCGGAATCCTACGTCGACAGCATTCAAAAATGGCTCTTACGCCGGCATGGATGGTCAACAGAAAGTGATTGGTTTGTTTTTAGTCCGGGTATCGTTCCCGCGGTTAATTTTGCCATACTTTCGCTTACTAACCCCGGAGATGGGGTTATCATTCAGCCTCCCGTGTATTTTCCGTTCTTTAACGCCGTAAATGATCATGGCAGGAAATTGCTAACCAATCAGTTGGTCCTCAAAAACAACCAATATCAAATTGACTTTGATGATTTTGAACGCAAGGCGAAACAGGCCAAACTGTTTATTTTCTCTAGTCCCCACAACCCGGTAGGCAGGGTCTGGCAACCCGATGAATTGCAGAAATTGGGCGAAATCTGTGTGCGCAACAATGTTATAATCCTGTCAGATGAGATTCACAACGATTTAATCCTGCCAGGAAATCGGCACACTGTGATGGCTTCCGTTTCTTCTGAAATAGCCAGGATAACGCTCACCTGCATTGCTCCCAGTAAAACGTTTAATATCGCCGGGCTGGCCACCTCTTCAGTGATTATAAGCAACCCTGATCTTAGGAAAAAGTACGCGTCATTCATCGACTCTATACATCTCACAGGAGGGAATATTTTCGGTTCTGTTGCCTCGATCGCAGGATACACGCATGGCGATTCATGGGTTGATGCGCTTATGGTTTATATTGAAGAAAACCTAAGCATTTTATCCCATGCTCTCGACAATTCAATCATTAAGGTGATAAAACCTGAAGCAACCTACATGGCCTGGCTTGATTTCAGAGCAACGCAGTTGTCGGATGAGGAAATTAAGCGCAAGCTAATTTTTGAGGCTGGTCTGGGGCTAAGTCATGGCTCGACGTTTGGCGAGGGGGGCGAAGGGTTTCAGCGGATTAATCTGGCTACGCCGGCAAATGTTGTGGTAGAGGCCACAAAACGTTTGGCTGAGATTTTTTAGTTTTAGTAACCTTTCACCTTAGTTTATCGTATGAAGTTTAGGAATTATGAATATGACAAAGTTTAATATAACTCGGCTGTGGATATTTATCCTGATAATATTTGGGGGTTCAAATGCTGAAGCACAGTACTATTACATGGTTAGAGGTCATGTGGAAGGTCGTCTGGGTGTTGCCATGCCCCTTTTTAATTTTGGTGACAAAAATGGTACGCAATTGGCTCGACATGCCAATGTAGGGATAAATGCCGGAGGTAGCATTGCTTACTTATATTCGCGACATGTAGGCGTTGAATTTGATATAAATTACAATCGAAATGGCGTGAATGAGACCAGTCTGGCCAATGCTTACCTGCAAGTAGATACCATAAACAACCTATCTGCAACGGCTAGTTCGGGTTCGTTTAATGATATTTCGGGAGCGGTAGGCCTGCGTTTTGACCTCCCTGTAAATGATTATTTCTCGTTTGTTTTTAAAATGACCGGAGGGTTGAGAAGTGTGTACAAGCCTTCAGCTACAATTTCGGTGGTAACAATTGAAGGGACAGAAAAATTTACTGAGACTTCGGATAACCAGATAATATTCGCATTATATTCATCAATGGGTGGAAAAATACAGATAAACGATCAGCTGGGAATTAATTTCGGCGCCTCTTATATCGGATCAAAACTTGATTTTGAATATGCTAAAAACGGGACACTTACATCCGAAAACGTACATATTGGTGTGCTAATGCTTACCGCAGGTATTGGATATTCTTTTTAATAATTACTATATTTGCTCTTCACTAAAACTGAAAAACCATGAAAGCGTTAAAAATTATTGGTGTCATTTTATTGATACTTCTTGCACTTTTTCTAATTATCCCTCTATTTCTTGCTAGCGAAGTTAGTGTAAGCGAGAAGGTTAACATCAAAGCCAAACCTGTAACAGTTTTTAATCAGGTACGTACCCTTACAAACTGGAATAACTGGTCACCTTTTCATGCCGCCGACACGGCCATGGAATTGTCTTACGCG
>Ga0180009_10002014_pt1 | contig 24015 bp, 20 predicted proteins | sample OS_PC_MetaG_FD_123537 | JGI IMG/M metagenome (GOLD analysis project Ga0180009, IMG submission 123537) | Groundwater microbial communities from the Aspo Hard Rock Laboratory (HRL) deep subsurface site, Sweden - OS_PC_MetaG | ecosystem: Environmental > Aquatic > Deep subsurface > Groundwater...
AACGCCATCCGCTTCTTCCTCGGCCTCGAGGTCGAGGTCCTCCCCTTCGCCGCCGACACCCTCGTCCTCGGCGAGTCCGAGCTCGGCGTCGACTGGATCCTCGGCCCCTCAGACCGCTTCGCCCGCTACGCCTTCAACATCCGTACCGACGTCCCCCTCACCCCCATCCAGCGCCACCACCTCCGCGTCATCGTCACCCAACTCCGGGTCGCCCACTCCCACTTCGTCGATCTGCTCGAGCCAACGCCCCCGCCGACCTACGACCACTGGGAGCTCGGCATCAGCGAGCTAGGCTGGAACACGGACCTGCACTGACGAACTGCCCACGACAGCTCATCGGAGCGAGTATTGCGGGTACAAATGCCCCCTCTTTCGGCGGCCATCGAGACTCGATGCGAACGCCCTCCTAGATCGCCCGAACATCTTGTTTTTCGGCACCGCATTCCATTTTTCCGGTCCCCCCGGTGAGAGGTCCCCTGCTCTTCCTTTGTGAAAGGAGAGGACAGCTTGGCAGACCGGACCGACTTTTTCTTCCGCCAGAGGGTTAGCGAGGCCGAGCTCGACCTGGCCTTCGAGCTGCTGGAGAAGGCCGACCGGGACCTGGCGGCGGACATCGGCGTCCTGGGCATTGTCAGCGGGGCGGTCCCGACACCCCACAGCCCTCTTCCGAATCTCTCCGTCGACCTGAACGGGCCGGCCCAGGCCTACGACCGGCTGGGGCAGCGGATCTTCTTCGGGACGGACCAGACGGTGGACTGCTCGGTGGACCACACCGGGATCCCCACGGAGGTGGCCCAGGCGGGCCACGAGCGATGGCTGGGGGTGTTCCTGCGGTTCGACCGGCTGCTGTCGGACCCGCGGACGGATGGCAACTCGCAGCAGGTGTTCTTTCGCCGGGATGAATCCTTCCAGCTCCTGTTGCGGCAGGCGCCCGAGGGGCCAGCCGGGGGGGCGTCGCTCGTACCGCTGGTGCAGGACGAGCTGCTGGTCTGCGACGTGCGTCGGACGGCTGGGCAGACGCAGATCCAGGTTGGGGACATCAGCACTTCGCGACGCGAGGCGTTCGTCTTCGCGGATGCCCAAACCATCGCGGTGTTGATCTCCGGGTGGAGCCTGCTCCAGCCTGCGAGCGGGACGGTCCAGGCGGCGCTGGACGCGGTGGACGCCGAGCTGGCGGCGCACTTCTCGGCGGCGGGACGTCGCCACACCGCCGCAGACGTCGACTGCACGCCGCCCGGATGGCTCAGCGGCAGCAACCTGCAGGCCGCGCTGGACGCGCTGCTCGCGGGTCTGTCGTCAACCCAGGGGGGCTCGCCGGGGGCGTCGCGCGTGGGCGCAGACGCGGTCACGGGGACGCCCCATGCGCTGCCGGCGGGCCACGTGGACGGGCAGCTGTCGTCGGTGCTGGGGTGGCTCAACGCCCACGTGGGCGCGGTGGCGGGGGCGCACGCGGCCTCGGCCATCGCTTACCCGGGTGGGCCGGACTGGCGCGGGGGGCGCACGAACCCGGCGACGAGCGTCGGGGCGCAGCTCAGCAAGATCATCGGCGACCTGGGCGAGGTGGCCGCGGGCGACGACGGGGCGGAGCGCGTGGGGGCGCAGGCGGCCTCTGGCGCGCCGCTGGCCCTGCCGGCCGGGTCGGTGCGGGAGCACCTCGACCTGCTCCTGGCCCAGGTGAACCGGGCGGGGCTGCTGGATCAACCCAACACCTGGGCCCAGGCGCAGACGTTCGCCGGCTCGCCCGGCGTGACCTTTCCGGCCCCGGGGGCGGCCAAGCGGCTGCTGCTCGAGGTGCCGTCCACGAACGTGCCGCTGCGCATCTACTTCGACGGCGCGGACTTGTGGATCACCATCAACGCCGCGTGGGCCGGGGCCCAGTGGAAGGCCACGGCCGTGGGCAAGCCGCGGTCCGCGATGCGGCTGACGGAGAAAGAAGTCGAGTTCCTGTTTCAGCCCGCGAGCCCCGGCACCTGGAGCACCTGGGAGAGGGGGGTGATGCTCACGCTGGGCGGCACGAACGTCGAGCTGGTGAGCTCGGGCGCGGCCGGGATCCAGCAGCGCACCTACACCGCCTACGAGGGCTACCACACCGGGTGGAGCTCCATGGGTGGCGGTTGGAGCTACCCGCTGCGGTTCGCGTCGCCGCCGTCGTCGGTGACCTTCCAGCAGACCTCGAAGTGGCCGGCGAGCTGGGGCGTCGAACCGACCCTCTGGCAGCACGACGAAACTGGAGGGGCCTGGTTCGGCACACCTGGTAGCGGGTCGGCGGGCGCCGCGTGGTTCACCGCCCGAGTGATCGCGTACTGAGCGAGGAAAACGATGCCCATCGTTACGCTAACCGCGAGCTCCATCGATCATGTCTGCGCCGGTTGCGGCAGGACCCTACAGGTCCGCCTGGACGAGCTCCGGCTGGGCGTCTCGGTGGAGACCGAGCAGCGGGCCAACAAGGACGTCATCCGCCTGCCGGCCTGTCCGGACTGCGGCGCGGTGGAGCACCTGCTGCGCTCGTGGGCGCCGCCGGCTGAGGTCAGCACCGATGTGGGTGCGGGGGCTGAAGCGGGTGACGGAGCCGGCGCCGGTGGCCACCGGCACGAGCACCGCCGCGTGGTGAACCGCCTGGCCGCGATGCTCAAGGACAAGGGGCGCGTGGACAAGGGCTGCGCCGAGGCGATCGCCCAGGAAACCGGCGACCCGCCTGACATCAACCCCGACACGCCCAAGGGTCGCCGCGGGCGAATCGACATCGGCCCACCGCCCGGGCTCGCCACCAACAGCGAAGGAGAGAGCTGATGGACGCACTGCAAACGCTCGTGGACCTGCTCAAGACCGGAGGGCCCTACGCCATGAGCGCCATCTTCATGTTCGTCTGGTGGGCCGAGCGCGGGGACCGGCAAGCCAAGGAGGAGACGCTCCACGAGACCTACGAGCGGACCGTCACCCTGGTCCAGCAGTCCACGCGCGCCATCAACCAGATGCAGGCCGCCATCAGCGCGCTCAAGGACGCCATCCACAACCTCAACGGACACCGCAGATAGGAGGCACGACCGATGGCCCAGTACCTGATGTTCGCCATCTACGTCGGCTGCGCGGTCGCGTACGCCCCGCTGGCCGTGGTGGCCGCCGTGGGCGACGCGCTCACCGACGGCCGCTTCACCAAGCGCGACTATGTCGACCCTTACGACCCTGACCACGTGTGCGACGAGCGGCAGACCTTCCCGCGCCCAGGTGGCGGCTACTGGACCAAGGACCAGATGCCCTGATGCGCCGTCGCGCACGTTCCGCCTCAACAACTAGACGGCCGGGCCCCGCGCCCCGCGCGTCACAACCGATTCGACGACTCGAATCACAGGAGACCGTATGAGCCAGGAGAACCAGACCGTACCGGAGCTCGACCTCCCCATGAACGCCCAGACGGCGAACGCCTTCGCCTGGATTGCCTGGGCCCTCGTCCTGCTGGGCACCGTGAGCGGCGCCGTGGCCGCCATGGCCCTGGTGCCACAGGTGGGCCAGCAGGTGGCCTCGGGGATCAGCGTGGTCGCGCTGCTCGTGGCCGCCGAGATCCGGCGCCAGCTCCCCAGCGCCCGCGCGCTGCAGGGGCCCCAGGTGAGCAAGGAGGTGGGCTGATGAAGCCGAGGCTGCACTGTCCGCACGCTGCGCGCGTGGTCGCGCTGATGCTCTGCGCGGCGCTCGGCGCGGGCCTGGCCGCCTGCGCCGGGCCCTACGCCGTGGCCTGGCGCACCACCGAGGCGGTACGCCAGGTGGGCAACCAGGTGGACTACTCCCTCGGGGTGATCGCCCAGAAGAAGCACCTCGAGTGCGTGAGCGCCCACGGCCGGCAGACCGCGGCCTACGCGGCGTGCATCGACAAGCACCGCCGCGCCCTGGACGCCTGGCGTCGCATCGCGCGCCCCGCGGTGAACTCGGCCCTGGCCGCCACGGTGGCCGCCATCCAGATCGCCGAGCGGGTGAAGCCGGACAAGCCGTTGGAGTGGGAGACCCTGTTGCGGCCGGCGGTGTGCGCCATCGCGCGCGTGGTCGAGCAGTGGGGCCACCTCATGGGCAGCGATAAGGACCAAATCACGAGCCTGCTCCGCGGGCTGAAAGGAGCGACGTGCAATGACTGACTGGGGCATGTGGGTCGGCCTGGTGGGGCAGCTCATCCAGGCCATCGCCAGGGCTGTGGGCGAGCCGGTGGACAAGGTGCGCGAGCGCCTGCTGGCCGACCCGCGCATCACGCCCACCGCGTCCGATGCGGCGGCGGACATGATCGCTGGCGCCATGCCGCCGGAGGGTGACGCGACCACCAACGACGGTAGCGCCGGCAAGCCCGGGGAGCCCGACCGGCCATGAAGATCGCTCTGCACGCCGGTCACGGCAAGACCCCGCCGGAGGACTACAGCTACTGCCGGCGCGATCTCAGCGGCTGGCACTACCAGCGCGGGTGGCAGGAGCTTCCCGGCGGAGTGCGGTGGATCGAGGACTTGGCCACGGCCGAGCTGTGCAGCCTGCTCATCCCCGAGCTGGTGCAGCGCGGCCACCAGGTCTACCCGTTGCGCGCCATGGACCCCGTCACCGGCGAGCTCGACCGGCGCAAGGTCTGCCCGAGCCAGGTCTTGCCCGGGCTGCCGCTGCTCGGCGACGACGAGGCCGACGAGCGCTGGCGCTACTGCGGCGCCGTGGAGGCGGCCCTGCGCCACGCTCACGGCGCGGTGGAAAGCGTCTGCCCGCCCGCCTGGTGGCGAGCGCGGGGGTCCTATGACCCGCCGGCGATGTTGTGGCAGACCGAATCTCTCGAGGCAGACCTGTACCTGTCCATCCACGTGAACTGGTTCAGCGACCCGCGCGTTTATGGATTCAGCACGCATCACCACCCTGGCAGCCATCGCGGCTCGGCCATGGCGCAGCGGATCTACCAGGGGGTTTTGAGCGCCTTCAGCGACGATTCGTGGACCGACCGCGCCAAGCTCCCTTGGGGACGCGAGCGCATCGCCGACGGCTGCCGCTGGGGCGTCTACGCGCCCAAGCTGTGGGAGCTCGGGCTCAGTCGCCAGCCGGCCGTTATTCTCGAGCTGGCCTTCGCCTCGAACCCCGGGGACCAGCTCCGGCTCGTCGACTCGGCCTGGCAACACCGGATAGCTGAGGCCATCGCCGCCAGCGTCGGGCTCTGACCAACCCGCCCCCTCCAATCACCCCCTCGAAATACCCCCTGATATCGCCCGCTTCCTGCGACCAGATCCGGCCGCCCCGGCCAGCGCAACTATCTGTAAAAAAAGACTTTTTAGTCGATTCCAGGAGTTGACTTCTGCGGGACATCGAGCAATGTACACATATGAACAGCGGCACCCAACATACTGAAAACAAAGGAGATTCATCAATGAAGACCAAGAAGATCATCGGCACCGTCACCCGGTACACCGGGGACGAGCACCCCTACCTGCGCAGCTACGACGTCCGCATTGTCGCGGTCCTGCACAACGGCAACGCCGAGCCCGACGAGGACGGCGAGATCCCCGGCTACGAGCACCTCGACAACGACACCGACATCGCCCGCTTCGGCGGCGTCACCGCCAACGACCGCATCGAGGTGGTCCCCTACATTAATAAGGAAAAGCGCTACAGCTGGGTTTCCAGCGACCCGAGGGCCGAAGATCTGGCCTGCTTCGCCGGCCTCACCACCCGGTCCCGCACGGTGGCCAGGTGACCCGCACCGGCCACGGCCGGCCCGGCCCTTACGGCCGGGTCGGCCACAACCCGGGTGGCCGGCACCCCGTGGACGTCGCGGTCGAGCAGCTCGCCCCCGTGCAGGGCCTGAACCGACGCATCCGCGAGGCCGACAGTCGCCTCACCGCGGCGCTCGGTGACCAGCGCCTGCTGTGGCTCCATCTCGAGGAGCTGCTCACCAACCGCAGCACCCTGCGCGAGCAAGCCCACTTCGACCTCGGCTACGAGCACGGCTTTGCCGCCGGCCGCGTCGATGCCTTGCGCTCCCTCGCTGGCGCCGGGGCCCCTGCCGAGGGCGTGCCCGCGAACGAGCAGAAGGTAGCGACCCGCGCCTTCTCCGACCGGTGCCGGGACCTGGCCATCCAGACCGGCCTTCCCGGGAACCTGATCGTCGCAGCCATGCTGGAGGTCGCCTGGGCCCTCGCCGCCGGCCTCCCAGAAGAAGACGAATCCCCCAACCCCCACAACAGGAGAAACGAAGAATGAGCACCAGCATCAAGCAACAGAGCAAAGCCCTGGAGAAGCTCCGTCTGCCGGACCTGCAGGCCAGGTTCACCGACATCGTCGGCGAGCCCACGCGAAGCCCGAACAAGAAATACCTCCTGCGCCGCATCAGCGAGGCGCTCGAGGCTGCCGAAGCGGGGCAGGAGCCCACGACCCTGAAGCGCCCCGCCAAGCCTAAGGCGCCGCAGGCGCGCCAGGCCGCGAAGCGAGCAGAGGGTGTGAAGAAGGCCACCGCCAAGCAACAGCGCAAGGCGAAGCAGCCCACGCAGAAGGTGAAGGCTACCGCCACGAACACCGACAAACCCCGCCTCTCCCAGCTCTCCGTCGAGGAGCTTCAGAAGCACTACGCCGAGACCATCGGCCGCCCCACGGGCAGCCAGCACAAAGGCTACATGATTTGGAAGATCCGCCAGGCCCAGAAGGGTCACATCCGGGTCGGCCCCGCGAGCCGGCGCTCCAGTACCGACCCCGCCGACTTCAAGGTCATCCCCCTGCGCATGGAGACCGAGGTCGTCGACCAGATCGACGCCGCCCGCGAGCGGCTCGAGATCCCCAGCCGCACCGCGCTCATCCGGTGCGCCCTGATGGTCTACCTGGCCAGGGCTGGCGAGAACGACGTCGCCGCCCTCCTGGCGCCGGCTGAGTGATGGACACGCCTGCCCCCCAGGACCGCCGCCTGATCCAGCAGCTCCGGGCCGAGATGGCCCGGGGCGCTGGACGGGCCTACGCGATCCAGCTCGAACGCCTTGACACCCCGAGCCTTCGGGAGTTGCTGCGCCTCCTTCGCGACCTCGAGGACGAGCGCCAGAGGGCGATTCAGCAGGCCCGATTGGTCCCCTGGCGCACCCCGTGATTCCCCGTCCACGCCCGCCCGCCCCCGCTTCTCGGTCCGTAACCCGCCGACTTCTTGTCACTATGCAACTATATGAAAATAAAGTGTTTTTCTCCATTTCAGCGCTTGCATTCCGCGCCAAAGCGAGCATGTATGTACTCACGATGACGACGCAACCACTTGAAAACAAAGCGCAAAACATCATGAGGACACTCAGCCTGGGCATCGAGATCGAAACCATCGGCCAGACCCGCGAGCGCGTGGCCAGGGCCATCCAGCAGGTGGTGGGCGGCACGGTCCAACACCTGGGCATTCCCTCCAGCTACGACCCTTGGCAGGTCACCGACGCCCGCGGCCGCACCTGGCGGGTGGTCGCCGACAGCAGCCTCAACGCCGACAAGGCCCACCAGGCCGAGGTGGTCAGCCCGATCCTGCGCTACGAAGACATCCCGCAGCTTCAACAGGTGGTGCGGGCAATCCGCCGCGCCCGCGCTCGGGTCGACTCCTCCTGCGGGCTTCACCTTCACGTCGGCGCGGACCGCTTCGATGCCAAGGCGGTGCGCAACCTGGTCAAGATGATCAACAAGCAGGAGCAGCTCATCGAGCACGCGCTGGGCATCAGCCAGCGCCGCCGCAACCGCTGGTGCCGCGGCATCGACCAGGCCTTCCTGGCCCGGATTGAGAAGCAGCCCCCGCGCACCCTCGAGGACCTGAACCGCGCCTGGTACGGCCAGCTGAACACCGCGCCGACGCACTACGATTCCAGCCGCTACCATGCCCTCAACCTGCACAACATTTTTTTTCGCGGCACCATCGAGTACCGCTTTTTCGAGAGCACGCTCCACGCCGGCAAGGTCAAGGCCTACATCCAGTTCATCCTCGCCCTGAGCGCCAAGGCGATCACCGCGCGGGCAAGCTGCAGCAAGCGCCGCGAGCTCAACCCCGAGAGCGCGCGCTACGATTTCCGTGTGTTCCTGCTCCGCCTGGGCCTGATCGGCGACGAGTTCAAGACCGCCCGGCTCCACCTGATGGCCAACCTCAAGGGCTCGGCCGCCTGGAAGCACGGGCGCCCCACAGCGCGCCCCGAGGCGCAGGCGCGGGTGGAGGCCCCATGACCACAACCAAGGCCGCCAGGGCGCCCACCGGGCGCCAGGCGCTGGCGCCGGGGTGCTCCTGCTCCACGGGGCGCCCCCCGGCGCCCCCAGCCAGGCCCGCGCGCCCCGCCGGGGCCGGCGGGACGCCGGGCGTGACGGCGCGCCCCACCAGCGCCAGCGGGGTGGCGCGCGCGGAGGCACCCGCCGCGTCCAGGGCGCGGCAGACCGGCCCCGTAAAGCCGGTCCTCTACTTCGCCTACGGCTCCAACCTGGACCGGGCCCAGATGCGCCGTCGTTGCCCCACCGCGGCTCCCATCGGCCCGGCGACCCTGGACGGCTGGCGCCTCGCCTTCGGCGGACACAGCCGCACCTGGGGCGGCTCCGTGGCTACCCTCCTGCGGGGCCCCACCGACCGGGTCGACGGCCTCCTCTACAGGCTGCCCCCCGTCGAGCTCCGCGCCCTCGACCTCCACGAGGGGCACCCCAGCTGCTACCGGCGCCGGCGCGTTACCGTCACCGTTCGGCCCGGCGGCCGACGGCGCAAGGCCCACACCTACGTCCAGCCAATCGCCCTGGAGGAGCCCCCGGCCCTCGGCTACCTCACCGTGCTCTGGCGCGCCTACCGCGCCCTGGGCTTCGACCACCAGCCGCTGCTCGCCGCCGCGGTAGGCGGTGTATCATGACCGACAAGATGAACGGCACCACACGCGTGCTCGTCTACGGGACCCTGCTCTCCGGCGAGCCGAACCACGGCCTGCTGGCCGACGCCACCTTCGTCGGCCCCGCTCGTACCGAGCCCGCCTTCGAGCTCGTCAGCCTCGGCCCGTTCCCCGCGATGGTCCCCTGCGGCCGCACCGCCGTGGACGGCGAGGTCTACGCAGTGGATCCGCCCACGCTCGATTCCCTCGACCGCTTGGAGGACCATCCAACCTTCTACCAGCGCCGCAAGGTCCGCCTACAGAACGGCGATGAGGTGCTGGCGTACCTATTGAACCGAGACCAGGCGCGCGGCCGGCCGCGCATCAGCAGCGGCGACTGGCGTCGCGCGCGAAAGGACAAGTGGTAGACATGCAGATCCGCATGAGGGACGGGCGCGTCTTTCAGGGCACGCCCAAGCAGATCGTCGAGCAGATGAAGTTCATCGCCTTCGGCCAGGAGCGCCGCAACCTCAGCGAGTACATCGACTGGGTAGTCGGGGAGCTGCTCCGCATGGACGCCATCGCGCTCGACATCCAGGGTGACACCGACGACGAGAAGGCCGCGTCGCTCGTACAGGGCATTCTCAACGCGGGGTTGGCACAGAAGATGTAAGGACGGTCGAGGGCGCCAACTGATCCGCAGTACCCTCCAGCACTACCTCGACCAAGCCGGCGAGAACGCTTGGCTCCGCGATAAAGGGCTGATATTGTGTGAGGTACAGACTGCGATGATGGACGCGCTGTGGAGGAGAACCAGCGAGGCGGACGCCATTCCGGCAGCCCGGAGCAAACGGGCGAGCCACGCAGGCGCGCCCGCACGTTCGAGCATCCTCAAAGGGAGCACCCGAAAATTGCTCGAGTGACCTACCTGGCCCGTGTGCTCATCGTCGACGACGAGCCCGTCGTCCTGTCCAGTCTCAGCCGACTGATCGAGCGCTGGGGCTATGAGACAGTCACCGCCGCCACCGCCGAGGAGGCGATTGACCGGCTCGCCGAGGCGCCCGTGGACATGGCCGTGATTGACTACATGCTGCCGGAAGGCATGAAGGGACTCGATCTGGCCCGCTACATCCGCGACCGACAACCCGACACGGGCATCATCCTCATCAGCGGCTACGAGACGGATACGGAGCTCACGGAGGGCGCAGTAGGCCTGGCTGATCGCTTCATGCCGAAGTCAAAGGACTACAACGTGCTACGCGAGCTCCTAGCGGAGGTGTATGAGCTGGTGAAGGAGCGGCGACAGCGGCGGGGCGTGAGCTCAAGTCCAACTCCGGACCCACCTGAGAATCCTGTGCAAAGGCGCATCTCCAGCAGCAAGCTGCCTCGATACGTCGAGATCCCCATCCCTCCCAGCCCTTGCACCTCTCAAGAACCACCGCGACGCCGCGCTTCCAACAAGGCGCCCCAGTCTATTACGAACGACCGGCTCCGCCAACCCAGCAACGCGACACCCAACCTCCCGTCGGAGTCCATCTCGGGGCAACGCCGAACCCCGGGCAGGGACCACATCCTGAAAGCAGGTGACCTCGAGGTCGACCTGCTCAGCCATCGTGTCAAACGGCGCGGCGCCAGCGGCATCAAGCTCAGCCTCGCCGAGTTCGTGCTCCTCGCTCACATGGTTCAGTTCAAAGACCAGGTAATCAGTAAAAGGGAGCTGGCAGAGGTCCTCCGGCGCAACAAGGAGTACTCAGCCAGCAAGGCCTACCCGATCCGCAGCCGGAACCTGGAGGCGCGGATCCCGTCCCACATCCATGCCCTGCGCCGAGAAATCGAGCCCGACCCAGCCCACCCAAGATACATCCTGACTGTCCGAAGTGCCGGGTACAGGGTCTCAAAAAGACGGAGCCCAAGCACCGACTCATGACGCCGTGAGGAGATCTCCTCTTCGTCTCGTGCCCGGTGTCTCCGGTATCGCTCAGTCTGTTTGTGTCGCGTTCGAGCACGCATGACTACCAGCCCCCCGGCGCCGGTTTGATCCCACCGTTCATGCGCAGTCCAACGCCTAACGTCCTGGGATCAACCAACTTCCGCACCTGCATTCTGCCGCGATCGTCCCCCCAAACATTCGAAACTAATTCGAAAGAAAACCGAAAGAAACTCGCAACTTCACGCCCATGCAGAACCTCGTTTTATTTTCTTGACAGAGGCTCTTTACCCTTGTCTGAGAAATCGGGGACGGGTAACATCGAGAGTCGGATTTTCCCCTAGATCGCATTTGTGCTGTTGGTTGACTGGCGTCGAAGCGTACTGCTTTCGCGCAACGGCGGATACGTGCGACCTGCGGCCGTGCTGGAGAACGGCGATGTTCGAGCAGGAGCCAGGAACTCTAGCCCTGAGCCCTACTTCTTTCCCGAGCGCCACGCTCAGCTCCCGGGCCTGCTGTTTCCACATGCCCGCCCAGCCGGGCCATTTCCTCCCGGGCTCAGTTTTCGAGAGCAGCCACGAATACATCACTTTGAGCGACGTCTGCCGGCGGGGGGACTCGGTGGGAGCCCGAGCTTACCGCGGCGACTGGCAGGTCAACTTCTTCGCATTGGAACACCCGACGATAGATTCTGGAGGGGCACCACGAGCAACGGGCCGTCACGCAGGTCAGTTGCCCGATATGGAGGCGAGCTGGAAATGATGAGAACGCGCATCCGACTCTATTGCTGTATCACTGCCCTTCTACTTGTCATATCCCCGTCGGTGCTCGCCGGCTGCGGTGGCGGCACCTCGGGCGACGACAACACCAACGACGCGGGGACTGATCTCGACGCGTGGACGTTCGATTGCCCACAAACCCAACCGACCGACTACGCCTGCATCCACGGCCGGATCAGGAATTTCGTCACGGACGAGCCCGTGGCCGTCCCCGAGGGCGCCATGGTGGGGATGTACGCCGCGCTCGACAAAGGCGACTTTCCCAACGAGCCGGTGATCCAGGTCTCCGTCCAGCCGGACGGCCGATTCATTTTTCCCTCCGTGGAACAGCACATCGTGCAGGAGTTTCTACTCGGCGACCTCCCGAACCAAGTCGAGGCGACGTACCACCTGTTCAGCCTGAGGTTGGATGCCGACGTCGCGGGCTATCGCGTGCCCGACAACCGCTACGGACTGGACTTCTACGACACCGAACTCACCTTCTACGTCTTCGCCGACTCCACCATCGACGCGTGGGCAGAAAGCTGGGCCATCCGGGTCCCCGCAGACCCCGAGCTCGGCATCGACACCAACTTCAAGACCGTCCTAGGCCTATGCTATGGCGCGTACCCTTACACAGTTCCGCCCACAATGGATGAAACAACGGCACTCGGCTTCAATACACTCTCCGGTACTACACCATCTGGCCTCGGCCATCTGCACCTGCATTCAGATCGGCTGCACTTCCCCGATCCCTTTTCGGTCGCTCTTTCAGGTATGACCGTGTTTCTCCTACGGGATGTGCTCCCGGCGAGCGAAACGATTTTTTCGAGCTGTAATTACTTCAGCATGGATTACCCGACACTGGGGCAAGTTGGGCCGATGACCCTGGACGACAGCAGCCCGCTGTTGGTGATCCACGGACCCATGCTCCGAACAACTCTTCACGGTATGTAGGCCATCAAAAAAGCTGCCTAGCTTCGGAAGGAGAGCCGAATGAAACGTCGCCAGTTGCTATGGACTCTTCCCATCCTATTGACAACCGTGTCGTGCCTACAGGAACGGGATCGCAGCTTCCCGCAGCGCGGCGAGCAGCAGCAAGGGCAGTACAGCACCGACCCTCCGCTGGGTTGTGTGCTCTCACTGCAGTCCTTCATACCAGAGGACTATTTTGGTGCTGGACCCCAAAATCAATGGATGCGAGACGCAGCCCTGGAAGCTGAGCTTCAGCTTTGCTCGGCCATGGCGTACTTTCAAGAGGCCATCTCCTTCCAGAGCTCGTCCCAGTCCACACCGACGGACCGGATCCACTCCATCCGCTCGAGCTTGCACTTCATCCATCTGGTCGTCGAGAGGATCCGGGATGCCTTCGTGCTTCGAAGCGCGACCGAGCGAACGCCGGTCTATGAGCTGTACCTGGCAAACATGCTCGCCGAGGTGACCGAGCTGGCCCACCACGTCGCATCCAATGGCGCGGAGATGGCGGTTGGCTACTCGGACGCCTCGCGGGCGAGCTCGGGCTCCTACGTCGATCTGACGGAGGCCATGTGGGGCTCCTACAACTTGCCGGATCAGTTCTGGTTCGAGCAGTACTTCGACCTACGAGAAGGTCGCCGTGCATCTGCCCAGGCCATGCTTCAGGGTTGGCCTTGGCGCGCCGTGTCCGAGGTAACAGGCAACAATGGCGATCCGGCGATCCTGCCCGCCTGCGCTACCAACTTCGATGAGTCGAACGTCCAGAAAGCCCTCGACCTCCTTGGCAAGCACGGGGTGCCGGTGAGGTGGTACCCGGGCGGTCTTATCATGATCTCAATCTGGAAGTCCGGCACTAGCGAGTTCGGCGCGGCCTTCCTCACCGACCAGGTGAACCAGGAGCGCGCCGGTTTCGGGTTGCCCGCGTTGACCTACGAACAGCTCCTTGAGGAGTACGAGACAACGGACGAGGCGCTGTGGAAGGCCAGCGTGCAGCTCTACCGCGAGCTGAGCATTTACCTCAAGCAAGTCGTGGTCCAGCCCTACGAGCCCTATGAGCCGTACGTAGTGGCGCTGAAGGGGATGATCAACAACATTGAGGACTACCAGCAACTCTTGGTGCGTGCGAGAACGGGCGCGTATAACTATGAGACGATTAGCAGTGAAGACACTGGCACCCCCTCCGCATCCGCGGGTCTGGTCACTATCCTATCGAATGTGCTCGACCTCTCAAGCTGCCTGCTAGAAGGTGACGGCTCGCAGGGTGGAGTCTGCATCGGCCTGGACGCAAACGATCGGGTTGCCGACTCCGATGCTCAGGAGATCGTGACCAAGGCCCGTAGCAGCATCTCCGGCTTCGTCGGTGCCAGGAGCGTGCGCTATGACCGGCTCGTGGTGCCCGGCTCAGCCTGGAACTTTGCAGGGGTGTCCCTTGAGGGCTTCGACGTTGACGACACCGGCGACGTGGCAGTGTATAGCACGTACAGCACCGATGCGCAGGGGCGCGTCATCCCCCCATTCTACAAGCTCCTATCCTGCCTCCGCCTCAGTGCCTTCGACGATCTCGACTGCGAGGCCTTCAAGAGCTCGGCTCTAGTCTGCAGTGTGGGCACGACACCTTGTTGGGTGCCGTTGCCGCCCACCGAGGATAAGAAGATGATCATCGTGGCCAAGGGCGACCGGGTCATCGATATGTATGCTGAGCGACGGCCCTTCGACGTACCTACTACCGGCGGCTGGATCTTCACCCGACACTTCATCGATCAGTCCATCGTTTCCGAATACGGCAAGGTCATCACTCGGAGGAACTCTCGGGACTGCAGCAAGCCATACGCCAACTCCCTCGGCTTACCGTTCGACATGCCCATCCCCCTCGAGAACGAGCTGACGTCTGACTCGGACACGTATGAAGATGCCTACGCTTTCTATATTACTCGTGCGAAAGAGGCGGGAAACGAGGCAACCAGCGCCATCGACAGAGCGAACAGCGACCTGATCAACCAGCAATCCGCCACTCTGCGGGTTGAGAACCAAAAACAGGACGCGCTGGACCGTATCGAGCAAATCTGTGGCGTGGGCCAGACCTCATGCTCGACCGGGCGTGTCGATCGCAGGTTGGATCAACTGCACCTTCTGCCCTACGTTCCAGGGTCTGGCGACGATTGCGGTATTGCTCCAAGAGTTGATCCGTTTGCACCCGCGATGTTTACCGAAGAGAGCTTTGATGACATTGTCGAATATGTGAACTGTATGGGAAGGAAATTCGTTGGCCAAGTGGGAGAGATCGAGATCTCGGGTCTTCCCGAGACAGTCGAGTTGGCTGCAGTGGCCGGAGAGCTCACGACCATGAGCTTCAGTGAGTTCTCCGGTGAGTACAAGACCGCACTTCTGGAGATGAGCTCAGCTCTCGTTGACCTAAGATCCGCCGTGGCGTCTGCGAACAATGTGATCCAAGAGCTGCCGACGCTCGTAAGCGCAGAGAAGTGGAACATCATGGCCATGCAGACAGAAACGGCGGCTCTGTTGGTCGATGCGATCTCCAGGGCGGCCGAGTGTACTCCAGCGGGTGGGATCGGTGCTGCAGCAGCCGGTTTGCGTGCAGCTGCCAACGTCATGAAGACAATCGCTCAGACATACAGCTTCTTGCTGACGATTCAGGATCAGATCTCCAAGATTGAGCAGAATATGCTCAGCGTGGAGAAGGCAGTGCTGGCAATGAAGATGTCCATCGAGAAACTCAACAACTTGGAGTTGGAGCAGCGTCAGGTCATGGATCGCGCTGACCGACTGGGGCAGGCCGAGATCGCCCAGTACGTCGGGACAAGCCCAACGAACCCGCTCAAGGCGTTCCGTCAACACACGCTCGTGTCACACCTTCAGGCGCGTCGAGCAGTGCGGCGCGCAAAGAAGATGGCGTTCATTGCCCGTAAGGCGGTGGAGCAGAGGTTGGCCGTCGACTTGACGCAAGAGAAGGAAATGCCAGTGATCGGGGAGCCGCCGGCCAAGTGGGTGGATGATCTGTTCACCATGTATCAGAGCGACGACATCTGGGAGGAGAACAGCGCCGCGTACACGTACGTCCAGCGGCTCGAGGACTGTGTGTACAACTACCCGTTCCAGTATCCTTTTGCAGACGGTCTAGACACCGCTGTGCTATCGTTGCGAGACGACCTGTCGAGTTTCAACCAGAACTGCTTGGTGCCGGGGAACCTGAAGAACATCGTAGACTTCTCGGAGGAGGTGGATCGGTGGGACTTGCTGCTGGGCGATGGAAGCATCATCGTGGACGTTGAAGATGATCCCTTTGGCGGTCAGACGGCTGAGCGGGTGCGGTTCCAGTGCAGTATCTTTGGTTGCCCAGACCTGAATTCACCGGAGTATGTAGACGACTATGGCCAAAGCGCGGCCTATGCGGGGTCGGTGTATCTGAGGCGAGCAGAATCCCCTTTCACGGACGCATCGATCCAAATGGTCGCACGCTACCGCTGCACTGACGATTGGAAGACCGTAAACAGCACGGTGCAGGGACAGGCGGTTCATGCGAACCTGGACCGCAACTGGAAGCGGGTGAGCACGACGCTTGCACGGCTGAAGATGCCGGACAACAGCAACTGTGCGACGACCGACGGCGAGGAGCGCGTGACCCTGCAGATGGTGATTCATCTTCAGGAAAGCAGCTCCGGGCGGGGCGAGATACATGTCTCCGGGGCGCAGATCGAGCAAGGGGAGGAGGCCACCGAGTATGAGATGTCGCCCACCTACGGGACGCATCCGGACTGCATCACCGTGACGGTACAGGATCCGTGGAGCACGGATCCCAACGCCACCATGGAGCTGACCTACTACGATCCGACTCTGCGGACGCAGCGACTGCTGGATAGCTTCTCGGCCAAGTGCGTGGATGACGAGTTCGCGATCCCGGGGCAGGCGCCGTCGGAGTGCTGGGGCAAGGGTGGAGTGGACTACCTGGAGCGACAGTTTTCCATCACCCTGGCCGGCATCGAGTCCGGGCAGATCATCCAGCAGGGTCAGATCGGCGGTGGCAACTACAACTACCGCATCAATGACATGGCCATCAACCTGGTGGGGTCCAACGTGAAGGACTGCTCGCTGGACCCGGGGGCCGGGACGACCTGCTACGCCAATCAGTTCATTCCTTACGATCTCATCCAGGACGGGGCGGTGAAGATCCGCAACCACGCTGGCGTGGAACTGCCGTTCAAGCTGTCCGTGGGACGGATTCACCAGGCAAAGGCGCTGGCGGCCGAGCGACTAATGACCAACCCGCTGTCCTCTACGGACTCGGCACTCATCCAGCAGTACCGGAAGAACGAGTTTCGCGGGCGCCCAATCCAGGGAGTGTACACACTGCGACTACACGCGGTGCCAAGTCTGCGCTGGACGAACGTCGAGGATGTCCAGTTCGTGCTCGGGTACCGCTACTGGTCCGCCTTCTCTAACCCCTAGCGGCGACCGGCTTCGGCTTGTGACGAGGTTTGGCTCACCACTGAGAAGGAGGCCCGCATGAGATGGGCGGTCATTGTTCTCGGTCTCGCGGCGCTCGGCTTGGGCGGGTGTCCGGAGATGGCGATCAACCCGGGGTCCGGGCCGCAGGGGGCGCAGGGGTACCGGATCGATCTGACGGGGACGTACACGAACTGGTTGCAGGGGACCACGGTCGCCGAGTTTCTGACGCCGTCGGGGATTACCGTACAGGAGCTGGTGGTTGGCGGTAGGACGAGCGCCTACGTGATCATCGACATACCGACAGGGGAGGCGACGGGGGACTATACGCTGCAGCTGACTACCGGGGATGAGGTGGTGGAGGCGACGTTCCGGGTCACCGAGGCGCCGCGGATCACGCTGCACCCGCCCAGCGCCGAACGCTATGCGTCAGGGCAGACGGTGCTCGTGGAGGGGGTGGGCACGACCTTCACGGCGCCGGGCTTCGCCGTGGCGGTGCATATCCCGGGGGTGACGGTGGTGGGGGCGCCGAACGTGTTTGACGACACGCACGCATTAGTGACGCTCGACGTGGACATGTCTCCAGAGGAAAAGGTGTACCAGAAGGCCTTCGTGGTGCACACGGATTGGCAAGACGTGGCGCTGGACTTCGAGATCACGCCGGTCCAGGGGCGCTACATCGAGCTGGATCCGGTCTCGTCGGACACGGGCGAGGTCGTGGAGATGACCATCACGGGGCACAAGACCTTCTTCGACGATCCGGGGTTGCCCTGGGAGGGGATGTTCGAGTTCGACCTGTGGGACGGCATCGAGGTGGTGGACCACAAGGTGGTGTCGGCCACGGAGCTCTATGTGGAGCTGTGGGTGCACACTCTGGCGCCAGCCGGCATGCGCACCATCACCGTGACGGACACCTGGGGGCCGTTGGATGCGACCTTCCTGGTGGTGCGGGATACCACGTCGCCGGTGGTGACCTTCGACCCGCCGTCGGCGCTTCCGCGGGCGGATCCGCTCGTGGTGGCCACCGGGACGAACACGTCCTTCTCCGATGGCGCCAGCGGCAGCCCGGCGACCACGGTGGAGGTGAGCCCAACCGGGCATGGCTTCGCCATGGTCATCCAGGAGGTGGTGGACGCGTCCACCATCCTGCTCCGCACGGTCATCGATATCGACGTGTCGCCTTTGGACTACGAGATAACGTTTCACACCGGCCCGGAGCATGTGACGGGAACCTTTGCGGTGGACGAGCTACCCGACGCCACCATTATGCTGAGCCACACCGTCGGGCAGCAAATGATGGTGATTCCGGATTTCGTGATCACTGGCACGAACACCCACTTCGAGGGGGGCGGTGTGACGGTGCCTGAGGTGGCCGGCGGCGGCGGTGTGACGCTGAGCAATTTCGTAGTGGAGAGCGAGATCCTGGCCACTGCGACCCTGACCATCGCGGCGACCGCGGCGACAGGGCAGCACATCATCACGCTGCGCACGGACGCCTGGAACGAGGCGCCGAGCGCGACCTTCACGGTGGAGGCGGGGACGCCCGTGGTGACCCTGAGCCCGCAGACCGTGAACCAAGGCGACGAGGACGTGACCATCGGCGCTGCGGGGCATTTCACGGGCTGGGACTCGACCACCGACGTGGCGCCGCTGGACTGCGGGCTGGACATCACGATGGGCCCGGTGACCGGGCCGGGCGCGCTGACCTTCGACGTGTCGGTGCCGCTGTTCCACATCCCCAAGGTATGCACACTGGAGTTTACGGGCAGCGGGCAGCCCACGGTGAGCGCGACGCTGCTGATCCAATCGACCGCCATCGACCCCGGAGACCTCCCGTGGGACGACGGCTATTTCCTGGACGGCCCGGACCGATTTACCATCGAGCTGGATCAGGGCGACGTCATTAAGGCGCGAGCTCGGCGCGAGATCTGGTCGAGCATCGACCTGGTGCTGGGCATCTACGGTAGCGGCACATCGCTGGCCGACCCGCTGATCGAGAACGACGACGAGAGCGCCGCCACGGTGGATTCTTTGGTGGTGTTCCAAGCCCCCGAGACCGGCATGTACTTCCTGTACGTACGCGAGCGGTGGTCCGACAGCTTCACGGGTGACTACCGGCTACAGGTGGATTACCACACGCCGACCTCCCTGAAGGAGATGCCCACCATCACCGACCCGGACAGCAACGGCACCGACCTGCAGGCGACCCTACTGGGCCCGGCGGAGGCGAGCTGGCACATCCGCGGCCAGTTCCAGACCGCCACGCCGGCCGACACAAGCGACTTCTACCGCATCGCTGGCGCGACCGGCGTGCCGCTGGCCCTGCAGATCGTGGCCCGGGATGTGTCCCCGGCCGACATCTCCACGGCCGAGGTGTCGCTGGTGCTCTACGGCGACAGCGCAGCCGACGTGATCACCCCGGTGTTCTACAGCCACGAGGGCGTGGATCCCATGGCCTACGTCACGCTCCCCGGGGCATTCAACGACCTGCTTATCGAGGTGGTCCGGGCACCCGGCTGCCCGGTCAACACGACCTACTGGCTGAACGTGCGACCCGCGTTGGTGATCAATGAGGTCATGTTCGACCATGCCAACGGCTTCTACGGCAGCTTCGTGGAGCTGTACGGCGAGCCCTTTGCCTCGCTGGCGGGCTGCGAGCTCGTGCTGGTGGACGACGGCGTTTCCGCGCCGCCCATCCCGCTGGAGTTCGGCGATCCGCCCGAGCCGTACGTGCTTACCGACTACGGCTACCAGGTGGTCGGCCACGACACGGGCGTGCCAGGCGTGGACGACGAGCAGGTGAAGGCCGAGCTCGCGTTCTCGGCCAGCGGGGCCGACCAGGCGGTGCAGCTCTGGTGCGACACCGCGCTGGTGGACGCTGTGCAGTACCGCGGCAGCCCGGGCGGTGGGGGCGAGGGCGCCCCGGCCACCGAGCCGCCGAGCGGCAAGTCCATCGGCCGTGGCTTCCACGCCGACAGCGACGACAACGCGAGCGACTTCCTGGAGCAGATCGAGCCCAGCCCCTGGATGCGCAACCTCACGGAGGTGCGATGATGACCCGGTACCGTGACCGCCGCATCGCCCCCGTGCTGGCGGCGCTCCTCGCCGTCGGCATCCTTGGCGTCAGCTCCCTGGCAAGCGCCGAGGACACCGACCCCCAATGGTCCTCGGACCGCTCCCAGCGGGGTCGCGACTCCCTCCGCGCCGTGGATCCGCGCAAGGCGCCCACCACCGAAGACCTCGTGGGCGACGAGCAGTACCAGTCCATCGACGAGAAGCTCACCCAGCCGAAGCAGAAGCAGGTGCAGAGCGTCGAGAGCCGTTTCCCCAAGATCGACGTCCCCAAGGACATGGCCAAGCAGGGGATCTCCTCCCACGAGATGATGCCCAAATCGCCGCTGGTGCAGATCAACAAGTCGGGCCTCAAACCCCAGGTGCTCAAGAAGCCCACCGGGGGCGGCAGCATCAAGGGCATGGGCATAACCTTTGACACCAGCCTGCAGACGGGAGCGGCCTCCCTGCGAGTGCCCATCGCTCTGCCGCCTGGGCGACGCGGCATGTCACCCGGTCTAGCCCTGGGCTACTCCTCTGGCGGCGGGCAGGGCATCTGCGGCCAGGGCTGGTCCCTCGGCGTGGGCTTCATCGCCCGCCAGACCGACCAGGTGCTGCCCAGCTACGACGACTACGATCGGTTCGTCTACAACGGCGGCCAGGAGCTGGTGCGCGTGAGCTCCTTTGGCGCGGCGCCGACGGCGCTCGCCAGCCAGAACTACTGGATCTACCGCTCCAAGATTGAGGGGCTCTTCTGGCGGTTCTTCCGCGTGAACCCGCCCGGATCAAACTCGCCGGTTCCCGAGCACTGGGTTGCCCAGGACCGCGACGGCACGCTGTACCACTTCGGCGACATCCCCGAGGCGCGCATCCAGGACGCCAACGGCGAGCGCATCTTCCGCTGGAACCTCACGCTCGTGGAAGACGTGCACGGCAACCGCGTGGAGTACGAGTGGACTACCTTCACAGACAGCCCGGGCCAGACGTACCTCACGGGCATCTACTACAACAACCACCCCACCGAGTCCAAGTACCAGCACCGTGTCGAGCTCGAGTACGCCTCCCGCGACGACGTCCTGACCACCTACCAGGCCGGCTACGAGGTCACCACGGCCCGGCGCCTGGTGAACGTCTGGGTGTGGACAGACTACGGCAGCACCTCGGCGACCCAGCCGGGCCGCTACACCGAGCCCAACGCCGGCGCCGGCACCGGGTTCCGCTGGCTCGTGCGACGCTACGCCTTCGAGTACCAGGCCGACAGCTACCACAGCCTCCTATCGTCCATCACCCTGTTCGGCAATGACAACGCCACCAGCCTGCCACCCGCGCGCTTCCATTACCAGGAGGTGGACGACCGCGGTGGCACCACCACCACGGTCAGCGTCCCCGACTTCGGCGAGCTCAACACCGAGGTGCGCTTTCTCACCAGCTCCCCCGACGGCAGCGTCGGCACCGGCCTCACCGAGATCATGGACATCGACGGCGACGGCCTGGTGGACGTGCTGCGGATCGATCCCACCACCTTCGGCGACGACTACCACCGCTACCTGCTCGGCTACGGCAGCGTGGACCCCGACGGCTTCATCACGCCCGCCATGGACCCGCTGCAGGTCATCGACATGGGCACGCCGGGCGACCTCGCCTCCCGGGGCGACCACCAACACCTGTCCAACAGCAACGTGCAGATCATGGACGTGGACGGCGACGGCAGCGTGGAGATGATCCACATGCCACGCATGGGCACCTACCAGATCTACCGGCTAGACTGCAGCAATACAATCAGCGTGTCCCCGCCCTACAACCCCACCAAGTGCGGCTGGCAGCTCTACGCTACGGTGAGCGGCCACCCTGACATCGACCTCACCACCGACGCCGAAGAAATCAGGCTCGTCGACGTCAACGGCGACGGCCTCACTGACGTGGTACGCACGGCGGGCACGCGCATGGAGCACTGGCTCAACCTCAGCCGGTTCCGCGACACCCAGACCCTGCAGTCGGGCGAGGGGCGCTTCGGCAGCGTCAACGCCGATGGCACCCTCTCGGACGATCCCATTGTCTCCTGCCAGCTCTTCAAGGGCACCTTCATCCGTTTCTCAGACCCAAGAGTCAAGCTCGCCGACATGAACGGCGACGGCCTGCAAGACATCGTCTTGGTGGACTTCGGCCAGGTGGCCTACTGGCCCAACAAGGGCTGGGGCAACTGGGGCGTGGGCTCCTACTGCGACGAGACTCAGGTGGGCTCCGGCCGTCACATCAACATGGGCAACGCCCCCTTCATGACGGGCTTCGACGCGGCGGAGATCCGCCTCGGCGACCTCAACGGCGACGGCCTCGCCGACATGGTCCGCATCCGAAACCTCGTGGTCGACGTCTGGCTCAACCGCGGCGGCACCTACAGCCCCCGCGTCATGATCGACCCCGCGCCCTTCTCCACGGGCTTTTCCAACCGGGTGCGCCTGGCCGACGTCAACGGCAGCGGCAGCCGCGACATCCTCTGGGGCGACGCCGGCGAGTACAGCTACATCGACCTCACCGGTGGCATCAAGCCCCGCCTCCTCATCAAGATGGAGAACGGCCTCGGCGCCACCACCGAGGTGGCCTACGAGTCCACCGTGGCCCAGTACCTCCGCTCCCGCGACGAGGGCGACGAGTGGTCCAGCACCTGCCCCTACCCGAACCACGTGGTGCGCAAGGTCACCACCCGCGACAACTTCGACACCCAGGCCCTGGCCTCGGCCGGCTGGCCTGCCGGCGTCTACGAGAAGAGCTACCGCTACTACGAGTGCCACTGGGACGGCAAGGAGCACGAGTTCCGCGGGTTCGGCGAGACCGTCGTCGAGACGGTCGGCGATTCCAACAGCCCAACCAGCTACACGCGCACCCGCTTCTACCAGGGCCTCCCGCTCCCGGGTCTCCCGGAGGTAGACGAATCCCTGGCCGGTCAAGCCTACCGCGTGGACACCTGGAGCTACGACGCCGCCCAGGCGCCGGTGTTCCTCAGCACCGCCTGGACCTCCTACGCCGTGCGCACCGTGGACGCCGCCCCGCACGCCGACGACAGCCGCCCGGGCCTGGACGCCTACTTCCACCGCACGGTCCGCTTCTCCTACGCCGCCGAGAGCCACGCCTTCGGCTACAACACCGCCGAGTGGCAGGCCGGCTCATACTCACCAGCCGACATCCTGGCCATTCGCACCGAGGGCCCGGGCGGCGCCAGCGCGCAGTCCCACACTAAGAACGTCCCCCTCCCAGCAGCGGAGTCCGTTACCGTCCACATCAAGTCCGACACCCAGGTCGACGACCTCGGCCAGGTCACGCGCAGCCGCGCCTTCGGCCAGGTGGACAAGCCGCCTGGTCGAGAGGCAGACCAGGTCATCGAGAAGCACGCGATCTACGCAAAGAAAGAGGAGAAGTGGATCCATCGGGTCTGCGAGTCGTGGATCGAGGAGGGCGGTACTGCATACAACCGCAAGCTTGAGCACTACGACGGCAACACCTCCACCTGGAGCGGTGGCGACTGCAGCCCGGTCCACCCTTCATCCGGCCAGCCTGTCGGCTGTGCCATCGGCGACCACGGCCTCTCCACCAAGGGCACCTTCGAGGTCTGCTACTCCGGCGAAGCAACGCTGGAGCGCCAGGAGATCGAGGAGCACCTCACTGACTACACCGACTTCGGTCTGCCCACCCACACCAAGGCCCTCAAGAAGGTCGAGGGCTGGGTCTACTACGAGGATCCCCGCGGCTATCAATCCCTCCCCACCCGGGAGGTCATCCGCGTCGGCCTCAACCAAGCCATCCCGGACTACGACCCCACGCCGGTTAAGTTCCTCACCACCCGCGTGAGCTACGACCCCGGCTTCGCCCAGATCACCGAGTATCGGGACGAAAACGACCAGAAGTCCATGGCGGTCTACGACCCACTGGGCCGCCTCACCGAGCTCTGGGGCCCCCGCGAGCCCAACGCCAGCTGCCCCAGCCCCACCTTCATGAAGGCCGCCTCGGTGGAGTACCACGTCACCGCCGACCCGACCGCGCAACCCTACAGCTTCGTCAA
>Ga0180009_10002015_pt1 | contig 24012 bp, 28 predicted proteins | sample OS_PC_MetaG_FD_123537 | JGI IMG/M metagenome (GOLD analysis project Ga0180009, IMG submission 123537) | Groundwater microbial communities from the Aspo Hard Rock Laboratory (HRL) deep subsurface site, Sweden - OS_PC_MetaG | ecosystem: Environmental > Aquatic > Deep subsurface > Groundwater...
GGGTCATTTTCAGGAATTAATGAAACATTTGGAATTACTTTGTGGTCTTTTGATTTAAAAAATTCTAGATATTTTTTTATTAATTCTTTTCTATTCATTGTAAAATACACCACGGTTTCTCTTACGACGCTTCCCTTAAATTAAGGTCATGCCTGATTTATTTAAGAAACAGAGTTTTAAAAATTGTTTGATGTTATCCTAATTCTCTTAATCTAGCTTGAATCTCTTGAAGTTGAGCTTCTAATGAACTATCGTGGGCTCTTTTTTCTACTTTTGATTTTACTATATGTTCTTCAGGAGATTCTCTTCCTCCTGAAAGTATATCAGGGATTTTTATTTTAGGTAGAACTTGTTGTAGTTTTCCTATATTTGTTTTTAATTCTTTTAATTTTCTATGAAGTCTTAATTTTACTTTAAGTTCATCTGATCTTAAGATTTGATGTTTTTTTATGGCTTTAGCAACTTGTAATAATCCAAGCTCAGAATTCAAAATATCTTTTTTAGATTGAAGTGCTTCATTGTATTCTAGTTTTATGTGGATTACCTCGCTCATTATTCTATTTTAGAAAAAATATCTCTATCAACTTTTTCAATTTGTGTTTTTATTGATTGCATTTCTTTTTCCCAGAATTCTAATTCTTTTTCTTCTTGTTCTTTTAATCTTCTAATGTTGTTAAGCATAGTTTCTATTTCTGATATTTGTTTTTTTGCTTTTTGAAATAAATTCAAACTTTCTTCAAACTTGTCTAATCTTATAAACACGGGTTCTGCTCTCTTAAACTTTTGAGATGCTTCTTGAAATCCAGGAGAAATTTCTTGAGTAAATTGTTTTTTTGGAGGTTTCTGCATCATTTGCATTTGTCCTGCAAAATCATCTGCATCAAAACCTTCATCACCTTCTTTCTCCCCAGCTACAGCTTCCTTAATTGTATTCTGAGAAAATTTCTCTCCAAGAGAATTATTTGGGAATTTTGGTAGTTGATTAACTGATTGAGAATAAAGCCCTTTTCCTTCTATTTTTGTTAATTCTGGAAGTCTAGGAAGTTCAGGTAATTGAGGAAGTTCCTCTTTTTTTTCACTTACTCTTGTTTTTCTAAACAACCCCATTTTAGATTTGAACTCTATTTTAATAGATATTATTTAATATAGAGTTTTGGATATATATAAAATATAATACAAGTTTAAAAACTTTTATATTTTTTATAGAACAAACCGAAAGGTATTTATTTGGATTATTTTTAGTAAAAAGATGATTAAAACATTTCTTAAAGAGGTAGTGGCCATTATCGTCGGTAAACAAGCAGAAGACATAATTGATATGTTAGATGGGAATAAATATATAAATGAATTTCTCATCGCAAAAAAATTAGGGATTACAATTAACCAAACTAGGAATATTTTATATAAAATATCTGATCATGGATTAATTTCCTCAATAAGAAAGAAAGATAAAAGAAAAGGATGGTATACTTATTTTTGGAAAATTGAAGTTTTAAAGTCTTTAGAATTTCTAGCTAATATAATTGACAAAAGGATAGAACAATTAAAACACCAAATAAAAAGTAGAGAAACTAAAGAATTTTATATTTGCGAGCAATGTAATATAGAAGTTAATGCAGAGAATGCTTTGTTACACGAATTTACTTGCAATGAATGTGGAAAAGTATACACCTTGAAAGACAATATAAGAATGTTAAAGGAGCTTAAAAAAGAAGTAGATAAATTAGAAGGAAAATCAAAACTTATTCAGGAAGAAATTGATAAAGAGCAAGATAAGGTTGATAAACAGCGTGCAAAAGAAATTAAAAAAGAAGCTGTTGAAAAAGCAAAGAAAAAAACAGCTGCTGCAGCAAAAAGAAAAGCTACAAAAAAGAGATTAGAGAAGAAAACTAAGAAAGAACTTGTTGGCTCAAAATCAAAGATTTTGGCCTCGTCTGTGAAGAAACACAAACGAAAGAAGAAAGCACAAGTTAAAAAGAAAAAAGTTGTGAAAAAGGTTGTAAAGAAGAAACCTATTAAAAAGAGTAAATCTCCAAAGAGAAAGAAATAATGGTCAGAGTTTATAGAATTTTTCCTAAAAAGAGAAAAAACATTTTAAGTGGCATTAGTATAAATACTTGGATAATTTCGATTAATGTTCTTGCCTGGTTTATTATTTTAGTTTCTCTTTTAATAAATCCAGATTCTATAAAATATTTTGCTTTACAGCCAACAGCTTTTATTCAGGGGAAATATTTATGGACAATTTTTACTAGCATGTTTTCTCATATTTTCTTTTGGCATATTTTTGCTAACATGGTAACTTTAGCTTTTATTGGGGGGTTTGTCCAGAAAATCATAGGACCGAAAAGATATCTCTCTTTTTATTTAATTTCTGGATTAATTGCAGGATTATTTTTTGTTTTGCTATCTGTTTTGTTTGGTAATTCAGAGTTGGGTATGGCTCTTTTTGGCAGTCCTGAACTTTTTGCTTTAGGGGCTTCTGGTGCTGTCTTTGGTTTAGCTGGATTGATAACTATCTTAATTCCTAGAATGAAGGTTCTAGCGTTTTTTATAATTCCAATGCCTATGTGGGTGGCAATGGTTTTTTTCCTTGGGTTTTTTTGGATATTATCTGTTTTTGCCGGGTTACCTATTGGAAATAGTGCCCATCTTGGTGGATTTTTAATAGGCATATTTTACGGATTATATTTAAAAAATAAATTTCCACAAAAAACACGTATGTTGAAAAGACATTTTTCATAATGAAGAAAAAAAGAGGTTTTGATTTAAAAAGAGAATATAAGGAAAGTTGGAGATTTATTAAGGAATCTAAAAATTTTATTTATGTAGCTATTGGGATTTTTATTGCTTTTTTTATTCTTGCATTTTTTGTTCATCCTTCTGAAGCCCTTCTAAATTATATTATTGAATTTATCCAGGAATTATTAGGAAAAACTCAGGGAATGTCTGCTGGTGAACTTGTAGGATTTATTTTTTTAAACAATCTTCAGAGTAGTTTTTTTGGGATGGTTTTGGGAGTTGTATTAGGAATATTTCCTGTTTTAGCTCTTATAGCTAATGGATACATTTTAGGATTTGTTTCCTCCTTAACTGTTGCAGAATCAGGAATTCTTAGTTTATGGAGACTTTTACCCCACGGAATTTTCGAATTACCTGCAATTTTTATCTCGTTAGGTCTTGGTTTAAAATTAGGAAGTTTTATTTTTCAAAAGAAGAAGCAAGAATCATTCAGAAGTTTTCTTTTGAATTCTCTAAGGGTTTTTTTGTTTATTGTGATACCTCTTTTAATTATTGCAGGAATTATAGAAGGAATACTTATATCTATTTTATGAAATTAATCTTTTAAGTCACTTATTCCTAAAATTATTAATAATAGCCCTATAAAGAACACAATCCAGATTAACATTCCTTTAAATACAGTTATTGCAGCATATCTAAATCCCCAGATATTCATTCCAGCAAGATATACTGTTACAACTACTAAGATTAATCCAACAAAAAGTCCAAACCATTTATTCATTGTATCTTTAAACGTGGTTTTTTGTTTAAAAATATTTAGATTATAAAATATATAGATTTTTTATCCTCTTAAAAGGATTTTCTTTCTTGATTTTTCTGCTTTAAAAAAATCTTTTGAGAATTTCTCAGCTACTTTTGAATCAAAGTTTTTACAACTAAAAATATCTATGAATGCTCTGTTTTCTTGTTCATCAAAATGAATGGTTATAGAAGATGTTTGAATAAACTGCATAACCGAATAACCTCCCAATCTTCCCTCTCCAAATCTTTTTATTCTTGCAGAGCCAAATCTTTTCATATCTATTACTTTGCATAGTTTTATAACGAATTCTTTTATTTTTGATTTGTCTTTTATATATTTCTCATTACAACCATACAAATCTATTACTGCTAATTTTCCCCAATTCATCGAAATGTATGAATACATATATTTTTAAAATTATGTTTTCACAAAATTAGTATGAAAGAGATTAAACATCTTAAAGTTGAGAAGAATCTGTCTGTTTCTGACTTAGTAGAGAATATGGGAACGATGGGTTTTGGAGCCAAGAAGATTTCTAAGGCAAGTTTGATTATGAAATCCATGTTTGAGGATAAAGATTGTAAGGTTTTTTTAGGTGTTGCAGGTGCAATGGTTCCTGCTGGGATGAAAGAAATAATAATTGACCTGCTTGATAATGTAGATATTTTTGTAACAACAGGAGCAAACCTTACTCATGATTTAATAGAGTCTTTAGGAGGGAAACATTATGAAGGGAGTGAGTTTGAAGATGATAAAAAGTTAAATGAACAAGGAATTGACAGGATTTATAATGTATTTATGAAGAATTCTGTTTATGAAAAACTAGAGGATTTTTTTAAGAAGAATTATGATGAATTAGGAAAATGTAACAATATTAAAGAATTTTTATGGAAACTAGGAGAATTAGCTCCTGGAAAAGGGATTTTAAAAAAATGTTATGAAAAGAAGATTCCTCTTTTTTGTCCTGGTATTGCAGATTCTGGAATAGGGCTTATGATGTGGGGAAGGGTTGCAGAGGGAAAAGGAAAGACAAATATCGATGTTTTTGCAGATATGAATGATATTATAGATTTTTCATGGAGGGCAGAAAAAACAGGGGTTATTTATGTTGGTGGAGGATTACCTAAGAATTTTATCCAACAGTCATTACAATTTTCAAAAGGTTCTGATTATGGAATCCAGATAACAACAGATAGGGCAGAACCAGGTGGAAGTTCTGGTGCTTCTTTAAGAGAAGGTATTTCTTGGGGAAAGATGAAAGGAGATGCAAATTTTGTAGATGTTTTTTGTGACGCAACTATTGCTTTACCTTTAATTTATGCTTCTATTAAATAGTCTTTTGACTAAAAACTTATATATTTGGGATATTTCTTTTTTCTATGGAAGAGGGAAATTTAGAAAAAAAAGAGGTTGTTAAGACTTCTCCAAAAAAAGCTAAAGCTAAGAAAGAAAAAGATTTTGTAGATATTCTTAAGATGTTTGCACCAGGAACCTCTATTAGGACAGCACTTAATGATTTACTTATGGCTAGGATGGGTGCATTAATCGTTATTGATAATGGAGAATTAGAAAATATTGTTGAAAAAGGATTTAGAGTTAATGCAAAATTTAGCCCTCAAAAATTAGTTGAGTTGTCTAAGATGGATGGAGCAATTATATTATCTAAAGATTTGAAGAAAATACTTTATGCAAATACCCTTCTCTCTCCAAGATCTGGAGTTCCCACAAAAGAAACAGGAATTAGACATAAAGCTGCAGATAGAACAGCAAAGCAAGCACAAACAATTGTGGTAGCTGTTTCTGAAAGAAGAAATAAAATTTCCCTTTATTATAAAGATTCTTCTTATGAACTAGCAGCAAGCTCAGAGATTCTTAGAAGAGCAACAGAAACATTACAAACTCTTGAGAAACAAAAAGAAATGTTTAATGATTTATTAGATGAATTGAATCTATTGGAACTAAAAAGATTAGTAACAATTAATGATGTTTCTGCTGTTTTGCAAAGGTTAGAGATTATGAAGAGAATTTCTGCTATTATTAAAAGGTATTTGGCAGAATTAGGGAAAGAAGGAATGGTTATTAATATGGGTTTAAAAGAATCAATGAGGAATATAGATAAAGAGGAGAAGATGATATTGAAAGACTATTTCACTTCTAATTCTTCTTTTGCTTCTAAATTGCTTAGTAGGATGGATTTTGATTTTTTACTTGAACCTATGAATATCTCTAGAATGCTTTTTGAAGAACTTCATGATAAACCTATTTCTCCTCGAGGATTGAGAGTTTTGAACAAGACTAATCTTCTTAAAAGAAATGTAGACGCTTTAATAAAGAAATTTAAAAAATTAGATAAAATTTTGGTTGCTAGTGATGAGGAGCTTTTAGAAGTTTTAGGAAATGAAGGGTTGGTAACGTTTTTTAAAGAAGAAATCTATAATTTAAGAGAAAGAATAAGTGTGGGGAAGAGGATTTAAATGTTAACAAAAAAACAAGTAAGTGAGATTAAAGAACATCTGGATAAAGCGCAAAATCCTTTGTTCTTTTTTGATAATGATAATGATGGACTTTGTTCTTTTCTTTTGTTGCAAAGATATATTGGGAGAGGAAAAGGTTTTCCAGTTAAAACAGCACCTGAATTAACAAAAGATTATTTTAGAAAAGTTAGAGAATTAAAACCAGATTATATTTTTATTTTAGATCAACCAGAAGTTTCCAGGGAATTTTTTGATGAAGTAGAAAAGATTAATCTTCCCATTGTTTGGATTGATCATCATGAAATTGATAAAAAGAAAATTCCTGATTTTGTAAATTATTATAATCCTTTATTTAATAAGAAAAAATCCAATGAACCTGTTACAGCTCTTTGTTATCAAATCTCAAATAAAAAAGAAGATATGTGGTTAGGAGTTGTAGGTTGTATTTCTGATAAATTTGTTCCTGAATTTTATTCTGAATTTAGAAAAGAATTTAAAGATTTAACTATTAATTCAAAAGACGCTTTTGAAATATATTATAATTCTGGAATTGGAGAGATTGCAACAATGTTTAGTTTTGCTTTAATGGACAGAACAACTAACGTGATTAATATGTTAAAATTGTTAATGAAAGTTAAAGGGCCTTATGATGTTTTAGAAGAAAATACAAAAACACATTCAATGCATAAAAGATCTAATGAATTATATGAAAAATATAATAAATTAATAAAAAAAGCAAAATTGGAAATAAAAGATTCTGAGAAACTTTTCTTTTTTAAATATGGAGGAGATATTAGTATGAGTGCAGATATTGCAAATAAATTAATGTATTTGTTCCCTGAAAAAATAATCGTAGTAGCTAAAGTTGCTGACTATAAGGCTGGTCTTTCTATTAGAGGTAAGAATATTCGGGAAAAAGTTGTAAAAGTAATTGAAAATATTGAGGGGGCCACAGGAGGAGGACATGAAGATGCTGTTGGCGCTCAGATGAGGGCAGGGGATCTTGAAAAATTTGAAAAAGAATTAAGAAAATCTGTAGAATAGAAAACTATAAAAATAGCTATTTCTTATGAAAAATATGAGACAAGAGTGTTGGGCGAGAAATACGTGCATGAATTTTTTAGTCTACACTCTAATTAAAGATATCTCAATTTAATTCAGGGATCTTTCTTGCGCCTGAATTAAATTGAACCCGCTTCTAAGAAAATTCAGGCCCAAGAAAATTTTTGTTTTAAATTGGGGTTTATAAAATGGAATCCCAAAAGAAGATGGAACAAAAAATTGTGGAAGAAGAGTTAAGCTTTTTGTTAGAGGTTACATTGCGATTGGAAGATGAGCTAAACTCCTGTATAAGAGCTGAATAATATAATAGTGAAAAATAGAATTTCTATTACTAGTTAGTATTTAATATGTCTTAATAAATTATTCTTCTAAATCTTCTTTAATCTTTAGAATTTGGTTTTCTAATGTAAGAATGTCTTTTGTAATTATATTCCAGACAATATCTAAATCAACTCCAAAATATTGATGAATCATTTTATCTCTTGTTCCAATAATCTCTCTCCAAGCTATTTTATAGTATTTTTCTTTAGTTTCTTTTGAAATATTCTTAGATGCTTCCCCTATAATTTCTATTTCTCTTACAATTGCACTTTGTTTTAAACGATTGTGGATTAATTCTTCTTTTTTAAGATTTTTAGAAAATTCTTTTATTGCTTTAATACTTTCTAAAATATGTTCTACAAATACAAAATCATTTTTATTATTCATATTATTCTTACTTCCTGATTTAAGATTTTTTCTTTTAAATAAGGGCTTAATCCTTTGTAAGTTACTAAATCAACTTTTTTATTTAATTTTTTTGATAATTCTATTTCTAATCCAACAAAACCAAATCCCATATCTTTTCTTGGTTGAATTAAGATATCTATATCGCTGTTTTTCTTTTGTTCCCCTTTTACATAACTTCCAAAAATTCCTGCTTTTTTAATTTTGTTTTTCTTTAAAATTGTTCGGATTTTATTAAAAAGTTTTTTGTCTATTTTTCTCTTAGGGATTAATTGAATATCTGCTTGTTTTTCTTTTTCAGAAAGTTCTTTTTTATTGAGATTTAATCCAAGATATTTTCTTTTTTTAGAAACTTTTTTTTTATTTCTTATAGAGAGGACTCTGTAAAAATATTTTTTCCCATTTCGTTCTTTGATTTCAGTATATACCATAAGAATTGTACGTCTACATTCTTTATAAATCTTTTTGTGTAGACATACACTGTTTGTAAATCTTTAAAAGAATTGTGGAAGAAGAGTTAAGCTTTTTGTTAGAGGTTACATTGCGGCTCGAAGATGAGTTAAACTCTTGTATAGGATCTGAATAATATAATAGTGAAAAATAGAATTTCTATTACTAGTTAGTATTTAATATGTCTTAATAACTCTTTCTCAGCCATTGAAAGTCTTTATTTATGAATTAATTTTGTAGCTTTCAATAACTTCGACCAATATAGACAACTTCTTTTGCAGGCTTTCCACAGATTACACATTTTCCAGTTGGCTTTTCTTTTTTATTTGCTAAAGTTCCTCTAACTTCTGCGTTAATTTCTTTTTCAATAACTTCTGCGCATTTTTCACCTTGTTTATCTATTGAACAAAAATTCACTCTTGCTATTTTTTTATCTTTGATTACTTTTTTAATATCTTGCTTTGTTTTACAATTAATTACCCTGCCTTTCATAAATCTCTCTGCTTTTTCTTTTAATCTTGTGTCAAACTCTTTTCCTAAGGATTTTAATTTTGAAAGATTTTTAAGAAGTAAAGTTTCTTTTTTTGCAATACCCCTTGTAGATAAAGTTACTTTTTTAGTTTTAAATTCTTTTTCTCCTATTTCTATTCTAAATGGAACTCCTCTTAATTCCCAATGGTTGTATTTTTCTCCTGGCCTCTTTTCACTTGCATCTATTTCAGTTCTTATTTCTAATAAGTTTAATTTTTCTTTTAACTTAGTTGCTTCTTTAATTATTTTGTTTTTATTTTTTGTATTAAAAATAGGGATTATTATTACTTGGGTTGGGGAGATACAAAAAGGTAAAATTAATCCTTGATTATCTCCGTGTGTTGAGATTATAGAAGCTAAAATCCTTGACATTGCAGGGCCATAAGCAGTAGTCCAGAGATATTCTTCTTTTCCTTTTATATTTTTGAATTTTGCTTCAAAAACTTTTGAAAATTTTTGTCCCATTAAATGTGTAGAAGGTTGCTGTATTAATTTTCCGTCAGGCATAAAAACATCTGAACCTACTGTGTATTCTGCTCCTGGAAATTTATCCCATTGAGGTCGCTTCATAGCTAAAAAAGGAATTCCAAATTTTTGGTGCATTATTTTTTCTGTAGTGTCAATATCTTCTTGAACTTGAGTTTCTGCTTCTTTTTTTGTTGCAAATGCATCATGTCCTTCTATCCAGATAATTTCTCTAGTTCTAATTAATGGCCGAGTAGCTTTAGTATCAAAACGAAATACAGAACCTCGTTGGTAAAGTTTCATTGGTAAATCTCTATGGCTTCTAATCCATAATTTAAACATAGGTGTGTATAATGTTTCACTAGTGGGTCTTAATGCTAATTTTTCTTTTCCAATTTCTTTTAACCAAAAAACTTCAGGAGTAAAACCTTCTACATGCGACGATTCTTTTTTCAGATTTTCTTCTGGGATTACTAAAGGCATGAATGTTGGTTTATGTCCTTTTTTTTGAAGTTCTTCTTCGTATAATTTAAACATATTTTCTATTGTCATAGCTGCTAAGGGTCTAAATACCATAAATCCTTTCATATTTAATCTAAGGTCTATTAATTCTGCTTTTTCAAGAACTTGATTATACCACTCACTAAAATTTTCTTCTTTTTTTACACTTAACCCTTCTTTTGATTTTTTAGTCATGAATGTTTAAGCAGAAATATCTATTTAAAATTAACTTATTGTTCGAAGCCACCATCCAACCCACTACCTCCACGAGGCAATATCTTAACTTATTAAAGTCATATTTAATTCTTGTTGAGATATTTGATTTACAATATCTTTAATATAATTTGATTCTAAGGCAAAGCCCAAACTTTCACTATCCCCTATTTTGAAATTGTTAATTCCTATAGCTTCTCCTTTTTTGTTGATTAACGGTCCTCCAGAGTTTCCAGGATTTAATGCAGCATCTGTTTGAATATATGCATCGTAATTATTTATTCCTGTTCTATGAATTGCAGATACAATTCCCTGAGATACAGAAAATTGTAATCCTAAGGGATTTCCAATTGCAATTACTTTTTCACCTATCTGAACATCATCTGAGTTTCCTAAATCAAGAACTTTATAATTTCCAGGAATTTTTAATAAAGCTATATCAAAATCAATGTCATATCCAATAAACAGAGCATTTATTAATTCTTGTTCTGAGGTTATTGCTTGTACTGTTCTTCCCCCTGTTAAAATATGGGCATTAGTAACTATGTAACCTTCTTCATTAATAATAAAACCTGTTCCCTGCCCTACCTCTGTTCTTATAGTTACAACAGATTTGATGGCTTCTTCAATTATACCTGAGAAATCTTCTCCTGCAGATGCTTTTAATAAAATAAGTTCTTCTTGGCTTTTTTCTACTGTTGTTTGTGTTTCTAAAAGATTGGTTGTTAATTCATTTAATTTAGATTGGGTGTCTGCTTGTAAGTTAAGTATTTTATTGTTTAAAGTATTGTAGTCTACACTTTGTTTAACAATTATTCCATTGAGAACTATTCCAGCAATAATCATGAATATTATAACTAGAGTACCAAAACCTCCAATTGCCCATTTATGATGTCTTTTCATTTTCTCTTTTATATATTAAATAAATAACATATAAAAACCTTTTTTTCATTATATTTTTAGGGCAGGCTCTACTCACCCTTCTATTTTGGATTGGTGGAAAAAAGTCAAAATGAAAAGGCTCGTGATGTAACGGAAAACATAAACGGTTTCGGCCCGTTTTATGAGGGTTCGATTCCCTCCGAGCCTATAATCCACCACATCCCTGACCACCCGCCCGAGGAGAGATGTTATGCTACGTGTTAGTAAAAAATTATAATTAACATTAACAGATTAGGATTAATAAAAATGCAAAAAGAAAAAAGGAATTTTTGGATATCAGTTTCAGTTTTGATTGGAACTTGTATTGGTGCAGGAGTTTTAGGAATACCTTATGTTGCTGCTCAGGCAGGTTTTTTTGTAGCTCTTGCTTATATTCTTTTGATAGGAGCAATAATTCTTGTTGTTAATCTTTATCTTGGAGAAATTTCATTGAGAACAAAAGGAGATCATCAACTTATTGGTTATGCACAACGATATTTAGGAAGAAAAGGCAAGCATTTTATGGAATTTGCAACTATTTTTGGAATTTATGCTGCGATAATTGCATATATGTTGGGTATTGGAGAGAGTATTAGTTTTCTAATTTTTGGTGATTCAAGTTATACAACTCTTTTAGGAGTTTTATTTGGAATAGGAATGGCTGGTTTATTATGGAAGGCTATGAAATCTTTAAAGAGGTTTGAAAAAATAGGGGTTGCAATTGTTTTGGGATTGCTTATTGCAATATTTTTTATGTTTTTTAATCAGATAGAGGCTGTTAATTTAATTTATTTTAATATTGGAAATGTATTTTTACCTTTTGGAGTTATTTTATTTGCTTTAATGTCTTTTTATGCAATTCCTCAAATAGAGATTCTTTTACACAAGAATGAAAAATTAATGAAAAAAGTTTTAATTCTTGGAACTTTAGTTTGTGTTGTTTTTTATATTTTATTTGCTTTGGTTGTGGTGGGATTTAAAGGAGCAGAAACTCCTGAAATAGCTACATTAGCTTTAGGAACTGTTTTTGTATTTTTAGGTATGTTTACAATGTTTACTTCTTGGCTTGCCTTAGGAAATGCATTAGATGAAAGTTTTAGATTTGATGAAAGACTAAAGAAATACAAGTCTTGGATTTTTACTGCACTTGTACCTATCTTGCTTTTTTTATTTATCAGATTTTTTGAGTTTTTTTCATTTACAAAAATTCTTTCTATTGGAGGAGTTGTTTCTGGCGGTTTGTTGGCTATTTTAATTATGTTAATGGTTAAGAAGGCGAAGAAGAAAGGTAATAGAAAACCTGAATATTCCCTTCCTGTTAACTGGTTTATAATTGGATTTTTGATATTGGTTTTTGTATTGGGTATTGTTAGGGAGATTTGGATGGCTTTGAGATAGTTTTTTATATCTTCTAGAGTTTTAATTAACATGGCAAATCCAGGAGATTATGTTGAAATTCATTTAATGAAAACAATTTATGAAGGTGTTCTTTTAGAAGCACCTAAATCTGAAAAAGCCACTATTTTATTAAAATTAGATTCTGGTTATAACATTGGTTTTAATAAAAAAGATGTTTCATATATCAAAGTTTTAAAAAAGGCCTCGGAGAAAAAAGAAGAAATGAAGATTGAGAAGAATAGTAAAAAACCAGACATAGCAATGGTAATTACAGGAGGCACGATTGCTTCTAAATTAGATCCAAAAACAGGGGCTGTTAAGTGGCTTGATACACCTGAGAGTTTATTTAAGATTTATCCTGAACTTTTTGAAAAAGTTAATGTTTCAAAAGTTGAGATTCCATTTATGAAAGGTTCTGAAAATATGGATTTTAAAGATTGGAAAAAGATTGCAAAAGTTGTCCAGAAATTATTAAATGAGATGCATATTAAAGGAGTTATAATCACACATGGAACAGATAGTTTGCATTATACTTCTGCAGCTTTGTCTTTTTTTCTTGGAAAATTAAATAAGCCAGTTGTTTTAACTTATTCACAGAGGAGTATAGACAGAGCTTCTTCAGATGCTAATTTAAATTTGCAATGTGCAGCTTTAGCTGCTATTTCAGATATAGCAGAAGTTATGATTGTTGGACATGCTTCTACAAATGATGATTTTTGTTATGCAATGCCTGGAACCAAAACCAGAAAGCTCCATAGTTCAAAAAGAGATGCATTTAAAGTTGTAAATTCAAAACCTTTTGCAAAGATTTCTTCAGATACTATTCATAAAATTTCAGATTATAAGGTTAGAAACAAGAATAAAGTAAAAGCAGATATAGAATTTGAAGGTAAAGTCGCATTAGTTAAATTTTATCCTGGGCAGGATCCAGATATTTTAGATTATTATGTAAAGAAAAAATACAAGGGCATAATTATTGAAATGCTTGGGCTTGGGCATGTTGCAACTAAAGAATCAACAGCGAGTTGGGCCAAGAAGTTAAAGGAAATTATTGACAGGGGGTTAGTTGTTTGTGGTGTTGCTCAAACTATTTATGGAAGATTAGACCCTTTGGTTTATTCAACAGGAAGAGAATTGCTAGATACAGGGATTATTTATTTAGAAGATATGTTGGCTGAAACAGCATTGATAAAATTGGGATTCGTGCTTGGGCATCCTGAATGGAATGTTAAGGAAAAAATGTTAGAGAATTTTTCTGGAGAATTTAATGATAGGTTGGAAGAATGAAATCAAAAATAAAATATGTTTCTAAGAATAAATTATATCCTGCTTTTGGAGAAGCAGATATAAAGAAAAATACTGTTTATGTTAGAGAAGATTTGCCTAAAATTGTTAAGAAATTTATTAAAGAACATGAATTATATCATTTAAAAGATAAATCTAAGAATTGGTTTTGGAGAGAAGTTAAAGCTAATGTTTATGGTTTATTTAAACATCCTTTAGGTTTTTTATTATGTCTTATTATGAGTTTAGCACCTTATAGATTAAAATTTTATTTTAATAGATTTAAAACTAGAAAATGAAGAAATTATATTGGATATTAATTGTTATTTTAATTTTGATTGTTGTAGGATTTTTTGTTTTTAGAGATAATATTGAAAATGAGCAGGAAGAGCAGATAATTGCACAGGCTCTAACTTTATATGAACAGAAAAAAGCAGAAGGTATGCAGTTTTCAAGTCAATGTCTTGGAACTATTGGGGATGAAGTCAAATATGTTGTTGATATTGTTCATGTTCCGCGAAGTTCAGAGGATAATAAACCTGAAAATCAGTGTGAAGATTATAGAACTGGCAAAGTCTCACATTTTATTGAACTTGATAAAGATGGAAATCTTGTAAGAATTATTTGATTATTTCCTTCTTCTCTTCATTAAAAGTTCTTTTATCTCTCTAATTTCTTCTTCTGCCTTTTTATTTATCTTGTAATCATTTTCTGCTTTAATTCTGTCTCTTTGCATTTGTCTGTTTTGACTCATTAAAATAATTGGAGCTTGAATAGCTGCAAGACAAGATAAAACTAAATTTAAAAGTATAAATGGATAAGGATCCCAAGGTTGACCTAATTGATATTGAATAAGGAAATTAATATTTACATACATCCATAATCCAACAAAGATTAAAAAACTAATTATAAAAGTCCAGCTACCTGCTGCTTTTGTCACACTATCTGCTGCTCTTTGTCCAAAAGTTCTTTGCGAACCAAAAATAGGAATACGAATATCTTTTTTCACCTCCTTTTTTTTCATATTTTTAATTATGAAACTAAAGTTATAAATGTTATCACTTTAATTGTACAACAGTTGTGACTTTTTAGGAGTTACACATAGAAAGATTTAAATATAGAAAAGGTGATTGAGAGTTATGGACATGAAAAAAGAAATCACAAATTTAAATGCAAAAGAGTCTTTGATTAGGCATTCTTTTGAGAAAGAAATTGATTTATCTAAATTACCTCTTCTTGAAGTAAAAATTCCAAATAGATTTAAAGAAGACTCTTTTTTTCCAAAAAATGATTTTTTACTACGGATTTCTTCTAAACTTAATGAACAATTAGAAAAATTTGGAGCAAACAAAGAATATATAGGAAGAACAGTTCCAGGTATTTGTGAGGCTATAAAAAATGCTTATGAGCATGGAAATAAAAAAGATGTCAATAAAAAAATATTTTTTGCTAAAGCTTTATCTAACAAAAAAATAGAATTTTTAGTAGGCGATGAAGGAGGAAAAATTAATGGCAATTTTTTCCCTTATGTTTTACTTTTTAGACAAAAAGGATATGATAAGTATTATTCAACAGCCCCTGATTTTTATAAATTTTTAGAAGAATTATATTCTCCTTTAGGACATACTGGAGTTGGTATAAGAAATATGAATGTTTGTTTTGAAGAAGTTAATTATTTCAAGAGAGAGAATGGAGGATTACTTGTTCATCTTAGTAAACCTTTTGAAAATAAATAATTAACAAATTTAATAAACTCTTCTTCTTTTTCTTATTTATGCCAGAAATTGATTATGAAAAGTTAAAATTTAAATCAGGATTAGAAATCCATCAGCAATTAGATAGTTCTAAATTGTTTTGTAATTGCCCAAGTGTTTTAAGAAATGATGAACCTGACTTTGAAATCAAAAGAAAATTACACGCTGTTGCAGGTGAATCAGGAGAGATTGATATTGCTGCCCAACACCAAGCAGAATTAGATAAAGAATTTATTTATCAAGGTTATAACCAGAATACATGTTTAGTTGAACTAGATGAAGAACCTCCGCATGAAATTAATAAAGAAGCCCTAAAGATTGCTATTCAGATTGCTTTGTTAATGAATATGAAGATTGTTCCTATTACCCAGATTATGAGAAAAACAGTTATTGATGGTTCAAATACTTCTGGTTTTCAGAGGACTGTTTTAATTGCTATAAAAGGTTATATTGAAACTTCAAAAGGAAAAGTTGGAATTGAATCTTTATTATTAGAGGAAGATGCAGCTAGGATTGTTGAGAGGAAAGAAGATAGAGAGGTTTATAGGTTAGATAGATTAGGTATTCCATTAGTTGAGATTGTAACTGCTCCTGATATTAAAAATGCAGAACATGCTAAAGAAGTTGCACTGCAGATTGGAGATATTTTAAGAAGCTGTAAAGTTAAAAGAGGGATTGGAACAATTAGACAAGATGTTAATGTTTCTATTAGAGGTGAAAACAGAGTAGAGATAAAAGGAATGCAGAATATGAATATATTTATTAAAGCAATTGAAAATGAGGTTGAAAGACAAAAGAAATTATCTGATTCTAAAAAACCAACAAAAATGGAAGTTAGAAATGTTTTGCCTGACGCAAGTTCAAAATTTATGAGGCCTCTTCCAGGAAGTGCAAGAATGTATCCTGAAACAGATTTACCAATATTAAAAATTCATAGAAATTTAATTAATGAGGCTAAGAAAGATCTTCCTAAATTAAAGAAAGATGTTGAGAAGGATTTAGATAAAATGGGATTAAATAAAGATATGATTAAATTATTATTTAAACAAAATAAATTTGAAGAATTTAAAGCTCTTTTGAAAATTATTAATAAGCCTGCATTAATAGCAAAAATTCTTTTAATGTATCCTAGGGAGATTGCAGCAAGAAGTAAAAAGGATTTAAGTGAAGTTGAAAGTATTTTAGATGCTCATTTTGATTCTGTTTTACAAGATGTTAAAAAAGGAAAGATTTCAGAAGGACATATTAAATATGTTTTAGAAAAAATTGTAAAAGGTGAAGAATTTGAAGCTCCTGTTGAAGATATTTCTGGAATTGAAGAAAAAATTATGAAGATAATTAAAGATAAACCAGGACTTTCAGATAAAGCTTATATGGGATTAGTAATGAAAGAATTTCAAGGAAAGATTGGTGGCAGAGAGGCCATGGAGATAATCCAAAAACATATTAAATGATTTTTGTGATGTACTATGGAAATCTTTAAAAATATTAAGTTATCGGAAATAATATGGGGAAACAATTTACAAATCCAAGTTTTGAGGAAACTGAGGTTCCAACTGTAGATTTGAAAGATATTGGGTTTAAATTCAATACCCAGGTGATTGGACCTATGAATTTTATTGGGTTGAGAAATGCTAATTATGGTTATAAATTTAGAATGTCAACAATTCCAGAATTAATACCTTTGGTTCATGTTTCTTTAGAAAATAAACAATATAATTTTGCAAAGCATGTTATTGACACTATTCAAGCTTTCGCAACTCATCCTTGGTTAATGGGAAATACAGGAATTCATTACACATCTAGGGGGATGTATGTTCAAGATAATCCTAAAATTAAGCATGAGAAAATTTCTATGGATGAAAAAATCCTTAAAAATAAATTAGGTTCTTATGAAGAAAAAGGAGTTGTTTTTAGTGATGATAGAACAATAAGATTTACACCTTATGGATTTAAGATAAAGTCACAAACTCCTTCAGATTTATCAAGAAATTCAGGAATTAGTGCATTAGTTTGTGGACAAGAAAATGCAGAAAAACTTGCAAGAATTTCTAGTAATGAAGTGATACAGGATAAAGCAAATCCTTATTTTCGGGCTATTGAAAAACCAGTTCCAATACCACAAACAAGAGTCGCTGTTCTGGGTTCGTATACCTTAGCTGACTCAATCGACATTTTCCACTGCGGGCTTTATGTCCATGCTCTCTACTCTGAGGAATCTGATGTTGGATACTCTTTTGGAATAAAAAAGATTAGAAAATAATTCCTAATTAATCTAACCACTAACTTAATAAATTCTCTTTTTCTATTTAAATAATGGAAAGATCTTATGTTAATGATTTAAAAGTAGGTGAATTTGTTTTTTTAAAAGGGTGGATATATGAATCTAGAATCATGTCTCAGATGGCATTTATTTTATTGAGGGATGGTTCTGGTATTGTTCAATGTATTGTGAAAGATAAAGGTTTAGTCGGACAGATATCAGGCTTGACACTTGAATCAGTTGTTGAAATAAAAGGCAAAGTAAAAAAAGCAAATATTAAAGCAGAATTTGCACGTAAAGATATTGAAGTAGAGATTTCTGATTTGAAGATATTAAATAAAGCTGAAAAATTGCCAATTCAAGTTAATGAAAAAGCAGTTAGTTCTGATTTGCCAAGGAGATTAGATAATAGAAGTTTAGATATAAGAAAACCAAGAATCAAAGCAATTTTTAAAATACAATCAACAGCAATAAATGCTTTTAGAGATTATTTTTATAATAAAGGTTTTATTGAGATTCAACCTCCGGGAATCATTGCTACTTCAACAGAAGGAGGAACAGATTTATTTGAAGTAAAATATTTTGATAAAAAAGCATATCTTGCTCAAAGTCCGCAATTGTATAAGCAGTTGATGGCAATTTCATTGGAAAAAGTATTTTCAACTAATACAATTTGGAGAGCAGAAAAGCATGATACTTCTAAACACATTAATGAGATAAGGCAAATGGATATAGAAGTTGCTTTTGTAGATGATATAGAAGTTATGAAATATTTAGAAGGGGCTGTTAAATATATTGTTAAAAGAGTAATTGAAGAATGTTCAGAAGAATTAGATTTGCTCAAAGTTAAATTAAAAATTCCTAAAGCGAAATATTTTACATATAGAGAAGCTGTTGATCTTTTAGCTAAAAAAGGATTTAAAATTAAATATGGGGATGATTTTGAACCTGAAGCTGAGAAAAAACTTTGTGCTTTGTTTCCAGATACAATTATATTTACATATGAATGGCCTATTGAAATGAAGCCTTTTTATATTTGGCCTAAAGATATTAATAATGGAATCTCAGGAGGATTTGATGCTGTTTATGGTGGTGTAGAGATTTCTTCTGGAGGGCAGAGAGTTCATCTTCCAGATGTTTTAATTAAACAATTAAAATCTAAGAAATTAAAACCAGAAGATTTTAAATGGTATGTTGATGCTTTTAGGTTTGGAAGTCCGATTCATTCGGGGTGGTCAATAGGTCTAGAACGTTTGACTATGGCGTTACTTAGGCTACCAAATATACGTGAAGCCACCTTATTTGTACGTGATAGGCATAGATTAACCCCTTAATTTAGATTTTAATAGGTTTCTTTTTATATAAGGTAATTATTATATAATAGTAAGAAATGTATAAAAATGTAAGTATTCTTATCTTATATATAAAAATGGGATATTATGTAGAACTAAAAAATGATATTTTAGATTGTGTGCGTAAATCAGGGATTAGAAAGATTAATCAGATGCGATTATTCAAAACTAGATTAATTCCAATCTCTATTTTGGAACAGGCTTGTAAGTTAAATTTGAAAGATAAATTTTGTAATATTAATTTACAATATTTGTGGTTTGTTTTAAATAACAATTATGTTTATAGGAAATTTAGTACTGGATGGAAGAAATTTAAGGTTTCTTTTTCAGATACATATGTAGAAGATTCTGAAAAAAATAAAAAAATTATTCTTGATGCTTATAATTCATGTTCCAAACCTAAGACCAAAATTTTTTCAAATATTACTGGAAAGTGTTATGTTTCTATTAGAGAGTATATTTCTGGGAAGAATAAAATTCCATTATCAACTTTTATTAAGTCATGTCAATTATTAAGTAAAGATCCTTGGCAAGAATTAGATAATTCGAAAATTTATTCAGGTTCTTCAACTAGGTTTAAGTTTATTATGTTTAAGAATAAAATTACCCCAGAATTATATATCTTGTTGAATTGGATTAATTTAGAGGGAAATATAGCTATTGATCGTCCTTCCATTACAATCTCCCAACATATTAATGAAAAGCAATGTTTGAATAATTTAGTGAAATATTTTGAGGAAGTTTTTGGAATTAATAGTGAATTAATAAGAATACAGCAGTTTAAAAGTAGGCCTAGCATATTGTATTTGGTTGTTTATTCTTCTCCTTTAAGACAGATTTTGGCTTTAAAATACGAAATTCCTTTAGGGTATAAGAGTAGGATAGTTAAACCAAATCCTTCTTTTATCTTTGATAGGGAGAATAATCTAAGAGTTCTTGCTAGTGAAGTAGAAACAGAAGGAAGTTTTGCTAAACATAACAGAAAGAATGTTATTCATTGTGATCTTTCTTTTAGCACTTATAGTAAGGAATATTCTAAATCTTTTTTTAATAGGTTAAAAGGATTGGGGTATTCTTCTAGTTTTATTATCTCAAGAAGAGAGAGGTTTGGAATAAGAGAAGTAGAATATAAGGTTTCTTTTTGGAGATGTTTAGATATTCAGAAATTTGCGTTTGAAGTAGTGCCTTATATATTTCATAAAAGTAAACTAAGAAACTTAGTGGAAGTGATTAGACAAAAAAATTATTTGAAAATTACTCGCCTTGATTTTAATGAGGCTATCAAAAATTTAATTTATAAAGCAAAAAATATGTGTGGGGGATTTAAGTTTTTAACTAAGGAATTAAATGATCGGGGGCTGGATTTATCTACAAAAGCTATAGAGGCTTGGGTATACCAACATCATAAGGTTCCAGTATATGCTATTCTTCAAATGTGTGAAATAATGGCAGAGAGAAATTATTTCATTTATATCCCAAAAGAATTAGCCTTATCTTTATGGCTACAAGGATTTATAAATAGAGAAGAAGCAGAGGATTTAAGAGGCATAAGAAATGCTTATAGATATGTTGATTTTATACTCAATGAATGATAGGAGGAGATTGACTCCATGAAATTCCTAAGTATTCAAGAGGCCATGAAGAAAGGAAGTTTTATAAACTTTAATTTATATGTATGAATTATGGTTAAGATATATGAACTTAAGTTAACAAATCTTCAACAGAGAATTTTAAGATTATTATTTATTAAGGCGGGAATTTCATTAAATGCACATAATATTGCGAGAGCACTCAATGTTTCGCAACCTGCTGTAATGAAAGCACTTCCTTATCTGGAAAAAGAAGAGTTAATTACAATCTTTCAAGATAAAGAATCAAAGAGATGGTCTATAGAATTAAACAGAGAAAATCATAAAGTTATACAATTAAAAAGAGTTGATAATTTGAAACTAATCTATGAATTAGGATTAGCAGATTTTCTTGAGACGGAATTTGCTGGAGCAGTAATTATTTTATTTGGAAGTTATTCATATGGAGAAGATACAATAAATTCTGATATTGATATAGCTATTGTAGGCAGAAAAGAGAAATCATTTGATTTAGAAAAATTTGAGAATCTTTTTGGGAAAGAAATCAAAATTAATTTTTATGAAAGTTTTAGCAAAATAAATAAAAATTTAAGAAGCAATCTCTTTAATGGGATAGTATTATCTGGGAGAATTAATTTATGAGAGAGTTTGAATACTTTATTAAAAAAGGAATAGTAAAAAAGATATCTGTTGACAAAGCGAGAGCAGAAAATTTAATTGAGGAGGCAAACAGAAAATTTAAACAATTTGAGAGAATATTAAAAAAAGTAGGGGTAGATAATGATAATGCTAATGATTTTGTTGAAGATTCTTGTGATATTCTTCTTGGTTTGATTAGGGCAAAAATGTTTTTAGAAGGATTTAGTGCTTCTGGACTTGGAGCTCATGAAGCAGAGGTTTCTTTTTTATATAAATTAAATTTTACAGAACAGGAAATAGATTTTGTTCAAAAATTGAGATATTTTAGGAATGGAATAATGTATTACGGGAAAAAATTTGATAAAGAGTATGCAGAAAAAGTCATAAAGTTCACAAAAGAAAATTTCCAAAAATTAAAAAAGATTTTAAACTTAGATTAATAGTAAATAATATGAAATTCATAAGTATTCAAGAAGCGATAAATAAAGCAAAACTCTCGCAAGTTCGGTCTGGCTCGTCTAAAAGCCAAACCAAAGGAAAAGTAGCAGTTAGGGGCTGGATTTATAGAGAAAGAGGTTCAAATAAATTGAAGTTTTTGGTTTTGAGAGATTCTACAAATCTTATCCAATGTGTCTTAGATAGAAAGAAATTTGAAAAAAAATGGGATGAAATTGATAAGTTGCAAGTAGAAGCTTCTGTAGAAATGGAGGGAACAATTAAAGCAGATAAGCGTGCACCAACAGGTTATGAAATATCTGTTGATAAAATAAATATTGTTGGTTTATCTGATAAATTTCCAATACAGAAAGATTTGAATGAAGAATTGTTAGGAGATAGAAGGCACTTGTGGTTGAGGAGCAGGAAGATGGTTGCTATTATGAAGATTAGGAGCACTGTTATTGGTGCTATTCACGAATATTTTAGAAAAAAAGGATTTTATGAGTTTCAATCTCCTATAATTATTCCTGGAGGTGCAGAGGAAGGTCCAACCATGTTTGAACTTGATTATTTTGATAAAAAAATGTATCTGGCTCAAACCTGGCAGCTTTATGCAGAAGCTGCAATGTATGGTTTGGAGAAAATCTATTGTGTAGCACCCTCATTTAGAGCTGAAAAATCTAAGACAAGCAGACATTTGACAGAGTATTGGCATACTGAGATGGAAGTTGCTTGGGCAGATTTGAATGAATTAATGGATTATGCTGAGGAAATGACAAAGTATGTTGTTAAAAAAGTCTTGGAGAAAAATAAAAACGAATTAAAAATTCTTGAAAGAGATATTAAGAAACTTGAGCCAACTATTAAAAAGAAATTTCCTAGAATGACTTATGATGAAGCTTTGAAGAAACTTAATCAAAAAGAAATGAAATTAAAATGGGGAAAAGATTTAAGGACAATTGAAGAGGAAAAATTAATGGAGATTTATGATACTCCTGTTTTAGTGCATCATTATCCTAAGGAAGTTATGGCTTTCTATAAGCCTCGTGATCCTAAAAATCCTAAGACAGCTAGATGTTTTGATATGTTGGCTCCTGAAGCAAATGGAGAACTTATTGGAGGAAGTGAAAGAGACACAAACATAGAAGAATTAAAAAAATCATTGAAGGCAAAAGGAGAAAAATTAGAAGATTATTCATATTATTTTGATATTCATAGTTATGGAGCAATCCCTCATGGAGGTTATGGTTTAGGAACTGAAAGATTGATAAAATGGATATGTGGATTAGATACAATCAAAGACGCAATAGCATTTCCAAGAACAATGACAAGATGGAATCCTTAATTATTAATTTTTCTCTCTTTCTCAGATTTTAATTTCTTGTATAATACTTCATCATGATATCTTCTATCCAAGGTTCTTAGATACCCTAAAAATCTAAAACATTCTGTAGCTAAAATCTCTATGGAGCCCCCAAGATACTGCCCTTCAACAATTCTTCTAACTCCATCAATTTCAAAAGGTAAAGGAATATATCTTCCTAATACATACTGTATTTTATGAATGAGTTTTTTAGGACGAAACTCAGGAAATTCTTTAGCTAATAAATGGTCGAGTTTCTTTTGAAATTTTAGATCTTCGAATAGGTCTTTTGCTGTTACATATCTCAAAATTTTCTTCAATTTTCTCATATGGTTATCCAATGTAGTCTCTTTATAAACATTTCGAATAATTGCCATAAGAGACTTCCCAATACTATTAAAAAGTAAAAATGTTTTGAATTAACATGAAAAATAATAAGATAAAATTAATATTTTTTGATATGGAGGGAACTATCTTTAAAAAAACAATTGAGATTAGTAAAGGCAATACTGCTCCAAGTGCATGGACCTTACTTGCAACACATTTAGGGCCTAAGGCCTTGAAAGAAGAAGATGAAACCAAAGATAAATGGACAGCAGGAAAATATACTGGTTATGTTGAATGGATGGAAGATACTATTCGAGTTCATAAAAAATATGGTTTGACTAAAAGTTTCTTTGAGAAGGTAATGGATTCTATTAAATATCATAAAGGAGTAAAAGAGGCATTTAGAGAATTAAATAAAAGAGGCATTAAAACAGCTTTGATTTCAGGAGGATTTAAAGCAAATGCTGATAAAGCTCAAAAAGATTTAAAGATAACTCATAGTTTTGCTGCTTGTGAATATTTCTGGGATAAAAACGGAAAATTACTTCATTGGAATCTTTTACCTTGCGATTATGAAGGAAAAGTTGATTTTATGAAACTTATTATGAAGGAACATGGATTAAGTCCAGAAGAATGTGCTTTTGTTGGAGATGGTAAAAATGATGTGTTTCTTGCAAAAGAAGTTGGAACAAGTATTGCATTTAATGGAGCAGAAGAA
>Ga0180009_10002016_pt1 | contig 24012 bp, 22 predicted proteins | sample OS_PC_MetaG_FD_123537 | JGI IMG/M metagenome (GOLD analysis project Ga0180009, IMG submission 123537) | Groundwater microbial communities from the Aspo Hard Rock Laboratory (HRL) deep subsurface site, Sweden - OS_PC_MetaG | ecosystem: Environmental > Aquatic > Deep subsurface > Groundwater...
ATAACAAGCCTGGAAATCGCAGCCAGGCACTTTTGACTGCTGTTTTTCCGGAGGTCTTAATTTCAACTTGATAGTTTTCAGCTGCCAAAGCCCGCTGAACATAATCAACTGTGTTGGCCAGATTGAAAGTCCCGGCAGGCGGCAACAAACAAAAATCCAAATCCTCGGAGTAGCGCGGCAGCCTATATAAAAACCTCAATGCCGTTCCGCCATGAAAAATCCAGGTGGCGAATGCTCCGCTCTCCTGAAGAAGCTGCAGAATACGTGCCTGGAGATATTCCCTGGTCATGTTTCGGGCTTGGAGCTCATTGGCCGCTGAGGCATTGATCTGTTTAATATAGTCTTTCATTGCTCTTGCAGGTCCTGGCAATGTGATAAAATGAGCGGCACTGAACGTTGAAGCTTTGGGCAACCGCTTCTGTTGGCCAATTCCCATAAAATATCCTCTTTCAGGATATTGGTATTTTGCAGCCTTAATTCCTGTAAATAATTCGGAAAATCAATTTTTGCAGTCAAATAAACAAGATCCAGCAATGCTTTTTCCGGCCTGGCGATAAAGACCGGTTGACCCTTGACCATCTCAATGGTTTGAAATCCAAAAAAAAGCACCTTTTTCACATGCTTGAAAATGTAATCTCCTAAAGGATTGGAAACGGTTTCCGGACGTCCCGTGCTGATGCTGGTAACCTGGGCTACGTATTCCGGAATCAATTGATAATAAGCCAAGGCGGATTGGAGACTGACATAAGATCCTTTTTTTATTTGATTGGCCAGAGCAAAAGGGTGGGGACGAGTCTGTCCGTATTCATCTGCAAACGTATACAAGCCACGACGAATCTTGAGTAACGAACCTGCTTTCACCCATCGTGAAAGTTGCTTCCCCAAATCTACCGTGCTGACTGGACCCGCTCTAAGAAGACTGGAATGGAAAAATGGTTCGCGACCGACCATTTTCAGCAATTGACTCCATTTCATAGCAATAACATACCACAAATGGTATATTGCTGCAACAATTCCCTCTTTTATTTTTTAGTGGCGAAATAATTCAGGATGCGCTTGAACAGGTTTGCGGATCTTTTATGGAGATCGGCGCTGTCCGTCCTCAGATTTTTCTCGCTGAAAAGCCTCATTTCCTCCTGGCGCCGGGTGATCACTTGCGAAAGTTTCATGGCCATTTTTTCGTTCATGTCGATCACCTGTTTGAAGCGGGCCGACGACACCAGGATGATGACGCTTTCGCGGTCAGCCACGACCGTGGCGTTGAATTTTTCACCGGTAACCAGGGAGATTTCACCGAAAAAGTCACCGGCCCCGAGCCGGGCGATGACCTGGCCGCCCTTGAGCACATTTACGGCGCCGGAATAGATGTGGTAAAAATAGTCGCTGGCGGCGCCTTCGCGGATGATGGTCTCAGCGCTGCCGAAAACCTTGTATTCGGCTGCATCCAGCAGATCGCGGAACTTCTCCGTTTCGATCTCGCGCAGTACGTTGTTGGCTTGCAGAACTTCGACCAGAGCCTGCCGGGGGATTTCCGCGCTCCGCTCCTGCTTCATGTAGACATCGCGCTTCGGGTAGGGGATCTCGATGCCCTGACGCCGGAAAGCGTACCAGATGCGGCGCCGGACCTCGGAGGCGATGACGTTGTGCCGGGCGTAATCGTCGATCCAGAACTTGACCAAATAATTCAGCGCGAAATCGGCGAAATCCACCAGCTGCACTTCCGGCAGCGGGTCACGGCGAATTTCGGGCATGGACTCCAGGGCTTTGAGGATGGCGGCGCCCACCCGGTCGGGGCTGTCCTGGTAACTGGCACCCACACCGATTTTCAGGCAAACGGGCTGTCGTCCCGAACCGTAGATCAGGACCTCGGCTTTCGACGCCGCCTGGTTGGGAATGACTATCAGTTCCCGGTCGATGGTGCGGATCTTGAACGAGCGCCAGCCGAACTGCTCTACCCGCCCCTCGCGGTCGCCGATGCGTACCCAGTCCTCGAGCTTGAAAGAGTCTTCAAAATTCAGGACGATGCCGGAAAACAGGTTGCCCAGGATGTCCTGCAGGGCGAAGCCGATCACCACGGTCAGGACCGCCGATGAAGCCAGCAGCACGGTGAGGTCCTGATCCAGGTAATACCTCACGATAAGGAGGATGCCGATGACGAAGAGGATAAAAACCACCACGTCCTTGACCAGTTTGGGGTAGCGGATCCCCTGCTTTTTCACGACCAGGAAATCGAACACGAAATAGGCCAGGATCCTGATGACCAGGATCAGCAGCAAAAACCAGAACAACAGCCAGAGGATGAATATCAGCCGCGGCGAATAAAAAAGCCTTCTGAGCAGGTCGCTGCTGAACAGCACAATGGCCGCGGTCAGAACGATCAACAGTAGCAGCAGCGAAAGAGTTTGCCTGAGCAGTCCGCTATCACGCTTTTTGCCGCCTGTAAAGAACAGCACGGCCAGCAGCAAAACCAAAAGTCCGGGCAGGGCGAACAGCCAATTCATGGGGCAATCCTCCGCTGCGGCGTCAGCGCCGCAACCGATCTAAAATCGGTCCCTATTCGACGGGAAATTGGTCCGGCTGAACCGGACCGGCCGGGGGAACCATGGTAGCGGCCTTGTCCTTGGCTTTGGCGCCCAGCTTGTTCATCAACTCCTCGGACAGGGAAAAGGTCAGCTTGATGTGGTCGGTCGCGGAACTCAATTGGATGCTGTTGAGTAGCTGGGCCAACTCGGGTTCTTTGGCGGAGCCCATGGCACCCAGTGATTTCAGGCCGTTGAGCATGTCGGCGATCTGCTTGTTCCCTTCCTCGTTATAAGAGATCAAGCGGAATTCTCCGGAAAAATTCTTGTTTTTGTAATCCATAAAAGCGGTAAAAGCTTCGGCCTTGCTCAGATCCATGGGCATTAAGCCGCCGCTTGGAGCGCTTTTCATTTTTTCCGGGATATTGCCGATGGCCAGCCAGAACATGCTTTTTTTGTCAAGCTTGTTCACATATTTCATCAGGCTGGCGGTCTGCAGAACGCTCTTGCCCTTATCCAGGTCCAGATCAATGGTCTTCCTGACTTGCAGCGGCGAGCCGAGGATAATATTGGTCTTGTTCAGGAAAGCCAGGCGGGTATCCTTGGCGGAATCTTCATTTTTCAAAGTGTATATATTCCGGTCACGGTATTTTTCTTCGGCCGTGAGCGCCTGGTTCTTTTTGAGCACGGCCAACAGCTTGTCGGCATCATATTTCAGGCTGACAATGCCCACCATCTCCTGGTTTTCGCTGTCGACGCCGCCGTACATGGCTCCAACCACCGCGAAGACATCCTTTTGCAGATCAATGCCGGTCTGCTGGACGAAATCCCCGTAATTCTTGAAGGCCTTACCGGCTTTGGCGTTTTTCTGCCAATCATCCTTGATCATCTTGTCGAAAAGATCCAAAGCGGCAAACTGCTGAAAATTGAAAGCAATGAGCATGGACGGGCCTTCGGGTACCATGGCCAGCATGGCCTCACTGCTTATTTGTCCGGGCGCCTTTTTCTTGCAGGCCGGCACCAGCAGCAGCATAAAAAAAACAAGGGTCAAAACCAGTACTTTCTTTTTCATGATTGTCTCCTTAAAAAACTCTGCAACTGTCATCACCGGGGAATATAGCACAGTCAGAAAAAAAATCAAACAAGCCAACACAGCGGCGATGAACTTTTCCGCTGCGGCTTGCGTATAGTCACCATCAGGCATCAAAGAAATGATCAAACTGGAAAACATCAGTTTCAGCTACGGCGACATTGAGGCGATAAGTAACGTTTCGCTGACCCTGCCTGCCGGCATTTTCGGCCTGCTCGGCCCCAATGGCGCCGGCAAGACCACGCTGATGAAGCTACTGCTCGGTTTCCTGGTCCCGGCTTCGGGCCGGGGCGAGATCATGGGCCAGGCGCTGGCCGAAAAACAGAAATCCCTGCGCCGCGGTATCGGCTACATGCCGGAAAGCGACTGCCTGATCCCGGGCATGGACGCCGTCGCCTTAACCGCCTACCTGGGCGAATTGAGCGGCATGCCGCGCCAGGAAGCCATGAAAAGGGCCCACGACGTCCTGTATTACGTGGGCCTGGAAGAATCGCGCTACCGTCAGGTGGAGACCTATTCCGCCGGCATGAAGCAGCGGCTGAAGCTGGCCCAGGCGCTGGTCCACGATCCCAAGCTGCTGCTGCTCGACGAGCCCACTTCGGGCATGGATCCCGCTGGACGCAAGGAAATGCTGGAACTCATCCGCGACATCGCCAAAAAGGAAAGCATGAACATCATCATTTCCTCGCACCTGCTGCCCGATATCGAAAGCACTTGCCGGCAGGTGGTCATCATGAACAAAGGCCGTATCGTGGCCGAGGAATCCATCGCCGGCCTCAAAAAAGACAACTTCAACATCTATGAGATCAAGGTGGTCGGCGAGCAGGCGCCGTTCTTCGCAAAACTGCGGTCCCGGCACTGCGGGGTCGAGGAAAAAGACCAGACACTGTTCCACATCCTGCTGCCCGGCGACGTCGCACCGGCCGCGCTGTTTCGGGCCGCTCACGAAACCGGCGTGCAGATCCGCCATTTCAGGCAGAGCCGGACATCCCTGGAAGACGCTTTCATGGACGTTATCAATGAAGCAAATGGACATTAGAGAGAAAGGATACCGTCACTGGGAAGGCGAATTGAAGTTCTCGCACTTCAACTGGCTGCCCATAACCCTCAACGGCGTAAAAACGGTTTTCAAGAAAAAGTATGCCAAGCTCATCTTTTCCCTGAGCGCCTCCACGTTTTTTGTTTTTCTGGCGGCCGTATACGTCTCCACCAAGCCCGAATTGAAAATTCTCAGTGAGTTGGTCCGCCTGCTCAAAAGCGACGCCGAACTTTTCAAGACATTTTACGCCAACGGATTTCTGATCTTCATGCTGGTCATCCTGAGCATTTTCAGCGGCGCCGACCTGATCTCGGCCGACCTGAAATCCAAGGCCTTGCCGCTGTATTTCGCCAGGCCCCTGTCGCGGGGCGATTACCTGACCGGGAAATTCGCCATCGTGCTTTTTTACCTGCTGTCTTTCACCCTGCTGCCGGGGATCCTGCTGCTGCTGTTCAAGATGATTTTTTCCGGCAGCCTGGCATTTTCGCCCCTGCTGCTCCTGGGCATACTGATTTTCCCCCTGATCGCCTGTGTTTTCCTTGCTTCCCTGACCCTGGGCTTTTCCATTCTCAGCCCCAACACCAAGTTTATCCAGATCGCCATCTTCCTGGTCTACATGTTTTCCAACAACCTGGCCCAGATCCTAAGAGCCATTTTTAAAAGCGACTATTTTTTCCTGGTCTCGCTGCCCGCCAACATCCTGCAGCTGGGAAGCTTCGTCTTCGGCACCAAGCCGGCCTATAACTTCCCAGCCTGGCTTTCAGCGCTGCTGCTCACCGCCATTTCGGCCCTGGCCGTCTGCTGGCTTTCCTGGCGCATCAGGAAAGCGGAGGCCCACGCATGACCGCCGTTTTAAAGGCCGAAAAACTCTCCAAGTGGTACGGCAACATCCTGGGCATTAGCGATATCAACCTGGAAATCGGCAGCGGCATCACCGGGCTGCTCGGTCCCAACGGCGCCGGCAAATCAACGTTCCTGAAGATCGCCGCCGGCCAGCTCAAACCCAAGATCGGCAACCTGACGGTATTCGGCGAAGCGGTCTTCGGCAACCATCGCCTGTTCCGACGCATCGGTTTCTGCCCCGAGCACGACAGCGCCTACATGGAAATGAGCGGCTGGCAGTTCATCTTGCTGCTGGCCCGGCTGCACGGCTTCGACAGGAACGAGGCTGGGGCGATGAGCGAAAAAGCTTTGGCCACTGTCGGTCTGCTGGAAAGCAAGGACCGCGAGATCAAAGGCTACAGCTTCGGCATGCGCCAGCGCCTGCGCCTGGCATCCAGCATTCTTCATGAGCCAGAAATCCTGATGCTGGACGAACCGTTGCGCGGCGTCGATCCGCTGTGGCGCATCAAGATCATGAAGCTGATCAAGGACTATGGCCAGCAGGGACGGACGGTGATCATTTCCTCGCACATCCTGCCCGAGATCGAAGCCATGACCAGCGAGATCATTCTCATTCACCAGGGGAAAATTTTCGCCAAGGGCGACATCCACCGCATCCGCAGCCTGATCGACAGTCATCCTCACCAGGTCTCCATTCGCTGCCTGCAGCCGCGACAGCTGGCCCAAAAACTCATCGACAGCGATTTTGTTTCAAGTGTCGATTTCGGCAAGGACGGGCACAGCCTGACCGTCAAAACCAATCAGCGTGACCTTTTTTTCACGGCCCTGATCGGCCTCATCGCCGAAAGCGGCCTGGAGATCGAGGAGATCACCTCGCCTGACGACAACCTGCAGGCGGTTTTCGACTACCTGATCGGGAAGTGAACATGAAAAAGCAAACCGCCACCCGAATCATTTTCGCCAGTTTTTTTAAAAGCGGGTTCAAGGCCAAGCGCATGCGGGTGTTCATCCTGCTCAGCCTGATCCCGGTCGTACTGATGCTGATCCTGCGCGTCATGGAAACGGCCGGCTCCCTGGCCGCGGACGCCTCGGCCGATTTCTTCGCCAAGGTCATGCTGGTCCTGTATTTCCAGCTGCTGATCCCGGTGCTGGCGCTGTTCTTCGGCTCGACTATCGTCAACGAAGAGCTGGACAACAAGACGCTGGTCTACCTGACCACGGTTCCGGTCACCCGCCGCGCCGTGCTGCTGGGCAAGTACCTGGCCGCTTCACTTCAAGCCGCCCTGCTGGTCGGCGGCGGCTTTCTGCTCTGCTTCCTGGCCGCCGCCCTCACCCGTTTGGGACAAGCGGCCGCCTGGGAAGAGTTGGCGGTATTTCTGGGCACGGCGCTGCTGGCCCTGTTCTGCTACAGCGCCCTGTTCACCGCCGCCGGCGCCTTCATGAAAAAATCGGTTCTCATCGGCCTGTTCTTCGTTTTCGGCTGGGAGAGCGTGGTGCAGTATTTCCCGGGCGTCACCCAGAAATTCACCATCATCCACTGGGTCAAGTCGCTGCTGCCGGTGCCGCCCGGAGAAGGCGGATTCCTGATCTTCCAGCTGCAGCCCTCGCCGGCAATGGAGTCGGTACTCATACTCCTTGGCGCCGGCTGTGTCTTCCTCTTCCTGGCCGTCTTCATCTTCGAGCGCAAGGAATATATCCTCTCGGACAACGCCTGACGTTATTCGGAAAAATTTTTTTCCTGTCAAATAATTCCCCCTTGCAGTATAATCCAAATTTGAGAAAAGGTAAATGTTTAACAGCATAATCGAAAACTACTTGAAGGACATTCACCGGGTTTTCACCCGCGGTGATGCCCGTGAGGAAAGTTATTATTCCGATCTGAAAAAATTCATTGAGGAATCGGGGGCGGCTTGCGGACAAATGCGCATCATGGTCACCACTTTGCCGCGCAAGACCGAGGGCGGCAATCCCGATTTTCGCATTTGGGACGGAAAGAACAAAGTCGTCGGTTACATCGAAACAAAAAAGCCCGAAACCGACCTTGACGACGTCGAAAACAGTGAACAGATCAAACGCTACAGGGCCACTTTTCCCAATTTCATTCTGACCAATTTTCTGGAATTCCGTTTATTCCACAATGGCGAAGTGATCGGCCGGACCTTTATTGGCCGCCAACACACACTGGCTAAACTGGGGGCAAGGCCTGTTGCTGAAAACAGCGAGGAATTAAAAAGCATTTTTGAACGTTTTTTTTCCTATTCTTTTCCACGGAACCTGAATGCAAAGCGGCTGGCCCAGGAACTTGCCAAACGAACCCGCTTTTTACGCGACCAGGTCCTGGCTTCGGAACTGAAAGCCAGGGACGAGAGCGGCCGCAACCAGATTCTCGGTTTCTACGAAGCCTTCAAGACCTACCTGATCAGCGGACTTTCCGAAAGCGAGTTCAACGACCTTTACGCCCAGACCATCACCTACGGACTGTTCGCGGCCCGCATCCGCGCCCGCGAGGGGGAATTCGACCGCCGCTCCGCCATCGAATATATCCCGCGCACTGTCGGCATCCTGCACGACGTATTCCAGTTCATCTCCCTCGGACAGCCGCCGGTCCAGCTCGAATGGATCATCGACGACATCGCCGAAGTGCTGGCCTCGGTCGACGTCAGCGTCATCCTCAACGAATTTTACCAGCTGGGCAAGGGCGAAGATCCCATTCTCCACTTCTATGAAACGTTCTTGAGCGAGTACGATCCCAAAACCCGCGAAAGGCGCGGCGTCTATTACACGCCCACGGCGGTGGTTTCCTTCATCGTCCGTTCCCTCGACATTGTGCTTAAGGAGAAATTCGCCCGTACCGACGGCCTGGCCGACCGTTCGGTCAAAGTGCTCGATCCCGCCGCCGGCACCCTGACCTTCATCGCTGCAGCCTGCCGCCTGGCCTTCAAGAATTATACGGCGCAATACGGACTTGGCACGGCCTCCGACTTTGTCCGCTCGCATTTGTTGAAGAACTTTTACGCTTTCGAACTGATGATGGCTCCTTATGCCATAGGCCATTTGAAGATGTCCTATGTTCTTGAAGAGATGGGCTACCAACTTGACGCCAAGCATGAGCGCTTCCCGCTTTATTTGACCAACACCCTGGAAATGGAGGAGATCGGCCAGAGCAACCTGCCGGGCATCGCCACCCTGGCCGAGGAGTCGCGACAGGCCGGAATAATAAAAAAAGAAACCCCGATCCTGGTTATCCTCGGCAATCCGCCTTATTCGGGTCATTCGGCCAATTTAAGCGAAAAAATCATCACTGTTGTACAAAACGAAAAGGAAGTAAAAAGAAAAATAAAAACCTGGATAGGCGCTCAAATTGACACCTACAAATATGTTGACGGAAAACCGCTGGGAGAAAGAAACCCCAAATGGCTGCAGGACGATTACGTCAAGTTCATCCGCTTCGCTCAGCACAAAATCGACCAAAACGGCGAAGGCGTGGTCGGCATGATCACCAATCACGGCTACCTCGACAACCCGACCTTTCGCGGCATGCGCCGTTCATTGATGAACAGTTTCAATGAGATTTACATATTGGATTTGCATGGCAACACCTTGAAAAAAGAAAAATGTCCCGACGGTTCCAAGGACGAAAACGTTTTTGACATCATGCAAGGAGTGGCCATCGCTCTGTTCATAAAAAAGAAAAATGAAAAAGACTGCCGGATTTTTCATGCCGATATGTGGGGTTTACGCGATACCAAGTATGATAAATTGGGCCAGAAAGATATTGACTCTTTGAAATGGAAAAAGATCAATCCCAAGTCCGATTCCTATTTTTTTATTGAGAGAGATGAAACCCAATTCTCGGCTTACGAAAAATATTTCAAGATTACAGATATTTTTCCGGTCAATTCCGTCGGAATAGTAACTTCAAGGGATGAATTTGTCATTGATGCAAACAAACGATCTCTATGCCAAAGAATTGAAATGTTTCTTAATGAAGATATTCCGGATGAAATGATTGCGCAAACTTTTCATTTGAAAGATAAACCTAACTGGAAATTAAAAAAAGTCAGAGAAATTCTCCGTGCGGAAGCCGAGAAAAATGCGCATTTTGTTGAAAAATCAATTGTTCAACTTATGTATCGTCCATTTGATATTAAATGGATATTCTTTCATGATGCCTTGATTGAAAGGTCTCGTCATGAAGTTATGCGAAATATGCTGGAATCAAACATTGGATTGATCACAAATCGACAAGTAAATGAAAATTTTAGACATTCTTTGTGTTCGAATATAATTATTAACGATTGTACTGTTTCTTTAGAGACACGGGAAAGATCATATTTTTTTCCACTTTTTTTATATCAAGATCAAAATAAAAAAAGATTGTTTGAAGGTAATAATCGCACGCCGAATATTGATCCAAAAATATTCGATATGTTTGACCGGGAGGATATCAAACCCTCCCCTACCCCTGAACAGATTTTTTATTATATTTATGCCGTTCTGTATGCGAACATTTACCGCAAAAAATACGCTGAATTCCTGAAAAGCGATTTCCCGCGCATCCCGTTCACCGGTGATAAAAACATATTCAAAGAAATGGCGAAACTCGGCGAAGAACTGGCGGCCATCCATTTGCTGAAGTCGCCGCAATTGGATAAAATCTTTTCCAAATTCGAGATATCCGGCGACAATGTCGTCAAAAAGGTCCAATATTGCCTCACAGGCGCAAAGAAAGAATCAACAAGGGGCTTAAGCCCCTTGTTAACCCAATTGTCCGGTAATGTCTTCATCAATGACAGCCAGTATTTCTCCAACATCCCGCCCGAGGTCTGGGAATATCAGATCGGCGGCTACCAAGTCATGGCCAAGTGGCTGAAGGACCGCAAGGGCCGCGCCCTCTCCCTCGACGACATCCGCCATTACATCCACGTAACCAAGGCCCTGCAACTAACCATGGAAATGCAAAATAAAATCGACAAAATCTATTTGCAAATCGAAAAGAAGGATTGAAGATATTAACCATCTCAAGATTTATATGAAGAAACTGCCCTTGCAAATCACCGGCTATTGACATTTAATAACATTAGAATAATATTATATTTATGGGTAATAAAAACAAAAATCCCCTTAAAAATCTTATACTTGCTAAAATACTATCCGAAATTGTCGACGAATTGAAAAATTCGTTTTCTGAAAAACTTCATAAAGTATTTTTATATGGTTCTTATGCCAGGGGCGAAGCCACATCTGAATCTGACATGGATATTTTTATTTTAGTAAATGTTTCCGACGTGGATTCAAGAAAATACTTAAATAAATTGGTTAAGGTCGGGGTTGATATCTCAATTAAACATAACATTGTACCTATGATTATTCCAGAAAGTTCCAATGAATTTTATGACAACATCGACGTTATTCCATTATTCAGAAATATTAAAAGGGAGGGTATTCTTTTATATGAAGCATAATCCAACAGAAATTATTAAAAATTACATTATTAAGGCTTCAATGTTATTAGAAGAATCCAAACTTTTAACCAAATCCGGATTTTATAATGGCTCACTGAACAGATCATATTACTCGATTTACAATTCTGTAAAAGCACTTCTTGAATTTAAGGGTATTGAAACGAAATCTCATTCAGGGTTGTTAACAATGTTTCACGATCATTATGTAAAAACAGGAGAATTTTCGCGTACTGCTCTTGATAATTTACACAGATCTGAAATTTTAAGGGAAAAAAGCGATTATAAAAATTTTTTTGAAGCTTCTCCGACCGATGCCAAAGAACAAATAAAGAATGCTTCTCTTTTTTTAAAAGAATCAATCAAGTATCTGGAAAATAAATTGGAAATTACGTTTACTAAATAAGATGTTTTTCATGAATTCGGCCCGGAATAAAGATTTATTTTCTGTATTTTAGTATGGTTTTTCCGGTCCTGGCTGTCCTGATCTTCGAGCGTCGGGAGTACATCCTCTCCGACAATGCCTGAACCAGAATCTATAGCCAGCTTAAAAAAAACATAAAATCACTTTTTGTGTTTTAATTATTAAAGTCATATATATCTGTCTCCTCAATAGTCCAAACATGAGGAAGCGGTCCTTTCTTTTTTTCTAAAAATACTATGCCAGATGTATGCTGTCTCCCCGGTCTATTTATTAAAAATGTAACCAATCCTTGATCCATCTTTTTATTAAAACCTATTTTTGAAAAAGTTATGATCCCTCCAGAATCCAAATACAATTTTTTTAACCTTTTCATGCAATTATAATATGTTTGAAAGTTTTTGGAACGGTCTTCGAAATGGTCCTCGCCTACATTTAGTGCCATGAATACATATTTTGAATTCACTGGAAAATCAGCAACAATTTTACTTGGGATTTGATTCACTTCCGTGATAGCCTTCGTCTCATCGATGGCGAGATTTTTCTCGTTTTCGGTGCGGACGATACCCTTGCCCTTAAGCGGGTACAGAAACCCACTGATGCCGCATTCAAGAAACTGCTAACCCGCGGCCGAAAGCTGGCCAAGGAAAAGGGAATAAAAACCAAGGATCTCGATAAAGTAATCGAGGACGCCCGGAATGCGGATCGTCATTGACACCAACGTCCTGATTTCAAGAATCTTCAGGTGATAAGGTGTTAGGAACGGACCATCCCCGGGTACACTGCTGAATTCCGGCTCCTTTCACGATTTGACGAAGAGCAAGGCGTATGACATAAAAATCACCACGTCCGGCGCAAAATGGATGATCCAGGGCCATAGAATGCCTTTCGTCTCGAGCATGCTCCTGCCCATAACCCAGGCCAGAAAGCCGGTCATTGCGAAACCGACGAGTCCGGAAGGCGAACCGTACAGCCAGTGCGCCAGCCCGAAGAACACCAGGGTGATCAGCAGCGTATGGGCCTTGCCGATCACTTCATGCAGGGTGGACAGGAGGCTGGACCGGAAATAGGCCTCCTCGGTGAAGGCGTTTACCGCCGCAAAGAACACGGCCGCCGGAAAGAGCGGCAGGGCGCGCAGAAAGGTCGCGCCGGAGGGAGCGATAGCGAGGATGGTCGGGACGAAAACAGCCAAGGCCGCAACCCCGGCAAAAATCCAGCCGGCACTTTTCCAGGATGCCCCGGCTTTGATGCCCAACCAGCGGATCGGCTCGATAGGTGCGTCCATCCGGCCCTTCACGAGAAAGAAGGCCTTGCGGTCGCGTTTCATGAGCCACAGGACGGCGATCACCGCCAGGGCGACGAGGATGTCGAGGGTCATAATCGCCGCATAGCCCCTGAAGAAAGAGACACCCCGGTAATTGAAATGACCCTGGAACCAGGCCGTGTTCCGCAACAACGAGGTTAGCCCAAGGGCCAGGAACAGGGTAAAGAGCGCCAGGGCATACTGCCAGAGCGGGCGGATGGTCTTGCTCATCCGAGTCAAGCCGAAAAAAACGGCCAGGAAAGCGACCTTGGCCCAAAACATCCAGGACGGAATCGGACCTCCCAGCCAGGTGATGAGCATATCCGGCAGATCGGAAACGATCAGCATGGCAACCCAGGCCGTGATCGGCAGGGTGTGTTTAGCAACAAGCGAACTTTTCATTTTTTCCTCCTCAAAACGGATCGTTCGCGACCCGCAGCCGCCACTGTAAAACCGAAAATAACGGCTGTAAAGAGGTTTTGTGACCGCTGACAAGATATTGTGACCAATGGCAAAGAATGGGGACAGGCGACAAATTTTGGGACAAATGTCAAGCCGCTTTTTGGACGGCAGCGCCCGAATTTACAGGTTTTGTATTACCTCCCGGCGGAACTCGTTCACGTAGCGCCGCGCCACTGTGATGGAAACGGTGGTATCCCTGAGGGTCAGTTTGAGTCCCTGGGCGTTGCCGGCTACATTGACGATCTGGTTTGAATTGACGATGCAGGTCCGGTGACAGCGGAACAGCCGCGGGTAAAAGGGGTGCAGCTGGCGTTCGATGCGGGTCAGACTGCTACGCAGCAGCATCCGACCGGGTTTTTCACCTTTGTAATAAACTTGAATATAATTTTCCTCAGCCTGGATAAATAACAGATCGGCCAGAGTGACCTGGAAAGTGTCCCTGTTGTTTTCCGCCAACAGCACCACCTGCGGCGAAAGATTTTTTTTCGGCTCCGGTTGGGCGACGTGATGTTCCAGTCTTTGGTTGGCCTCCAGGACGATGCGGGCGTTGCGGTGCAGCAGGCGGGCGTAATTGGCCAGGTTGATGACGGTGATCGGAAAAATGGCGATAAAGAACGTATCCAGCACGATCGTTTGCAGCCGTACCCAACGGGCCGGCAGCCCGTAATGGGCGCACAGCGCCCCGGAGAGCAGATAACAGCCCAGGCCGATGGTCAGGGTCACCCAGCACATCCAGAAGATCTGTCGGCCGAGGCTCCAGTTCTCCTCGCGGAAAAAGCACGGCCGCAGGCGCGGCAACAGCAATCCGTTGAGGGCGATAGCCAGGCACGTGACCAGCCCGTAGCCGATGAAGAGCGCCCGGCGCGGGGCCCGGGGGAGCAGGGAAAATCCTAACGGCTCGAAGACAGCGAAGAAAAGAAAGACGAACAGGCCACTGCCCAGCCCGTACAAGAAATCGGAGAAAGACGACGACTTAGCCGGGTACGGGCTTTTCATGATCACCCATAAATTGCGGATCATCGGCCTCCCTGAACGATCCACTTGAAATAGCCATAGGTTAAAGTAATTTTTCCCATGCCGGCATTCTGAGAGAATTTTATCCAAAAGTCAACAACCGGTAATTTAATATTTCAGGTCAACAAGTTTATAATGCCGACACCTTTCTTTTTGAAACTTTGTAGATGCCGGTCGGTGCTGTAAATGGTCCGCATCCCGGCCTGCAGTAATGAAGCCAGAATAATGGCATCAACAGCAGGAATATCATTGCCGTGCGACAATCGGGCCGCATCATCCAGCACTTCGCAATTATCAATCCAAACCACCTGACAGACGGCCATTATGGCCTCAATCGTCAGTTGAACGGCAGCAACGGACAAGCCGCCTTTCAAAGAAAGTCTTTTTAGTTCATATATGGTTAAACTGCATACGGCAGCATCTGTTTCGCCGTCAACAATGTTTTTCCATTTAGCAACAGCTTGGTCATTTCCTTTCAGCAACTCAACAAAAAAACCGCTATCAAGCCCGGTCATGCCTGTCCATTCTGCTTTCTTCAAGAAGCTTGTATACATCCTTGGCCACTTTTGACTTGCCTGCCAGAGCCAGCAATTGATAACCGAGTTTTTTTTTCTTTTTTTCCTGCAAATAATAAAGAAGCGCTTCAGCGGTCAGAGAAGAGACGGATTTCTTCTCATTCTCAGCCATATTCCTGATGGTTTTACCCAATCTTTCGGAAATACTTACCGATAGTCTCATGGAAATCTCCCGTTATGTGCATAATTATGTACATAAATATAATATTACAAAAAAACAAATTTTTCAATCAAATTGCAAAAAAACTCAAGGCATGCGGTAGACGACCGAGTTGATGTTCATGCCCGCGCCAACCGAGGCGAAAACGATCGCCGACCCGGATTCGAGTTTGTGATCGTTCATTTTGCCCTTCTGGATCAGGTCCAGAAGCGTAGGCAGGGTGGCGACCGAGCTGTTGCCAAGCCAGGAGATGCTCATGGGCATGATCTCGGACTTGAATTCGCCGGCAGCGCATATCTTGAAGAGGCGCTTCAGGATCGCCTCGTCCATCTTTTCATTGGCCTGATGGATCAAAACTTTCTTTATTTCCGCAAGGGGCAACCCCGCCTTTTCCAGGCTCTCTTTGACCACCAGCGGCACGGTCTTCAAAGCGTACTCGTACAGTTTATGACCGTCCATTTTCAGGTATAATTCATCGCCCTGGTGCTGCGGGTCGCACGACTTGTCCATCCACAGCATATAAGCGTGCTCGATTGTGTCGCTGCGTACAGCGTGGGAAAGAATGCCCAGCGGCTTGTCGCTTTCGACCGCTTCCAGGATGGTGGCGCCGGCGCCGTCGGCGTAGATCATGCTGTCGCGGTCGTGGGGGTCACTGATCCTGGACAAGGTCTCGGCGCCGATAACCATTATCCGTTTGCAATCGCCTGACTTGAGATAATAATCCGCCTGGATGATCCCCTGCAGCCAGCCGGGACAGCCGAAGGGCAGGTCGTAGGCGATGGTCTTGGGATTGACAATGCCCAGCTTGTGCTTGACCCGCGCTGCCAGGGAAGGAACGAAATCAGAGCGGACGTTGCCCAGGCAGACATCGCCGAAATTGTGGGCCACGACAATATAATCAAGCGATTCCTTGTCAATGGCCGCTGACTTCAAGGCATCGTCGGCCGCCAAATAAGCGATATCGGAAGCCACCTGGTCGTCGGTTACATGCCGCCTTTCGCGGATGCCGGTGATCTCGGCGAGCTTATCGATCGTTTCCTGATTGCTTTTTATTAGTTTTTGGCCGATGGCGTCAAATAACGTCTTGTCCAAAAAATCACTATTCAAAACACGCTTGGCAGGGACGTAAGATCCCGTCCCAGTAATGACTGAATACAATTTTTTTTCCATTTTCACCATTCGGGATTAAATTAAGAGAAACGAATTTTTCCAGGCTGTTATTTTGACGGATTTTGACTTCCATGTCAACCCTGGGCAGGAAAATGTCCGTAGGGGCGACCCGGCGGGTCGCCCTGATCAGGGCACAATCAATGCAGGGCGATCCAGCGGATCGCCCCTACAGTTGAGATGGAGGACCTCCTCAGGCCGAAGCAAAGATCCATCATTTGATTTCCTTTTCAAGCCACTTGGAGCGATCGGGCTCGGAGGGCTGAGCCGGTTTCTTGACCGGATTCTTTTTCAACTGCTCCATGAGCACTTCTACCGCCTTTTCGACGCAGGGGTCCTTGCCCGCGGCCACCAGCTCGGGCCGGTCAATGACCTCGATGTCGGGAGCGACTCCCTCGCCCTCTACCGCCCAGTTGCCATCCGTATCGACGAAGCCGAAGGTCGGGATATTGATCGAGCCGCCGTCGGCCAAATCGGGGTTTCCGGAAAGGCCGATCAGGCCGCCCCAGGTGCGGGTACCGATCAGCAGGCCCAGCTTGCTCTTTTTGAAATAATAGGGAAAGGCGTCGCCGCCCGAGGAGGAATAGCCGTTGATCAGCATCACCTTGGGACCGTCGTGGGCCACGCCCGGGTCGGGATTCATCTCCAAGCCGCGCGTTGCCCAGTAATTCAACGTCTTGCGCGCCAGCAGCTCGGTCATGACCACCGGGATGAAACCGCCGCCGTTGTAGCGCTCATCGATGATCAGGGCCTCCTTGTTTTTGAAGGCATACATGCCCTTGTACAGCTCGGTATTGCCCTGGGTCGAGGTGTCGGGCACATGGATGTAGCCGATGCGTCCGCCCGAAAGGCGGTCGACCATCTGCCGGCGCGAACGAACCCAGTCCAGGTAAAAAAGGCCCAACTCGCTCTTGATCGGCTTGATCCAGTATTCTCGGGCGCCGGCGGCTTCGGGCCGGGCATTGACCTTAATGGATATCTTGCGGCCCACGGTGTTTTCCAGCAGACGGTAGGGATTGTCCTTGAGCACCACCTCAAAACCGTTGAGCTCGATGAGGTAATCGCCGACCTGGACGCCCACGCCCTGCTCGCTAAGCGGCGACCGCGTGGCTTCGTTCCAGTTTTCACCGGCGTATATCTTGCTGATCATATAGCGGCCGGCCTTGGCGTCGGCCTTCAGTTCCGCCCCCAGCAGGCCGGTATCCAGGCGCTTGACCCGGGGAAAATCTCCCCAGTTGACATAGGTGTGCCCGGAATTGACCTCACCGACCAGTTCGCCGAAAATAAAGTCCAGGTCGGCGCGGTGGCTGAGGGAAGGAAGCAGGCGCGCGTATTTTTCTTTCAGCCGCAGCCAATCGAGCCCATGCAGTTTTTTCTGGTAGAACCAGTCGCGGAAAATACGCCAGCCGTCGTTGAAAATCTGGGTCCACTCCCGCTGCGGTTCGATCTTCATGGACAGCTGAGAAAGATCGAGGGAACCGTCACCCGCTTTCTGGTCCGGGTCAAGACCGACGATGCCAAACTGGTTCTGGGCCTGATAGAGGATCTTTAAGCCATCGGCGGAGAGGACGCCCGAGTCGATGCCGCCGATCACCAGGGTGTCTTTCTTGTCCTCCAGCTTGAACTGGCGGATCTCTTTTTCCGTGAAATACAGGATAGCGCCGTCAATAGCCCGCACCGCGGCGTAATCGCCGCTTTTCATCGGGAAAGCCGTGATGCGGTTGTTGCAGCCCTCGACGTCGATGCGCACCCGCGCCGGCGGTTCCTTGCCGGCAGCAGCTTTTTTTTCCGGCTTGGCCGCCTTGCTTTCACTGGCGCTCTTGGTGGATTCCATGTCATTCTTGTCGCTGAACAAGGGCGGGGTGTCCCGGGTAAGGGCCAAAGCGTAAATTCGCGTCGCCTTGTTGTACAGATAATTGAACTCGAAGTCGGAGAAGGTCAAATTGAAATCACGGTTGGAAAGGAAATAAATATACTTGCCGCAAAGTGAAAACACCGGCGCAAAATCACTAAAGGCAGCATCGGTCAGTTGCCAGACCTTCTTCTGTTCCAGAGAATAGACCCAGATGGCGTCCTGGCCGCTGTCGCCGTCCTTGCTGTAAACCAGCCAGCGTGAATCGGGCGACCAGCCGTAGTTGAAAAAGTCATGGCCGCGGGCCTTGTCCACCACCGTCACGATACGGGTGGCCACGTCCAGGATCTGCAGCCGCTGGTTACGGTCGGAAAAAAGCAGCAGGCGGCCATCGGGCGACCACTTGGGCGGGAAGCGCCAGATGCGGCTGTTGGCAGTCAGCTGCCGCGGCTTGCCGCCGCCATTGCCGTCCATCAGATATATTTCATATTCACCGGTCTGGTCGGAATAAAAAGCGATGGATTTGCCGTCGGGAGACCAGGTGGGGAAGATTTCACGCACTCCCTGGCTTTGGGTCAGGTTGTAGGTCAGCCCCTCCTTTTCAGGAACGGAAAAGATATCGCCGCGGGCGTCAAAAACCGCCCGCTTGCCGCTGGGAGATATGTCATAACTGGAAATGAATTCAGTGACGTTCTTGAAATAAGGCAGGAGGCCGGCATTGTCGAAATTCAGGTTGATGACCAATTTTTTTTCGCGCCCCGAAGCCAGATCCAGTTTGTAAATATAGCCGCCTTTTTCATAAACCAGCTGGCCGTTCCGGCCCGAGGGCCACAAGACATCGTAATCCTTGTGGGCCGTGACCTGCTCGATCTTGTCATTTCTCAGGTCAAAGGAATACACATTCAGGGTCAAGTCGCGGTCGGAGACGAAATAGATCTTGTCTGCGAACCAGACCGGATGCTGGTCGCTACCGGCAAAATCGGTCAGCCGCCGCGATGCATTGTTTTTCAGATCATAGATCCAGACATCCTGAGCCCGGCCGCCCTTGTAGCGTTTCCAGGTGCGGAACTCCCTCTCAATGGGCGTGTAGACGATCTTGCCGGCATCGGGGGAAAACGTGGCACCGCCGCCTTCAGGGATCTGCAAAGGAGTTTCCAGGCCGCCGGTCAAGGGGATCAAAAAATACTTACCCATGCGTTCGCCCCAGGGAGTGCGGTTGCAGCGCACCAGGACTTGGTGGCTATCGGGAGTCCAGTCCATGACCACGTAATCATAGCCGCCGCGTGGCGGCATGATGCCGACGTCATTGTAATAGGTCAACTGCCGGGGAGAGCCTCCCGCGGCCGGCATGACATAAACCTGGCGCGAGCCCGAGTATTCGGCCGAAAAGGCGATCCATTGGCCATCGGGGGATATCTTTGGAAACAGCTCCAGCCCCGGGTGCGAGGTCAGGCGTCGGGCATCGCCGCCGGCGGCCGGGACCGACCAGATGTCGCCGGCATAGACAAAGGTGACCAGGTCACCGTTAATATTGGGAAATCTAAGCAGACGGGCATCGGCGATCGCCCACTGCCAGGAAAAAAGGGAAATGACGGCCAAAACCAGTCCGATTATTTTTCTCATCATGCCTCCTCATACAAAGAATAATTATAAAACGATTCCCGGCTGCAGGCAATATGCACCCTTGATAAAATTTCCGCATTTGGCTAAGATGTTTTTTTTAAGGAGATGCCATGTTCGATAAAAAAACGTACCAGCAAAGAAGAAACAAACTGTACAAGCAGGTGAAATCGGGACTACTGCTTTTCTTGAGCAACAGCGAAAGCCCCATGAACTATCCGGTCAACACCTACCATTACCGCCAGGACAGCACCTTTCTCTACTTTTTCGGCTTGAATTTCCCCGGCCTGGCCGTGGTCATCGACTTAGACGAAAACAGGCAGACGGTCTTCGGCAACGACCTGGAGATGGAGGACATTATCTGGATGGGGCCGCAGCCCACCCTGAAAAGCCGCTGCCTGAAGATCGGCATCACCGACACCCAGCCGCTGGCCCAACTGGGCGAAACGCTGCGGAAGGCCGTGCGCCAGGGCCGCAAGATCCATTTCCTGCCGCCCTATCGCAGCGAAAATGCCATGTGGCTGGAAAAGCTGCTGGGCATCCGTGCCGAGTGCGTGAAGAGCTACGCATCTGCCGAATTCGTCAAGGCCGTAGTCGCCCAGCGTTCGCTGAAAAACCAGGAGGAAATAAAAGAGATCGAAGCGGCCCTGGCCGTAACCGCCGCCATGTATCGCCAGGCCATGGCCATGGCGCAGCCGGGAGTATATGAAAGGGAGATCGCCGGCAGGATCGAGGGCATCGCTTTGGCCGGAGGCGGCCAGCTCTCCTTCCCGGCCATCGTCACCATCCACGGTGAAACCCTGCACAACCACTACCATGGCAACCGCATGCAGAAAGGTGATCTTTTGATCATCGATTCGGGCTGCGAGACCGAAGCCGGGTACGCCAGCGACATCACCCGCACCATGCCCGTGGGCGGCAAATTCGACTCCCGGCAAAAAGCGGTCTACGAAACGGTCCTGGATATGCAGCTGTCGGCCATTGCCATGATCCGGCCCGGCGTCAGTTACCGCAGCGTCCACCTCAAAACCTGCGAGATCCTGGTCGAGCGCCTCAAGCAGATGGACCTGATGAAAGGCAGCAGCAGAGAAGCCGTGGCGGCCGGAGCCCACGCTTTGTTCTTCCCGCACGGCCTCGGCCACATGCTGGGCCTGGACGTCCACGACATGGAAGACCTGGGCGAAGCATTTGTCGGCTACGACGAAAAAACCAAGCGCAGCCAGCAGTTCGGCCTGGCCTACCTGCGCCTGGCCAAGAAGCTCGAACCCGGCCACGTGCTGACGGTCGAACCGGGGATCTACTTCATCCCCGCCCTGATCGATCAGTGGCGGGCAGAAAAAAAATCGACCGCTTTCATCAACTACGCCGAGGTCGATAAATATCGCAAGTTCGGCGGCATCCGCATCGAAGACAATGTCCTGGTCATCCCCCGCGGGGGACGAGTGCTGGGGCCGCCCATCCCCAAGGAAATCGCTGCCGTCCAAATGGCGGTGGCGGGAAAATAGCCGCGACCATCGGTTCCGGGAACCGCGGTCAGGGAAAAACATGCTGCGGTTGATAATCACCAAAATTATATTATAATATATTTGTATCTTTATTTTAGAGATCGCCGGGGAGAGAAGTGCAAGGGGTTTTACTAGGAGGGGAAAAGATGAAAATGATCCAAATCAAAAAATATGCCGGGAAAAAAGGAGTTCATTCCGGAAAGATGAAAAAAGCCGAACTGATCCGGGCCATCCAGGCCGCCGAAGGCAATCCCACCTGCTACGGCAGCGAAAGAAAATCCTATTGTCAGGAAGCAAACTGCCTTTGGGAGAGCGACTGCAAGAAAGAATCCTGATCCCTGCCGACAGATAACCGGCAAAAAAAATCCAGTCCCGCCTTGACTTTTCGGCCTCAGTCGGATACCATTAATTTTAACTTAAACAATATCATGAGGCACGCATGAAAAAGAAAATCAGCCTGCGGGTAATTCGCCGGATTTCGTTTTATTACGAAGCTCTATTGAAATTGAACCTGCCCGAAAACACTTATATATCTTCAAGAAAACTGGAGGAGGTCACCGGTGTCTCCTGTAACCAGGTACGCCAGGATTTTTTTTATCTGGGTATTTCCATCGGCAAGCAGAAAAAAGGGTACCAGGTTAAAAAACTGTTTCGCGAACTGAAAAAGATCCTGTCCATCGATCACAGCTCCAAGGTGATCATCATCGGCGCCGGCCGCATCGGCCAGGCCCTTTCCAATTACAAGTTGTTCAAGGACCGCAACATCAATGTCACGGCCCTGTTCGACATCAAGAAAGAACTGGTCGGGACGGAGATCGGCAAACCCGGCCAGAAAAAGCCTGTCCTGCATGTTGACGGGCTGGAGGCCTACCTGAGCGAGAATCCCGACATCAAGATCGCCCTGTTGACCGTGCCGGAAGAAGCGGCCCAGGAGACCTTGGACAAACTGATCAGCCACGGAATTATGGGCGTGGTCAATTTCGCCCCTAAGATCCTGAAAGTGCCCAAGGAAACCCGGGATATCCAGCTGATCAATGACTGCATCGGCACATCACTTTACAAGATCGTGTATCTGCTCTACAGCAAGAAATAGACAGCCATGGATCGGCCCTTATTAGAAGCGACAGCGGTTTCCAATCATGAATCCAGATGAACTGATTTTTTTACTGCTGCTCTTTATTTTGCTGATCCTGTTCAGCGCTTTTTTTTCCTCGGCTGAAACTTCCCTGCTCACCGTCAGCCGCATCAAACTGACCCACCGCGCCAAAAAAAAAGACAAGAAAGCCATGCTGTTGGCCAAGCTCATGGAAAAGCCCGAAGAATTCCTTTCCACCATTCTGATCGGCAACAACCTGGCCAACGTGGCCGCCGCTTCCTGCGCCACCTACATATTTACCCGCTTTTTCAAAGGCAGCGAAGGCACGCTGCTGGTCGCCGCCACTTTGCTGACCACCCTGATCCTATTGATCTTCGGCGAGATCACCCCAAAATCCTATAGCTACCGCCACGCCGAAAAAATATCGTATCTTTACGTTTACCCGATCAAATTCTTCAACCTGCTATTCTACCCCGTGGTCAAGGGCCTGGCCCTGCTGCTGAATCTCTTTTTCAAGGGCCAGAAAACAAAAACCTGGGCCAAAAAGGAACTGAGCCTGGAAGAGATCAAGCACTTCCTTTCCATGGAAACCCAGCTGTTCAAGCACCACCCCGAAACCCTGAAAATGCTCAACGAAATCATCGATATTTCCCAGAAGGATATCAAGGCCATCATGACCCCGCGCGTCAGCATCGTGGCCATCAAGGAAAGCGGCGGCCTCCGCGAGTTGAAAAAGATCATCCTGGAAAATAATTTTTCCAAAATTCCGATTTACAAAGGCAAGCCCGACAACATCACCGGCATCATCGATTCCCACCTTCTGCTGACCGCCATGCTCAAAGAGGATTTCGCTCAGTTGGAACTGAAAAAAATCGCCGCCAAACCGATCTTCGTTTCCGAATACTCATCGCTCAATTACATCCTGAACGAATTTAAAAAGCACAAATTGAACCTGGCCGTGGTACTGGACGAATACGGGTCTGCCATCGGCATCATCACCCTAAGCGACATTTTACGGGGCATCCTGGGCGACCTGGATATCGGCAGCAAGAACATCCGCAAGCTGAACAACCATGTCTTCCAGATCAAGGGCAGTACCCCGGTGGAAGAGATTAATTCACGCCTGGAACTGGAACTCCCCGAAAAAAAGGATTACACCACCATTTCCGGCCTGTTTATTTACCAGTACGGCAAAATGCCACAGGAAAACGCGCGGATCAAGGTGAAAAAACACCTGCTGGTGGCCAAGAAAATGGGCAAAAGAAAAATCGAGGAGATCATCCTCATCGGCCATGAAGACCATAGCCCAGAATAAAAAGGCCTTCCACAACTATGAGATCCTCGATAAATTCGAGGCAGGCATGGCCCTGGTTGGCAGTGAAGTCAAGTCGATCCGGGCTGGGCGTATCAGTCTCAAGGATTCTTATGTGGAAATCCAGAATGGCGAAGCGTTTTTACTGCGCTGCCATATCAGTTCCTACGTACAGGCCAGTATTTTCAACCACGAACCGGAACGCAAACGCAAACTGCTGCTCAACCGGCGCGAGATCCACCGCCTGGACCAGAAGGTCAAGACCCGCGGCTTCAGCATCGTTCCGCTGCAGGTCTACATGACCGACAAAAGCTTGTTCAAGATCGAGATCGCTCTGGTGCGCGGCAAAAGGGAATACGAAAAAAAACAAAAGCTCAAGGAACGCGACATCCAGAGGGAAATGGACCGCGACGTCCAACACTTCAAAAGCAAAAAATGACCGCCAGGGACAACCCTGATTCCCCATCAATAAAAATAAAAAAACCTCGTTGGCCTTGATAAAACAAGGTATAATGGGTTTTGATATCAAACAAAATCCATAACCAACGAGGTGAAGATATTATGTCACAAGG
>Ga0180009_10002017_pt1 | contig 24001 bp, 29 predicted proteins | sample OS_PC_MetaG_FD_123537 | JGI IMG/M metagenome (GOLD analysis project Ga0180009, IMG submission 123537) | Groundwater microbial communities from the Aspo Hard Rock Laboratory (HRL) deep subsurface site, Sweden - OS_PC_MetaG | ecosystem: Environmental > Aquatic > Deep subsurface > Groundwater...
AATCCCTCCTGAGGCTTTTGAAATACAAAATTTTAAAAATGATTAAACCAATTTCTAAATTACATTTAAAGAAAGATTTATAAACATATTTTATTGTGGTTCTTATTATGTGGGTGTGCCGGAGAGGTAAAACCCGGAGTCTGGAAAACGGGCAGGACTTAAGTTTCCAAAGGAGAAATCCTGTGGCTTAGTGCCTACGCAGGTTCAAAATAAACTTTTGAGAAAAGTTTAATCAAAAGTTATGAAAGTCCTGTCGCCCACATTCATTTTAGTTAAATTTAAAAGTAAATCTATTTCTAGAAGTTTATGCCTCCGTGGCTTAGCTCGGTAGAGCACAAGAGAAATCTGTTCAGTTCCTTGGTAAGGAAGAAGTCCCGGGTTCGAATCCCGGCGGAGGCTTTTAACAAAACTTATAAACCATAAATTATTCTAAAAGGTTATGGTAAGAATAAATGTTAAAGAAGAATATGAAAAAATAAAATATAAATTGCCTAAATTTAATGATTTAGACCATGAATTTGAGATTTCTTTAATAAAAGATAAAGAATTTTTATTAAGAAGTATCAGGAGAAAAATGAGTGAAAAATTAATCTTTTTCTGCAGAATAATTGAAAGTTTGTTATATCCTACTGCCAATCATATAATAAATATGAATGAAGTGAAAGAATTTAGTGAAGATGAAAAGAAGAATATGGAAAAAATATACAAAAAATTGATGGTTTTTGAAAGAGATTCATTAAATACCGATGTTGAACCTGATGAAAAGAAAGATGTTGAATTCATTAATGATTTATTTAAAGGGTGGCCTAATTTAAAAAAAGATATTTTGAAAATAACAAAAAAGATGAGAGAATCTTGGTTAAAGGAACATAATATTAAAAAAGATAATTACTTTGGTTAAAATGAAATTAATTATTCTAGGACCTCCAGGAAGTGGAAAAGGAACACAAGCCAAGATGTTGGCTAAACAGTATAAATTAAAACATATTAGTATTGGTAAAATTCTTAGAGACCATTTAAAAAGAAAAACAAAAATTGGTTTAACAATAAGACATTTTATGGAAAGAGGGGATCTAGTTCCTAATGAAATTGTAGATAGTATCATTCATAAAGAAATAAAAAGTAAAAGGGATTTTATTATTGATGGTTTTCCGAGAGATATAAATCAAGCTAAAATTTTTAAGGGGAGTGTAGATAAAGTCATTTGTTTAACATCTTCTAGAAGAAATGTAATTAAAAGATTATTATTAAGAAAAAGAGCTGATGATTCTTTAAAAGTTATCAAGCATAGATGGAAAGTTTACAAGAAAGATACATCCCCTGTAATAAGATTTTATAAGAAACAAAACTTATTATTAAAAATAAATGGGAATCCTACAATAGAAGAAGTTTATAAAGATTTAATAAAAAAATTAAATAAACTTTTCTTCAGCAAGAATTCTTGATGAAAATTCTCCTCTTAAATTTTTATTAAATAATTCTTTTATGTATTTTTTTTCATAATTTGATAATAAAAATGCTAATTTTATGAATGCTGTTTCTGTTAGAATGTCTGTGTAATTATTTATAATATATTCTTTTATGTTTCTTCCTGTTGAATATATATTTAAATTTATATTCCCAAAGACTGTTTGTGTGGTTATAACAATAGGAATTTTTAATGATTTTAATGCTTTGAAAAAATTTTTATTTTCAATATCATCATCTATAGGTAGATGTCCTAAACCTGTAGCTTCTATAATTAAACCATCATAATTTTTGTATTGTAAAATTTCTGATGAAAATATGTTGGGGTGTGCTTTTAATATTCCTACTTTTATTTTTTCTTTAAAAAGTCTTAATTTTAATTTATTATTATTTCTTTTTTTATGATCTGTTAAAAACTGTACTGAATTATCTTTTACAATAGCTATTGGTTTTGTGTTTATTGATTTAAATGCATCTCTTCTTGTTGAATGTAGTTTTTTTGTTTTTAATGCTGGAAGAATATTACAAGATTTATCATCCATTGATGCGTGCATGCATATTGCTACGTCGGCAAAATCTGTTTTAGTTACAAATTTTATTGCTGATATTAAATTTAAGTAATTATCAGAGGATGGTCTATCAGAACTTCTTTGAGAACCAACTAAAATAACAGGGATAGATAAATCTTCTAGCATAAAGGATAATGCTGCTGAAGTATATGCTAAGGTGTCTGTTCCATGAGTTATTATAATTGCTGAGGTTTTTGTGTTTATTTCTTTTTGAATTTCTTTTGCGATTAGATTATAATGTTTAAATCTTATATTTTCTGAAAAAATGTTTGATATTTGTTTTGATTTTATATTCGCTAAAGAATTTATTTCTGGAAATAAAGAGAGTAATTCTTCTGCAGAGAATTTTGGGGAGACTGCTCCTGTTTCATAATCGACTTTACTACTAATTGTGCCTCCAACATGTAGGATAGAAATTAATGGTAAATTATTTTTTGTTTTTATTAATTTTGTTTTTTCTTTTTTTGGCTTATATTCTTTTATTAATTTTGTTTTTATTATTTTTTTGTTATTAAAAGTTGTATTATAACCTGAAGAAAGTTTTATTGTTGTTTCTCCTTTTTTTGAAGGTAAATATGTTCCGTTAAATGTTTTATCTGTTTGAATTTCTATTAAATCACCTAAATTTATTTTCATATAATTGTTTAGAAAAATATGTTAAATAAAATTTATATTCTGTAAAATATATATTGTAGTTTAATAAGGTTTAAATATTAGTTTAATCTTAAAATAAGAATAAGTTTCGGTTTTAAGTGGTATTAAAACTCGAAATCGTGTCGTGTTTTGAAATTTCGTGTTAGTTTGAAGAGTAAATTGTGGTATTAACTCATTCTAGAAAGTAGTATACACTACCCAAATATAAATATATTTGAAGTGCAATATATACTTTAGAAAATATATAATACAAAAACCAAGAAAGGGGGAATAAAAAATGGAGTTTTTAGTGCAAAACGCGTTAGAAGGATTGAAAAATGGGAATATGGAAAATGTGGAAGTAGGTAAAGCAAATATAAAGGTTATTGGTGCTGGTGGTGGTGGTAACAATATGGTTTCATGGTTATATAAAAAAGGCATACAAGGTGCCGAAATCTTTGCTGTGAATACTGATAAACAGCATCTTGACATTTCTGAAGCTGATAGTAAAATCTTAATTGGTAAGGATTTGACAAGAGGTTTAGGTTGTGGTGGTTTTCCTCAAAAAGGAACAGAAGCTGCTAAAGAAAGTTTACATGAATTAAGAGATTTGTTAAAAGGTGCAGATATGACTTTTATCTGTGCTGGTATGGGTGGAGGAACCGGAACGGGTGCTGCTCCAGTAATTGCTCAAATTGCAAAAGAAATGGGGTCTATTGTAATTGGAACTGTTACTATGCCTTTAGATATTGAAAAAGCTAGAGTTGATAAGGCTGAATTTGGTTTACAACAATTAAGACAGATGAGTGATACTGTCATTGTAATTGATAATAATAGATTAGTTACAATTGCTGGTAACTTACCATTGAAACAAGCTTTTGCAGTTGCTAATGAGTTAGTTAGTACAATGATTAAAGGGATTGTTGAAACTATTGCAGTACCTTCATTAGTAAATTTAGATTATGCAGATGTAAGATCTATAATGACTAATGGTGGTGTTTCTGTTATTGGTATTGGTGAAAGTGATACTGAACACAGAGTCGAAGAAGCTGTTAAAAGAGCATTGAGTAATCCTTTGTTAGATGTTAGTTATGAAGGAGCAACGGGTGCTTTGATACATATTTCAGGAGGAGAGGATTTAACATTAGATGAAGTGAGTAAAATCGGTGAAATTGTTACAGAAGCTTTAGATGCTGATGCACAGGTTATCTGGGGTGCGAGGATTAGTGAAGAAATGAATCATAAGATTAGAGTTATGACAATAATAACTGGTGTAAGTTCTCCTTATGTTTTAGGAAAAGTTGATTTCGCTCAGCAGTCACGAAACACCAAGAAATTTGGTGAAGAGTTGGGTATTGAAATGATAAGGGCATAAGACTTCTTAACCCCCTGTTAAGTGCCCTTATTTTTTCTTCTTTTTTTATTTTTTTAATAAGCAACACTAATTACATTCTTAGTAACAATCTCGAAGTGTAAGAAATAAATTGCAAGTTCAATTGCTATTGGAAGTGCTTTTCTTTTTGTGAAAAGCGTTTTGATTATAAGTTTCCAATATAAAAATCTTGTTCTTGAAAATATGCCAATTCTCCAAGTGCTTCTAATAAAAGCATTAAATTTATCTTTAGAAAATCTATTTTTTGTTGTTGGTTTATAATTTTTAATTAAAGTATTAATTCTCTTATAATAATTTTTTGGTGAATAAATTGTTGAAAGAATTTCTTTATAACCTTTGATTAATTTTTCTTTTCCCATTTTTGGTATAAAATTTAAAGTTCCATCTGTATTTTCTCCACTAATGTCTTTTACCAATCTCCCTTCTGCTTTTAAACGATGCCAGAGCCTTGTTTGTGGTGCTGCATTTAACAAACCAACCATTGCTGTTGCAACACCTATTTTTTGGATAAACTTGATTTGGTTCTCAAAAATAGTTTCTGTATCATTATCAAAACCAACTATAAAGCCCCCCATGACCTGCATTCCTCTTTTTTGAATTATTTTAATAGAGTCTTCGAGCTTCTTAGTTGTATTTTGTATTTTACTACACTCTTTTAAACTATTAATATTTGGCGTTTCAATACCTAGAAACACTTTATCAAAATTTGCTGTTGTCATTAAATCCATTAACTCTTCATCATCTGCTAAATTTACACTCGCTTCTGTAGAAAATGTGAACGGATATTTATGTTTTTTTTGCCATTCTATAATAGAAGGTAGCATTTTTTTTACATTTGCTTTGTTTCCAATAAAATTATCATCTACAATAAAGACAGAACTTTTCCAACCCTTGTTGTAGAGTGCTTGAAGTTCATTTAACATTTGTTTTGGTGTTTTAGTTCTTGGAATTCTTCCATTTAAAAAAACAATATCACAAAATTCACAGTTATAAGGACACCCTCTTGAATATTGTATTGGGATTGAGGCATAATTTTTAAGATTTATTAAAGACCAGTCTGGGATTGGTGTTTTTGTTATGTCTGGTCTTTTTTTAGAAGTGTATATGTGTTTTGGATTTCCTTTTTTTAAATCTTTAAGAAATAAAGGTAATGTTCTTTCTGCTTCGTTTTTTATGAAATGATCTATGTTCTTGAATTTTTCATGTTGTGTTGTAAAAACAGGTCCTCCCGCCACTATTTTTTTATTATGGTTTTTACATCTGTTAACAATTTCTTGTACATTTTTACTTTGGACAATCATAGCACTAATAAAAATCATATCTGCCCATTCTATGTGTTTATCTTTAAGTTCTTTGACATTGAGGTCTATTAATTTCTTATTCCATTTTTTTGGGAGCATAGAAGAAACTGTTAGTAAACCTAAGGGGGGTTGTGCTGATTTTTTAGAAACAAATTTTAGTACATTTTTAAATCCCCAAAATGTATCTGGGTATTTTGGGTACACTAGTAGGATATTCATTAAGCTTTGTTTTTTTTATTTGTATTTATATGTTTTGTTTAAGATAATTATATAAATGGATTAATTTTTAGTTTAAATGGAGGTGGAAGTATGAGTTTATTTAATTGGATGGAATCTAAGATACAAAATATGAGGTGGTTTGATATATCTTTTATAAAACTAAGTAGTGCTGCATTTATTTTAATGATAGCAAAATTATGGTCTGATATTTTAGTTTTAGATTGGTATTGGTATGCTGTTATTGGAATTATAGCTGCAATAAGACCACTTACAATGATGTTTAAAGAATAGATTAAAATTTATTTTTTATTTTATCTAAAAAGGTTTTTACTTCTTTTTTATGTTTGCTTATAGGAAATATGTCTTTTCCAGAGTCAAAGTTTCCGTGTTCATTAAAATAGACAAATGTATCTATACTATGACGTTTTTTTTCAGGGATCTTTTCATTTGAATATCCTAAAGGCATAATTGTGAAAGGTTCAACATTAGGAGGTAGTTTTAAAATTCTTTTAATAGCATTTACATCAAAAGCTCCAACCCAACAGGTTCTTAAATCTAAGGCTGTGGCTGCTATCATCATGTTCTCTGCTGCAACTGCACAATCTTGTATTATGTATAATTCTCCTTTTGTTTTATAGAATCTTTTTGGATTTGTTGAATCCCCACATATTACTATAAATAATGGGGCTTGTAACATCCATTTTTGACTTAAACAGGCTTTTACCAACGCTTCTTTTACACCATCATTATCAACCACTATAAAATTCCATGGTTGGAGATTTCCGCCTGTTGGTGCTTTTATCCCTGCATCTAAAATTTTTATTAGATCATTATCATTTACCTTTTTATCTGTGTAAGACCTACAAGAAAATCTCTTTTTTATGGTTTCAAAAGTATCCATATTCAAAAAATTTAAATACAAACTAGCATTTAAAGGTTTCTATGGAATATAAAAATATCGTTGAGATTTATAAAAAATTAGAAAAAACATCAAAAAGATTGGAAAAAGTTGAGATCATACAAGAATTCTTAAAAGATTGTGATGATTTAAAGGATGTTATTTATTTATTAGAGGGTAGAATTTTTCCTGAATGGGATGAAAGAAAAATTGGGATAAGTTCTCAATTAGTTTTAAAAATAATTAGTCAATCTTGTGGTGAAAATAAAGATAAAGTTGAAAAATTATGGAAAAAAGAAGGAGATCTTGGGAAAGTAATTGAGATTTTATTTAAAAATAAAAAACAAACCACATTATCCAGGAAAAAATTAGATGTTAAGAAAGTTGTTGATAATATACAAAAACTACCCGAGTTCGAAGGTAAGGGGACAATTAATAAAAAAATACAATTAATTGTTGAGTTATTGAATAATGCTGATGGTGAGGAAGCAAGATTTATTGTTAATACTGTTTTAGAAAACTTAAGAGTTGGTGTTGCTTCTGGAATTATAAGAGATTCTATTGCTAAGGCTTTTGATAAAGATGTTAAAGATGTTGAAAATAAATATAATTTGATTACTGATTATGGAGAAATTGCGGAATTAGCTAAGAAAAATAAGTTGAAAAGTGTTAGTTTAAAAGTTGGGCGACCTATAAAATCAATGTTAGCTATAAAACTTGAGAATATTAAAGATGCTTTTAAGGCTCTTGGAGAGACTGTACAGGCCGAGTATAAATTAGATGGTTTTAGATTAAATATTCATAAAGATAAAGAAATTAAATTATTCACTAGGAATTTAGAAGATGTGACAAAACAATTTGATGAATTGATAAATGTTGTTAAAGAAAATGTTAAAGGAAAGAGTTTTATTTTAGATTGTGAAGTTGTTGGTTTTGATTCTAAAACTGGAAGATATCTTCCTTTTCAAAGTATTTCCCAAAGAATAAAAAGGAAATATGATATTGAAGATATGGCTAAGAAATTTCCTGTTGAACTCCATGTTTTTGATGTTTTGTACTATAATGGGAAGAATTTGATGGATAAATCTTTAAAAGAAAGGAGAGAATTATTAGAAAAAATCTTAAAAGAAAAAGAGAAAAAGATTGTTTTAACTAAAAAATTAGTAAGTGATAATGAAAGAAAGATAGGGGATTTTTATAAAGAGGCTTTGAAAAATGGGCATGAAGGAATTATGATCAAAAATTTAGGTTCAAAATATATTCCTGGAAGGTATGTTAATGGTTGGATAAAATTAAAACCGGTTTTGGAATCTTTAGATCTAGTTATTTTAAAAGGGGTTTGGGGTGAAGGCAAAAGATCAAATTGGTTGAGTAGTTTTACTTTGGCTTGTAGTAATGGTGATAAGTTTTTAGATGTAGGTAAGGTTGGAACCGGGATTAAAGAAAAGGGTGAAGGTGTTACATTTAAAACTTTAACTAAGGAGTTGAAAAAATATATTTTAAAAGAAAATGGGAAAGAAGTTATATTAAAGCCTAAATTAATTGTTGAAATTAATTATGAAGAGATACAGAAAAGTCCAAGTTATTCATCGGGTTATGCATTAAGATTTCCTAGAGTTTTAAGGATAAGGGGGGACAAAAGTATTAGAGAAATCAATACATTAGAAGATATAAAAAGGATTTATAGTATTCAGAAAAGATAGTTTATACATATAACAACTATAAAATAACAATATTTATATAGAACAAAATTTTACCAGGTAGTAGGAAAAATAATTTTAAAAAAAAGGGGAGTAACCGGGAGGTTATAATAAATGATCGTAAAAGAGGAATTTTTGAATAAATTAAGACAATTTTTTGGTTTAAATTTGTATGAAGTAAGAATATGGACAGCTTTACTTTCTCGAGGAGTTTCAACTGCTGGAGAATTATCTGATATTGGTAATGTTCCAAGAAGTAGGGCTTATGATATTCTAGAAAGTTTGGAGAAGAAAGGTTTTGTTTTGATGAAATTAGGCAAGCCTATCAAATATATAGCTGTTGAACCAAAAGAAGTTGTTGAAAGGGTTAAAAAATTAGTTAGGAATATTGCAGATGATAAAGTTAAGAGACTAGAAGATTTAAGAAAATCTGATGTTTTAGATGAACTAAATTTATTACATAAACAAGGTATTGAATTTATTGAACCTACTGATTTATCAGGAGCTATTAGAGGAAGACATAATTTATATTCTCATATGGAGACTATGATAAAGAATGCTGAGAAAAGTGTTGTTATAATGACCTCTGGAAAGGGGCTTGTTAGAAAAGTTGATGTTTTAAAGCCGGTTTTTGATAAATTGAAAAAAAGGAATGTAAGTGTAAGGATTGTTGCTCCAATAAGTAAAGAAACTATGGGTGTTGCTAGAGATTTAAATAAGGTGGCTGATGTGAGACATGTTGATAGTGTAGCTGGAAGATTTTGCATTGTTGATGGTAAAGAATTAATGTTCATGGTTATGAACGACAACGATGTACATCCGAGTTATGATATTGGTGTGTGGGTGAATACTCCTTATTTTGCAAGTGCATTAAATAATATGTTTGATGTTGCTTGGAAAGATATGACGCCCTTAGGAAAAGTTAAGACTTAATTTTTTTTATTTCTTTTGTTAATTTTAGTGATCTTTCTTTAATAATTTGAGAAGGTAGTTGTTTTAATTTAGATGCTTTTGTTTTTGGTCTTGATGTAAACTTGGATATGTTAATAACTTCTGGGTTTATTTTTTTTATTAAATTTAATGTTTTTTGGAAATCTTTTTTTGTTTCTGTTGGATAGCCTGTTATTATGTCTGTTAAAATATTCATATTTGGAATATTTTTTCTGAAAGTATTTGTTATTTTTATGAAATCTTCTATTTTATATTTTCTGTTCATTTCTTTTAATAGTTTATTTGAACCTGATTGTAGAGGAATATGAAGAATTTTCATTATTTTCTCTGATTTGTATATTTTTATTAAATCTTTTAAATATAATTTAGCATAATTTGGATTGATCATGCCAATTTTAATTTTAAATTCTCCTTTGATTTTGATTACATCTTTTAATAAAGATGGGAGATTTGTGTTTATATCTAAACCATAGCATCCGTTGTCTTGAGAACTTAAATATATTAAATTACATTTTTCTTTTAATGCTTTTTTTATTGTTTTAATTATTTCTTCTTTTTTGTAGGATTTTAAATTACCTCTTGCAAGTTTTACAGAACAATATGAACAATTCCCTTGGCAACCTTGTGAAATATTTATTATTGCTCTATGTTGTTTAGTTCTTACAACAGGGAGATTTATCCTATTTTCTTTTTTATCTGATAAAATATCTTGGTTTTTTTCTATTAAGTTTAGAATTTTTGTTATAGAATTTGTATCAAAATATCCATGAACTTTAATATGTTTTTTTAGATTCAACATTTTTGGCAAACAACCACCAACATAGATTTTTTTATTTTTTAAGTTTTTAATATATCCTATAATTTTGTTTTGTGTTCTTAATTTAACACCACAGGAATTAATGATGACTATAGAAGCTTCATTTAGTTTATTTGTAATTTTGAATTTTTTAGATAAAATCCCTGCTATTACTTCTGAATCTGCTTGATTGGAAGAACAGCCAAATGTTTTTATATATACTTTAACCATTTTTTAGAATAAAATTATTATCTTTTATAAGCATTATCATGATGTCCAAAAAATAAAAAAATAATTGTTTTTCTTTCTTCATCAATTTTATATTTTAAGATAAAACTTTTCATAATGTGAACTCTTCTTTCTCCAGAAAAATTATATTTTAGAGGTTTATAATGGTAAGGGTTTTCAAGAATTTCTTTCATCTTCTTTCTTAGAGATTTCTCAAGAATATTGTTCTTTTTACATATCTTATCTATCTCTTTTTTACATTTGAGGTGTAGAACATATGAATAGTTCATTTTTTAAATAATTCATCAACAGAATTAAACTTTATGAATGGACCTTTTTCTCTTTTCTTTAACTCTTTTACAAATTCTTCTTTTAAAGGCAATTCATCAACTGGATGCCAATCAATTTCTTCACAAAATTTCCAATCTTCATTAGAAATTTCTTTAGTTCTTATATATTTTTCAAATATTAATTTTTTCTTTGTTTCTTCTCTAGCAATTTCACTCCAGTTAACCCATACAAATTGTTTTAATTCTTCTTTAAATTGATCATCAACTGATAAAGTTACTGAAACCATTTTATAAATCTCCCCTATTTTTTAATTTTTCAAATTTTATTAATTCATTAATTCTTATTTTGAACCTCTTTTTTATATATTCTGACCAATTTATATCAGGATATTTATCTATTTCTTCTTTTAATTTTTCTGGAATAGATATTGTGAAGGTTGCCATTTTATACTAAATTTTGTTATCATACTAGAATTTGTTTGTATATTTAAAGCTATTGATTTATGTATTTTAACCATTTTTTATCATAACTTATTAAAGGCCTTAAAATTGGTAAGTTATATTTGTAATCTTTGATTGTTTTTAATGTGTCATTAACTATTACTGCATTTGATTCTTCAGAAGGAGATTCAACAATATTAGTTCTAGAACCATAAGAATATTTTTCTAATATTTTATAAGGAATATTTTTCTTTTTTATTATTTCTAATGCGCAGCCCCTTTTTAACATTAAAAAACCTGCTAATAAGGAATATTTATTTTCCAATAATAATGTTACTAAACCTTCTGTTGATACTGGTAAACCAGATAGACAGTTTATTTTTTTATTGAAAATATATGCTTTATTGTTGAATAGTTCTATAAATATCTCTGTTTTTGGATTTTTTAAATTAACTTTTGCTTTTGTTTTTTTTACTATATAGGCCCCAACTTCCTGACTTATTTCTTGTGAGGATATTAAATGTTTTTCTAATCTTTTTGTTGATACTTTAAAAGGTGGAATTGTATATAATTTTAAAGCGATTTCTTTTATTTTATTGAGATCTAAATCTGTTTCAATAGCTTTTGAAAAAGAATACATCCCAAAAACATTTTTTAAAGGTAAACAAGAGTTTTTAGTTTGAATTAATATTCTCCCTCTTAATCTTAAAATTTTATCATATTCTATTTTATTCTGTTTTAAACAATCCCTCATATTTTTGATTAATTGTTTCTCAAAAAATATCCTATTTCTGCCTTTTAACCCTATTTCAGAGTATCTGCAAATTATCATAAAGATAAAAAAAATATAGCATTAATAAAGTTATTGTTATAAAATATATAATAAATCCGGATAGATTTTAAATATCATCTCTATTTTGATGATATATGCCAAAATATATTGTTGTTACAGGTGGAGTTATATCTGGGCTGGGAAAGGGAATTGTTACTTCTTCTATTGGTTATTTGCTCTTATCTCAGGGTTATAGGGTGGGTGTTGTCAAAATAGACCCTTATATCAATATCGATGCTGGTACAATGAGGCCTACTGAGCATGGTGAAGTGTATGTTACTGAAGATGGTGGAGAAACAGACCAAGATCTAGGAAATTATGAAAGATTTATGAATATTGACTTGAAAAAAATTAATAATATTACAACTGGCCAAGTTTATAAAAAAGTTATTGAAAGAGAGAGAAATTTAGAATACAATGGAAAATGTGTTGAAGTTATCCCCCATATTCCTTTAGAAGTTATTAATAGATTAGAAAAAGCAGGGGAAGGTAATGATTTTGTTCTTGTTGAAATTGGGGGCACTGTTGGAGATTATCAGAATTTATTATTTTTAGAAGCTGTAAGAGAGATAAATAGGAAAAATAATTGTGTTGTTTTTGTTCATGTTGTTTATTTGCCTATTCCTAAGAATATAGGAGAGATGAAAACTAAACCTGCTCAACATTCTGTTAGGGCGTTAAATTCTGCAGGAATAAGACCTGATTTTATTGTTTGTAGATCAAGTGGTCTTGTAGATAAAGTGAGGAGAGAAAAAATTGCTGTGTTTTGTAATGTTGATGATGAGAATGTTATAAATGCTTATGATTTGGATGTTGTTTATGAAACCCCTATTTTATTTGAAAAACAAGATTTTACTGAAAAAATATTAAAAAAGTTTGGTTTAAAATATAAGAAAAATAAAATAAATGAATGGGAGAAAAGAGTTGGTAAAATAAAGAAGTTAAATGAAAGGGTTAAAGTTGGGATTGTTGGGAAATACTTTAAGACGGGTGATTTTTCTTTAATTGATTCTTATATAAGTGTCTTAGAGGCTATAAAACACGCTGCTTGGGATTTAAATTATAAACCTGAAATAGAATGGGTTGATTCTAATAATATTGATGAAGATAGTTTAAGGGATTTAGATTGTATAATAGTCCCGGGAGGTTTTGGAGAAACAGGCATTGATGGTAAAATTTTAGCTATTAAATATGCAAGAGAGAATGATATTCCGTTTTTGGGCTTATGTTATGGGATGCAGTTAGGTGTTATTGAATTTGCAAGAAATAAATGTGATTTAAAAGATGCTAATAGTGTTGAGATCAATGAACATACAAGTTTTCCTGTTATTGATGTTTTGGAAGAACAAGTTGGTATTTTAAAAGATAAAAACTATGGTGGGACAATGAGGTTAGGATCATATAAAGCTGTTTTATTAAAGAATAGTTTATTGAGTAAATTGTATAAAAAAGATTTTGTTTTTGAGAGACACAGGCATAGATATGAAGTTAATCTTAGATTTAAGAGTTTAATTGAAGAGAGAGGTATGATTTTTTCTGGTTTTTCGGAGGATAGGAAATTAATGGAGTTTTTTGAGTTAAATGATCATAAATTTTTTGTGGGAACACAGGCCCATCCTGAATTTAAATCTAGATTTTTAAATCCTCATCCTTTGTTTTTGGGTTTGATTAAGGCTGCTAAGAGTTAGTTTTATATTTTCTTATTAATTAACCCTTTTAATTTTTTTATTATATTGTAAAAATAATTTAAATTTCTTTCAATATAATCTTCATTTACAAAAAAACCATTATAAGATATTTTATTTCTTATTATTCTTAAATCATCAATTATTGATATTTCGTGTTTTGTAAATTGTTTATAATTTGATTCTAAATATTCTATTAATTTTTTGTGTGCCCCTTCTCCAACAGTTTTATAACCATCAAGCAAAAGGATTATACTTATTAATTCTCTTATTACATCATAATATTCTTTTGTTATATTTGAGGGGAATTTTAATTTATCAATTTGTTTAATCATTTCTAAAGTTGTGTCTACCATTTTTAGAATTGATTTTGCCTTTTCTTTATTTGATGTTATTTTGATTAGCCCTTCTTCCATTTTAAAATATTTTTAAATAACCTTTTAGTATTATTCCGTTGATTATATTGTTTTTTAATTCTTTACTTAATTTGTTAAAATTATCACTAAAAAAAATGTTTATTTTCCTCTTTAATTTTGTTTCGTATTTTTGCAAATCTAATTTTTGTTTTTTACTCATTACAAATATATCTATATCACTCCCCAATATGTCTTCTCCTTTTGAAGCGGATCCAAATAAAATAATGGCTTCAGGCATACATGTATCATTAAGATGCTCAATTAAGTTTATTTCTTTTAACATTAAAAGTGTATTAATTTTTTTAAAATCTTTAAAATCGGGGTTGTTTCTATTTGCATAATAAATAGGATAATTGTGGATTCTGTGTTTCTTTTTTACTATTAAATTCTCTTTTTCTAATTCTTTTAAATAATTTTTAACAGATGTTGGGGCAAGATTTATTCTTCTGCTTATTTCTCTAAGTTGAAATCCTATTCCTATAGGTATTGGATCTTCAAAGAAAATTCTTAAAATTTTATATTTGTTATTTTTTTGTAACATGTGTAATAATAATATTACAACTGTTATATAAATATTATGGTGATAAAGTATATATTTTAAAATAAAGTTAGTTTTATAAATTGTTTTCTTTTAGGTATTAAAATGGCTTATATTAAAGATTTTAAATGGGAAAAGGGGATGACTGTAAAGGATTTAGTTAATCAGTATAATAGTTTAGGCTATCAAAGTATCGAATTGAAAAAAGCTTCTGATGTTTTTGTTAAGATGAAGAAAGATAATGCAAAGATATTTCTTACTTTTACTTCAAATATGGTTACTTCTGGTTTAAGAGGATTTTTTTCTCAGATCATTAAATTAGGGATGGCAGATATTATTGTTACAACTGTTGGCGGTATAGAAGAAGATATTATGAAGGCTTATGGTGAGAAATTTAATGTTGGAAGTTTTAATTCTGATGATGTGGAATTGCATGAAAAAGGAATTAATAGAGTTGGAAATATATTAGTGAATAATGAGAGTTATATGAATTTTGAAAATAAAATTATGGGGATATTAGATAAATTGTATAAAATTAAAAAAAGATGGTGTGTTTCTGATTTATTAAAAGAAATTGGGTTGATGTTGGAAGATGAAGATTCAATTTTGTATCAGGCTGCTAAGAACAATGTTCCTATTTTTTGTCCTGCAATAACAGATGGTGCTTTTGGTTTTCATTTATATTTGTTTCAGCAAAAACATGATGATTTTATTATAGATGTTGTGAAAGACTTTGGGAATATTTTATTTGTTACAAATTATGATGAGAAAAAGGGAGTTATTGCTTTGGGGGGTAGCATTTCTAAACATCATGCTATTTTATCTACTTTATTGAATGGGGGAGCAAATTATGCTGTTTACATGACAACTGCCCACAAAACAAGCGGGAGTATGTCTGGAGCTACTACTCAAGAAGCTAAATCATGGGGAAAGGTTAAAGATGAGAGTGATATTGCAACTGTTATAGGGGATGTTACAATTACTTTTCCATTAGCAATGATTGGTGCTTTAGAAGTTTTAGGGGATGAAAGTTTATTAAAATTTAGGAAGAAAGAAGTTAAAAAAAATTCTTTAGAAGATTATAAAAATGCAAAAAGCTAAATTTATTTTATCTAAGAAAAAATTATTAGAACAATATGAAAAGGTTAATGAATATTGTGACGTTGTTAGTTATAGTTCTAAGACAAATACTGTTGTAACTAAAATATTGGAAAAAGAAACAGATTGTTTATTTAGTGTACATTTGAGTAATGAGTTAAAAAATATTGAAGATAAATCAAGAGTTATTTTTTTATCACAGGGTTGGAATCAAGATTTTATTAAAGAGTTGGTTAGTGAGGGTATAAGGTATTTTGTTGTTGATAATGAAAATGATTTGGATGAATTGTTGAAGTTTTTAAAGAATAATGATTTTAAGGTAAATTTATTTTTGAGATTAAAATTAAAAGAACATAGTGTAAGAACTGAAAAATATTTTGTTTTTGGCATGAATTCTGGTGTTGTAAATAAAAGAATTAGGGAGTTAAGAGATAATGATAAGATTGAGAAGTTAGGGGTTCATTTTCATAGAAAAACCCAGAATTTTAGTGAGTGGGATTTAAAATATGAAATTTCAAATTGTATTGATGTTTTTGATTTAATTGATTTTGTTAATATTGGTGGGGGGCTTCCTTCTGAATATGCGAATACGAATGTTGATGTTATTAAAAATGTTTTTGATAAGATAAAAGAATTTAGAGACTTTCTTAAAGAGAAAGATGTTAAAATGATTATTGAACCAGGAAGGTTTATTGCTGCTCCTGCTGTTAAATTGATTACTTATATTAAGGCTGTTTATGAGAATAATATAATTGTAAATGCTTCTGTTTATAATACAGATTTGGATGCTTTGATAGTTCCTGTTAAATTATTGGTTGAAAATGAATTGGATAAAGGGAAAGCTTATGTTGTTAAAGGGGAAACTCCTTGTTCTTTAGATTTATTTAGATATAAAGTTTATTTAGACAATCCTAAAGTTGGAGATAAATTAGTTTTTTTAAATGCAGGGGCTTATAATTTTAGTTCTGATTTTTGTGATTTGGAGAAATTAGATATCGAGATTATTTAAATTGAGATTATTATTGCAATAAATTACTCTAGTTATAAAGAAAATAAATAATCAAATTATTATAATTAATTATTTTATAATATTAAAAAAATAAAAAAAATTGAAGTTTTTATTTTGCTCTTGCTGCAGCTTTTCCAATTTGTATGGTTGCAAATACGGCAATTATAGTTACAACAACTGCATATGTTAGCATTGCTCCAATACTATCTGCTGTACCAAAAACAGATTTAAATATTGATTGTATAGCACCATTCCATGCTAATGCAGCAATCAAACCAAAAGCTGCTGTTATTAATGCGGCTATTTTTTCAATTACGTCTTTATTCATATAAACACCCCCTTTTTATAATAAATATAAGATTTTTTTATATATAAATTTATTGTAATTTTGAAATATTTTTAAAATTTTCACTTTTTTCTAAAAGCTTACGTAAATGAGTAATTTGCCAATCTCGTTCTTTAGATACAGCTTCAGAGGAGTTAGTATTTCTATAAATAGCTTGTAATGAATAATTTGCAGCACCAAAGGAATGTGTTGGAACATGTGCGGTTGCTACTGCCTGACCTGCGGCACGGGCAGCAGAGCGAGCTGAATTATCTTCTCCTACTTCGCGAGCAGCAGCATGGGATGCAAGTGAAGCTCCACGTATATTAGACATCTTAAATATTCCTGTATCTATCCACTTTTGTAATGTTTCAATAGCTTTTCTGGGTCTTTTATCTTTTGGATATTTTTTTTCAAAATAAGGTATGACGTGATTTACACAATCAATTGCCCAGACAGCTAGTGTTTTATGATCTGTTTTTTTAACAAGATTTACCATTGATTCATCTTTATATGCAAGTGAGAATTTGGATTTTTCTTTCATTTAATTTCCTTTTATTTCAGATTATTAAATATATCAGGATTCTTTAATGCAGCCCTACCTATCATCGCACCTTTTGTTCCAATGGACTTCAAATATTGTATTTGTTCCTTTGTTTTGATGTCACCGTTTGCTATGATAATCTTATTTGTTTCAACACATTCTTTGTAAACAGCAAAGTCTGCAGGATTTTGATAAGTCTCTTTACCGTGCCTTGCATGTACTACAAAGAAGTCTGCATCTACTTCTTTTATCAAATTAAGATATGTTTTATTTTCCTTTTCGAATTTGTTCATTCCTAGTCTTAATTTTATAGACGCTGGATATTTGTGATCACGTATTGTCTGCATTATTTTTTGAACTTTGCTTATTCTTTTGATTAACGCGCAACCTAATCCACTTTGAAGCATGTTTGGACTTGAACAACCCAAGTTCAGATTAAATCCTAAGAATCCTTTTTGTGGTTTAAAATTCTGTAGAAAATTATTTAAGGTGTTTTCATTTGATCCGATAAGTTGAATGTAGGTGGGAATTGGGTTTGGAATATTAATCTTATCTAATGCGCCCTTATTGCCTCTAGCTAATGAAGATATTCTTACCATTTCAGTGAATGTTGAATCTGCTCCTTTTTTGTAACATAGCTCTCTGAATTCAGGATTAGTTTTGTCTTCCATAGGTGCTAGCATTAATTCAAAGTCTTTCATTAGAGTGGAGATTAAGAAAAGATTTAATAAATGTATTGTTAAAGGTCTTTTTTAGGAATTCTTTATTGTGTTTAATTATTGTTAAGTTCCTGAATAGCCTATGGGATGGACTGGGGGCGTAAGAGTTTGAATTGCGGTAAAAAAATATATTTGAAAGATCATTATCTTTTTGGTAGTTTCGAAGATAATTTTCATTACTAACTAGTTCCAAAAGGGTTATATAGTTCATTGATATAATATTAATAGGGTGGGAAAAATGAAAATATGCACGACAGAAGAATTAGAATCTATGAATATTGAACAAGCAGAAAATTATTTTAAGAAGTTACATGGGGAAAACCGTAATTTGAATTGAGTATAATCTTTGTTAGGTTCTTCCGATAGGAACTAGGAATGGTCTGCAAGACGGTTTTTGACGAAGTCAAAAAATTCCAAAGAGTTGTGTTTAAGTTCCAATCAATGCTTGACGAAGTCAAGACTATATGTGCGTAGCACGAACCCCTCATTTTTACTTTTTAGAACTTAACGCGTGTTAAGTGATCTGAATGGATTTTTTTGTGAAGGCAAAGATTTAACTTATTTTAATAAGATTAAAGTTTTGAGTTGAATCTTGTCGCCTTTATAGAAAAACTTATATACTAGGATGTATTTTTAAGTACGTAAAAGTACGGAGGTATAAATATGGTTTTAAAACAAATAAGTCTTAGTATGCCTGAAACATTATTCAAAGCGTCTGAAGAGTATACTCATGAATTTGGATATAGAAGTCTACAAGAGTTTATTCTTGAATTGCTTAGAAAGAAGATTGTTCTTGAGAGAATGGAAAGATACAAACAGATTGAGGAAGAGATGAAGGTTGGAAAAAACGTGAAGAAGTTTAGACAAAGTGAAGCTGTTAAATACTTGAAAAGTTTATAAAAATGGATTATACTATTGAATTCAGCTCTCAATTTGAGAGATCTATGAAAAAACTTAAGAAAAAAGATAAAAAGCTTTTCAAGCAAATTCAAAAGAAGCTTCTTGACATCGTTCAAAACCCAGAGCATTACAAACCTCTTAGAAATGTTTTGGCTGGATTTAGAAGAATTCAGTTTGGACATTTTGTTTTAGTTTATAATATTGAAGGTGGGGTAGTGCGTGTTATATCTTTAGACCATCATGACAGGGTGTATTAGGTGACCAAAATTCAATTTCATATAATCGCTGTTAAATGAGGGTGAGCGAAGCGAAAGTGCAACGTCCCGAGGATTTTTGCGAAGCAAAAACCGCAGAGTAATCTTTTGGGCGTTCTATCAAATGAGCGAACGCGATGCATTAAGAATAAGAATAAAGGGCAAGAAGTTACTATTTTTCTTTCATAATCTGTTTCATTAATGAATAGTTTTCTTTTTTACTAAGAATATACATTTCTTTCATTCTCCATTTTTTTTGGATTACCAATAATAAAATCGTCAACACCAAAAAAATCTTTTACGGCTCCATCAGAATATCTTCGCATATTCACTCCTAAATTATGAGCAATGGCTAATCCTCCTGCGAAATCCCATAGATGCGCAGCTGTCATTGTACCAATACTTCTTCCTATTGCTGTATAAGCAATATTTGCTACTGTACATCCAACTTGCCTAGGTTGAGCATTAGTCACTTGATGGTTAAAGTCATATTTTTTATAAAATGAATCAGTTAACATTACTGTTGATTTTTCACTTTCATTTCTGGGTGTTTGCAATTCAGTTTCCTCTCTGGAGCTTAATTGTATAGAATAGGACTTGCCATCCTTTGTATAAATAATTTCATTTAAAGCAGGAAATAAAACTGCTCCAGCAACAGGTGTATGTCCATCATTATCTTTTTTTAGTAAACCTACTGATACTGCAAAAAAAGGATTGCCATTTGCAAAATTGGCTGTGTCATCAATTGGATCAATTGCCCAAACATATTCATTTTCAAATATTTTCCTATATTGGTCTGGAGTCATATCTGAGTTTTCTTCTCCTAGAAAATATGAATTTGGAAGTAGATTAGCAAATTGATTTTTCAATAAAGTTTCAATATTTCTATCTGAATCCGTAACAAGACTATTATCAGATTTTTGGGTGATTTTGTGTGTTCCTCTAAATCTTCTCATTACTTCTAGAGATAGCTCTAATAGATAATCAACAATACTTGCTTCTATAAGATTAATGTTATGCATGCGATATTTATTAATGAACTCATATATAAATGTTACTATTTTTACCACTTAATAGTGACATGATATTACTTCTTGCCCTTTTTTTAGCCCTTTCTCCCGATTGAAACTAATCGCTGTTATATTCTCCCGATAGGGATTGATTTTTAGTGCAACGATGCCGAAGGGAAAACTCAAAGTCGTCGTGTCTAAAGTTTTTTCTGGGGTTTCCGCCGTGTTTTTTGTTTCTTTTTTTCCTAAAAAAAGAAAATGGGGATTTCCGTCTTTTTGCCCTTTTTCTAAAAAGAAGATTTTATAATGGGAAAAATAAGAACTTGTGTTCTTTGTAAAATAAAAGATATTTGTGGTTTCTAATTATATTTGCAAATTGGTTTTTTATCTCTTCAATAAAATTTCTTAAATCTTGAATTGTTTGTAATTGGACTTCTATTTCAATATCGTCTCCTCCCAAAACTTCATTGTCATAAGTTACATTTTGATGTTGTCTTAAATAAGTTCTAAATTGCTTTTCTTTTTCTTCTGTTAGATTATGGAGATTAAAATGTATTTTAAAATATTGATAACCTAGTTTATCAAGATCAAACATTGTTCTGTATCCTATTATCACTTTTTTCTTTTCTAATTGTTTTATTCTTGAAGTGACTGTTTTAGGGGTTATTTTTAATCTTTCAGAAAGTTCTAAAATAGATATTCTTGAATTGGGAGCCAATAATTTAAGAAGTTCTATATCAACATCATCTATTTTGGTTTCTTGAGGCTCTGTGATAAAAACTAATTCTTCTCTATTCTTTTTCTCTTCTAAAATATAAGTTCTAGGAAAATATGAAACTTTGGTAAAGATAGTCAGCCATCTTTTTTCTATAAAATCTCTATATTTTTTCAAAAATTCTTTCCATAATAAATTCATCTCTTTTACGGATTTGGTTAAAATCCACATTCCTAGATTATATTCTCCCTCTATTGAAACAATCCAAGTAATAATTTTTTGTTTTTCTAGGAATTCGATAATTTCCTCTTCTTTTTTTTGTGTTGTATTTTGTAATTTAAGATATAATCTAAATGAAGTAAATCCTAGCTTTCCAACGTCTATTACTGTGTGAAATTGCTTTATTATTCCTGCCTCCTGAAGTTTATTTATCCTATAGATTATTGAGTCTTTACTTAATCCTACTTTTTTCGCAATTTCATGAAAAGATTGCCTACTATCACAATCAAGTTCATAAAGTATCTTTCTGTCTTTTAGGTCAAATTTAGTCATATGTTAGATATAAGTGTATTTCTATATATAAATGTTTCTTATTTGGCGTAATTTTAGACAAAAGGTTTCTTATAGTAAGTAGTTATTACTATATCAAGGTAAAATAAAATGGAAAAACAAAAATATGAACCAACAAAGGTTGCTAACGGATTGAAAGTTGCTAGTTTAGACTATCTTGGAAAATCTTATAATCCAGAGGAAATTAGTAGAGAATTTGATAGATCATTCAAGAGTTCATTTCTGTCTTCAAGAAGAAGATACTCTGATTTGCCTCAAGATGAACAATCAATATTATGTAGGCAAATGACAACTATAAATCTATTAGAAGATATCGCAAGCAAAGTTGCAGAACCAGAAAAGGTAGTTCTGCCTACAGTGGAATCAATTGAAAAACAACTCGAATACTCTTTAGCTAGCGAATATGTTGTAAAAGACCTACAATTTCAATATCCTCATCTTGCAAGAGGAACATATGCAAGATTCTTAGATACTCCTCCAGAAGATGTAAAAAGTTTAAACCATCTTTGGTTTGATAGGCTCGTTAAATATGCAAGTCATCATACAGATCTAGCTGAAGAAGTAATGCAAAAAGCACATGAAATCTATAGGTTAGATAATGATAGAGGAATGACTGGTCGCAGAAAGATTGGTGCAGTAATAAGTATGTTTCCATTCAGTCTAGCCCATTCATCTTTGGAAATAATTAAAGGTGTTGGGAGGGGATTAAGGTTGACAGAAGAACAAGCATATCAAATTGCTGGAACTACAAAAGAAGCAATAGAAGATAACGAAAAGAGATGGAATGAAAAATCCAAAAAAATCATAGAAAGAGAAGGATTAGGAAGAGAATTTGAAGGAACTATAAATCTTCAGGTTCGTTAAATAAATTTCTTGTGAAGCAAGACTAAATGTCCGAAGGACTAAGGAAATCCCCATATAAATCCAAAAACGATGTTTTTGCTATCTGTCCTGAAAGGACTAAGCGCGTCTCTCCTATTGGGCGGGAGAAAAAATATTATTTCCTATTTCTTTATTTTAACTCTAACTTGTAGGCATTCTCAAAAATTGAACTTAATCATTGTTATATTCCCCGTAGGGCTGAAATTTAGTGCAACGTCCCGAAGGGAAATTTCAGAGTCAGAAGTCGGCCGTCTTTTTCTGTTTTAGCGCGTGCCTATTTCCAATTGCTATAATCCTCAATCGTATAAGGTATGCCATGTAAGTTAAACAGCTTTTTAGCTTTATCAAGAAGTTGTTTTTCATGTTCCATTTCTAATTGCTTAATGATTCCAATAGCAACAGCTATTCCATGAGGAATTTCAAGCTTTAAATCTTCCTCAATCCTATCAGAAAAATCATGTCCTCCACGTAGGATTCTTCTTGAGCCATTCTCGTTTTCTTCTACATCAATCTCAAGGCACACTCTTTTCAAATCAGAAGCCCAGAGAATGGCTTTCTTCATTTTTTGAGTGTCAGCAAACAAATCTCTTCCTGAATTAAATAGATAATCATAAAGTTTTTGACTCTGAAATAAACCGTGTTTGATTATTTCAACAAGACCAATCTTTTTTTGCTTTTCAGGAAGAGATTCCAAAAATCGTTCATCAAGAAACATGGCGTTTGGTTCATAAAATGACTTGTAGAAATGTTTGTAAGCCCGATTATTAGAAACAAAATTTACTCTTACTTTTCCGCCAGAACTGTCACTCATAGCCAATGTGGTTGTCGGAAAATGTATGAGGTTTGCCGATATTCTTTCCGCAAGATAGGAGCCAACATTAAGAAGCAAACCTCCTCCTATTACAACTAGAGTTAAATTTTGTTTCTTATCTAAATTTTGAGATTTTAGTAAATCATCAAGAAAAGGTTTTGTTTTTACTTTGCCCTCAATAGATTTAAGAATAATCGGGCTGATTTTTTGTTTCTTGATGAAATCTTGAATAAATTTTTGTTTACTGACCGATTCATCAATAATAAAGACATGATTTTTCGTTAAATTAAATACTTCTGTTTGAGGAAGATTTTCTATTCTCAAAGATTTATATGTATAGCTTGAAATTTCTTTTGCTCTTGGATGTATCTTAGGAACATGAAAAACAATCTCAACCTCGTTAAGCTTGGATGCATTTAGTTTCTCAAACCTAGTATCAATAGGTTGAGATTTTTTAATTATTTCTTGATAAAGCTTCATGATATTAAGTTAAGATTATAGCAATTTATTAAAGTTTTCTTTTTGCGCGCGCTTTTGTAGGCCGACTTCTGATTGAATATAATCATTGTTAAGCCCGTTTTTCTTGAGTAAAGGAAAACCGAAAATATTTTAGTGAATTTTTGTATGTTCCTTTGATGAACATAAATTATTTTTGAGTCACGACGGGAATGGGAGTGATTGGGTTTAATTCCTGTTATGTCTCCCGACGACTGAAAGGAGGAGAGCGCAGCGGGGCAAAATCCGGAGGATTTTGAGTTCAGAATTCGGGCGTTATCAATATTAACTTCAAAGTAGTAAAAGAACCGA
>Ga0180009_10002018_pt1 | contig 23998 bp, 23 predicted proteins | sample OS_PC_MetaG_FD_123537 | JGI IMG/M metagenome (GOLD analysis project Ga0180009, IMG submission 123537) | Groundwater microbial communities from the Aspo Hard Rock Laboratory (HRL) deep subsurface site, Sweden - OS_PC_MetaG | ecosystem: Environmental > Aquatic > Deep subsurface > Groundwater...
CCGGGGCGCAGCGCCGTCGATCAGGTGCTTTCGGGGCGCGCGCGCCGCATCATCAAGCCCGGGCAGGTGTTCAATCGCATTCACGTCGAAGATATCGCCGGCACGCTCGCGGCCGCGATCGCTCGCGGCGGCGAACATGCAATCTATAACGTCGCCGACGACGAACCTGCGCCACCGCAAGACGTCATCGGCTATGCGGCAGAACTTCTGGGACGGCCAATGCCGCCTGCGGTTGCGTTCGAGGATGCAGATCTGTCGCCGATGGCTCGCAGCTTCTACCGGGAAGTGAAGCGCGTGCGAAACGATCGGATCAAGACCGACCTCGGCGTCGAACTGCGCTATCCCACTTACCGCGAAGGGCTGGCGGAAATCGTGGCGCGTCTATCTTCGTGAACGCGCGCGTTTCGGGTAATTCAGCGGTTGTTCAAGCGGTTTGCGCGAAGTTGCCCAAATCTTGGTGTTGATGTTGCCTGAATAAGGCAGCGGGAGTGCAAATTCCAATGCGATTACCAATTTCTTTGCGGGCGGGCGTCCTTTGTCTAAGCGCCGTGGCGCTGACCGTTACGGCTCTTGCCGCGGGGCCGGCACTGGCCGAACCAGGCGAAGCGGTGGATGAGATTGCGGGAAAGTTTGCGGCAGATGAAGCCAAACCGGCAGCCGACCCGCAACAGGATGCGAAATGGCTGCAAGAAGAAGCCAGGCGCGCCGTCGAGCGCGCACTGGCGCTGGAAAACGCGCGCTCCGGTGACCCGGCAGCGCCGGCCGCGAGCGAAGCGCCCCCCGCCAGCAACCCGCTCCCTGTGCTGGACTCCAAGGCTGCCGCGCCCACCAATCCGCCGCGCAGCGAAGGCCAAACCGTCCAGTCAGGGGCGGACACAGCGGATCAGGACGGCCCGCACCGGCTCGCCGACGATGGCAGGGCACTGGAGGCGGAAGGCAGGGAACTCGCCGACAAACTTCGCGATGTGCGCCGCAATCACGACGCCGAAATTCCCAGCGGAAGCCAAGACCGGCAAAAGCAACCCCCTGAAGCACCCGGAATCGTCGCCAAGGCCGTGTCGGGCATTGCCAAGCAGGTGGCCGGCTACATCTCACCGCTCGTCGAGAAAAGGGTGAGCATCCTGATCGTCATGGAGGTCGGCCAGAAAGGTGTCAGAGCCTGGAGCAAGACCGCCGATCCGATGGTATGCATCCACGAGAGCTGCTATCTGAGCCGCGGTCCGGATGAGGCCGCCGAGAAGCTGACGCGGTCGGCCGCGTTCGGCCCCGGCGTGGCACTCGGAAAACGCGGGCAGGCGTGCCGCTCGAAGCCGGCCTGCATCTTCCGCGATATCGATCTTGAAACCGTCGAAGCAAAGCTGCAACCGGTCGACCTGCGCTTCCTGCGGCACGACAGGCGCGAGGCGAAGGCCATCCGGGCGGATGCGAGTTGTGCGATCTTCGATGGCGCGCTGTCCTGCCGCGCCCCCGTTGCCGGCGAAGGCTGGCGGGCATGGATCGTGCCGGAAAGCGTCGCCGAACGCGCTGGCGCGAACGAGCTTGAAACGGCGCTGGCGAAGGGGCTGGATTGACGTCCAAGCCAACTGATTTCTACGCTCGGAATCATATTGCAGGTGCGCAAATTGCGATCAGCCGATCGCGCAAACTGCCCATGTTTTTTGCGTTGCACAATTCCTGAGCGGGAAGCGTTGCTCTCCCATCTCTCTGATATCTCTATAACATTTCAAATACTTCCCGCTGGCACGGAATTCGCTAAGCCGTCATCGCGCTAATGCTCAGTGACTTGAGCCGGCGCTCCGATCCAGCGCCGGGTCGATCTCTGGCGACGATGCCGAACTGTCAGTCCTGGTCCGGTTCAACCGGGCAGCCGCGTTGCGATTGTCACGCGCGCCACAGGACCGAGTGCTCCGACTCTGGCGCTTGGTAGCCAAGCATCAGTCCGGAGTTCCGGCTTGAATCTTCATCGTGTTCTGGTTTCGCAAACGCTCGCCGACCTCCATCCGGGAAACAAGCGTTCGATCCAGACCACCAGCGGGTGATCGGAGGCGCTTTATCCATGCAATTCCAACTCCAGTCCACGTTCGCATTCGTGCCGGCGGTCTGAGCAATGACGTTGACGGTCAGTCCCGATCAGCTCGCCAATGCGCGCCGCGTCAACGCCTCGTCGGTTGGGGACGATCACACCCGTCCGGACAACGACGCCGCCATCGTCGTCATCGGCGGCGGGCCAGCCGGTATCCGGGCAGCGCAGGAACTCTCGCGCGCCGGACTCAACACCGTTCTCTTCAATGCCGAGCGCTGGCAACCCTACAACCGGGTCAAGCTGACGCCGCTTTTGAGCGGCGACGTACAGATCGGACAAGTGCAGCAGCCTGTCCAGATCCCCGGGCCCGGCGACGTCGCGCTCTACTCCGACAACAGCATCGTCGACATCGACCGCGCGGCCAAGACAGTCACGACAAAGCACGGACGGGTCTGGCCCTATTCGAAACTGATCATAGCTACCGGTTCGCGCGCGTACGTTCCGCCGATCGCCGGCGTCGAGCTTGCAGGGGTCTATACGTTCCGCAACTTCGACGATGTCGAGAAACTCGTCGCACGCTCGTTCAGCTCGCGGCGATGCGTCATCGTCGGAGGCGGGCTGCTCGGTCTCGAAGCGGCGCGCGGAATGCACGACCGCGGCATTGAAACATTTGTCGTGGAGCACGAGGCCTACCTTATGGCGCGGCAGCTCGACGCGCGCGGGGGGGAACTTCTCGCGACTGCCGTCGAAGCAATGGGATTGCACGTTCTGACAGGCACGCGGGTCGTGGAGTTCCACGGCAACACACGCCTCGCGAGCGTCGAACTTGCCGGACGAGGCGATCCGATCGACTGCGATACGGTCATCATCTGCACCGGCGTCAGGGCCAACATGGAACTTGCCCGCGATGTCGGACTGGCCGTCGGGCGCGGCATCAAGGTCGGTCCAACCCTGCAATCCAGCGACCCCGACATCTACGCCATCGGCGAGTGCGCCGAATTCGACGGTCACATTTACGGACTGGTTGGTCCCGGATTCGATCAGGCCGTCGCGGCGGCCCGGCATATCGCAGGCGGGATTTCCAACTATGCCGGCTCGGTGCCCGCCACCAAGCTCAAGATCATCGGCACCGACGTCTTCTCCATGGGCGACGTCGAGCAGTTGGACCAGAGGCGCGATGTATCGTCGGCAAGCTTCGAATCTGAGGATAATACCGTTTACCGCCGGCTCGTCCTGAAGCGCGGGCGGCTGGTCGGCGCCGTCGCGCTCGGCGACTGGGTCGAGTTGAGCCGGCTGCAGGAAACGATCAAATCACGCGGACTGATCTATCCCTGGCAGCTGCGCCGCTTCCAGTCGACAGGGCTCGTCTGGCCGAAGAGCGAACCGAAGAGTGTCAGGAATTGGCCACGCGCGGCGACCGTCTGCAACTGCACCGGCGTCACGCGCGGACAGATCGGCGACTGTATCGCGCTCGGCGCGCAAAGCCTCGATGACGTGAAGCGCGATACCGGCGCTTCGACGGTCTGCGGCAGCTGCAAGATCCATATCGGGGACTTGCTCGGCGCGCCGCAGCCACGCGAACCGGCGAAGGCCGCAAAGGCGATCGGCTTGCTTTCGGCGCTCGCGGCACTCGGGGCGCTGCTCACGCTGTTGCTGCCGATCGTGCCGACCGCATCCAACATCGAAATGCGCAACCTGGCCGACCTCCTCTATCTCGACAGTTTCACCAAGCAGGTGAGCGGGTACACGCTGCTGGCGCTGTCGGTCCTTGCGGCGATCCTGTCGATACGCAAGCGCATCAGGTTCCTCGAGTTCGGAGACTTCGCGGTCTGGCGCGTCTTTCACATCTGCGTCGGTGTCGTGGCGCTCGCGGCCCTCGCAGCCCACACCGGGTTCCGGCTCGGCAACAACCTCAACATGTGGCTGATGCTGACGTTCCTCGGAATCGGCGTGGCCGGCGCAGTCGCCGGACTGGCGACGGCTCTGGAACATCGCGTGTTCGATCAGCCGCAGGCCGCAGCGCGCCTGCGATCGGCTTCGTTCTGGCTCCACCTCGTCACGTTCTGGCCGCTGCCGCTGCTGCTCGCGGTCCACATCCTCACCGTCTATTTCTACTGAGGAGCGGCGATGAACAGAACCGCGCAACTCTGGCTTCTCTGGATCCTGCTGACGGTCGCCGGTGGCGGCGTGCTGGTCGCTGGAATGTTCTATGGCGGGCCGACGCGGGCGAAGCTTCTGATCGGCGAGACGACGAGCGGGCATCACCAGATCGAGCTTGCCTGCAATGCCTGCCATACCTCGGCATTCAACAGTTCGGAAGACATCGAGAAGACCTGCCACGGCTGCCACGACGCGGACTTGAACGCGGCCAAGGATTCGCACCCGCTGAAAAAATTCCGCGACCCGCGAAACGCCGACAGGCTGGATAAGCTTGCCGCCACCAAGTGCATCACCTGCCACACCGAGCACCGCCCGAACGTCACGAATGCAATGGGCGTGACGCTGCCTAGCGATTATTGCGCGTTGTGCCACCAGGACGTCGGCAAGAACCGGCCGAGCCATGCCGGACTGGGGTTCGAAACATGCGCGTCGGCAGGTTGCCACAACTATCACGACAACACTTCGATCTATGAGGATTTTCTCGAGAAGCACGCAGCCGAGCCCGACGTCAAAGACAAGCCCGTCGTCAAGCTGAACACCGAGAAAATAGAGATCCCAGCCAGGGGCGAAGGGTTGTCGACGGCGGATGCTGCCGACGCGCCGGCCGGCAAGCAGGGCGGCGCCGGCGTCATGGCCGAGTGGCTGGCGACATCGCACGCCAGGGGCGGGGTCAACTGCTCAGGCTGCCATGCACCGAAAGCCAAGGGGACCGAGGCGGTCGCCGCGAACTGGGTCGACAAGCCCGACCACAAGGTCTGCGCGACCTGCCACGGCATCGAAGCGACGACGTGGCGGCAAGGCAAGCACGGGATGCGGCTTGCCGACAAGATGTTGAGCGAAACCCAGGGTCTTTACGGGCTCTTCCAGAACAAGTCGCTGAGCCCGATGCGCCCCGAACTGGCCCGGCTGCCGATGCAGTCGAAGGCGGCACACAGCGAACTGACCTGCACGAGCTGCCACAGCTCGCACGCATTCGACACAAAACAGGCCGCGGTTGCCTCCTGCACGGGGTGTCACGCCGACGAGCACACCAAGGCCTACGAGGGATCGCCGCATCACAAGCTGCTCGTCGCCGAGCTTTCCGGCAATGCCGAGACAGGCACCGGCGTCAGCTGCGCGACGTGCCACATGCCGCGCGCGTGGATGGAAGGGCCCGGCGGCTACGAGGAAGCGCTGGTCGCCAACCACAACCAGAACGCCAACCTGCGTCCGAACGAAAAGATGATCCGCTCGGTCTGCATGAACTGCCACGGACTCGGCTTTTCAATCGATGCCCTCGCGGACCCCGACCTCATCAAACGGAATTTCGATGGGCGGCCTTCCGCTCATATCGAAAGCATCGACTGGGTCATGAAGCGCTTGAAGGAGAAAGGAGGCCAATAGCTCGACGCAGCATTTTTCGCCGTCACGAACCGCAAAACCAACAAACCGATGGAGATTGCATCATGTTGAAAGTCCCAAGAACGATCCTCGCTTCCGCCATAGCCGCCGGCTGCGTCCTGGCGGCGGGCGCAGGAGCGTCCGTTACAGCAGCAGGCGTCGCCTACAAGGATGTCGCCGACATGCTGATCGCGGTCATGGTCGCTGACCGCACCGTCTATACGAAGAAAGTCGTTCAGCGGCTCGCCGCGAAGGAAAAGGTCGTCAAAGCTTCCGAGCATTTCGACGACGACAAGGCGCTCCCCCTACCGGCCCAGATGTTCCGGTTCGGTGCCGAGCACGTCGCCGACAATACCGACAAGTTCAGCTATTCGCTGTTGTCGATGTGGCCGATCAACAAGCAGAACGCTCCGCGCACCGAGATCGAAAAGGCCGGCCTGCAGTTCGTCGCCGATAACAAGGGCGAGAACTATTACGGCGAGGAAGAACTCGGCGGAAAGAAGTACTTCACCGCGGTCTATGCCGATGTCGCAGTGGCTGCGGTCTGCGCCAGCTGCCACAACGAACACAAGGACACGCCGCGCACCGACTTCAAGGTCGGCGACGTGATGGGCGGCGTCGTGATCCGGATCCCGATGGCCGAATGAAAGTGGAGACGCGGGGCGCGTCGCCGAACTGCCTCTACCCCGCGTCTCTTCGTGAACACCTTGCAGGAACCTTATCCAGATTCAGGAGCGCGCAATGACGCCGGAAAAAGTCAAACTGGTGCAAGACAGCTTTAAGAAGGTGGCCCCTATCGCACCGCAGGCCGCCGACATCTTCTATACACGCCTGTTCGAGATCGCCCCCGACGTGCGGCCGATGTTTCCCGACGACATGAGCGGACAGAAGGACAAGCTCATGGGCATGCTGGCGACCGCGGTCACCAACCTGCATCAGGTCGATACGATCATCCCCGCCGTGCAGGAACTCGGCCGCAAGCATGTCGGCTACGGCGTCAAGGACGCACACTACAAGCCGGTCGGCGAAGCGTTGATCTATACGCTCGAGAAGGGCCTGGGCGACGACTTCACGCCGGAAGTAAAGGAAGCGTGGGTCACGACCTATACGACCCTGCAGAACGTCATGACGGCTGCCGCCTCCGATGTTGCGGCGCCGGCAGCAAAGAAAGGATTTCTGGCGCGGATGTTCGGATGAGGAACAAGATACCTGCGAGCCGCCGGAAGATTCCGGCGGCTGCGCGGCGCGCCGCGATAAACCTGAAGGAAGTACCGGGCTTCAACCCACCTTCTTAATCGCCGCAAACAACAGCTCCAAGTCTTGCGGCCGGGACATGCGGTGTTCGCCATCGGGGACCTCGGTGAGGTCGATCCATTTCGGCTCGATAACATCCTTCATGGCGCGGACGTGTTCGACGGGGACGTCCCTGTCCTGCTGGCCCTGGAGGATGACGACGGGGCGGCCGGGGTCGAACATTTCCCCCTTGAAAAGGTGGTTGCGGCCTTCCTCGATGAAGCGTCTGGTGATGGGGAGCGGTTCGCCATAGTCGGAAGGGCGGTAGGTGACGCCCTTTTCCAACACTTCAGCCTGGGTTTCGGGCGACATTTCGTTCCACATCAGTTCCTCCGTCAGGTCCCAGGCGGGCGCGATGAGGACGAGGCCCTTGATGCGGGCGGCTTGTTCTGGCGCGTTGCGAAGGAGATCGCGCAGCAGAAGCAGGGCAAGATGGCCGCCCGTCGACGAGCCGAGCACGATCTGCGGGCCGCTGGTGACCTTCTCGAATATCGCACGGGACTCTTCCAGCCAATCGCCGACCGTCGCTTGCAGGAAATCGCCGCCCGACCGGCCGTGGCCGGAGTAGTCGAAACGCGTGAGGCCGTAGCCGTTCTGCGGCGGCCAGTCCCTCAGGGCTTCAGCCTTGGTGGAGACCATGTCCGACTTGAGGCCGATCAGCCAGATGAGCCCGGTGCCGTCTTCCTTGGGGGGCGGTTGATGCAGATAAGCGATCTTTCGCGGATTATCACCGCCGGCACCTGACACTTCGAGGAATTGCGGTTCTTCGGCGCTCATCTTAGACAATGCTCCAAGCTTAAAATATTCATCAAGGCTGTTCAATTGACCTCACTCCGCCCGACCATAGTGCAGATCATTCCGGATCTCGATACCGGAGGGGCGGAACTGTCGGCGATCGAGATTGCAGGGGCGATCGTGCAGGCGGGCGGGCGGGCCATCGTATTGTCACGCGGCGGACGGCTCGAAGGCGACCTCGCGGCCGTCGGCGGCGAACTGTTGCGGTTTCCTGCGGCGACCAAGAATCCGGCACGCATGTTGGCCAATGCCTTTAAGATCGAGCAGCTCATCAAAAAAGAAGGCGCCGCGCTGATCCATGCGCGAAGCCGGGCGCCGGCGTGGAGCGCGCTGATCGCGGCGCGGCGGGCGGGCGTGCCGTTCGTGACGACGTATCATGGCGCCTATAACGAAAAGGGTCCGGTGAAGCGGTTCTATAATTCGGTGATGGCGCGCGGCGACCTGACAATCGCCAATTCGCACTACACCGCCGACCTCGTCAGGTCGCGCTACGCGACGCCGGAAGCGCGCATCCGCGTCATCCATCGCGGCGTCGACATGGATAGCTACGATCCCGCTGCGATTCCGGCTGACCGCGTGGCGGCGATGCGGCAGGCGTGGGGCTTGCGAGAAGGCGAGCGGGCCGTGCTGCATCCGGCGCGGCTGACGAAGTGGAAGGGGCAGTCGACCGTCATCGCCGCCGCCGAGAAGCTGAAGCGGCATGGTCAGCTTGATGGCATCGTTTGCATCCTCGCCGGTGACGCGCAAGGGCGGGACGGTTACGCGGACGCGTTGCTGGCGCAAATCGCAACGGCCGGGCTCGAGGCGAACGTGCGCCTGGTCGGACACGTAGCCGACATGCCGGCGGCTTTCGCTGCCAGTTCGGCTGCCGTCGTCGCTTCGACCGAACCGGAGGCTTTCGGGCGCACGGCGACGGAAGCGCAGGCGATGGGTTGCCCGGTGATTGCCACCGCCATCGGTGCGCCGCCGGAGACGGTGGTTGCCGAACCTGTCGTCGCAGCCGGCCTCGCGACCGGCTGGCTGGTGCCTCCGGGGGACCCGCAGGCGCTGGCCGGAGCACTGGCGGCCCTCTTCGCCCTGCCACCTTCTGCGATCGGCGAAATGGGTCTACGTGCAAGGGCCCGCGTGGCTGAGCATTTCTCGCTCAACTCCATGAAGCTGAAGACGCTGGCGGTCTATGACGAACTGCTGGAAACGCGTCTGGGTGAAGCTCTTTCGCGGCGCATCCGCCTATAAATTAGCGCAACACATTCTCTTCGCTTGACTTGCCGAAGCTTCTTACAGATTCTCCTTTGAGCCTGCTCAAAGACCTTATGAGTTGCACTGGCGCCCTTTATCGATTGAAGCGCGATCGGCAACCGGCTATCTGAGCGAAGGCTATCCAGAGGCTATTAAAGGAGAATTGCCATCCGCCGCCCACACCGTTCAGCGCTGCCGCGCGAACCCTCCGGACCGAAGATGAACGACGCTATCCGCTCGCGCGAAGTGCGGCTTATCGACGAAACCGGGGAAAACGTCGGGGTTGTGAATACCGACGAAGCTCTTGAACGCGCCGTCAGTGCCAATCTCGATCTGGTCGAGATTTCGCCGGACGCCGAGCCGCCGGTCTGCAAGATCATGGACTATGGAAAGTTCAAGTTCGAACAGCAGAAGAAGGCCGCCGAAGCGCGCAAGAAACAAAAGATTGTCGAACTCAAAGAAATCAAGATGCGCCCGTCGATCGACGACCACGACTACGACGTGAAAGTCCGGGCGATCAAGCGCTTCTTCGACGATGGCGACAAGGTCAAGGTGACCTTGCGTTTCCGCGGCCGCGAAATGGCGCACCAGGATCTCGGGCGCAAGGTTCTGGAGCGCGTCAAGGCGGAACTCGAGACCATCGCCAAGGTCGAAAGCGAACCGCGCATGGAAGGCCGCCAGATGGTCATGGTGCTGGCGCCGCGCTAAAGCAGGCGGACTTGATCCAACGATTTATACGGCCCGTGCAGTCTCTGCCGGGCCGTTTTGGTGTTGGCGCGCAGTCGGCGTCAAATCAATAGGGCAACGAACCCGTCGTCAGGTACATCAGACCGAGGATGAACGGGATCAGGAAGATAACAGCGGTGAGAAGCGCGTTGATCACCTTGTTCGAAAAAGTCAGCACATTGCCAAGATAAGCGACGGCGAACATCAGTGCGCCAGCCAGTGCGAGCGGCTCCCAGGCGATGTCCTCGGCAATTGCGAACAGTGTCCCAGCCAAGACCGCCATCAACGCCAGGGCAGTGACGATGGCACTGCCGAGACGGTTGCCAAACGAGACAACGTTGGCGAAATAGTCGATCACGAAGACCGCGACGAACGTCGCGGTCAGCAGGGCGGCATGGGCCTCAGCGAATTCAATGATGTTCATTTGTCCCCCTCGGTAATTTTGGTCGCGTGTCTGCAGAGGCTATTTCAGAACTTGCCTCCCGTCACGGAAACGTTTCACGCGCAATCGATCGCGCGAGGCCGGGTGCTGATGATGTTCTGGGCTAGTTGCGTTGACGCCGGAGGCGCTGTATAAGACGCCCTTCCTTAGTCGCCCGGCGGGGCATGCCGTGGCGACTATTTATGCTTCAAAAACATCGGTTCGACCGGGGTTTTCAGGGTTTTGCGGCGGACGTTCCGCACCGAAAGCCTGCTCCCGGCACGCAAACGAGCCTCTCAGGAGACCAGCAAAATGCCCAAGTTGAAGACGAAATCCAGCGCCAAGAAACGCTTCAGGTTCACGGCGACGGGAAAAGTGAAGGTGGCCCAGGCGGGCAAACGTCACGGCATGATCAAGCGGCACGCCAAGTTCATCCGCAATGCGCGGGGAACGATGGTGCTGTGCGATTCCGACGAGAAGATCGTCAAGAAGTACATGCCGTATAACCGCTAGGGCGGTTATCGTTTTTCATTGGTTCACACTCCTTGATTGTCCACACTCGGTAGACCGGTGTGGAGCCGAGCAAGCCAGTGTTGGCCCTGCCCAATATCGACGGGTCCGCCGTCTTGCCCCAACAGGTTTATACGTTCATCTCGGCGATGACCTGGGCAAGTTGAAACGGACCATCGACCTTTCACCGATCGAAAAGATCGCCCGAACAGAAGTGAGCTAGAACAATGGCACGCGTTAAACGTGGCGTAACCGCCCACGCCAAGCACAAAAAAGTCCTGGACGCCGCGAAGGGCTACCGGGGCCGCCGCAAGAATACGATCCGCATCGCCAAACAGGCCGTCGAAAAGGCGATGCAGTACCAGTACCGCGACCGCAAGCGCAAAAAGCGCACGTTCCGGGCGCTCTGGATCCAGCGCATCAATGCAGCCGTGCGCGACGCCAGCGACAACCAGATGACGTACGCGCGCTTCATCGATGGCCTTGCCAAGTCAGGCATCGAAGTCGACCGCAAGGTGCTGGCCGACATCGCCGTGCATGACGCCGCCGCCTTCAAGGCGCTCGTCGGTCAGGCCCAGGCCGCCGTCGCCAAGGCCGCGGCCTAAGGTTTCCGGGCGGTCCGCCATCGGCTATACGTCACGGCCAGCGGTGCGCTCGAACGACGTTCGAGCGCACGCTCCCTGCTGCCAAGAGCCACATCATGACCGATGCTACCGACCTTTCCCAACTCGAAGCCGATATCCTGAAAGCCATCGACGGGGCGGCCGATCTGACGGCCCTCGAAGACGTGAGGGTTGGCGCGCTCGGCAAGAAGGGCAGCGTCTCGCTGCAGATGGCGGCACTCGGAAAGATGCCGGCGGAAGAACGCAAGGCATTCGGGCAGTCGGTCAACCTGGTCAAGACGCGGGTCAGCGAAGCGCTTGAAGCGCGCAAAGCGAAGCTCGAGGGTGCGGCCCTCGAAGCGCGCCTTGCTTGCGAGACAGCCGACATCACCTTGCCGGTGCGGCTCGGGCCGCTCGCCGAAGGGCGGATCCATCCGGTCAGCCAGGTGATGGACGAACTGATCGAGATCTTCGCCGATCTCGGGTTCGCGGTGGCCGAAGGTCCCGATATCGAGACCGACGACTACAACTTCACCAAGCTCAACATCCCCGAAGAGCATCCGGCGCGCCAGGAGCACGACACCTTCTACTTCAATCCGGGAGAGGACGGCTCGCGGCTCGTGCTGCGGACGCATACCTCACCGGTGCAGATCCGCACGATGCTGCGCGAGAAGCCGCCGATCCGGATCATCGCGCCGGGGCGCGTCTACCGCTGCGACAGCGACCAGACGCACACGCCGATGTTCCATCAGATCGAGGCGCTTGTCATCGACGAGGAAACGCACATGGGGCACCTCAAGTGGGTGCTCGAAGAAATGTGCAAGGCGTTCTTCGAAGTCGACGAAGTGACGATGCGGTTTCGCGCGTCGCACTTTCCCTTCACCGAACCGTCTGCCGAGATCGACATCGACAAGGCGGCGCTCGGAAAACCCGGCGAGTGGCTGGAAATCGGCGGATGCGGCATGGTGCATCCGAACGTCTTGCGCAACTGCGGGCTCGATCCGGACAAGTACCAGGGGTTCGCATTCGGCATGGGCATCGACCGCATGGCGATGCTGAAATACGGCATCCCCGACCTGCGCGCCTTTTTCGGCGCCGACTTGCGCTGGCTGAAGCACTACGGTTTCTCGGTCCTCGACCAGCCGACGCTGTCGGGCGGACTGTCCGGTTAAGCAGGCTCATCGCGGGTCGCGCGTCGAGGGCGGCGATTGAGCCCGGTTGCCGTTGGTGCTTTAGGTTGTCGGAAAATTTCGAGGACCAGGATGATCGATGACCCGAGAAAAAGGATTGCCGGTAGCCTGCAACGGCTTTGGCTGGCGGCACTAGCCTGCGGCGCCGTCACATTCCTCGCCGGCTTCGCCTGGGTCAGTTCATCCGGCGGGCCCGGATTCGACTGGATCTGGGCCGTCGCGGCGTTCGGCCTGGCGGCTGTCGTCTACAATATCGCTTTCTTTGTTCTCTGCTCCGTGTTCGTTCCAGGTCTGTCAACGCTGGTCGAGGACGCTACGCAAGTGCACGGCGACGACGTCACCCATGTCGTGAAGCACGCCGAGACGGGGAACAAGACAATCGACTTCTACATCCGCGCCTATGCGACGGCGCGGGGGACAACCGCGGTGGCAATCGTATCGGGCGTGATGGCCGCAATTGCGCTGACGTTCTTTTGATGGTCCAAAAGGTCCAGGCCACCAAGAGCGCGTTCACTTTTGAAGGACTCGCAGCCGCGCTTCTCAAGTCTTTGTTTTGTCGCATGTTCGAACCGCAAAACCGCATACACCCCCGCCTTCGCGGGGGCAGGCTTTTTGCTGAACATGCTCTAAGGATACTTTCCTGATGCGGTCATTCGCACTCGCCCTCGCTCTCGCGCCGGCAATTGAATTTGTGCGATGGCTCCGGAATGCTCACGGGATACAAGCGAAGCTTATCTTGGTGTCGTCGTGCGCGGCAAAGACATGACCACGAGCGCCACCCCCATCAATCCAGGGGCGACAAAGAAATCGGCGCGCCCAAGCGTCGACAATGTCAGCGCCGAGAAGACGCACCAGCCGGCCGGTATCAGCGCTGCAAGAAACCGCAGCCTGCTCTTGAGCAGAGCCACGGCGCCGAGCGTTGCGATTGCGGTCGGGTCGGGGGCGAGCCCGAAGACCTGTGCGCCCGCAATCGTGAAGCCGAAGGCCGGCGCCAGCAGCGGATAGAGGAAAAGCCCAGACGCCAGCACCGCGATCCCGGGGGCGAACTTCAATCGGTTGCCTTGCTGATCCATCAGTCCCGTGCGGCCGGCGAGGCCGAGCATCAGCAGGACGATCCCCTCGATCGCTGCCAGCACCGCGAAGTTAGCGCCGAGCCAGTTGATCGTCTGGTAGCGCCCGAGGAAGAATACGGCGGCCACCACAATCCACGCCGCTCCGAGAATGACGAAGGCAATCCGCGTGCCGACCGGAGCGCGGCGAATGACGAGCGCCAAGACGACGGCGGCCAATGCAAGCGCAACAAGTTGCACAGGCCAGAGGTCCTGATTGTGCAGAACGAACAGGCGCTCGTAGACCTGAGGCGAGAAGAGCAGAAAGTCGGACAGAGAATAGCTGGACCAGCCACCCATCTCAAAGCCGCCCGACGTAGTCGGCTATCCGTTTTCGCATGCCTGCATCCGGCAGCGGCCCCGCGGCCGAAGCCAGGTTCTCCTTGACGTGATCGACACGGGTGGTCGCTGGAATGGCGCAGGTGACGGCGGGGTGGGAAACGATGAACTTCAACAAGAGTTGCGGCCACGAGCCGGCACCGATTTCGGCGGCGAACGCGGGCAGCGGTTTATCTGAAAAGCGCCGGATAAGATCGCCGCGCTGATAAGGCCGGTTGACGATCACCGCAATGCCGCGTTCGCGCGCCAGGGGGAGGAGGCGCTGTTCGGGCTCCCGGTCCAGCACATTGTAGGTCAGCTGCACGAAGTCGATGTCATGGCCCGCCATGATCGCTTCAAGCTCCCGGTGCCGGCGGCCGTGCGACGTGGTGATCCCGATATAACGGATTTCTCCGGCGGACTTCTTTTCTGTCAGCATTTCGAGATGGGCTTCCCACGCAAGCAGGTTATGCACCTGCATGAGGTCCATGGCGTCAAGCCCCCACAGCTTGCGCGTCGCGTCGAACTGCGTCGCCCCTTCGGCCGCAAAGGAGGTCCAGATCTTGTCGGCTGCGAAGGCCGGCTTGGGGTCGCCAAGCTTCCTGAGCGCGTGACCGATGGTCGCTTGCGACGAACCGTACATCGGCGAGGAGTCGATCAAACGTCCGCCATTCTCGAAAAAGGCGGCGATCACCTTCGTACTTGCGTCGAGAAGCACCGGGTCGTTGCCGACGTTGAACGTGATCCAGCTGCCAAGTCCGACTACCGGGACAGCCTCCCCGGTCGAGGGGATGGGGCGTGAGATCGGCTTTGCTGCCGTCGCCGCCGACAGCCGGCGTGCGCCAAGGCCGGCGATGCCTGCGACGCCTGAAACGGCGGCGGCTCCAAATCCCCGCAGTATCGTTCTGCGTTTGAGCAGCATGTTCCGCTTCCCCTTTCAGTCAAGCGCTGTCGAAGCTTGCGCACAGGGGAACTTGGCCATCCGACGGTCCAAATGCAACTTTCGTGAGATGGCTTCCGTTGAAACCAGCACTGCTCCGCCCTGCAATAAGATCAGCGGCGTTTTCATTTTTCCTGGGCCGGTTCAGCCCCGGATCTCGCCGCCCGTGGCTTTCTTGACGGCCGCGATGACCTTCTGCGAAACCGCCTCGATGTCCTTGTCGGTAAGCGTTGCGGAGCCCGGTTGAATCGTTACCTCGATTGCGAGCGATTTCCTGCCTTCTTCGGCAAGGCGACCGCCTTCGAAAACGTCGAAGAGGCTCACGTCGGCAATGAGTTTCTTGTCGGCGCCAAGTGCCGCCTTGACGAGGTCTCCGGCGGCGACGGCTTTTTCGACGACGAAGGCGAAGTCGCGGCGGACCGGCAGGAGATCGGACTGCGGCAAGGCTGCGCGCGTGCGCGACTTCTTCTTTTCCGGCGGCAGCGCGTCGAGGAAGATCTCGAAGCCGACGACAGGCCCATTGACATCGAGGAAGGCAAGCGTCGCCGGGTGGAATTCGCCGAAGTGGGCAAGCGCAATCCTCGGTCCGAGCCGGATGACGCCGGAGCGGCCCGGATGGAACCATGCGGGTGCGTCGCGGGTGAGCATGAGCTTGCCGGGATCGAGGCCGAGTGCGGCAAGCACGGCCGCCACATCCGACTTCGCATCGTAGAGGCCGGCGTCGCTCGCCGCGCCATCCCGCCAATGGCGACCGCTGCCCGTGAACAGCGCCGTGCCGGCGCGCACGCCGCAGGCTATCTGGCGCTGGTCTTCAGGCCTGGAGCCGGCATAGGCCTGACCGAGTTCGAACAGGCCGACATCGGCAAAGCCGCGATTGCGGTTGCGCTGCACGGCCGTCAGCAGGCCCGGCAGCAGACTCGGGCGCATGTTGGAAAGTTCGGTCGAGATCGGGTTGGCAAGGACGAGTGCGGCCTGGCCGCCGCCGAACGCCTTGGCCTCGCTTGCGGGCACGAACGACCACGTCACCGCCTCGACAAGGCCGCGAGCGGCGAGCGTACGGCGGGCGCGGCTCGCACGGCGCTGTCTGGCTGTGAGGACGGGACGTGCGACGCCAGTGACGCGCGGCAGCGGTGTCGAGGGGACGTTGTCGATGCCGGCAATGCGGGTGACTTCTTCGACCAGGTCGGCGGGACCGTGGATGTCCGGGCGCCAGCTTGGGACGGCGACCTTCAACTTCTCGCCCTTGCCGGAGATTACGCAGCCGAGCGCCTCGAGCGTCTTCCTGATCTCTGCGGTCTTCAGCTGCAGCCCGGTGAGGCGCGCGACGAGAGACGTGTCGAATTCGATCTTCAGATCGGGCTCGGGCGGCTTGCCGGCGATGCGGGCGCGCGAAGGCTCGCCGCCTGCGAGCTTTAGTATCAAGGCGGTCGCGAGATCCAGGCCGGGCAGCACGGAGGCGGGATCGACGCCGCGCTCGAAGCGGTAGCGGGCATCCGTGACGAGGCCGGTCTTGCGGCCGGTCGCGGCGGTGCGAAGCGGATCGAACCAGGCGCTTTCGATGAGCACGTTGGTCGTATCGCCGGTGCAGCCGGTATCCTCTCCGCCGATGACGCCGCCAAGCCCGAGCGGGCCGCTGTCGTCGGCGATCACGCACATCGTGTCGTCGACGACATGGGTCCTGCCGTCGAGGCCGAGGAAACTTTCGCCGTTCCTGCCCAGGCGCGCGCGGACCGCTCCGGTCAGCTTGTCGGCGTCGTAGACGTGCAGCGGACGACCGCGGTCATACGAGATGTAGTTCGTCACATCGACGAGCGCGTTGATGGGGCGCAGCCCAATGGCTTCGAGGCGGGCGCGCAGCCAATCGGGCGAGGGGCCGTTCGCGACACCCTTGACGTAGCGGCCGGCGAACACCGGGCAGGCGTCGGCGGCGTCGCTGGAAAATTCCAGTTCGATATCGACCGGACAATCGAAGCCGCCCTCGACGCCCTTCACTTCGGGTTCGGGCTTCAAGGTGCCAAGACCGGCCGCGGCGAGATCGCGGGCAATGCCGCGCACGCCGGTGCAATCGGGGCGGTTCGGGGTGAGGCCGACTTCGATGACCGGATCGTCGAGACCGGCGGCGGAGACATAGGTTTCTCCAATCTTGCCGGAATAGGCCTCATCGACTTCGATGATGCCTTCGCTGTCGCCGCCGAGTTCGAGTTCGGCGGCCGAGCAAATCATGCCGTTGGAGACGACGCCGCGGACCGGTCGCTCGACCAGCGTCAAATCGAGGCCCGGCACATAGGTGCCGATGGGGGCGAAAACCGCGAGCATGCCGGCGCGCGCGTTGGGCGCGCCACAGACGACCTCGACGGGTTTGCCGCCGGGCGTCGTTTCGACCTGCAGCACCTGCAGCTTATCGGCGTCGGGATGCCGCCGTGCTTCGAGCACGCGCGCGATGCGGAATGCGCCGAGTTTCTCGCCGGGATTCTCGATGCCATCGACCTCCAGCCCGATCGCCGAAAGGGTCGTCGAGATTTCATCGAGGGTGGCGTTCGTGTCGAGGTGATCCTTCAGCCAGGACAGCGTGAATTTCATGATCGTCGTGCCTTCAGCGGTTGTAAGTTGTGCAGCGAGCCCGGACGGGCTTCACGAGGACGTGGAGCGGTCGCGGCGCGGCGACCTGAGACGCAGGCGCAGACCCCGGCGGCGCAGACCGGCGCGCTTCGGCGGCGTCAGGCCGTAGGCTTCGCGCGCACGCCGGATGCGCACCCAGATCCAGACGAACGACACCAGAATGCGCATCAGCGTCAAGGCATAGTAGATCCGGAACACGAAGCAATAGACCACAAACCAGCTATTGGCCCTGTTCATGAGGATCGGGGAACTCGACATCTCGAAATGCTCCATGATGTCGAAAAAACCGCCGCGCAGCACAAGGTCGAAGGTAAACATCGCCGAGCCGAGCGGCCCGGCCGTGACGGGCTCGCCGTTGCGGTAGACGAACAACTGATAACCGTCCGATTGCAACAGCAGGCAACTCACGGTGAACAGCACATAGAAGACAAGCATCGAGATGCCCATCGAGCGGTAATAGAGCAGTGCGTGGCGCAAGGTATCGACGCTGAAGCCGTACTGGACCCAGCTGTCGAGATCCCGGTGCTTGGTGTCGTGGTAGAACCACGTCAGCACGGCGACGACGATCATCGCCACCGAGAGCAGAAGCGCGAACGTGAGGGAGAGTGTCATCACCCGTTGCGCAGGCGGCTCAGAAGGTCGGGCGTCGGGAAACTGTCGGCGGGCAGGCCGTACTTGATCTGCATTTCCTTGACCGCGCTTCGCGTCTTGGAGCCGATGATGCCGTCGATCTTGCCGACATCGTAGCCGCGACTGGTGAGGATACGCTGCACGTCCTTGGCGTCCTCCACGCTGAGGATCGGGATATCGCGCTCACGGCCCTGCATGGAACCCGCGCCGGCGATGCGCGTGGCGAGATAGGCGGCGGTGATGCAGTAGGTCAGCGAGTTGTTCCACTCGACGTAGATGTTGAAATTCGGATAGGCAAGGAAGGCCGGACCCTTGTGGCCCATGGGCAGCAGCAGGGAAGCCGGCAGGTCATCGGACGTCAGCGGCGACCCGTCGGCCGCCGTGACACCCCAGGCCGCCCACTCAGAGCGCGGCAGCTTGAGGTCGAGATCGGCCTTCTCCCACGGCAGCTTGCCCGGCACGCGGACTTCCTGCAGCCAGGGTTCGCCACGCCGCCAACCGAGATGCTTGATGAAGGCGGCCGTCGTGCCGATGATGTCGGGGTCGCTGGCAAACAGGTTGCGCGTGCCGTCGCCGTCGTAGTCGACGGCGTGTTCCAGATAATGCTTCGGCAGGAACTGGGTCTGTCCCATCTCGCCGGCCCATGAGCCGATCATGTCTGACGGCTTGACCCAGCCCTTGTCGAGAATCTTCAGGGCCTCGATCAGTTCGCCGGTGAAGAGCTCCTTACGGCGGCAATCGTAGGCAAGCGTCGCAAGCGCGCGCAGGATCGAATAGTCGCCCATGCCCTTGCCGAAGTCGCTTTCGAGGGCCCAGAAGGCGGTGATGATCTCCGCGGGCACGCCGTAATCCTTTTCGGCGCGGTCGAAATATTTCCTCAGCTTGTTGATCTTCTTGCGGCCGTTGGTGACGCGGTTTTCGGTCGCGAGCTTTTTCGAGAAGGTGCCGAAGTCCTGGGCGAAAAAGCCCTGACGGCGGTCCCGGGCGATGATCTTGGGGTCGAGTTCGATACCGTCGAGCGCGTTCGAGATGGTCCGCTCGGAGATGCCGGCGGCGCTGGCTTCGCCCTTGAAGCCCTTAAGCCAGGCAGGGAAGCTGGCGGTGTTCTGACACTCCGCCGCAGCGGGGCTGCCGACCAAGGCGACCGTGCCGAACGCCATCATGAGGATTGCGGCCGCGCGGCCGATTGCCAGTCTCACCATTGCCTGTCTCACCCGTTGTTTCCCTCGTTCGCTCGCGTCACGAATTGACCCGAAACGAGCCCGCCGAACCTGAACGCCTTGGAGCTTTGCCGTCAAGCGGTCGGCGTGGGTCAAAGATGCACGCGCCGTGGCCTGCGTTTCAATTCGTACCGCATCGAAAGACTTCAATAAGACCATGATTTGGCAATGACCTGCATCAGAAGATTTGATGGCAAATTGCTGACCATGCCGGCGCGATCCTGGAAGTTTTAAGCGCTTCTTCAGCCGCGATACTTAATGTTTTCACAGCCTAACCTTACTCCAAGGAGCCTTCACGCGATGTTCGAGTGGGTCCAACATCAGCTGACGCTGCTGATCGCGTCGCCTCTGTATCCCGTCTGGAAGCTGTTCAACGACGGCGGCACCCGGTACTTCTGGGTCTACATCGTCACCGGGCTGGTGCTGACCGGCCTCATCTATTGGCGCGACAAGACTGCCGCACCAACGGCCCGCATGCTGTTCGATCGCCAGACGTGGCTGAGCCAAAGCTCCAAGAACGACTACTTCGTGGTGATCATTTCGGCGATGCTGCGCCTGACGATCCTGTCGTGGGCCTTCCTCAATCACAAGGTCATCGCGACATCGGTGACCTCGTTCCTCGTCTGGCTCGGTGTCGAAGGCCATGTCAACGACGGCTATGCAGTGGCGCTCGGGCTGATGCTCACTGTGACGCTTTTCATCGTCGACGATTTCATCAGGTTCTTCGGTCACTGGCTGATGCACCGGATTCCGGAACTGTGGGAATTCCACAAGGTCCACCACTCCGCGGAACATCTCAACTTTGCGACTGCCGAACGCATTCATCCCGCAGAGACAATCATCACGACGTTTCTTGGCGCGCTTTCGATCGGCACCGTCAACGGGGTTTTCATAGCTTTCTTCGGCGATTCGCTGACCGTCGAAACGGTATTTGGAGCGAATATCTTCCTCGTCGCCTTCAACGTCTTCGGAGGCGTCTTGCGGCATAGCCCGGTGTGGCTCTCATTCGGGCCGACGCTGGAGCGCTACTTCATCAGCCCGGCGATGCACCAGATCCACCATTCGGAAAAAGTCGAGCACTTCGACAAGAACATGGGCGGTGCACTCGCCGTCTGGGACCGCCTGTTCGGCACGCACTACATCCCGAAGGGCCGCGAGGTCGAGAGTTTCGGCATCGGCGAAGAAACCCGCGATTTTCGCTCGCTCGGCGTCATCTATCTGCGCCCGTTCGCGCGCTCGCATGACATGATCAAGGGCCGCATTGCACGCCTTATTGGAGAGCGCGGCAAGGGCTCGACGCAATCGCCGGTGGCCTGAAGGCGGCCTGGAACACAGGAAGGCGCGTTAGCCCGAGCGGCCAGCGCGCCTTCTTGTTCTCATCGCAGTGGGAGCCGAAGCGACCTACTTCTTTTTCTGATCGCCGGGCAAATTGGCCGACCACATCGACATCGCGGAGGCCATGTTCCGCTGCCACATCTCGGCGGCCTGCATCCACATCTGGAAAGGCGCCATGGCCATGCCGCTCATTCCCGGCATCTGGCCCAAACCCGGCATCCCAGGCATGCCCGGCATGCCGCCGCCCATACCCATCTGCTGGAACTTCTTGAACTGCTCCATGAAGTCGGCTGGATTGGCCATCGCCATGTCCGGCGATTTGACCTGCTTCGACCAGGTGTCCATCAGCTGATCCATCATCTGGAGTTGCATGCGGGAGGCTTCCTGCATCTGGTCGCGGGCGGCATCGATCATGTTCTCCGGCCAGCCCATCGCGCGGCTCGCCTGGGCCATCTGGTCGAACACCTTCGTCGAATAGTCCTCGTTCGCCTTGGCCATGTCGTCGCGCCATTGGGAGAGGGCCTCAAAGGCGTTCGTTGCAGCTTTGCGCGCCTCATCGGACAGACCCTGGGCATTTGAGAATTTTGAGTTCGCCATATCGATTTCGCTCCTCGCGATGGATTGCAGCTGTGAATATTCGGTTTTGCTGTCTAACCTGACCTCGTTTTTGCGATGCCCATTCTAGGGCGTTGCTGCAGGCGGCTAATTGAATGCGGCCCTTCCTTTTTTGCGCCATAGTGTCGCAGAATTGGGCGGGGCTCGCAAATATCCTGCACCGGCCTTCGCCGAAGGACGCCCAATAGCCTGAAAACCTATAAAGATCAGTTTCTTGCCGATGGGAAGCGGCGGCAGTTGCCGGTCGCGCCCATCGGCTGTCTTCGTGATTAGTAGTCGGCGCCGTAGGAGACCGGGCGTGGCGACCTCGGCTTCGAACCGGCTTTCTGCTGCGGCCTGGAGGCGGTACCGGCGCCGCGGTTGCCACCGTCGTTGCGCGGCTTTGCGTTGGCAGGTCGCGGGGCAGCGATGCCGTCGACGCCGCGCTCGCCGCGCGGAGCCGATCGGCTGTTGCGCGCGCCTGCATTGCCGTCGCGATTTGCGGACGGTGCGGCCTCGTTGCGCCAGCGATTGTCGCGCTCTTGGGGCGACCAGACCTTTTTCATCGTCGACCGTTCGGAGCCCTCCGCGCCGATCGGAGGGCGTTGGCTGTGAGTGCTGTCGCTCGCACCGGCTCCGGTCGTGCGGTCATCGCTGTGACGCCGCTCGGCCCTGTCGGTTGTGCCCGAACGGCTTGCGGGGCGGTCGTCACGGCGAGGGTTGCGGTCCGGATTACGGCCCGAGTTGCCACGAGCGTTCTGGCTGGAACGGACGCGCGGCGGTTCCTTCGTTACCGCAAGCGTCTTGTCGCTGCGGCGATCCTCGGTCGGGATCGTCTGCCGCGTCAGCCGTTCGATGGCACGCAGAAGTTCGCGCTCGGCGCCGTCGCACAACGAGATGGCGCGGCCAGAAGCGCCGGCACGTGCCGTGCGGCCGATGCGGTGAACGTAGGCTTCGGGTACTTCGGGCAGTTCGAAGTTGACGACGTGCGAGACGGCGTCGATGTCGATGCCGCGGGCCGCGATGTCGGTGGCCACCAGAACGCGGGTCTTGCCGGTCTTAAACGATTCAAGGGCGCGTTCGCGCTGGCGCTGACTCTTGTTGCCGTGGATCGCCGCGGCGCCGATTCCAGCGGCCTCAAGGTGGCTTGCGACGCGATCTGCACCGCGTTTGGTGCGGGTGAAAACGAGAGTGCGTTCAAGCTCGGTGTTGCCGAACAGTTCAACGAGGAGTGCGCGCTTCTTGGCCGCCTCGACGAAAATGACGCGCTGGTCGATGCGGTCCGCTGTCTTGGAAATCGGCGTCACCGACACCTTGACCGGGTTGGGATTCAGGAGTTCGTCGGCAAGTCCGGCAATCTCGTTCGGCATGGTGGCGGAAAAGAACAGGTTCTGGCGGTTCTTCGAGAGTTGTCCGGCGATGCGGCGGATCGGCTTGACGAAGCCCATGTCGAGCATCTGATCGGCTTCGTCGAGGACGAAGATCTCGGTGCCCGAAAGGTCGATCGTGCGCTGGCCGACGTGATCGAGCAGACGGCCGGGCGTAGCAACGAGGACGTCGACGCCGCGCGACAAGGTCTGGATCTGCTTGCGGATGTCGACGCCGCCAAATACGACCGCGACCTTGATGTCGAGATAGCGTCCATAGACGCGGAAACTTTCGGCGATCTGGGAGGCAAGCTCGCGGGTCGGCGACAGCACCAGTGCGCGGCAGCCTTTGCGCATCGGCTCGCGGCGGTTGAGCGACAGGCGGGTCAGGATCGGTAGCGCGAACGCTGCCGTCTTGCCGGTGCCGGTCTGCGCAATGCCGAGCAGGTCGGAACCTTCCAGGACAGGCGGGATTGCCTTTTCCTGGATCGGAGTGGGGATCGTATAGCCTTCGCCGTCGAGCGCCTTGAGAATAGGCGCGGCGAGGCCGAGTTCTGCGAATTTCATATCGTAGGTAGCTTTCAATGTGGCCCGCAAAGCCAAGCGCGAGCATCGGCATCATGCCGGTGCGCGTCTGGCCACGGGTCCGTCTGTCAATGGACCAGGGGGCGCACGATCGATTTCGCTCGCCCGGTCAAGGTCCGGTTCGACTGGGGACGCGCCCCGCGTGTCCTGGGCTGTCAGATGAAGTCTTTATCGGCGTGCTCAACAGGGGGCAGAGAACGGTCGGAACGGATACATTGCCGGACCAAGTAATGCCCTTCACGCGGCTGGAGCGCCGAGACCGCTTCAGTGAAGCGATGGCTCTGCATGACATGTTGCACTGCACAAGTCAAAGGAAAAGTGGGTACGTAGATGACGCATCCATAGATTCGCACGATAATTGCGGCATTGCAGCAAAGGAGCGAAACACCTTGGACGCTGGTGTAATTTGTCGCGCCATCCGGGCTATCCATAACTGGAGCCACCTTCCAAAGCCCGCGACAGGGGCTACAACCCGAAAGAATTCGCGCCGGTCGAATGAATAGCGTCTGTGAACCCGCCATAGTTACAGGGTGTGGGCCATCTTGCCGGGAGCTATAAAGTGCACAGCTCGACCAGGTGCTTATCGATCGTTGTTTTCTTCATGAGAAAGCCCACCTATTTCGCGGCCGGTTGGTCTTAGACTATTTTAATGATGACTTTATCAGGCGATGGAGATGACGGCCTGCTTCACGAGCGGCGGCTTTGAACTTTTCGCTTTGCCCACGGCTCATCATGCTGATCCTGCTGTCGCTGTCGCGTGCCTAAACCTTGCTCTCTGAATCACAACATCTGTTTCTGTAATCTCATACACTACGTCAACAGTGGCTCTGTTCACGATTGATGTAGCGGCTCAATCTCCGAGCGCCTCGGCGATGGCGTGAGCGGGTGTCAGGCGAGCGCCGTCGCGCTCGATCATCCGACGCCACCCGAGGTAGGTGCCGA
>Ga0180009_10002019_pt1 | contig 23995 bp, 24 predicted proteins | sample OS_PC_MetaG_FD_123537 | JGI IMG/M metagenome (GOLD analysis project Ga0180009, IMG submission 123537) | Groundwater microbial communities from the Aspo Hard Rock Laboratory (HRL) deep subsurface site, Sweden - OS_PC_MetaG | ecosystem: Environmental > Aquatic > Deep subsurface > Groundwater...
CAGATATGCCTGACGCCAGCGTGCGCCTTGCCACGCTACGGCAGATTCTGCTGGAACTGACGGGAAAGGATGACTAGATGTCTTTCAAAGCAACGACTTTATTTTCGCTCATCATCGCGGCTTCACTGGCCCTGCTGCCACTGACGGCAATCCGGGCCGCCAGTCAGGACTATGATGTCGAGATCGTAGTCTATGCATCGCTCAGCGCCGATGATGGCGCGGAACAATGGCCCACACCCAAGGCCTTCCCGGCGACTGAACAGGCCTTGGATCTTGGCGAGGGTGGAACCCGGCTATTGACGGGAGGCGCGCGAAATCTACAGGCTATTGCCGACACGATGCGCCGCTCCAGCCTTTACCGTCCACTGCTACATTGGCGCTGGCGTCAGCCGGGCTGGGAGCGTAGCCAGGCAAAAGCCATTCATGTGCAGATACCCGCGGGTAGCGGATTACCCTTGACCGAGGTCGCGGTGGGCACGTCGACGTTTTTATTACAACAGCTCAAAAGCAATCTTGATGCGGGAATCACAGGCGCTTCCGGTCAACCACTATTGGACGGCACACTGACGCTTACGCGTTCGCGCTATCTACACATGGCCGTTGATTTGATCTATATCGACCCGAACACCGGCTCCGCCTTGCAGCTTAAGGAAAGCCGGCGGATGCGCAGCGGTGAATTGCATTATCTGGATCAACCACGATTTGGTGCGTTAGTGCAGGTGACGCCGGTGGTCGTGGCGCAGTAGACAAGAATTTGCGTATTGCGGGTTTCATAAGCTGCAGTAGCCGAATTTTGATCTGACAGTGTATGTCAGATTTACGTTGGCCGTTTTTTGGCCAACGAAACGTCGGGGGGCAATGCTTCGGCGTCCCATCTTCGTCTGCTAACGACCGGGAGCGATCCCCAGGTAAAGCAGATTTCTGAAAGTAGCATTTACCGAGTTCGGCCAGAAGCGGTCGTCGCAGTTCGTGGATGTTCGCCAAGAGGTAGGCTTCAGGATGGTTTCGGTTCGTCGCAGAGACATTAGCTCCGAGCACCCAAGAGACATCTTACCCTTTAATAGTCGCCAGCCCCTCCAAGCCCATATCACAGAATGAAATCTATGTAGTCTATATCGACCTTAAAGTACGTATCGGAGCATCCGGTCGCTCCATCGCTATCAACGACCCCGAAGATCAACCCACCAGTCTCGCCCAGAGATATCGGAACTACATAATCTACAAAGTTTCCGTTGTTATAAATAAAGGCCGAATCGCCTATTGGCTCGAAACGATTTTCAACATCAGGCGCATAGCGTATGGGAATCGAAATTAATCCATTCCCAAATCCAATAACCCCCTCACTACACCCGCCTGAATAATAAAATGGCGCGCTATCGGCCCGTAACCTAACCCTCATGTACCTACTATGCGTCCCCGAATCTCCAGATGTCGCGCATGTTTCGTCCTCGCACAGAAGGAGTAACGCAAACACCACATCCAATTCGCGATTTGGCGCTAAACGCGTATCTAGTGTAACGATTCCATCTATCGGTGTTAGCGGCGGTTCTGAGAACACCTCATCTTGTGTTGCATAGACCCACCCATGATTCTCTGCCAGCGTTTCGCCCCAGGATTCCCAATATTCAGAAATGTATTTGACAGCAACGGCTCCAACGGAATGGGCCCAAGGCGATTCATTGCCCATTCGGCCATTGAAGACAAGATAGTAATCAGAATTCGCGGGCGCAGGATTTATCGGCAGCATGAACGACACTGGAGTGCTATCTTGTCCAGACGAAAGAGTTAGTTGCCAGCTTGCACTGGGAATGGGGTAACGAATCCCGTCTACGTCGTCATAGTAGAGCGCAAACGTGCCTTCCATCTCCTCACTGCCGAGATTGCGAATGATGTACTGAGCATTGTTCTGCGGGTCTTTGACGAAATCGATCTTACCACGGAAGAAATAGTTGATGATTCCTGCGCTATAGGATGCCGCGCGTGTGACCAGAAGATCTGCGTTCTCGTAGTAAACCGTCTCATTCATTGAGTACTTGGTTTCTTCGCGCGGTATAAAATAACCGGGCACATCCCAGAGTCCGCGCGCCGTCAATGCGATACCCGTGCCGGTGCTACCAACCAGGTCGGGTACTGTCCCTCTCAGAAGCTCAGCTTGCCTTCCGACAGCCTGGCAGGGATTCGGGTCAGTCACAGGTTGTAAACTGTAGTTGGCAAGGTTGCTCGATGGCAAAGCATATTCTGTGTTGCCGAAGTTCTTGCCCGCGGTAAAGAAGCCTCGATTACGATAGTCGGCGAGCCCACGCCCCTGCGACACATTTCCGCCCGGGGAAGTGCTGAATGCCTCGCTGTAACTGGAAAACGTAGGGACGGAATAATCAGAAAATGCGAGCCCAGTAACATTAATCGGAACACTGCTATTGAGACACGTATAGGATTCACCGCGAGCACGCTGTTCAGTCAGTGCCTCGAATACCGTTATGTGATCACCCTGAACCAGGGCATCCGCCGGGCTATGCGCCTCGTTTCGCGTGTGCTGGGGTTGCCCCATATCCTGTACGAGGTGGACAACATCTCCCAAGGACCTGAATACAGTAGCCCAGTAGGCATCTCGTACTTCTTTGGTCGCCGGTGTTCCATTAGGCCCAATATCCGTATTGCCTGCAACGTCCCGACCGGTCACAGCACGGTACATCGCCTCGCGTGCATCGACCAGCGTGAAATGATTCCGCCGGTCCGTGTTCAGAGTATTTGGCGCCCCGAATGAACTCACGCTACCCGTTGCCCAATCGACTGCCGTCTGGACTGCGCCGTCGTTGAGCGCAACGAGCCAACTTTGAAATGCTGGAGGTACTGTCAGCGGTCGGTTATAAACAGGATCATAAAAATGGTTGAATACCCGGTAAAACGGCAAATCTGGCGGGGACAAATCCTGGGGATTCTTTCCAAACCGCAGAGGCATATCGTCTTCGCGAATGGCGCCGCGCATCAGCCAACCTTGCAGGGTCAGCTCATCAGCACCGACATCTCTTATAATGACCTGCTCAAAGTCGTTGTCGGTCATAGAACGAGGAATCCCGTTTCGCAAGTCAAAATAATCTTTGCCGAGATATCCAGAGATCGCATTAAGCCCCATATCATCGAGAACCACTGGATCGGCCAAAACCGTGCGCTCGTATGCCTCCCGAGTAATGGCCGCATGCGTATACAGCTCGTATGCGGACGCGCTGCCCACAAATGCGTACACAGCAAGAAACAGAAGCGTGTAGCGCCAATTCATCATGGAAGTCCTTTTTCCATTATTTTCTTGAGTTGTTCGCGATATTCACTACCGGTCATATCCCGATATGTATCGACAAGCTTGCCCGCAGCGATTTCCTGGAACCAACGCACGTCCTTACGCTGGTCATAAGTCGTTGCGTATTTTGCCGCGTCATCGGCCATGGCCTTGTAGAAAGGATAGAGTCCCTTCTCGCCATTAGCGGCGCCGTGACATGAAGCCGCGGGGACAAGTTGCTTTAGTGCCGCGAAACGTTTGGCATAGGGATCGGTATTTTTCTGCATAGAAACATCAAACACATCTATGCGTGGATTGCGTCCGTGATGGTATCCAGATTTATATGCCTTTATATTGATGAACCGGTCGAATAAAGGAACCCAACGCTTGAGGTTCCACCAGCGGGATAGTTTGTACTCCCCTTTCTCGTCTGTGACCGCGCTCTCCACCCAATAGCATCGTGTCTGGGCATCCACAATCATGCTTACAGTTCCGACCCATTTTACTGCGACAATCGCCCCTTCGATCGGCTGCCCAGTCTCTGCATCGGTGACGACGCCATGGATGGATCGCCCGGTAGCCCCAACAAATCCCAGCCCTTGGAAACCCAGGTAGGCCAGAGCGATAAGAATCAGGAAGACCTTGGGCAATCGCCACTTTTTCATTGGCTGTGTTTCGCTTTGCATGTCGCTCACATATCTCCGATTCGCCATACGCCATCGCCGTCCTCGATGAAGAACAGCGGGAATCCCACCGGGGTTCCATTTTCGTCCCGCACGACCGTGTAGCGGGCAATTCGTCCATTTACACCACCGCCTTCCAAAGTACCGAGCTGATCAACCATTGCCGGAAGGTCACCTTGTATTTCCCTGAATACGGGCTCGTACTTGGTGCGCATCGGTTCGGCCAGATAATTCAAGGCGCCATCGATGGCACCGATCCGCAGACGATCCAGGAAAGCGGAGAAGGTGGCGCGAAGATGGGCGTCCAGCGTCTGAGTGTCTCCTACGACGATGGTCTGGTAGCCAGCATGTACAGTGTTCGCTGCATCCGTGGTCGTGAAGTGCGCGCGATACACGCCCGGCGTCACGTAGGAATACTGATAATCTCCCGCGGCTGTGGCCGTCAGGTCGATGGTGCCATCGTCATCGAAGTCGGCGGTGAACTGTTGGATTCCCGCCTCGGCGGTGTCCGTCAATTGGAAGGTGACGTTATGGGTAGCATAACCGCAGGGCACATCTGCTCGTATTAGAATGGCCGCGGGACTCGCGCCGTCGACCTGGAGGCTTCGCGTCAGGGAGATGCCGTCGGGCGCGCTGGCTACCGCGACGATATCGTTGTTTCCCGCGGCCAATGCCACATTCTCCGCATAAAAGCTATTTGCAGATAAGCAAGCCAACTGACCATTAACCCGTACAGCCGTGCCGGATGGGCCTGAGAATGTACCCGTGACCAATACAGCGTCATCGGTAATTTGCTCGCCGTCGACTGGCGCTGTGATGGTCAATTCGAGTAGCGACCCGATGGCGAGGCTAATCGTCTGGCTGGTGTTGCCCGCTCGATCCGTGACCGTCAAGGAGTAAACCTGGCCCGCCGATGCCGGAGCATTCGCCGTGAACTCACCCGCGGCGTCGGTCGTGATGGTGGTAGTGAATCCGGTCGAATAATTCACCAAGGTGATGGTCGAGAAACCGGCCGCGCTACCCGGTGCGCCTGTGATGGTCGAGGTTCCGCCAGCTGGATCGGTAACCGAAATCAGTCCCGTGTTCGCAGGGCTTGGTGGATCGTTGTCGGTGATCGGTGCCAGGCTTATCGCACCAAGGACGGCACGCATCAGCACAGCGACATCCGCCGCGTTGAGCAGTCCATCCGGATTGCCCACGGGCGCCACGTCCCCAACCAAACGCTCGTCGTCTGTCAGCGTGATGACACCCATCACAGCGCGTTGCAAGATCAAAACGTCTGCTACGTTCAACTCGGAGTTCGGCGCCCCTCTGGGGGCCAAATCACCTGCGACCAGAGTTCCGGCAGGTGATATAGAGGGAATTAGGCTAAAAATACCGGCGACAACCCATAATCGCAGGAAGCACAAGAACCTGAAATGTGTAGAAAGATATGGAGGCAACGTCCCTGCTCCCCGGATTTGTTGGCTTTATTGCGTGGGTCTTAACAGCCCTTTCGCGCCAATCTAGAGGAACCGGATCGCAGGCGCAAGCTGGAACGCTCTGATCGAATGCCATCGATAACGATGGCGCCCCCTGATATTCGCAGTCACTTGCCATAGCAGGGTAGCGACGTCCCAACATACCCGCTAATACAGCGCGGAATATTCGCGTCTGGTGGCCGCCTACTTCTGTCGTCCTGGCTTGTTCTCAGCCACCTACCCACCTTGAACCTGTAGGCCCCCTTTGGGTTGCGGATTCAACCGGTTAGCCCCAAGGTCCTGTAATCACCGTAAGCAGCATACTAGCCAGGATAAATGCATTTGAAGGCTTTGTTCTAACCAGACATTCAAGAGTTCATCAAATTGGGCACTGACTGTCAGATTACGTCGTGGCTACTACGCTCATGGTTTGCCCAATGCACTAATTGCAAACACCTCACTCTCTTTGGCCGAAAGCAGCACACCATAATAGACCGCATACTTCAGCTTTACTTCCTGCACTTTATGCAGCGCGATCAACCAAGAGTGCTTATGCCAAGTACCGGCCGCGTCTAACGCATAACCAACAGCAATGCTGTAGAGGGCGGGGCTTAGTCGCCAGAGTCTGGCCACACTGCGTTCCGTGACCATCTCCGGACCTGAAATAAGATTAACCTCCAGACTGTTCCACGTCTGGCCGCGGTCCAGCAGCAGATCGTTGTAGGGGTACAGATCATCGATTGCCGCCTCCTTACCTGCCATGGAGAGCAAACGTTTACGCAATTCTAGAAATTTATTCTTCGATTTAAGACGAGCCTCCACCTGCTTTCGCAGCGCCTCGCGCTGCTGCTTATCGATCGGCTCAAAATTAGAGGCTGCGGAATTGTCAGAAATGGATTCTTTGGCCTTGGCAGAGGATTCTGGAGTGTCGATCTGTTCAGCCGCCTCCCGTGTTGGCATTGATCGTTGTGTCGAAACGGACTCACTTGAGTGTTTTTTCCCTCTGGCACCTCGCACCTTCTCCTCAATACGCTTGCGCTGCTCATCACTCAGCCGCGTTGAGGATTTACTCTCTTTCCCCGTGTCTTCTGCCATTACTCGTCCCTGGTGGGATAATTACGGCTGCACGCCATATGTCCTTGCATACGCCGATCAATCAATCATTGGAATAACCTGCTCCAGCAGACCACGCACCCGATCCATTCCAACCTTCAAATTACGTTCGATCTCATCCATGCTGATTTCGCCTTCCCCACGCCCTGCCCCCCAATTGGCGCAGACGGCACAGGCCGCGTAGCAAAGTTCCAGTTCGCGCGCGAGTGCGGCCTCCGGCATACCGGTCATACCGACAATGTCGCAGCCATCACGTTCCATACGCGTGATTTCGGCTGCCGTCTCCAAACGTGGGCCTTGCGTTGCACCGTAAGTAGCGCCATTGATGACATCGATGCCCGCGGCCTTGCCGGCGGCAATCAGAACCTCACGCAAATCCGCGCAATAGGGCTCCGTGAAGTCGATGTGAGTCACATGACTGAGATCACCCTGAAAGAAAGTGTGCTGACGCGACCAAGTGTAGTCGATAATCTGATCCGGAATCACCAGGGCCGTTGGCTTCATGGCCGAGGTAACCCCACCCACGGCAGCCACGGCAATCACCTTGGTGATACCGATATGCTGCAAGGCCCAGAGATTGGCGCGATAGTTGACCTCGTGTGGCGGGATGGTGTGCGCGGTACCGTGGCGCGGCAGAAACACCACTTGTTTACCGCACAGCAATCCATGCACCAGAGGGCCGGACGGCTCGCCGTAGGGCGTGTGCATGACTTCACGCCGTTCGATTTGCAGATTCTTAAGGCTGGTCAGCCCGGTGCCACCGATAATCGCCAATTCGGCCATAGTGAATCGTTCTCCGAAAATTCAGAATGAATGGATCAGTCTTCCCGCACGGCATAGATGCCGGGGAGGTTGCGGTGATAACCGTGGTAATCCATGCCGCAGCCGAACACATAACGGTCTTCCACTTCAATGCCGACGAAATCCGCACTCACACCTGCTGTGCGTCGATCATGTATCTTCTCGACCAGCACAGCGCTGTAGACAGCAGCGGCACCCTGCTCATTGAGGTAGGCCAATATCGCCGCCAGCGTCAGTCCCTCATCGAGGATGTCATCAACCACCAACAGGGTGCGTCCTGCCAGGGGCAACGAGGGACGCACGGTCCAGTGCAACTCACCGCCACTGGTCGCGCCGCGATAACGCGACGCATGCAGATAATCAATTTGCAGTGGAAAGTTCATACGCGTCAGCAGATGCCCCATCGGTATCAAGCCACCTGTCATCACACAGATGACAATGGGGTCAAGTTCGGCCAGTTCGAGGCAAATTGCTGCGGCCATGCGATCCAGGGCATGATTAACCTGTTCTTGGTTGTATAACTCTTTCGCTTGCGCGTAGACCGCTTGGGCCTGCTCGGCTGTGATCGACATGCCTGCCTCAGTAAGTGAAGGTAACGGTATCGTCGTTCATGGCCTCGCTGATCACGTAGGCTTCACCGACAATTTCGAATATTTCCGGGATCAGGTCATCGCCCCATTGTTCCAATACCGGCGTGCTGACTTTGATAATCACACCTGCCTCGTGCGCATCTTTGATGAAATCATAAATGCTTTTGCCGCCTTCCTGGACAAACAGTTTTTCAGCCAGGCTCGGTTTGGCCAGCACTGCACAACGACCAGTCAATACAATTTCGACTTCGTATTCCATGGCCGCGGCAACCGTGGCCTGGTAGATAGGCACGCCCAGTTCTGATCCATTGTTCGGATCGGCATTGGCCATGATGATGAGTAATTTATCTGCCATAGATGACGTAGATCGGATTCAGGCCACTTGGCGCATCCGACATATACCCTCGAAAGGCGACCACTTAACGGAGTTGCTCTTCAATACTAGCAGCAGCGGCAGCAGCGCAACGATAACCTTCATCTATGGCCTCTGCCGCACGATGAAATTCCAGGAGACGGATATGCCCAAGCTTTGGCGCAAACAGCACATCAGGGGGATCTCCCGCCATGCGCGCTCGCGTGATGCGAACCTGCATAATGTAAACGCTTTGCGCAATCACGTCGACCATGGACGGTAGCGAATCACCGTTCCGGGTTAGATCATTGACCCATTTTTGAGTGCGATTCATGAGCCCATCACCCAAGTTCGCTAGCCAGGGAATTTCCTGCATACGACTGAAGGCCTTATCCAGACGATTGGACTCGATGCCCTGCAAATCCGCCGCGCGGCGACTCAACAGGTCGGCATTCAGATCGACCGCGATCACGCGCTCGGCACCCAGAGCACGACACAGCGACACAGGCACCGGATTCACCAGGCCACCATCAACCAGCCACTGATCATGATGTTTGACCGGTGTAAACAGGCCAGGTAGGGCGACAGAGGCGCGTATGGCGCGATACATCGATCCTTCTCGGAACCAGACTTCCTGTCCCGACGATAATTCCGTGGCGACCACACCGAACGGTCGCGGCAGTTCAGTAATGTCACAATCGGGAAATTGGGTTTCGAAAAACTGGAACAGCCGCTTACCGTGAATGAGTCCACCGTTGAAGCTGACATCCAGATAGGAAACCACATCCTGCCAATCGAGTGTACGCGCCCAGGCATCCATATCATCGAGCCCATCGGCCGCTGCCGCCGCGCCGACCAGCGCGCCGATAGAGGTGCCGCAGATCACATCCGGATACAGACCCTGCTCACGTAGCCAGCGTAAAATACCGATATGAGCCCAGCCACGCGCCGCGCCACCGCCTAGGGCTATACCGATGCGTGGTCGTGTCATGCGTCAGTTGGCTCGGTCGATGACTGTGCAGATCTATCCACCATCCATCCTTACATATCCATATCCAACAACGGAGCTTCATCATAACTGTTGACGGCCGACACGGCGCGCTGCCACGACTCTGAGGCATGCAGACTTGACCAATCCTGACCCTGACGACCATGCAGGCGCGCGAGCCGAGCAAGTCCGGCGGGTTCCGCATAACCCGTCAAACTGTCGAGCACCTGATCCGCCGCATCACTACGGTTACATACCAGAATCATGTCGCAACCGGCACGCAACGCGGCCGCGGCGCGGGCGGGATAATCTCCGGCGCAATCCGCTGCCGCCATACTCAGATCGTCGCTGAATATCACGCCTTGAAAACCCAATTCACCGCGCAACTGTACGCGCTGCCAATACGCCGAGAAACCTGCCGGGTGGGTATCCGCAGCGCTGTACACCACATGCGCAACCATTATTCCTGCCAGGCCCTGATGAATCATGCGCACGAACGGCAGCATATCTTCCATTTGGATATCCACCAGATCGCGTGTATCCGTTGGCAAGGCCAGGTGTGAATCCAGCGTCACGCCACCGTGCCCGGGGAAATGCTTGCCGACTGCCTGCATACCCGCTGCCAGCATGCCTTTTTGATAGGCATGCGCGAGCCCGGCGACAACCTCGGGATTGCGATGAAAGGCGCGATCACCGATCACCGGGCAGATCTCCCGATTCAAATCCAGAACCGGCGCAAAACTGAGATCAACACCGACGGCACGCAGTTCCGCCGCCATCAACCAACCGGTGGTCGTCGCCAGACTGAGCGCACGCTGCGGATCGCGATCATAGACGCGACCCAATTCGCCAACCGGCGGCAGTCGCGTAAAACCGTCGCGGAAACGCTGCACGCGACCACCCTCCTGATCCACGGCGATCAACAGGCGCGGTTCGCGCAAGGCATGCAGCTCAGTTACCAGTGCGGTGAGCTGTTGCGGGGATTCGTAATTGCGCGAGAACAGAATGACACCACCCACTTGCGGATGACGCAGACGACGGCGATCCTCATCGCTGAGCGCCGTACCGGCGATGTCGGTCATGACATGCCCTAATGACATTCAAACTTCCTTTGCATGTACGAGGTGATAGGCAGAGTGTGCATACAATGGCCGCGGTTAAGGCTGATTCGCGATACTTTTCACATCCAGGCGGTCACGCAAGCGATCACCCAGAAGATTGACTGCGAGCACCACCACGACCATGGCCAGGCCGGGCACTATGACCATGTGCGGCGCGACCAGCAGATAGCGCGTGCCGTCACGAACCATACTGCCCCAGGAGGCTTCCGGAGGCTGGACACCCAGCCCCAGGAACGACAGGCCGGCTTCAGCAATCACCACCGAGGCGACACCGAAGGTTGCCTCGACAATCAGTGGCGCGCTGATCAACGGCAATAAATGCGCACGCACCACGCGCGCGCGCGGCACGCCCAATGCAACGGCAGCCAATACGTGATCGCGGGTTTTCAACGATAACACCTGGGCACGCGCCAGGCGGGCATAACCTACCCAGCCGACGATGGTCAGGGCGATGACCACGTTTTCGATACCGGGACCGAGAATACCGGCCAACGCAATCGCCAGCAGAATGCCGGGGAACGCCAGAAACAGATCGATAACATGCGTCAGCAGACGATCCCAGACACCCCCGACATAGGCACTGAAACTGCCGATCAAAGTACCGAAGATCGACGATAGGCTGACAACCCAGAACGCCACCAGGAACGAGGTTGTCGCACCGGCGGCAAGCCGATCGAACAGCGGTCGACCCAGATCGTCATAGCCCAACCCACCCGAAGCCATAGGCGTCGCCAGTATGCGTTCCAGATGAATGCTGTTCGGATCGAGCGATAACCAGGGAGCGGCAATGCCGAATACGGCCCAGAGAGTCAGGATGAATACCGGAAACCAGAGTTGCATATTCAGGTCCCTACCCGAATACGTGGATCGATCAGCGCATACAAAAGATCAGTGAAACTGTTGATCACCACATAGGTAAGCGCGATCAACAGTACGCACGCCTGGACGACCGGATAGTCGCGGGATTGAATGGCTTCAATGGTCAACAGTCCGATGCCTGGCCAGGAGAACACCGTTTCGGTAATCACCGCGCCGGCCAGCAGCGTGCCTAATTGCAACCCCAGGATCGTAATCACCGGCAGCAGGGCATTGGGCAGCGCATGTCGAATCAATACCTGTCGACGTGATAGCCCTTTGGCGTAGGCGGTACGGACGAAATTTTCGCCAAGCACCTCGAGGACGCTACTGCGGATCATGCGGGCCAGGATGGCGGAGAGCGATGTCCCCAGTGTCAGGGCTGGGAGAATGACCGCGCCCGCCTCTTCGCGACCACTGACCGGAAACCATCCCAGCCACAGCGCGAAGACCAGAATCAACAACGGCCCCATCCAGAAATTGGGGATCGACACGCCCAACAGCGAAAAGGCCATCGCACCCTGGTCCCAGGCGGTATTGTGTCGCGCCGCGGCGATCAGACCCAACGGCAACGCCAAAACCAGTGTCACCAACAAGGCCGCCAGCGCCAGCTCTATCGTCGCGGGCAGTCGCTCCGCCAAGAGGGCTGTTATGGGCTGCTGGGAATGCAGTGATCGGCCCAGGTCAAAGTTTATCAAGCCTTTGATATAAATGATTAATTGATCGATGACCGGCTTATCCAGCCCCAGCGAAACCCGTAACGCCTCGCGGTCAGCTGTCTGCGCGGACTCCCCCAACATGACATCGACGGGATCACCGGGAATGAGATGGATCAGCAGGAAAACCATGACCACGACACCCAGCACCACCACAGCGGTACTGGTCAGACGCCGCAGAATGACTAACCACATAACCGTGCTCCCTTCCGCATCAGACTGCCTGCCCTGCTGCCTGCAAGCGGGCATTATACCCACTTAACCAGATGACTCTATTGCCCTGATCTAGTGTCAAGTGACATGGTACATTCAAGGATGATGCGCTATAAACGCTATAAGTACAGTATATGGTAAAAGTACGTACGGGTTGGCGAAAGCATCACCGACAGAGCGAGACCTACAATGGGCCTGCAATGGATCCACAATGTTGGACGACTTGACCAGATTCTGCGTATCGGCATCGGCTTGGCACTGATGTGGGTCGGCTTCGTGGATGATGCCTTAATCACTGATCGACTCATCGCCACCCTTGTCGGCTTGTTCGGTCTTCTCAATCTCGTCGCCGCGCTCTTCAGGGTATGTCCGTTCTATACCCTGGCCGGCATAAATACCAATAATCAAGACGACTGATAGTCAAATAACTCATGCAGATAAGAACGCGACTGCTCGCGTCGTTTGTGGCGATCGCCTTGCTGGTACTGACCGTATTCGGCATTGTGGCCTATCGTATTGCTGAAGATGCGGCTGCGCGCCAGGAGACGCTGACCCTGCAGCGCGCATTGGAAAACATTGCCGGCTATCTTGCTCCGTATCTGCAAGACAAACCCTATAGGTTCGACCCAAATTTCAGCCTCCGCCTGCCTTACCTGCAACAGGCAACATTGGTTGTCGTGCACACAGCCAACGGCACGCTGGTAAATCTACCCGAAATTCAGCGCACTGATTTTCCCGACAGAGATAAACTCCTCGCCACCCTCGCCAACGATCCACTCCCGCGCTCGGGAAACATGGATATAGACAGCACACGCTACAACTGGGCTTCGGTGTTCATCCCGACGACCAATCTGCGATTGACCGTCGTCCATCCTGCTATCGCCGCCGAATTCGCCATTATCAAAACCCTCGGTATGCGCTTGCTGGTGACCGGCGTGGTCGTCATCTGGATCGCCATCTGGGGCGCGCTGATTATCACAGCATTACTGACCAAGCATCTGCGCAACCAGAATGCCCGGCTGATACACCAGTCGTTACACGACGAACTGACCGACCTGCCCAATCGCACGCTGCTCTATGATCGCGTCGAGCAGGCCTTGCACCGTGCCCATCGAGACGGCCACCCACTTACCTTGTTTCTCATGGATCTTGATCGCTTCAAAGAGGTGAATGACACCCTCGGGCATCATTTCGGCGATTATGTGCTTCAGCAGGTCGGAAAACGCATATCCGCCGCACTCCGTGAGACGGACACCGTGGCCCGTCTTGGTGGCGATGAGTTTGCGGTACTGATTCCGGATGCCGATGCCGATGATGCACGCAACTGCGCCGATAAACTGCTGGCCGCCCTGGATATCGCCATTCCGGTGAATGGCATGTCGATCTCGATCAAAACCAGTATCGGTATCGCACTGTATCCCTTGCATGGCAATGACGCCGAGACGCTGCTGCAGCACGCCGATGTGGCCATGTATCAGGCCAAACGCAATAATCTCGGATATAGCCTGTATGCACAGGATCAGGATCCGCACAGTGTGCGCCGCCTGACCCTGATCGGTGAGCTGCGCGATGCGATCAGCAAAAACCAGCTGGTACTGCACTACCAGCCCAAAGTGCATTTACGTCAGCAGCGCACTGTGGGTGTCGAGGCGCTGGTACGCTGGCAACATCCGACACTGGGACTGATACAGCCCGATGAATTCGTCCCTTTGACGGAACAGAACGGGCTGATCTCCAGCCTTACCGACTGGGTGTTGCAGGAATCCATCCAGCAATGCTGCGAGTGGCGTTCCCGCGGGATCAATCTGCGTATCGCCGTTAATCTTTCCGCGCACAGTCTGCACAATATGGCCTTGCCAGATCATATCGCCGCACGGCTGCATGCAGCGGGTATGCCGGCCTGCCATCTGGATATTGAACTGACTGAGAGCGCCATGATGTCCGATCTGGCGAATGCCATGGAGATTCTGGAACGCCTGTCGAGTATGGGTGTTCGTCTGGCGATTGACGATTTCGGTACCGGCATGTCTTCGCTCAGCTATCTCAAGCGTCTGCCCGTGAACGAACTGAAAATCGACAAATCCTTTGTGATCGATATGGCTGAGGACGAGAATAATGCCGTAATTGTCCGATCGATCATCGATCTCAGTCACAACATCGGCCGCGAGGTGGTAGCCGAAGGCGTGCAGGACAGGGACGCACTGCAGTTATTGGAGATGCTCGGTTGCGACATGGCGCAGGGCTATTTCATCAGCCGCCCGCTTAATGCCACCGAACTTGAACATTGGTTACAGACCAGCCCCTGGGGGTTGCGCAGCCACAACCCACGCCCGGAAATTGTCTCTATCAAGAAGCCCAATTAGGGGAACATTGTAATAATTCGTCATTCCGGCGAATGCCGGAATCTAGCGCCTTGAATTACATGGATTCCGGCATTCGCCGGAATGACGGCTTAACACCAGAACATCCGCCCGCTATCGTCGCGATTCGCTACGCTCACCAGTACCTACGAGATAAACATGATTCTTAACGAGGTTGAGTCGGCGTTTGCTTATCGAACGCGGCCTTCTGAATCCACACTCGCGTGCTCGCAGCCACCCGATCAAACAGGTCAATGACATCCGCATTGCGCATGCGCACACAGCCATGCGAGCGCGGAATGCCCATCGGTTCGCTATCCGGGCATCCATGCAGATAGATATAACGGCGCATGCTGTCGACACGACCGTGCCGATTCAGACCGCGCTCCAAACCCCGCAGCCAGAGAATACGACTCAGAATCCAGTCGCGTTCCGGATAGGCGGCGGCCAATTCTTGAGTATAGATTTCTCCGGTCGGTCGCCGGCTGACGAACACTGTGTCGGGCGCACAACCCGCGCCGATTTTGGCGCGGATTTCATGCCAGCCGCAGGGCGTACAACCACTACCGCTCTGTTCTCCTGGACCGTTGGTTGCGGTCGACACCCTATAGCTGTGCTCAATTCGACCTTCGCGCAACAACTCAAGTCGTTGCGAGGCTAGACTGATGCGGATCAGGCTTGTTGCGGGATCAGGGTTCACCATGATGCACCGTGAGCAATCCATCATAATTACCGTCCTGCGCGAGGACGTAACCGTTGATGCCCTCCCGCGTCGCATAGACCTGATCTTCATACCACAGCGGAACAACGGGCAAAGTCGCAAGCAAACGTTCCTGCAGCGCCCTATAAAGAATGACCTGACTGGCCGTATCCTGTACCTGCTCCGCCGCCTCGATTAAGGTATCGACCGAGGCATCCTGGAAATTTCCCCGGTTCGCGCCCTCAGGCGGCGCTGAGTTGCTGTGAAACACATAACGGAAGATATCCGGCGATTTAATCCCTACCCAGGAGAGACTGTAAAGTTGAAACCGTCCCGCCTTGATATCACCGTAGAATGTGCCCCAATCGTAGGTCTTGAGCGACACGTCGATACCGACCTTTGCCAGCTGACTCTGAATCACTGTAGCGAGCCGAATACGCACCGCGTCACTGGAGGTTTTATAGGTCAGCCGCAGCGGATTGTCCGGTCCATAACCGGCTTCGGCCAGTAGTGCACGGCTCCGTTCCGGATCATAGGCCACACCCTTGAGTTCCGGATGCCCTACCCAATGATCCGGTGGCAGTAGCGCACCCGCGGGACGTGCGCCCTCGTCCAGAACATATTGGATAATGCGCTCGCGATTCAAGGCATGAGCGATGGCCAGCCGTACTTCGATCTTGCCGGTATCCTCATCCGCGATATTGAACCCCAGATACGCGAAATTGCTGCCGGTTGCACGCCGCACCTGAATTTCCGGATCCTGATTCAGATAGGTAATGAGTTCGGCAGGCAAATCGTTCTGCAACAAGTCCACTTCTCCGCGCATCAGTTTCAGAACCCGCACCGTCGCGTCCGGGACCCTGACCACCTCGATGAGCTGCCCGTCTTCCTGACGTTGTAAACGCACAATGCCGGGGCTGGGACGTTCCAGGAACAGCATCGGACCGCTACCTAGTGGTGTGAACAATTCATCCTTGGCTAATCTCGCCAGACGCTCGGGCAGGATACCAATGACCAGATAACCCGGAAACAATAGATCGGGCCGCTGCAGAAAGAAATCCAATGTATCTTCGTCAACCACGTCGATACGCTCGATCAGCGCCAGCGAGGCCCGGTGCGGAGAGCCGTTGGCGGGATCGAGGATGAAATCGTAGGTCGCCTTTACATCCCGACTGGTCAGGCGAGTGCCATCATGGAAGGTGCGTCCCTCCGAACCCAGATGAAAACGGTAATAGGTCGGTGCGAATTGTTCCCAGCTTGCCAAGGCCGCTTTGGGTTGCGTCTGTTCATCGAAATCGACCAGCCGCGCATAAATCAACCGGTTGATCCGTGCCGACGTGGCGTCCGTGGTGAAGCGCGGGTCCAGGTTTGCGGCGTCACCGGCAACGGCCAGACGGATTGAATCATGATCCGGCCGTGAACAACCTGACAGGATGCTGACAATCAGCATCGAGACGAACAGCAAACGCGGCAGTAAAAGGGACATCCAGGTTACCAGCTAGAGTAAGGGTGATCGGCCAGGCAGACATTATAGTAACGTGGATCTGCTGAAACCTCCGCGCCCAACCAATCGGGACGCACAAAGCTCTCGGCTTCGTCGTTCAATTCGATTTCAGCCACGATCAGTCCGGCATTGGCGCCGGCGAACACGTCGATCTCCCAGACATGCGCGCCGACCGGGACATGATAACGGGTCTTCTCCACCACCGCGCCGACACACAGATTCGCCAACATTTCCTCGGCGTCCACCAGCGGCAGCGGATACTCGTATTCCGTGCGACGGATGCCCAGCGTGGCGCTCTTGATATTGAGAAAGGCCCGCACGCCGTCCGTGCGCACGCGTACCGAGCTGCGCACGCCGGCATCGCCGGTCACCCGACTGAGATAGCCCTGCTTTAACTGCTGCCCGGCCTCCGCCGCCTCGCGCCAATTGTCATTCAGCACCAGGAATTTACGTTCGATTTCGATAGCCATGATGCGACATGGTACGGCAGCCGGCGTGGTTGTGGTAGGACGTTAAGCTGAAATGCCAGCGATAACAACAACAGCACCTGGGTACCAGAGCCTACCGGCTTGGAGCCAATAACTCCTGTTCATGACCGCAGCTTGTCGCCATCGGTCCGTTCGGCCTGATGCATCCTTAATCTTACTCGCAGGCGCCGAAACGCCGGTTCCGGCAGCTCATCCGGAAACAGGGGGATATGACGCAGCCGTCGTGAATTAATCGGCCGCAGAGGCAGAATAACCAGCCAGGTTTGTACGAACGCTATCCCTTCCAGCTGAGCACTGACTGCGATGCCGTTCTCATACAGCGTCCATTGATCATCACTCCGCCACAACAGTGTGAGCGGTGATGCAGTGCGTGTGCGATACAGGCTCAACATCAGACAGGCCAGGACAACGGTTATCAACCAAGGCGATTGCAACAGGGGTAAGGTTGTAAGGACGGCAAGATGCGTCAACCAACGCCAAATGCGACGCCGGCGTGTCGGTTGTATATCAAGTCGCAGCGGCGCCGCGAATACGTTGGACGACATCGGCGACTTCCTTGTCGCTGGGGCGTTGACGACCGAGCAACCATTCCAGGAGCACGGCGTCGGGGCTATCCAATAAGCGCAGAAAGGCCTGTGCGCCGGTGGCATCCAGATCGGCATAACCCGTATCCAGAAACTGCAGCAACAGCAGATCCAGCTCGCGCATCCCGCGCCGGCACTGCCAACGCAACCGGTTAATTTCAGTAGCGTCTGGTAGCACCTGCATCACATCGACCGCTTCAGCATCAATTCTTTGATGTGGCCGATAGCGCGGGTCGGGTTGAGTCCCTTGGGGCAGACCTCGACACAGTTCATAATGGTATGACAGCGGAATAACTTGAACGGGCCTTCGAGTTCATCGAGGCGCACATCGGTCGCCTGATCACGACTGTCGGCAAGAAAACGCCAGGATTGCAGCAATGCCGCCGGACCCAGAAATTTATCCGGGTTCCACCAGAAGGACGGACAACTGGTGGAACAGCAGGCGCAGAGGATGCATTCGTACAAACCGTCGAGCTTATCCCGGTCGGCCGGCGATTGCAGACGCTCGACCTCCGGCTCGGGATCATTATTGATGAGATAGGGTTTGGCGGTACGGTATTGGGTATAGAACTGTGTCAGATCCACGATCAGATCGCGAATCACCGGCAGCCCCGGCAACGGGCGCAATTCAATCGGTGATTTCAACTGGGCCAGCGGCGTGACACAGGCAAAACCGTTTCGACCATTGATGTTCATGCCATCCGATCCGCACACGCCTTCCTGACAGGAGCGCCGGAAACTCAGTGTTTCATCCTGCGCTTTCAGCTCCAGCAAGGCGTCCAGCAGCATCCAGCCCGGTTGCAGCTGGTCTTCACCCAGTTCGTAATCCTGCATGTAGGGCTTGCTGTCTTTATCCGGATCGAAACGGTAGATGGAAAATTTCATAAAATCAGGTCCGAGGTGCTAGGTGCTAGGGCCAAGGTTGTTAAAGAGGTTCCGTTAAACCGCGTGTAAGTAGACATCACTGAACATTCAGCCCCCTCGCCCCTAGAACCTAGCGCCTAGTACCTATTATCTAATATACCCGTGGCTTAGGCGGGAAAGTATCGACCGTGACCGGTTTGAGGCGCACCGGTTTGTAGTCCATACGCCGTCCCTCTTTATAGAACAGACTATGGCGCATCCATTGAGCGTCATCACGATCCGGATGATCGACCCGTGAATGGGCGCCGCGGCTTTCACGGCGCTCCAATGCGGACTTGACCGTCGCCAGCGCGATATCCATCAGATTCTCCAACTCCAGGGCCTCGATGCGCGCGGTATTGAAAACCTTGCTGTGATCCTTGATATAGGCGTTCTGCAGGCGCTGTTCCAGTTCGATGACCTTATCGACACCTTGCTGAAGGATTGTCTCGTTGCGGAACACACCACAATATTTTTCCATACAGGTTTGCAGCTCGCGTTTAAGACCATCGATCGTCTCACTGCCGTCACGGCGATCCCAGCGCGTCAGCCGCGCCATGGCCTGTTCCACGCTGTCATCGTTCAGCGCCCGGTGGTAACGGGTCTCTTTCAAATGCTCGATAATGTGATTGGCCGCGGCGCGACCGAACACCAGGATATCCAGCAGCGAGTTGCCACCCAAGCGATTGGCACCGTGCACCGATACGCAGGCACATTCACCCGCGGCATACAGACCCAGCACTGGCTCTTCCGGGCCGTTGTGTTCCGGGACCACAACCTGGCCATAGCGGTTGGTCGGGATGCCGCCCATGGTGTAATGCGCGGTCGGATAGACCGGAATCGGCGTCTCGGCGGGGTCCATGTAGAGAAAGGTCTTGACCGTCTCGCGGATGCCCGGCAAACGCTTGGAAACAACATCCACGCCAAGATGATCCAGCTTCAGCAACACATGATCTTTTTGCGGACCACAGCCACGACCTTCCTGCACCTCGGTGTAAATGGCGCGGCTGACCACATCACGACTGGCAAGATCTTTCGCCTTCGGCGCATAGCGTTCCATGAACCGCTCGCCTTCACCGTTGAGCAGATAACCGCCCTCGCCGCGCGCACCCTCGGTGATGAGCATGCCCTTGCCGGCAATGCCGGTGGGGTGAAACTGGAAGAACTCCATGTCCTGCAGCGGTATCCCGGCGCGCAGGGCCATGGCCATGCCATCGCCGGTATTGATGAGCGCATTGGTGTTGGTGCGGAACAGCTGCCCCGCCCCGCCGGTGGCCAGCAAGGTCGTTTTGGACTCGATGACCAGCGGCTCGCCGGTCGCTATTTCCAATACCAGCGCGCCAAGCACATTGCCCTCGGCATCGCGCAGGAGATCGATGGCGAAATACTCATCGAAGAAATGCGTGCGCGCGCGGATATTCTGCTGATACAGGGAATGCAGAATGGCATGCCCGGTACGATCGGCCGCGGCACAGGTGCGCGCCGCCTGCTCGCCACCGAAATTGCGGCTCTGACCGCCAAAGGCACGCTGATAAATCTTGCCATTGTCCAGACGTGAAAACGGGACACCCATGTGTTCGAGCTCATACACTACGCGCGGTGCCGCGCGACACATGTATTCAATGGCATCCTGATCGCCGAGGTAATCGCTGCCCTTGACGGTATCGAACATGTGCCAGTGCCAATTGTCGGGCAAGACATTGGCCAGGGCGGCGTTCACTCCGCCTTGCGCCGCCACGGTGTGTGAGCGGGTCGGAAACACCTTGGAGACCACGGCTACGTGCGCTTCGGCCTGCGCCAACTGGAGGGCGGCACGCAAACCACCGCCGCCGGCACCGATAATCAATGTGTCGAACTTACGACGCGGAATAGTCATTGCGTCGCTCCACGCAAAACAGCGATAAACAGAACCCGCAGCGACCAGAGGCCACAGCCGGTCAGGGTCAGGGCCACGACCATGAATAATGCAATGCGCAGCCCCGTGTGCTGGACATAGTCCATAATCACGTCGCGGATGCCGACCCAGGCATGGATAAGTATCGAAAGAATAAACAGACCCGTGGTGAGATTGACCAACGGATCGGCAATCCAACCCTGCCAGTCGGCGAAGTCCTGCACCGGGTAGGTATAGAAATACTGCAGCAGATAGGCCAGGAACAGCAGCATGTACAACGCCGTGATGCGTTGCAACAGCCAGGCGCGCAGTCCATGCGCCTGCCGGCTCACCAGATGCTCCAGAGAAACAGCAGCGCCAGTAGTGGCGCGGCGATATTCACTGCCAGAGCCGAAGCACGCGCGGTCGATTTAAGCACACCCACGTCCACGTCAATCAGCAGAAACCGCAATCCCGCGAGGGCATGATGAAAAATCGACCAGGCCAACACCACTTGCACGAGACGCAGCAGCGGCGATGACAGTAGTGCGGCGGCCTGCTCAAAACCCGCTTGGCCCTGCAAGGAGAGATCCAGCAGAAACGCGGCCAGAGGCAAGCTGAGGAAGAGAAAGATACCGGAGACACGGTGTCCGATAGACGCGACCGCGCCGACGGGCATGCGGATCAGTAGAAGATTGAGGAACTTTGGCCTTGACGCAGTGTGTGGCATAACCGACCTGAATAAGGTTTCGCGTGTTTATAACACCGTGCGCAGGGTTATGCCAGCCTGTGTTACCACAACCACTGTCAGGCTGACACGCACGCGTGGATTGACTACCATTGCGCGGATAGCTGCGGGGGGATTTAAAGATGAACAGTGCATGGGAAACTTTTTTGCAGAATAACGGCGCCGAGTTCGATGGCGGGCAAACGGTCGTCAGTTTCGGTTCGCTCCGGCGTGAACTGAGCATGGCACTGACCGGCACCGTGTTCGCCGACCTCTCCCAGTTGGGAATACTGGCCGTGCGGGGCAAGGATGCGGCAACCTTTCTGCAGGGGCAGTGCACCAATGATGTCGTGAATCTCGCAGAGTCTCATAGCCAACTGAATGGCATCTGCAGCCCCAAGGGCCGTTTCCTGGCAACCTTCCGCGTGTTCCGCGATGGCGAGGGATATCTGCTGAGCATGCCGCGACAGATGTTGGAAGGCGTCGCCAAGCGTCTGCAGATGTTCATTATGCGCAGTGCCGTGATCCTAACAGACGCCAGCGACCAGAGCATCAGGCTGGGCGTTTCCGGTCCAGCGGCCATGACCGAACTCTCCGCATTGATCAGCAGCCTGCCCTCCGCCGTCGATGAAGTCGTGCGCTCGGGTGAATACACTGTCGTGCAAATTCCCGGTGTGCAGCCACGCTTCGAAGTGCATGGTCCCATCGCCGCCATGCAGAAACTCTGGGAAACGCTGAATGTCCGCGCCGCGCCGGTGGGCACTTCGGCCTGGCAGTTACTGGATATCCTGGCGGGTCTACCGGTGATCACGCCGGAAACCACTGATGCCTTTGTCCCGCAGATGGTGAACTATCAATTGATCGGCGGCGTGAGTTTCAAAAAGGGCTGTTACACGGGTCAGGAGGTTGTGGCCCGCATGCAGTATCTTGGCAAACTGAAACGCCAGATGTATCTGGCTAAAATTCAGAGCGACGCCGCGCCACAACCGGGCAATGATCTCTACAGTCCAGCCGATAAAGAACAGAGTGCCGGCAAGATCGTCTCTGCCGAGCCACATCCGGACGGGGGTTACATGGTCTTGGCGGTTATTCAGATAGCCAGCCAGGAGGCAGGGCCGCTGCATCTGGGGAGTAGCGAAGGACCGGTACTGGAGTTTGCCGAACTGCCGTATGCGCTAGCTACGCCGGCCTGACCATCGTCATACCGGCTAATGCCGGAATGACGATTGGGCAACTACTCAACCAACGTCGCTGGTCTTTACTATTTGCGGAAGTATCCAGCGGGTGTTTTCCAGGAAACGCGTAAATTCGTCTGCCGGTTGCGGACGACCTATGTAATAACCCTGCGCCATATCGCAGCCCATATCGCGTAATAAATTTAACGACACTTCGTTCTCGACACCTTCAGCGATTACAGCAAGACCCAGATTGTGCGCGAGATCCACCGTGGAACGCACGATCACGGCATCGTCGCGATCATCCACCATGTCCTTGACAAAGGATCTATCGATTTTGAGTTCGCCAACCGGCAGCTTTCTCAAACGACTAAGCGAAGAATGACCGGTTCCAAAGTCGTCTATGGAGAACTGCACGCCCTGTTCACGCAACCGTGCCAACACACCACTGACCCTGGCATGTTCGCTCAAGAACACACTTTCCGTGATTTCCAGTATCAGACAGGACGGCGGTACATCGCTGCGTTTCAGCAAGGAAACCAACTGCACCGGGAACTGCGGATCCAGCAGACTTTCCATAGACAGATTCACGGCCACTGTCAGGTCAATACCCGCTGCATGCCAGTGCGCACACTGTTGTAACGCATGCTCAATAGCCCAGACCGTAAAAGGTCTAATCAGGCCCGTCTGTTCCATAATGGGGATGAATTCATCCGGTGGCACGAAACCGCGCTTGTTATGCGGCCAGCGGGCCAGCGCCTCGGCGCCGTAGAGCGTGCCGGTACGCAGATCAACCTTAGGTTGATAATACAATTCCAGTTCTCTATTGATCAGGGCTTGACGCAAATCTCCCACCAGGGTCAGGCGGCCCGGCTGATGCTCATCCGTATTCGCATCATAAATCTCAAAGCCATAGCGGGACCGTTTTGCGGCGTACATGGCAATATCCGCATGCTTCAATAATGTGCTGACGTCCATGCCATGCATTGGATAAACTGAGATGCCGATACTGGCGGACACTGACAGACGTATACCATTGAGCTCGAACTCCGCATCAAGCGCCTCCAGCAATGAGCTGGCCAGATGACTCGCCATATCGCCGTCCGCATTGGGGATGATCACGGCGAATTCATCACCACCCAACCGGCCAACCGTGTCAGAATGACGAAGCACCTCGGAGAAGCGTGTGGCGACCTGAATAATCAGTTGATCGCCCGCCTCGTGCCCTAAACTGTCATTCACCTCTTTGAAACGGTCGAGATCGACCATCAACACGGCAACTTTCTTTTTCTCCCGCTCCGCGACGAATAGCGCCTGTTTTAAGCGGTCTTGCAGCAAAGTCCGATTCGGTAGCTGCGTGAGCTGATCATAGAGCGCCTGGTGTTCCAGTTCATTATTGATACTGATGAGATCATTGTTCAGTTGGCGTAATTCGATCTGATAGGTCTCAGCATGCAGCTTGGCTTCCTTGAGTGCTGCATAAGAGATGGCGTTTTCGATGGCGATGCTCACATG
>Ga0180009_10002020_pt1 | contig 23986 bp, 26 predicted proteins | sample OS_PC_MetaG_FD_123537 | JGI IMG/M metagenome (GOLD analysis project Ga0180009, IMG submission 123537) | Groundwater microbial communities from the Aspo Hard Rock Laboratory (HRL) deep subsurface site, Sweden - OS_PC_MetaG | ecosystem: Environmental > Aquatic > Deep subsurface > Groundwater...
CCGCATCAAGGTAGCGGCATCGGACGAGCAGTCCAACGGACCGGAGTCCGCGCTGAAGGGCTCCCGCGTCTCCGCCCGCCTGCTGGTGGACAACCGCAAGCCTGATGTCCTGGGTCTGGTGGTCCGCTACCCCTGGTGCATCGGGATGGCCAAGGACTCCCACAGTCCAATCAGCCGCATCGAGTACTCGGTCGATGGTGGGCTCTGGCGTCTGGTGGATCCCATCGACGGGATCTTCGACAGCCCCGCCGAGCGTTTCCGGTTCCGTCTACCGGCTGACCTGGCCGCCGGCCGCCACGTCGTGGCGGTTCGTGCGGTGGATGCGGCGGACAACATGGGCGTCAGGCAGGTCGGTCTGGTCAGATAGGCCATGCGTTCGGGTAGCGGACGGCGGTTGTGGCCGCTCCCACGCTGGGCCCGTGCCCTCGGGGTCGCGATGACCCTGTCGGCAGCGGTGACCGCTCTGCACTTCTTCGTGCACAGGGGTGTGGTCGAGACGGGCTGGTCCGTACCGATCGACGACACCTACATCCACTTCCAATACGCGCGGGGCATCGCCGAGGGACACCCCTTCGCCTACCACCAGGGCGATGGCTACTCGACGGGCTGCACCAGCCCGCTCTACGTCGCCCTGCTCGCGCTGCCCCAGCTGGTCGGCCTGGGCGACCTGAAGATGATCCCCGTTTCGCTGGTGCTCGGCGGCGTGTGGCTGACCGCCACCATGCTGCTGCTGATCCGCATCGGGCGGCAGCTGGGCAACCGTCCGGCGGGGGTGGCGGCCGCGGCCATCTGGGCCGGCTGGGGTTTCACCTGGTACTGCCTCTACTCCGGCATGGAGACCGGTCTCTACCTCACCCTACTCCTCGCGGTTCTGAGCCTGTTCGTCTCCTGGACCCAGGAGCGAACACTCCGTCGCCCCTGGTGGCCCCTGCTGGTGCTGGCCGCCTTGCTGCCGCTTGGCCGACCCGAGGGCCTCTTCCTGTTGGCGGTGCTGCTCGCCGTGGCTGCGGGGCGGATCGTGCTGCGTCCAGGGTGTCTCTCGCGCGCCGGGGCGACCGACCGGCTGCGCCTGGTCGGCTGGTGGAGCCTGACCCTGCTTCCCGTGGTGGCGTACTTCGTGGCCAACCGCATCCTCACCGGCACCTACTCCACCGCGGGGATGATCTCCAAGTCGCTGCTCTACGTGCCCTACATCAAACCCACGGAGAAGGTGGTGACCTTCCTGTCCCACCTGTTCGAGGCCATGCGCCAGTTCCTGTCGGGCAAGGACGCCAACTTCCTCGGCTTCGCCGTGGCCGGTCCCGGTCTTGTCGCGGTGGTGGCGCTCGCTCTGCGCGAGCAGCGGCGTCGCCTGATGGGCAGCCGCACCGTGCTGGCCGCATGGGCCCTGGTGATGCTCGCCGCAGCGTCGATGCACTACATCCGCATCGCGCGCTGGGAACGCTACTACATGCCGCTGTTCCTGCTGGCCATCCTCGGCGCGGGCTTCGCCGTCACCTGGCTGGCCAGGGCGGTGCATCGTCCCTGGCTGGCGCCCGCTGCCGTCGCCGTCCTGATCCTGTTTCAGGGCGACTCCACCATGCGCTGGGTCAAGGCCTACGAGCGCGATCTGAAGACGATAGAGACCAAGCAGGCCGCCGCCGCTCGCTCCCTGCTGACCAGGACCCCCGCCGATGCCAGGGTGCTGGTATGCGACGCCGGCGCCATCCCCTACATCTCGCGCCGCCAGACCTTCGATATCGTCGGCCTCACCACACCGCTGCGTCACAACTACTTCCGCAACGGCATGGGCAGCCGGTTCGAGCTCTTCGAGCGCATCCCCGCCGGCGACCGCCCCGACTTCGTCGCGGCCTACGACTTCTGCCTCTGGCCCGGGGCCAGGGGGGTGCCGCTCTCCAGGCACCACGACATGATCGTGGCCCCGGTGGCCGAGAAGCAGGCCGGCAGCGGGCACATGCCGGCGATCCTGCCCCGCGGTACGCGAGTCATCGATCGTATCGACGTGGCTGACCTGGCCAGCGAGCACGAGCACCGCTACGGCTTCGACCCGCCCGGCAACATCAGGGACAACGTGGTGCGCCGCGGCAGAACCGAGGGCCGGGCAGCGCCGATCGCCGACGGGGGCCGCCTGATCCGCCAGCAGGAGACGTTCCGCTTCCACGCCGGGCCCGGCCGCGACGCGCTCCTGATCGGCCGCTACGCGTCGGTGGCGACCCAGCTGGCCCTGGAGCTCAACGGCAAGACCAATCTGTACGCGAAGCTCCGCGGCACGCCGCACGGCGCCTTCACCGAGGTCTCCGTCACGATCCCGAAGGCCAGGCTCGGCAGGGACAACACCCTGAGGGTCCGCACCCTGGGCGCCCCGTACCACTCCTTCCACTACTTCGTGGTGCAGTAGCATCGTCCGCGTGGACGGAGCAGATGGTTCCAGTCACGGGTCGACACCCTTGTGTAGCACTCATGGATGCCGCGTCGAGTTCTACTCGAACCGGGCACAGACCGAGAGCATCGACAGCTTGTCGTTACTCTCGCGCAGCCGCCGGCTGAGCAGGCGCACCAGCTTGCCGAGCACGTTGCAGGCCAGCAGCCGGTTGTGGGCGAAGAGCCGGTGCAGCGTCTCCTTCTCCACACAGAACAGATCGCACTTGCTGTGTGCGATGGCATCGGCCGAGCGTGGCGCGTCGTCGAAGACGGACATCTCGCCGAAGACCGAACCGCGGTGCAGCACCGCGAAGGCCTCCTCGCCGATCCCGGGCACCGTCCGGCTGACACGGACCGAGCCGGAGCAGACCACATGGAAGTGGCTCCCGTCCGCCCCCTGGCTGAAGATGACCTCACCTCGCGCGTGGCTCTGCATCTCACCGATCTGCGCCAGCCGCTCGAGCTGGTCCTCGTTCAGCTCGGAGAAGAGCTCCACTGCCTTGAGGCTCTCCTTGATCGAATCGAGCGCCTGTCCGCTGTCAGTCATCGCCGCTCCTCGGTTGTCTGCGCCTACGTCCATCGTAGTGCAAGAGGCCGGAATCTCAACTTTTCGCCACTCGGACGCCGGCGATGCGTTGCGAGGGGCGTCGCGACGTGCCCTGGCCATCGCTCACCATCAGCTCCAGAGTCAGGCGCCGTCGAGTCGCCGCGAGCAACCGGTCGTCGCATCGTGCCGCGGCCAGCCGCCTGGCGGAGCGTGCGCTCACGCCGAGAGCCCAGCTGACCTCGGTGGAGGCGATGCCAGCCGCGCGCGCGAGCTGCGCGGTGATCTGCCTGGCCGACACGACCTCCGCGTGCTTCCCCACGAGAGCCGGATCCGCACATCGCGCGGCGGCCGCCGCCTGCGCCAGGCGTGCTACGCCGACCTCGCGAATCACCTGGTTCGGCGCGAGGTCCAGCTTGCGTCGGGGCAGCCCGACCATGGCGCACACGTCCTCGGGTCCCAGCCGCGGCAGACAGCTGAAGATCGGGAGGACCAGCCCTTCGACGACGCGGGCCCCGATCAGATCGAGGAAACAAGATCCGGTCCAGAGCGCGGGGTGATGGCTCAAGTTGTGGTGCTGGACCTGCGTCACCACGTATCGAACGAGCCAGTCAAGGTGGGACCGTCGTTCGACCCGTCGAATGAACGACGACGCGACCGGGTTGATCGCCAGAGCCTGCACCGCTCGGGTGACGCCGGAGCGCAGCTTGGGTCGCCGCTGCTCGCTGCAGCGAAACACAGTGTGGAGGTGCTCGTCGACGATGCAAAACAGCAGCAGCGGGCCCAGGGTTCGCGCCAGTGTCATCACCGCCGCGCGGTAGGCCGCTTCACCCTCGATCAGGGGTAGACGCCCCTCGGTGGCCAGGGTCAGGTGCCAGATCTTCATTTTCTCCCTCCGTGGTCGTGTTGATGCGGGAGTTATCGGCACGTGGCACCGCGGAGTTGCGCCGGGAGGTCGAAATCAAGGGGATGGCTCGCCATCCGGGGGATATCGACCGCGAGGCGAGCATCGACCACGAGGCGAGCATCGACCGCGAGGCGAGCATCGACCACGAGGCGAGCATCGACCGCGAGGCGAGCGCCGGAACGCAGAATGTCGCGAAACGTCAGTTGCGCAGGCTGATCAGCGGCGCCGGCACCCGGCCGCCGCGGAGCACGAAATCGGCGCAGCCGAAGCGATTCACCGGCTGGACGATGGCCTCGCCCAGCAGGCCGCCGAAGTCGACGCTCTCCCCCGGACCCTTGCCCGGAATGGGCAGGATGCGGACGGCGGTCGTCTTGTTGTTCACCACACCGATGGAGATCTCGTCGGCGATGATGGCGCTGATCGTCTCCGCTGGCGTATCGCCGGGGATCGCCACCATGTCCAGCCCGACAGAGCAGACCGCGCTCATCGCCTCCAGCTTCTCGAGGCTCAGCGCCCCCACCCGCACCGCCTCCACCATCCCACGATCCTCGCTCACCGGGATGAAGGCCCCGCTCAGACCGCCGACATAGGAGGAGGCCATCAGCCCGCCCTTCTTCACGGCGTCGGTCATCAGGGCCAGGGCGGCGGTCGAGCCGTGCGCACCCACGCGCTCCAGGCCCATCGCCTCGAGGATCTCGGCCACGCTGTCGCCCACCGCTGGCGTCGGGGCGAGGCTCAGGTCCACCACGCCGAAGCGCACCGGCGGCCCCAGCCGCCGGGCCACCTCGCGGCCGATCAGCTCGCCGGCTCGCGTGACCTTGAACGCCATGCGCTTGATGGTCTCGGAGATCTCTCCCAGATCACAGCGCGGGTTGTTGGCCAGCAACCGCCGCAGCGCGGCCAGCACCACACCCGGACCGCTGACCCCCACGTTGATCGCCACGTCGGCCTCCCCCACGCCGTGCATCGCGCCGGCGATGAAGGGGTTGTCCTCGGGGGCGTTGGCGAAGACCACGAGCTTGGTGCAGCCGATCCCGCCGCGGTCGGCGGTGCGACCGGCGAGATCCTTGATGCGCTGGCCCATGACGATGATGGCATTCATGTTGATGCCGGCCCGGGTGGTCGCGACGTTGACCGAGGAGCAGACCCGCTCTGTCAGCGCCAGCGCCTCGGGGATCGAGTCGATCAGGACACGGTCGCCCCGGGTCTTGCCCTTCTCCACCAGCGCCGAGAAACCGCCGATGTAGTCCACGCCCACATCGGCCGCCGCGCGGTCCATCGCCACCGCCACCGGCACGAAGCTGTCGGCCCCGCTGGCCTCGCCGACCAGCGCGATCGGGGTGACTGACAGGCGCTTGTTGGTGATCGGCACGCCGAACTCCTGCTCCACGTCGATGATGGTGGGCACCAGGTTCTCGGCGCAGCGCAGTATGTGCTCCCGCAGCGAGGCGCAGGTCTGGTCCAGGTCGCGGCTGATGATCCCGCGCAGCGAGATCCCCATGTTCACCGCCCGGATGTCGAGGTGCTCGTTCTCGATCATCCGCAGGATCTCGGTGATCTCCTCGTTCTGATAGAACATGCTCACACCCGCTGCAGTGATCGCATCACGTCCTCGTGCATCACCACGGCGTGGATCCCCAGCTCCTCGGCGGCGGCCAGCAGGTTCTGCTTGAAGCCGGAGAAGGGCAGCGTCAGCTGCGAGATGTCCACTACCATGATCATGGTGAAGTAGTCGGAGACGATGGTCTGGCTGATATCCTGGATGTCCCCGCCGGCCTCGGCGACCCTGGCCGAGATCCTGGCCACCACCCCGCGGGCGTTCTTGCCCGTGGTCGTGACCACGGCGCGGCGCTGAACTTCCTGGCGTCTCTGCTCCACGCAGCTGGTACACAGCTCGAGCGACGTCAGCGACCCCGATGGCCGGGGCAGCACAGATCCCAGACCGGTGGTGATGGTGCCGTCGCCGTTGTCCACCGCGACGCCCTCCGGCCCGCGCGTGGATGGCGGCGGCACGCTGCTCGCGCCGGACACGGCCGACACCACCTCCCGCACGACCAGCTCGACCACGTCGGGACGGTCCCCCAGCCGCTCGCTCACCGCCCGCGCCACCAGACGGGCGACCTGCTCCAGGCTGCTACCGTTGCTCATGGGATCGGACCTCCTGCCTGCTCCACCGCGCGCCGATCGACGTCGAGCCGGTCCACGATCGCAACCACGGCGGCGTCCACCGGAGTCGAGGGTCTCTCCTGCTCCCCCAGCGCCTCCTGCAACGCGACCCGGGCGGCGTGGCCGTAGGCCACCACCACGTCGTCCCCCACCCCGGCGTCCAGCACATCGGCGCAGACGACGAGATCGTGGCAGCGCGCCGCCTCTGCCCCAGGCTCGGCCACGAGGTCGCTCAGGTGGTAGGGCTGGACCGTGAGTAGCTTCAGCCCCCGGATGTCGGGCCACTTGACCGTGGCCCACACGCTTCCAACAACCCGACCGATGAACATCACTGACCTCCCTCGAGCTGCCCCGGATCGTTGCTGCCGTCGGCCAGCAGGCTCACCGCAGCATCGCACAGCACCCCCCGGTTGTCCGGCCCGGGTCGCAGAACGTTGCGCGCGCCGCTGCCCCAGCTGACCAGCACCGTCTGGCCCACGCGCGCATCGAGCACGTCCACTCCCACCACCAGCCGGTCGCCTCCGGCGGCCACGAGCACCAGCTTGCGGCCCTCCAGCCCGCGGGACTTGCGGGTGGCCCAGACCTCTCCAACCACCGTTGTGCGGATCATTTCCGGTCCTCGCGCCCCTGCGGGGCGGCGCACGCGTGCCGGTCCTCACACCCCTGACGGGGTGCTGTGGGATGAAGCAGCGGCACGCCCTCGCGCCCCTGTCGGGGCGCTCCGGGATGCGGCGGCGGCGCGCGGGATGAAGCCGCGGAAATCCACTCCACCCCGGCAGTTCCGCGGATCATATCCACTCCACCCCGGCGGGAGGATCACCGCCGATAAACCCGAGCGGTTGGGCGGCAGCGCCCGCTCCGCCCCGCCGGGTGCCGAAGGCCGTACGCTGCAGCTGGCAGCGATCCACCACCCCGAGCACTGCCGCGTCCACCGGCAGGTTCACGCTGCCCAGGCTCCACCTGGCAGGGGCGCCGAGGCAGAGCACGACATCGTCTCCGACGCCGGCGTGCACCGTGTCGACGGCGACCACCAGCTCCGTTTCGTGGGTCGGGTTGTAGTAGAAGTAGGGGCGGACCAGCAGGAGCTTGCTGCTCCCGAGCCGGGCATCCTTGCGGGTGGACCAGAGCGTCCCCACGACCCGTCCGAGGATCATATCCTGGCTCCGGCGGAGACGTCGGCGCGGTCCACGATCGCCACGGTCACTTCCTTGGTCGGAACGGACTCGCCCAGCGTCAGGTCGCGGCACCGGCTGCCATGCGCGACCAGCACCAGCTCCCCGGGCCCGGCCCCGAGGTGGTCCACGACAACCAGCACGCCGTCGTCCGGGCGCAGGTGTTCGGTCCCATCCGCCACGGGCTCGACGTCCTCGACAGACCCAGGACCCGCGTCGGCGCCAGACATGCGCAGGGGGCGCACCACGAGCAGGCGATACCCCTCCAGGCCCGGGGCCTGCCTTGTACCCCACACGCTGCCGACCACTCTGGCGAGGAGCACGCTGTAGTCTTTCGGTGGTGGGCCGGTCAGGCGGCTTTGGGCTTCTTCTTCTGCCAGCTCCGGTGAAGATCGATCAGCCTGGTGGGGGAGTAGTGGAGCAGCTTCTCGCGGTAGTCGGTGTCCTTGACCCGCTTCATCAGGTCGAGCACCGCGTCGACCAGCTTGTCCTTGTCCCCGAAACGCTCCCCGACCTCGGACATCACCTGGAACAGCCTGAGAAGCTTGGAGTTGGGCGCCGCCAGGAGCCGGCGACGAAAGCCGTCCTTCGACTCCTCGTCGCGCTTCTGCAGCATCCCCATCAGCTTGTCCACCAGCTTCTCCTTGCCCCCGTGCTGCTCGGTCACCTGCTGGAGTGGTGTCTTCTTCGCCATCTTGCATGCTCCTTGCGGTCAGGAGAGGACGTACTGTGGAGCCTCGACCGGGCCGTGTCAACCCCCCCCGCCCTGCCCGCCCTGCCCGAGGTGGTCGAGAATCTCCTGGATCTGGGCCACCGTGAGGGTCAGTCGCAGGACCACCCGTCGTCCCTTGCGCTCGACGCGCAGGCGCCGGGCGGCAGAGGGCGACAGGCGGCGGCTCTGCACCCGTGCCAGCCGGCCCTCCAGCGAACGGGCACCCCCCTCCCCGTCCAGCCGCAGAGCCAGCCGGAGCTGGAGCTGGCCGGCGGCGGCCCGCAGGTTCCCCTCCACCGAGCGCAGTTGCTGCAGCTCTGTGACCTCCAGCCTGTGCGCCAGGTAGCGGCCCATCGCAGGCGCCAGCCGACTGACCAGCCAGGCCGGATGGGAGCCGCGGACCGCGCGGATATCACCGGCGAGCTGACGATTGCCGCCGAGCACGGAACGTCCCTGGCCCCGCAGCCGCGCGAGGACCAGGTCGCTCCACCCGCGGCTGACCACCACCATCGACGAACGCCCCAGAAAGAGCAGCGTGTTGCCGGTGCCGTCCTCGTACAGCGTGTGGCCCTGGTGGGATCGGTGGGTCAGCTTGCCCCTCGCTCTGCGGTCCAGGGCGTCGAGCACTCGCTGGCGATCCAGCCGGCCGGTGATCAGGACCAGGAACTCCAGCCTGCCGCCCTCCCCGCCGGCAGCCAGCACCACGCGGTCCAGGTCGCGCGCCGGGTCGAAGCCCAGGGCACGGAAGGAGGGGCGATCAGCGCTGCCCGACGGACCCGGTTTCTTTCGACCCTTGAACAGCTTCGCCATCACATCGGACCGCCTCAGCGTGACGAGGTCGACACTGACCACGAGGTCGGCCCGGGCCGGCACCAGCTGCAGCAGATCCCGGGGAGGCCCGCTCTCCGAGCAGCGGCAGCCGCACAGCAACAGCGAGATCAGCAGTGCGAGTGCTGCCCGGGTCAGAGCCGTCCCTCGCGCTGGAAGACGCCCGCCGCCTGCTTGAGCGTGACGAAGTCATAGTCCAGCTTCAGCTCCTGCATGGTCTGGACGAAGATCCTCCGCTTGTCGGTGAAGGGCACACGGAGGTCCGGCTGTCGACCGGCCAGCTCCGTCGGGATCCGGTCCACGATCGCATCGGCCAGATCGATCCCGTGAAGCTCCAGGTTGAACAGGGGCCGGCGCGCCATCTGGCGCATGATCATGCGACGCACCATCGGAGGGCTGACGGCGAGCAGCGTGCCGATGGCCGGCAGCCTGGTCCAGGGCAACACGGCGACGGGCAGCTCGACGAGCGGCGCCTGCCCGCGTCTCCAGGGGAGCTCCGGGTCGGGCCGATAGGGGTCGGAGGGACAGAAGAGCCCGCGGGGGTCGCTCATCACCGCGCCGGAACGACGACCGCGCAGGAACATGCCCGCCATCACCGCGGCCTTGGCCAGATAGTACGGCGGCGACGGGAACATCGAGCTGTCGTAGCGGTAGCCGTGGTTCGACAGCACCCGCAGCACCTTGGCGTTGACGTGGTAGCCAGGTGTGCGAAAGCCGACGGGGGCATGCTCCAGGCCCGCCGCCTCCACGATCACCGCCTGCGCCCGCCGGATCTCGGCGTCCACCACCTGCTCCGGCTGGGCGCACAGATCGTAGGGGTGGGAGTAGGTGTGGTTGCCCATCTCGTGACCCGCCTGGACCATGCGGCGCACGATGGCCCGGGCCTCGTCGCTGCCCTCGAGCTCGCGACCGACCACGAAGAAGGTGGCCGGGATGTCGAGCTCGGCGAACAGCTCCTCGAAGCGCGGCAGCGCGTTGTTCAGGATCGTGTGCCGGATCTGCAATGGTGGATCGCCGAGCCCGTGGATCTCGTAGTACGCAGTCAACGGATCCAGATCAACGCTCACCGCACAGAGCTTCTTCATGACCTTGCTACTCCAGGACTCGCATGACGTAGACCAGGTAGGTCAGGTTCTTGAGCACGCCTGGCACACGGCTGAAGAGGTTGATGGAGGGCTTGCGCTTCTCCACCACGCGCACCGGGATCTCCACCACCGGGTGCCGTTCGCGCTCGGCGCGGATGACGAACTCGCTGGCGAAGACATCGCGATCGACGACGCACCGGCCGGCGGTACCGACCAGCAGGTCGCGCCGGAACGCCTTCATGCCGTGCGTGTCGGTGCCATGAAAATGCAGCAGGATCCGCAACAGCGTGTTGAAGGTGATGGTGGCCAGGTGGCGGACGAACGGACGTGTGTCCTGTGCGCCGGCCAGGATCTTGGAGCCCACGACCATCGCGGCGTCGCCGTTGAGCAGTCGGTCGAGCGCTCGACGGTAGAAGTCGATGTCGCCCAGGTCGATCTCGTCACAGACCACGATCGTGCCCCGCGCGCGCAGGATCCCCTCCTTGAGCGCACGGCCGTAGTTGGCCCGCTGGATCGAGAAGCAGTCGACCTCCTGGTACTTCGATGCCAGCTCCTGGCACAGCTCGAATGTCCGGTCCGAGCTGCCGTTCTCGCACAGCACGATCTCGAAGGAGTAGCCCAGCTCCTTCAGGTGCTCGCGAAGGCTGACCACCGACGAGACCAGGATCCCCTCCTCGTTGTAGACCGGGATCATCACCGAGATCATGGGTACGGTGACCGATCCGTCCGGTGCCGCCCCGGGCACCAGCGACAGCCTGGGCCTGTTCTTCTCCTGGGTCGATTCAGTCACTGGGGCTGCTCCTCGGTCAGCAACTGCTCCACTGTGGCGGCCACCTCCCGCCCCGCGATCAGGCTATCCTCCATGGAGTTGTAGATCCAGGAGCCGTAGCGTCCCCTCGGGAAAATGCGGTGCCGTTCGAGGAAGGGGAAGATCCGAGCCAGCGAGCGCTCGTAGCGCTCGTCGAACACCACGTACGCGTGCTCGATCCGGTGCAGATCGGCGAAGATCACGTCGTCCGCGGATCGCAGCGCCCTGACCTCCACCAGCGCGGGGAGCACCTCGGCGAGGATCTCCTCCTTGCCGCGCGAGGCATCCCTCGAGGCCAGCTCGACGTACAGAGCGGATGCCCCGGGCGGGGCCATGCTTGGCATCGCGTTGGAGTAGACGCCGACCCGGTAGAAAGGCAGGCGGTGCTCGGGGACGTAGATCCAGTGGAAGTCCTCGGGAGCCGGCGTCCGGGAGGCGACGCTGATGTGCTGGACCGGCGTGGCCCGCAGCTGGTCCGCCGCGGCCAGCAGCTCGGGCGGGGGGTCGACGAGACGCGCCACGAGCTCGGGCAGTGGGATGGTGGAGACCATGGCCTCGTAGGCCACCTCCTCGCCCCCGACCCGGGCCACCCGCCTGCGATGGTCCACCCACTCCAGCTCCACACCCAGACGGACTGCGTCAGGATCGACGCCCGCGGCCAGAGCGGCCGAGAATGACCCGATGCCGCCCCAGCGGGGGTAGAGGAAGCTGATGTTGTAGCCCAGGTCCTCGGGGCCCGCCCCGAGGGCGCCGGCAACCACCTGCTCGACGGTGGGAATCGGAACGAACCGGGAGCACCAGGCGCTCGTGACCTCGCGGGGGTGTACTCCCCAGAGCTTGTGGTTGTAGGGCACCATGAAGTGGGCCGCGATCCCCTCGCCGAAGTGGTAGTTGATGTACTCCTCGAAGTTGCGCGGCTCGTCCCCCTCGCGGTTGAGTCGCGACCGGACGAACCCCAGCAGGCACTCGTAGACCACGGCGGGGGAAAGGCCGTGTAGGTTGGCCTGGAACGGGTAGGGGGTCAGGACGCCGCCGGAGTAGATGCGCGCCCGGCGCTGGACGCGCACGAGCTCGTCTCCCATCAACTCCTCGACCATCTTGATGATCATCGGGTCTCGTAGATGAAGCCAGTGACCGGTCTGGTCGAAGTGAAACCCATCGCGCTCGACGCTGCGCGCCAGGCCCCCCAGCTCCCGGTCCCGCTCGCACAGCAGGTAGCCCTTCGGACCGGACCCGCCCCCAAGGTGCAGGGCGGTGGAGATGCCAGTCAATCCACCACCGATGATCAACACCGGCGCCGAGGGTCCCATGCGGCTGTTGTTAACACAGGGAAAGGCCGCCCGCAAAGCGTACTGATCTCGGTGCCGATGCGATCATCGACCGTCCGAAAACTGTTGCATAGGTCTGCCCCCCCAAGTAGAGTCCCGGAACCAATACGTATTGTCTACCTGGACTGCTAAACGTTTCTGACGGTTGATCGATGTCGAAGCTCCCCCCCTGGCTTCTCGTGCTGGTCCTCGGGTGCGCCCTGCTCCTGCCGATGCTCGGTTCCTTCGGCCTCTGGGATCCCCAGGAGATCAGGGAGGCGGACGTGGCCCAGGAGATGGCCAGGACCGGCAACTTCTCGGATGTCACGCTGGGCGGGCGCTACCAGAAGCGGCCGGTGCTCACTGTCTGGCTGGTGGCGCTGGGATTCAAGCTGCTCGGGGTCAACGAGTCTGCTGGTCGCCTGCCGTTGGCCGTCTGCGGGATCTTCGCCCTGCTCATCGGCTATCGGGTCACACGACGACTGGTGGGGCCGCGGGCGGCCCTGATCGGCGTCTTCGCCCTCCTCACGACGCCGACCTTCATCTTTCAGAGTCGCCAACTCGTGAGCGAGGTGGTCTACTACGCCGCGATCCTGGCGAGTGTGGGAGGGCTCGCCGCCTACCTCTGGCCCGCGACCGGACGTCGCAGCACGCTCGACCTCGTGCTGGGAGGGCTGGGCCTGGTGGCCGGCTTTCTGGCCGCGGGCCTGCTGGTCGGCACGCTGTTCCCTCTGTTCGGGGTGATGGTGGCCGTCGCCCTCAGCTGGCACACCCCCAACCGACCCGACGAGTCGGAGGCCCTGCCGCCTGAGCCTCCGCCTGACACCGAGCCGGAGGCGCCCGCCGCCGACCCCTACCGCACACCTGGCAGGGCGCCACGTGGCGACGAGGCCGCCCGCCTGGACGTTACGCCCGCCACCACGGTGGGCCAGGCGACCCGGGCCGCGCTCGTACCCCTGCTGGTGACCCTGGCGGCGAGCGCCGCCCTGATCGGGTCGTTCTTCGCCCTGTTGAAGCAGCCCTCGATCTTGGTCCTCGGCTCGGAGGTGAGGCGGGTGGCCATTCCCCCCACGTTCGAAACCGCCCTCAAGGATCTCGGCTGGAGCTTCTTCCCCTGGTTCGCCCTGGTGCCGATGGTCCTGATCATGGCCGTCCTGACCCAGCGCAGGGACCCCCGGTCGCGCCACCGGTCGGCCTTCCCCTACATGTTGGTCCTCGTGCTGGGGCTCGCGGGCTACCTGCTGGTCGCCATCGGAGCGGGGTACCTCAACAAGATGCGCTTCCCTGCCCTCCCCTGGCTGGCGATGGGAGTCGGACTGGTCGGCTACCAGTTGCTGCAGCGCAGCAGCCCGGTCCATCGAGTCTGGGCCCTCGTCGCGGTGGTGGTGGTGCTGGTGATCCGCCAGGACTACTTCATGGCGCCGGAGAGCCTGGCCTTCAGTCATCTGTTGAGCCACGCGAAGTACCCGATCGATCTGTCGATCAAGTTGTACGTGAACAGCTTCGGCCTGCTGTTCGCGGCGGCCTTCTTCTTCTCTCTCGGCGGCGTGCCGAGGCCCCTGACCGTGTGGCAGAAACGAACGGCTCCCTCCAGTCGGTTGAGAGACAGTATCCTCGACGGCCTGCGCGAGGGCGGTCGCTGGCTCGCGATTGGCGTCGACAGCATAGGGCTCTTCCTGCGGTGGATCGTGGGGAGAAACGGCCGCATCGCCCAGGCGGCGACTGCTGTCCTGGCCCTGGCCTTCGCCGGATGGTGTTCCTTCTGGCTCACACCCCACCTGAGCCTGCACCTGTCGAACAAGGCCCTGTTTCAGGTGTTCCACCGCTGCCGCACCGGCCAGGAGAAGCTGGCCCAGTACCAGGTGCCCGGGCGGGGCGCCGCCTATTACAACGACGGCCAGATCGAAGAGGTGGGCAGCCAGACCCAGCTGTTCCAGCTGCTGAAGCAGCCGGAGCGATGGTTCATCCTGATGCCGGCGAGCCATCTCGCCTCCGTCGACCAGGCGGCCCGCCGCTCCAGCCTTGAGTATCACGTGCTGGACGACCGCAGCTCCCAGTACCTGCTGCTGTCAAACAAGCTCGAGGGCAAGTGCAACCAGGACCACAATCCTCTGCGCCGCTTTGTGCTCTCGAGCCCCCCCAAGCCCCGCAAACCGCTCGTCGCCAACTTCGAGAACCGGGTGAAGCTGCTGGGCTACGACGTGGCCGATGCGGTGACACGCGGGGGCAAGTTCCAGATCACGCTCTATTTCCAGGTCCTGGGGCAGATGCCGTCGGGCTACAAGCTCTTCCTGCATTTCGACCAGCCCGCCAACCGGTTCCACGGAGACCACGAGCCTCTGGACGGCAAGTACCCCACCCAGTACTGGCTCCCGGGCGACTACATCGTCGACCCGCACGACGTGGAGATCCCCCTGATCACCACACCCTCCGGGCGCTACACGATCTACGTCGGCTTCTGGCTCGGCTCCCAGCGCCTCAAGGTCATCGAGGGCCCAAACGACGGCGTGAACCGCGTGCGGCTCGGGACGCTCCGGGTACGCTGAGGCTCCCCCCCACCGAACTACAATTTGCCTTGAAGCCTGCATCCTTCCTTTGGTAAGACACCCAGGCGATCGATGGTGTTGGAGGAATGGCGTATGCCTTCTCGCAAGAAAGACCGAAGGGCGGACGACGAGGTGGTGGATGATGATGACAGGCGCGGAGCCGATCGACGCCAGTCCCAGCGCATTCTGGTGGACCTCGAGGTGGACTACCAGTGCGAGGACACATTCCTGTTCGCCTACATCACCGACATGAGCGCCTTTGGCATCTTCATCCGCACCAACAACCCGGAGCCTCCCGGCACACGGCTCAACCTGCGGTTCAAGCCCCCCGAGGAGGAAACGACCATGGCCCTCGAGGGCGAGGTGATCTGGATCAACTCGTTTCGACCCGGCGACTTTAGCAACATCAACCCGGGCATGGGCGTGAAGTTCATCGACCTGACCGAGTCGCAGAAGACAGACCTGTTGGAGCTGATCCGAAAAGTCGCCTACCTTGAGGACACCGACGTGGGCGAGGACGACGACGAGGACGACGACGAGGAGGAAGCCAGCGACGAGGAGGAGGAACAGGCCGCGGCGGACCGAACGCTCGAGTGACCGTCACCCCTGCTTCTTCTTCAGCGCATCCTTCACCTCCCGCGGCACGAAGTCGCTGACGTCGCCTCCGTGCTGTGCCACTTCGCGAACCAGGCTCGAGCTGATGTAGAAGCTGCGCTCGTCGGTGATCAGGAACACCGTGTCTATCGCCGGAGCCAGCCTCCGGTTCATCAGCGCCAGCTGGAACTCGTACTCGAAATCGGCCACGGCGCGCAGGCCGCGGATGATCACGCCGCCCCGCTGGCGGACGTAGTCCACCAGCAGGCCGGAGAAGATGTCGACCTCCACCTGCGGATCCCCACCTACCACGCTGCTGATCAGGTCGGCACGCTCCGCCGGTGTGAACAGGCCCTGCTTGTTGACGTTGTCCGCGACGGCGACCACCACCTTGTCGAAGATCGCCCTGGCGCGCTTGATGACGTCCAGATGTCCGTTGGTGACCGGGTCGAAGGAGCCGGGATAGACGGCGGTGGAGTTCATGTTTGTCCTGACGCTCGGTTGGTCGCGTGATGTTATAGGCCGTCGCAGCACCGGCTTCAAGCGTCAGTTGTCTGCTCCGCCCGGTAGACCGACAGCATGCTGTCACCATAGGCTCTGCGGCTGACGAGCCGGTGCGCCCCGGCCGCCTCCGGAGGTAGGTTCTTCCTGCCGTGCTCCACCACCAGCAGGGTGCCCAGATCCAGCACCGGTGACACCCCCAGCCGATCCAGCAGCGGGTCGAGGGGGTCGGCGTAGGGTGGGTCTGCCAGCACCAGCCCGAAGCGCTGCTCCTCGCCCTCGAGCTGCGAGAGCCCCTGCTCCACCCGCAGCGGCAGGACGCGGCAGCGGTCAACGAGCCCCAGCGCCTCCGCGTTGACCTCGATCAGCCGCGCACACTCGCGATCCTGCTCGATGAACACGGCCTCCTGACCGCCCCGGCTGAGCGCCTCGAGCCCGAGGGCGCCGCTGCCCGCGTAGAGGTCCAGCACGCGAACTCCCTCCAGGTCGCCCAGAGCCGAGATGATGATGGAGAACATCGCCTCCCGCACGCGGTCCGAGGTGGGGCGGGTGGCGCTCCCGCGAGGAGCCTGGATCGTCCTGCCCCCGGCCGAGCCGCCGATGATGCGCAGAGCACTTCTACCCACGGCCACGCTGACGGAAGGTGATCATCCGAGGCTTCATCTGGGTAGGCTAGTCCCTGCGCCGTCCACCTGCAAGCCAGGGTCAGGACCCGTCCCGGTCTCGCCTGGCGCCAAGCGCCGCGGCGACCTGGTCCTGTAGCTCGGAAACCTGTAGCGGCTTGGGAAGGAAGCCGTGGGCTCCGGCATCGAGCAATGCCTCGACGTTCTGGTGATCGGAATATCCGGAGGTCAGCAACACCCTGACGCGTGGGTCGAGCTTGCGCAGGATGTGATACGTCTGCGTGCCGCCAAGGTTCGGCATGACCATGTCGAGCAGGACGAGGTCGATGCTCTCGCACCTCTCCTCGAACACGGCCACGGCTTCCGCGCCGTCGACGGCCGTCAGGGTGTCATACCCCAGCGACCGTAGCAGTCGGGCCGTGCTCTTGAGGACCAGCTCGTCGTCGTCGACGACAAGAACGCGGCCCCGGTTGACGTTGGACACCTCGCCCGTGGGCGTTCGCCGAGGACAAGACCCGAACGCCTTCCGTCTTCTACATGGTGATGGAGCTGCTGACGGGCGAGTCCCTCGGTGGTCGGGTGCGCGAAAGCCCACTGGATGTGAAGAAGGCCAGGAAAGCGACGTAGTTGTAGGTCTGCACGTTCTCTGCCCCACCGGACTGCAATTCTTCGGCACTTCTTCGCACAAATCAACCGTGCGACCGCGAGGCAGAGGTGGTAGAACGGCTGCGCCACGGAGGAGCCCGATGAACAACCTCGCCGCCCTCACCTGCTGCGCCGCCATCCTCGGCGCGTCCTGCGCCGGCCACCAGCAGCCGAGGGGTACGAAGGAGACCACGCCGGCGGTCCGCGAGGGTGTGGCGCGCCTCTCCGAACCGCTCCACGAGTGCCACGAGCAGCACGGGGTGGGGGGTTATGTACAGGCACAGCTGACCATCGAACGCGACGGACACGTCTCCGCCGTCGAGATCGAGGGCAAGCACGCCGGCACGCCGACCGCAGATTGCGTCCGGAAGGTGCTGCTGACCCGCGGCCGCTTCGACGTGGATCATGGCCCGATCATCATCCGCTACCCGCTGCTGCTCCGCTGACGGGATCACCTTCCCAGCGCCCAGCGCAGCATCGGCGCCCCGCAGGCCAGGGCCAGCAGAGCCAGACCGATACCCTGAAGCGGCTGGCCCAGCACCAGCTTCCCCACCGCGAACATGCCGCTGAACACGGCCACGACCGCCAGCAGATACTGGGCCAGCGTGGCGAGGCTGATCGACGAGGGGCCGGCGTCGGGCTCGAGGCGGGCCACCGGACCCCAGAGCGCGGCGGGCGGCCTCACCTGGCGGTAGAACCGACGGAGCTGCTCGGGATCCTCGGACGGTAGCACGAGCGTGACCACCAGCGCCGTCACGGCCGACGCCCCGACGATGATCAGCAGCCGCCAGGCGAAGGACTCGGCCCCCGCCGCGGTGCCGCCGAAAGGAGCCGACAGGTGCAGCACCAGCGTGGCGCCGACGCCGGCGCCGAGGGCGGCGATCTCGGTCCAGGCCGTCACGCGCCACCAGAACCAGCGGAGCAGGTAGATCAGCCCCAGCCCGCCCATCAACTCCATCTTGAAGCGGAAGGCGTCGAGCACCGAGGGCAACGACAGCGCGAGCGCGGTGGCGATGGCGGCCACCGCCACGGTCGTGATGCGCGAGGCCCGCACGTAGTGCCGGTCCGTGCGCCCGCGCGCCATGAAGCGGCGGTAGATATCGTTGACCAGGTAGGCGGCCGAGAGGTTCAGCTGGCTGTCCACGGTGGAGAGGAACGCCGCGAGAAACGCCGCGACCATCAGCCCCTTGAGCCCCACTGGCATCAGCAGGGCGATGAGGCGCGGGTAGGCCGCCTCGTGATCGGCGAGGTCGGGGAGCAGCAGCACCGACGCCAGGGCGGCCAGGTACCAGGGCCAGCTGCGGATGATCCACTGCACTGCCATGTTCCACACGCCCGAGGCCAGGGCGTGCCGCTCGTCCTTGCAGGCCAGGAAGCGCTGGGCCCGCTTGCCGCTGCCGTCGATCTCGGTGTTGGCCCACCACTGCACGCCGACATAGACCGCCATGGCCACGGCGGGCAGCTGCACCGCATCGGGCGAGGGCAGGAAGTCCAGCGCGCCGCTGCCCAGCGGGCTGGCGTGCAGCCCGTCGCGCAGGCCCGCCACGCCCCCCACCCGGGCCAGGGCAAGCCCCGCCAGCAGCACCGCTCCCCCCATCGCCACGATGAACTCGATGAAGTCGGTGATCACGACGCCCCACAGCCCGCTGGATGCGGCGTAGGCCAGCGCCAGCAGGACGAGCACCACCACCACGGCCACGTCGGACGCGACGGCGCCGAGCAGCGGGAGATCCACCGACGGCGGAAGATCGACCACGGCGCGGACGACCTTGATCATGCCGAGGATGACCCACGACAGGGTGATCAGCTCCAGGACCACGCTGCGGAACAGCGCGACGGTGCCGCGGAGCGCGGCGGCCGGGCGGCCCGAGTAGCGCAGCTCGATCAGCTCCGCATCGGTGACGATGCCGGCGCGGCGCCACATACGGGCGAAGAAGAACGCCACCAGCAGGCCGGAGAAGACTCCGCTCCAGTAGAACCATGCCCCCCCCAGCCCGGCCTCCCGGATCACGCGGGTGGTGTGCAGCGGGGTGTCGCTGCTGAAGGAGGTGGCGAGGATCGACGTGCCGGCCAGCCACCAGGGCAGGCTGCGCCCCGAGATGAAGAAGTCCTCCATGCTGTCCGAGGCGCGGCGGCTGAACATCACCCCCACGACCACCACCGCCGCGAGGAATCCCAGCACCACGATCCAGTCCAGGGCAGCCACGCTCATCCCTCCTGGAAGAACTCGACGGGGTTGGTGAGCACCATCGGACGTCCGGCCGAGTCCCACAGCTCGAGCCGGACGCCGCCGCGCGCCGGGGAGACGTCCGGAAGCTCGAGCGCCGTGCCGCCCTGCCCCACCGCGCGATCCAGCAGCGGGCGGCCGCCACGAAGCAGGCGCAGCCTCCCCGCCCGGGGCAGCGGCCCAACCCGCGCCTCGACGCAGGCGCCCAGGCGGCTGCCGGGCGGCAGGCGGAGGTCGTCGCCGATCCCCGCCCGGTGTGCGTGAAGGCGCAGGCGCAGATCGACCACCGGCCCGACGGAGAGGTAGCACGCACCTCGCCGAACCGCCTCGAGGATCGATGCCGGATCGCGCCCGGCCTGCACCACCGTCGCCGGGTAGTCCATCCCCTGCTCTTGCTGCGGCCCGTGCCAGTCACGACCGGCCACCGCGGTGACGCGGCGCCCGGCCCGGCGCAGCTCGTCGAACAGCTGCAGCGCGTGGAGCATCCCCACCGGCTCCGCACCGCCCCTGGACCAGACCTCGAGCAGGTCGATGGAGGGGACGGGCACCGCCAGCTCCAGTCGACAGCCGCAGCAGACCGGATTCCCCAGCACGAATGGGTGGGCCGGACCGAACAGCCCGCCCTGCTGCCGGACCTGCTCGACCAGCCGGGCCGCACCGTGCGGCTGCTCCCCCGCGTACCAGGCCGGCGCCTCGCGTGCCGGGGAGAGGCCCAGCGCGAGGAAGTGCCCCCGGAAGGTGGTGACCTCGCAGCCTCCGATCACCGGGAAGTCCGCGTCGGCCAGCTGCTCCAGCCCGCTCGTGCTGTTGTGGTCGGTCAGCGCGATGAAATCCAGGCCGATCTCCCGGGCGCGGGCCACCAGCTGCCGCGGCGAGTAGAGCCCGTCGCTCGCCGTGCTGTGGCAGTGCAGCTCCCCCCTGACCCACCCCACGGGCAGCGGCGTCGCGTACTGTCGCGTCGCCGGCGGCACGACCTCGCCACGCAGGTCGCCATCTTGTGCGGGCGGCACGTCCGCGCGGAGGGCGGCAACCCGGATCTGGTAGCGGCAGGGCTCGAGCACCTCGTGGGCCTCGAGCGTCACCTGCCAGGCGCCGGCCGGGATCGCACCGGCGACGTAGCCCGGGCTGGCCCACCGCGGAGTCAGGACGTCCTCTCGCGACGGCCCATCCCCCGGCAGGTTCTGGTCCCAGCGTCCGCGGTGGCTCCCCGATGGATCCACCAGCGCCAGATTGAGCAGGTTGCGCAGCGCGGCCCGCGTCTGGACCAGGGCGGGCTGCTCCAGCAGCGCCTCCCGGGCCCCGGACGGGATCTGGACCCCGGCCGCCCTCGCCTCGTCGAGCTGGGCATCGACCCCGGCGGCGATCAGCGTGGTGGCGCGCGCCTCGTCGGTGACGCGCCGCGGCTGGTAGTCGAAGAAGATCTTCAGGACCGCGACGCCCGGCGGAACATCGATCACGTGACAGGACAGAGTGCGGCGCTGCTCCCTGCCGAGCTCTCCTTCCTGCTCGAACAGCGACACTTCCCCCTGGTCTCTCGCGCCGGACATCGGCAGCCTGTTTAGCACGACTTCGGCACCGGCTCCAGGACGGTTGGTGTGGTGGTGGCAGACGATTCTGTCATTTGTGAGGCCACGACGGGGTGCTATAGTCCGCGCTCACTCGCTCAGGAGAACACGGATGAAGAAGCTCTTCGCCCTGGCCACCGTGGCTTTGCTGCTGGCGGTCACCAACACAACTCAGGCGGCCCCCAGCATCGTCGGCAAGTGGCAGGCCCATTCGATGACCGCGAAGGGCAAGACCCAGGAGGTTCCGCCCGGGATGAAGATCACGGTCGAGTTCACCAAGGACGGCAAGTTCATCGGCACGATGGAGGCCAGCATCGAGGGCCGCCCGCCGGAGAAGAAGGTCGAGGAGGGCACCTACAAGGTCAAGGGCCGGACCCTGACCACCACGGCCAAGAAGACCGAGACGATGGTGTTCAAGATCAAGGGCCGAACCCTGAGCCTGACCAAGGCCAAGCGCGACGAGACCCTGATCCTCAAGCGCGTCGAGTAGAGCCCCGCCAAGGACCGCCTCAGCAGGGACCGCCTCCGTCGACGATTCGTTGCAGAAGCCAGGGCAGGTTGCAGGAGACGGCGTCGCCCCCCTCGACGGATGTGCCGGTCTGGGACACCAGCACCCGGGTCGTCGCCTGCACCATGTCCGCCACCTTGTGCAACCTCGCGAAGGGGGCCGTACCCGGGTTGGTGGTGAGCTTGATCTCGAACGCCCATGTCTCGCGGCCGGCGACGACGAGGTCGAGCTCGTGCTGGTCGCTGGTTCTGAAGTGGAAGGCATCGACGATGCGATCCTCGGCGGCCAGGGCCCCGAGGATCTGCTCGATGACGAAGCCCTCCCAGCTGGCACCGACCCACGGCTGGGCCAGCAGGTCATCCTCGCTGGTGACGCGAAGCAGCGCGTGCAGCAGCCCGGCGTCCCTGACGTAGAGCTTGGGACTCTTGGTGAGTCGCTTGCGGATGTTGGCCTGGTAGGCAGGCAGACGTCGCACGAGAAAGGCGCCCTCCAGATAGTCCAGGTAGCTGTTGACCGTATTGTGGGACAGACCCAGGCTCTGGCCGATCCGGGAGGCGTTCCAGACCTGGCCCTGTGATGCGGCCACCATCCGGGTCATTCGGTCGATCACCTGCGGTCTCGCGGGGAGCCCCCAGCTGGGCAGGTCCCGCTGGACGAGCAGGGTGAGGTAGTCGAGCTGCCAGCGCGGAAAGCGACCGGCCTGAAGCACGCCACCGTCTGGATATCCGCCGGTGAGCCAGAGCGAGTTGAGTGGGTGGTCGGGAAGCTCGACGGCCAGCAGGGGGGTCAACTCGACGATCGCGAGTCGCCCGGCGAGGGACTCGGAGATCTGCGTCATCAGCGCAGGCGAGACCGAACCAAGCAGAAGGGCGCGGCACGGGCGTCGGTCCGCGTCGATCGTCGCACGGAGTCGTGGGAAGAGCTCGGGCCAGCTCTGGGCCTCGTCGAGCACCACGAGGTCCTCGCCGCCGAACACGGCATCCCACTGAAGATTCAGTCTCAGGCGCTCGGGCTCCAGCTCGAGATCGTAGTATTGCCCTCGAAACGATCGCGCGAGGGTCGTCTTGCCCGACTGGCGAGGCCCCACGAGGGCCACCGCGGGATAGGCGACATGGCGGCTCCTGATGAGGGAGTTCGCGGCTCTTGGGACCATGCTTGTATTTTGTCAATCAATTGACAATTTGCAAGCCCATCGTATGGCCTTTTTATTACAGTGGCTTATGTGTCGCCAGCATCCCCGCCACGCTCTCGCCCTAGTGCTCGATCAGCTCGATCCGGTAGCCGTCAGGATCCTCCACGAAGGCGATCACGGTGGTGCCGTGCTTCATCGGCCCCGCCTCGCGCACCACATTTCCCCCACGGGTGCGGATCGCATCACAGGCCGCCCTGGCGTCCTCCACCTCCAGCGCGATGTGGCCGAACCCCTGACCCAGCTCGTAGCGATCCACCCCCCAGTTGTGGGTCAGCTCGATCACCGCATCGGTCTGTTCGCTGCCGTAGCCGACGAAGGCCAGGGTGAACTTGCCCTCCGGGTAGTCCTTGCGCCGCAGCAGCTTCATGCCCAGCACCTCGGTGTAGAACGCCATCGACCGCTCCAGGTCTCCCACGCGGATCATGGTGTGCAGGATGCGCATTCGTCGTCCTCCTGTTCCGATGCCCCAAGTGTAGTCCACGGCGGCAGAGCGGACCGGCAAAAAGCCCGACGTGCGGATCACCTTGACCACGTCAGCGACGCCGTGATTCGATGACGTCGAACCGGGAGTGGCCCGTTGGACCCATCCGAGGAGCTGACCACGCTCGAGCAGGGCATGCTGCTGGCCGCCTTGATCCACGACGACGGCGCGCCGCTGTCGCGCATCGCTGGCGTTGACCGCTGCCGCCAGATCCATGGTGATCTGCGCGAGGGCGACCCGGCCCGGCGTCGGCGGACCGCCCTGCTGCTGTCGCGGCGCCTGTTCGCCCCGATGCCCGCCAACCTGGAGCGCGTGGACCCGTCCTGGATCGAACACCTGCTGCAGCGCGAGAGCGCCGCGGTGGCAGGGATCGTGCTCGAGGCCCTGCCCGCGGCCGTCGCCGCCCGGCTGGCGCTCGACGCCGCCCCGCCGCCGGGGGCCATCCTGCCCTGGGTCCGGGCCCGGCTCTGCCGCAGCGTGCTCACAGTGATCGAGCCGATGCCGCCACAACGAAAGACGGCGGATCCGCGGCCGGAGGAGCTGGCCTGCCTCGACCGGGCAGAGCTCGAGCAGCTGCTGACCGCCGTGGGACTGCTGGAGCTGGCCCGGCTCGTCCGCCAGGCCGAGGATCCGAGGCTGCCGGCCCGGGTCGAGGCGACGCTGCCGCGGGGGCTTCAGCCTTGCTTCGCCAAGGCCCTCGCGACCGATTTGTCCGCTCCGCCCACCCGCTCCACCGGACTACAATTGCCCGCCCTGCCCCGCGCCTCCTCGTCCAGCCTGCACGCCGGCGCGGACTCCATGGACCGGCGGCTGCTCGGCCTCGCGCTGCAGGTCCTGGGGCCCGCGCTGGATCGCCAGGGCCGACGCCAGCTGGCCCAGCGACTGCCGCGACCGGTGAGCCTGCCGCTGTGGCGGCTGGACGCCGAGGTCGATCACCGCGCGGTCGAGCCCACACGCCGGCTGGTCCAACTGGCCGGACGCTGGCTGCCCCTCGACATCGGCGGTGGCGCGTGACGACACCGACGCGGATCATCAAGGCCCCTGGTGGGCCCCGGCGACGCCCGGCCCCCGCCGCCACCCGTGTGCTGAAAGCCGCGCAGCTCGAGGCGCTGACCGAGGCCGAGCGGATCGTGAGCCACGCGAAGCGGGAGGCC
>Ga0180009_10002021_pt1 | contig 23985 bp, 13 predicted proteins | sample OS_PC_MetaG_FD_123537 | JGI IMG/M metagenome (GOLD analysis project Ga0180009, IMG submission 123537) | Groundwater microbial communities from the Aspo Hard Rock Laboratory (HRL) deep subsurface site, Sweden - OS_PC_MetaG | ecosystem: Environmental > Aquatic > Deep subsurface > Groundwater...
GGCGATGGCCTACAAATACTCGGTCGGCCAGCCCGTGGTCTATCCGAAGAACAGCCTCGACTATGCAGAGAACTTCCTGCACATGTGCTTCTCCGTTCCGGCAGAGGACTACAAGGTCGATCCAGTTCTCGCGCGCGCAATGGATCGCATCTTCATTCTGCATGCGGATCATGAGCAGAATGCTTCGACTTCGACCGTTCGTCTTGCCGGCTCATCCGGCGCGAATCCGTTTGCGTGCATCGCGGCGGGTATCGCCTGCCTCTGGGGACCGGCACATGGCGGCGCGAACGAAGCGGCGCTGAACATGCTGCAGGAGATCGGGACAGTTGACCGCATTCCCGAATTCATCAGGAAGGCAAAGGACAAGAACGATCCCTTCCGCCTGATGGGCTTCGGTCACCGCGTCTACAAGAACTACGACCCGCGCGCCCGCGTGATGCAGCAGACCTGCCATGAGGTGTTGAAAGTTCTCGGCATCAAGGACGATCCGCTGCTCGACGTCGCGCTGGAACTCGAGAAGATCGCGCTCAACGACGAGTACTTCATCGAGAAGAAGCTTTACCCGAATATCGACTTCTACTCGGGCATCACGCTGAAGGCGATGGGTTTCCCGACGACCATGTTCACCGTTCTGTTCGCGCTCGCCCGCACTGTCGGCTGGGTCGCGCAGTGGAACGAGATGATCGAGGATCCGGGCCAGCGTATCGGCCGCCCGCGTCAGCTCTACACTGGCGCAAGCCAGCGCGACTATGTGGATATGGGCAAGCGGAAGTAATATTCCGCGCCGAAAAGAAAGGGCGTTCCTGCGGGCCAGCCCCCTAAGCTAAATGTTGATTTCCGAGGGATGGCGGCGTCAGGTAGTCTACCACGCGCCTACATATGGCGGGCTTGGCCTAATGGTCAGCCCGCCATTTTCGTATAAACACATCAAACAGCGCTTTTTGGGATACCCTGACGAAGATAAATCGGTCAAATCATTCAGTGTACGCAGGATTTCGTCAAATGGAGGAAACGTTCATCTTCTACATGCCCTCTGATTTTCCGCGAGATGACGTTGTAGAAATAGGAAGGTTCTTGACAGGAAGTGGCGCACTGGTTCCGTCATTCATTCCCGCCCCGGCAGGTCTTCTGAATATCGAGGCTTTGATATCCGCGAAGGAGGTCGATGGAATCGACATTCAGATATTGCCGGACCGCAATCTCGCTTCTCGAATCGCCTTGGTCGCAAAGCAGGGGATTCAACGAGAGATGGACTATTCAACGAAAGTTGTGGCTCACACGATGGCGTTCGCCCAGGCAATGGGCCTGCTCTTTGAGCCGTCAATTTTTTGTTATGCAACCTTCCAATGCGAGAAGGGCAAGCGGCAAATTATGACCGAGACAGTTGGCCGCAGCATCGCAGGCAGAACGCAAGTATCGTACACAAGGCCACGTCTGTCACTGCACACGCTGAGCACATAGCGCATTCTATGTCATTGTAACAAAACGCAAATAGCCCAACTCCCTCACAGGTACGATGGCGATTGTCTTTGTCGGCGCGTTCAACTGCTTACCCGGACACAGGGAACATTCAGGCGGCCTCGCTTACGCCGTGGCACCCGCCGAAGCGCATGTCACGCACAAGAGAATTTCGGGGCGACGACGCCTCCATCGTCGTGCAGACGTTCCTTCAGCTAAGAATCTGGATCAGCGCATCATTCGTCAGCCCGCAACTTCACCCGTGGCCCGCAGGCGTATGACGACTTTCCGTTGAACGCCGTCTTCGGGAAACTCCACGGTCTGCCCCTCACACACTTTCCCGTCCACGGTCATTTCGACCGCACCCTTCTGAAGGCGCTCCGGGTTTTCGACGCGGATGAGCAGGGAACCATTGTCGCGCCGGAGTTCGGCTTCGAACGACTCCCAATGAGATGGCAAGCATGGGTCGATGACGAGCCGGCCACCGGAAAGTTTCAATCCGAGGATCGCTTCGACGCCCAGGCGCCACGTCCATGCTGCGGCGCCGGTGTACCAGCTCCAGCCGCCGCGGCCGACATGCGGCGCGACGCCGCCTATATCTGCGGCGACAACATAGGGTTCGTCACGATATCGCACGACCTCGCTGGCGTTTTGCGTCCTTTTGACCGAATTCAGAATTTCGAAGATGCGCCATGCGCGATCTCCCTCGCCACGCGCCGCCAAGGCAAGCCCGAACCAGGCCGCCGCGTGAGAATATTGCCCCCCGTTCTCGCGAATGCCCGGCGGATAGGCCTTGATGTAACCCGGATCGCGCGGCGTCTTGTCGAAGGGTGGCCAGAGGAGTCGGATCACCCGGTCTTCCTCGCATACTAAATCCCGCTCCGCGCTATCGAGGGCCTTGTCGACGCGATCCGGCGCGCCGGCGCCGGAAAGGGCCGCCCAGGATTGAGCGATGGAATCGATCCGGCATTCGTCGCTGCTGTCCGAACCCCAGGGCCGTCCATTGTCGTCGAGCGCCCGCATGTACCAGTTGCCGTCCCACCCCTCGTCTTCGACGGCACGCACCATTTCGCACGCGCGGTCGTTCCAGTAGCCCGCGAGATCGTCACGATCCATATACCCGGCCAACCTGACAAAGCCGTTCATCGCGGCAATCGCAAACCAGGCAAGCCAGATGCTCTCGCCCCGCCCCTGAGCACCGACACGATCCATGCCGTCATTCCAGTCGCCCGAGCCGATCAGCGGTAAACCATGCGCTCCCTGCGTGACACCGCGTTCCAGCGCCCGCCGGCAGTGCTCGAAAATCATCCGTGTCTCGCCCGGCGTGTCGAAACGCGCGTAACGATCATGCTCCCCCGGTGCCAGCACCGGCGCATGCAGAAAAGGCACTTCCTCGGCCAAGATGGAACGATCGTCGGTCGCCTTGACATAGTGGCTGACCGCATAAGGAAGCCACAGCATATCGTCGGAGCAGTGCGTGCGTACCCCTCTGTCGTGCGGCGGGTGCCACCAGTGAAGCACGTCGCCCTCCTCGAACTGATGTGCGGCACAGGCGAGGATATGCGCGCGGGCACGGGCGGGATCGGCATGAAGCAGCGACAGAACGTCCTGAAGTTGATCGCGGAAGCCGAACGCGCCACCCGCCTGATAGAAGCCTGCTCTGGCAAGAACGCGCGAGGAAAGGGTCTGATATGGCAACCAGCGATTGACAATGAGATCGAAAGCCGAATCCGGCGTTCGGACCGTCACGGCACCCAACCGGTAATCCCATTGACGCCTCAAAGCTTCAAATGCGCGATCGACCGCGGTCGGTTCCTGCCAACGGCGCGCAAGTTCCGCCACATGCGCCCGGTCGTCTCCCTGACCGAGGACGAAAACGACCTCGGCAGTTTCCCCGCCCGCGATATCGAGATGTACCTGATAAGCCGCGCAGGGATCGGCGCCGGTCCTTACCCGGCCGCCGAGATCCCATAGCCGCAGACCGGCCGGGTTCGCAATGTCGCCCTCGCGGCCGAGAAAATCCTGGCGGTCGGTCGTCAGGCTGTGTGGCGCGTGACTGGATGTCAGGAATGCAACGCGCTCGCCGAAGTCGGGATTCCACGGGTTGCGTGCCAGAAGCGAATGACTGCCGCTGTCATATTCGCAAACAACATGCGGCCGGGCGGCGCTGCGCAAGGCGCCGAGCACCCACTCCGCATAATATGTCGCGGTGACGCGCCGGGCCTGGGCGGCGAGATTGCTCAAGCGGAGCCGCATGATCTTAACCGGATCGTCGTTCGGCACGAAGACAAGTAGCTCCTGCTCCAGCCCGTGGCTGTTCTGGCGCCATACCGTGTAGCCCGCGCCGTGCGTCGTTTGGCAGACCGCTCCCCTGCCTGCCGGCATGGGCGTGGGCGACCAGACCCCGGCGCTCTCCTCGTCACGCAAATAAAGCACCTCGCCCGGCGGATCGGCGACGGGATCGTTGGTCCAGGGTGTCAGGCGGTTCTCGCCGCTGTTGACAGCCCAGGTAAATCCGCCGCCCGACTCGGTGACGAGGGTGCCGAATGTTTCGTTCGCAAGAATATTCGACCATGGCGCCGGGGTGCCCTTGCCCGCTTCCGGCTGGATCACATATTCACGTCCATCCGGCGTGAACCCGCCAATAGCATTGTCGAACAGAAGATCGGCCGGACGCTCGACCGGTGGAATTTCTTCCGTTGGAACCGGAGAGCCGGAGCCGCCGAAATGCGGAACGGCCGGCCGCGACGGCACCGCCTTCGTGAGCTGGTGCTCAAGGCGGCCTTCCGACTCGTCGAGGATGACATGGGCGACGCTTTCCAGCAGACGTATGTCTTCTTCGCCCATATGGTCTGCGAAAAGCAGATGGACGGCCTGATGACGACCCGAGGCTCCATGCCCCTTGCCGAATTCACGCAACATGACCGAGAGGCGCTCGCGCGACTGATCGATATATCCGGATGGTCCCGTGCGAAGCAGGACGAGGTCGACACGAAAGCCGCGCTGGTGCCACAGACAGTGCGCGGCGGCCAACAGCCGCAGGAGATCTGATGTATCGGTGTCGGTTGTCCGGAACAGGAGGATCGGCAAATCGCCGGAAATGCCCAAGCCCCAGAGCCTCGGCTGACCAAGCCGGTTTGCGGCGATCACGGCGGGGGCTGCTCTCAGTTCATGATAGGGATACAGCAGGAGCGAAGCAAGCTGCTGCAGTTCGGGAAGCCGCGGCGACTCGAGAGCGAGATGCTGGACCTCGCGCGCCATACCTGCCGCGGCATCGGAGAGCGCCCAGTCCAGCGAGGCGAGCGTTGCATAGCGCTCGGCGAGTTCCAGAGCGGACTCACGCGAGCCGGCGGCAAACGTCAGAAACGCCAGTTCACGTCTTTCCCCGGGCTGCAATTCAACGCGCGCCTGAAGCGCCATCGCGGGGTCGAGCGTCCAGCCAACACTACAAGAAAGCCCGTCGACGATGCCGCGCGGACGTTGCGACGTTCCGTTTCGTCCCAGAAAGGCCGCGCGGTCCGTTTCAAATCCGATCGGATCCAGAGCGGTGCCGTTCGAGACAATTCGGTGAAGCATGACCGGCGGCTTTTCGCCGGGATGACGTATACGGCGGGTGAAAAGCAAACCGTCCAGATTCGGAATGTGCTCGCTGCCCACAAAAAGCTTGCTGAACGCAAGATGCCGCTCATCCTCAAGCGGCGGCGCCAGAACGACCTCGCCGTAACTTGTGAGTTCGAGCGTCCGTATCTGGTCACTTTCATTGACAATGGTGAGGCGCCGGATTTCGACATCGTCGCCCACCGCAACCCCAACCTCCATGCGCAGTCCGATGCCGTGGTCCCGGCGGTGAAATTCGACCATGTGCGGATGAAAGACGGTCTGCGCCTCCTCCGGCCGAACGCCGGTGGGTTGCCGTCCGACAGACCAGATCGCGCCGCTATCCACGTCGCGCACGTAAATCCACAAGCCGTCCCGGTCGCAGGCGTCGGGCAGCCAGCGGGTGAGCGCCTGGCCATGCCAGAGAAGTCTTCCGCCGCCCGCTTCCGATATCCAGCTCGCCAGACGCCCGTTGGCCAACATGTGGATTTGCGGTACAGACGGAGTGACGGTCGGCTGCCATGCGTCGAGAACGGGGATTGCCGCTTGGTGCGACGACGGTCGCAGGCGTTCTTCCTCGCGGGCCTGCTCCGGCGGCAGTTCCCTCGGGATGCGTTCGTGCAGCAAGAGTTCCATGACCCGCATTCGACGGTCTTCACGGAACCTGCGGACATGAGCATCCTCGCAGAGCGCATTGCCCAAAGCACCCAGGATCATGCCCTGATGATGTGCCATGTAAGCACGAACCGGCAAGAAGCGTTGTCCGGCAGGCACGCGCTCAGGCGTATAGTCCGCTGCTTCAAACAGGCCAAACGCGCCCACGAGCCCGAGCCGCACCAGTTCGCGCAGGTTTGCTATCGCCGCGCCGGCATTTACCGCGAGCGCCAGCACCGTCGCATAGGGGGCCACGACATGGTCGTCTGCGAGCCCGCGGCGTAGACCAAGCCCCGGTACGCCGAAGGCCCGATACTGATAGCGGTGATCCGCATCGCGCGACGCATAGGCCGATTCCGAGATGCCCCATGGAATGCCATGCGCTTTGCCGTATTGTTGCTGAACGTGTACCGCTGCACGCTCGCTCTGGCCGAGAAGCGTGCCGGCGTCGCTCCGCAGCAGAAGCAGTGGCATGAGATATTCGAACATCGATCCGTTCCACGACACCAGCGACATACCGTGTCCGGTCTGCGCGAGCGGGCGTCCAAGAAAGAACCAGTGTTCGAGCGGGACATCGCCCTTCGCGATGGCAAAGAAGCTCGCCAGCCGCGCCTCCGTTGCCATGAGATCGTAGTGGTGGACGTCGACACGATCCGCGCTGTGGTTGTATCCTATAAAAAACAGCCGCTGCTCCCGGTCAAAAAGCGGCCGGAAATCCATTTCATCCGCCAACTGCTCCGATCGCCTCGCAGCATCCAGCAGGCTCTCGTATAGCTCGTGTTGTGCCTGTGCGCCTCGCGCGAACGCCGTGGCCAGTGCCGAAAACCATTGGATTGCCGCTTCGCTCTTTTCATCCTGCGTGACCATTGCCACTATCTCGGCAACCCTGGCATGAGCATCGGCGGTACCCGCAAGCGACATGGAAGGCGACAGGTTTTCTTCGATGCGGCGCGCGAATTCCTCGCAGCCCGGCGGCGGAGTACCGACCAGGGTAGCCCAGGGCATAAGCGCATCGATATCACGCTGCATACCAGCCAGATGGTGACGACTGCGCTCAAGCCAGACGTTGATCTCCCTCAGAGCCTCAACGGGTGGCGCTTTCGAGGCGGTAACGAGCTCGTCGACGAGATCCTCGATTTCCGGCCATGTGTGGCCAACGATGTCCTTCAGGCTCGTGCGCCAGGTCTGCGGGTTCTCGCGGATGTCAGCGATCCGGACAGTGAGAGATTCGATCTTCGACTGAAGCCCCTCGCCGCTCGGATCCTTGAATTTCCTTCCCGCCTCCAAGAGGAGACCGAGCGTGTCGCAAAGCCCGTCCCAAAGCACTACCGGGAGCGTCGGCCCCCTTGCGGCCTCCAGACACCCTTCCTTCAACGCCAGCAGACAGACAGCCAGATTCCCGCTATCCACCGTCGACACATAGCGGGGTTCGAGCGGCGTCAGAAACCTGGTGTCATACCAGTTGAAAATATGCCCGTGACAGCGTTCGAGCCGTCCGAGCGTATCGAGAGCATTCTGAACGCGCGTCGAGAAGTCGATCTTACCGATATAGCCGAGATCGGCAGCCGTCTGTGTCGAGAGGAGCATCATGCCGATGTTGGTTGGCGATGTGCGATGCGCGATCTCCGCATGCGGCTCTTCCTGGTAGTTGTCGGGCGGCAACCAATTGTCCTCGGGACCGACAAACGTCTCGAAATAAAACCAGGTTCGCCGCGCGAGCTGCCGCAGGAAGATTTTCTCTGCCTCATCAATCCTCGCAACTGGCACGCGTCGCGGGCGGCGAATCCGGATCGCTATCTCGGGTGCCGCCAGCCAGAGCAGCAGCAGCGGTGCCGCGGCCGGCAAAGCCGACGGATTTGTCGTGGCAAGCAGTATGAAGAGAGCGGCGGAAAAGACCGGCGCGCTCGCCATGTGCAGCCAGGTTTTCGCGCGCGTGCCATTCGCCGCCAGATGCTCGGCGACGTGGGCAGCCGACGTCCATTCCAGAAGGCCGCGCCGCGAAACGGCGAGTCGCCAAAGCGTTCGAGCAATTGCATCGATTGCTGTTGTGGCATCGCTGACGAGAAATGCCAGCGCGAGAAACCAGCGTCCCGCGTGGTCGACAAGACGCCGCATCAGGCTCCGCACCGCCCCCCGCCGACGACCACCCGCAAGCCCAGTTACAAGGTCGGCGAAAAGATAGGCGCCCGGCACTGCGACTGTGAGGATCGTCCAGACCCATGGACTGCCCGGCAGCAAAAGCCACCCGGCCGTTGCAAGCGCAAGAAGCGAAACGGGAACCAGGCTCCGGCGCAAATTGTCGAATATCTTCCAGCGGTCGAGGGCAGACAGGCGGTTTGCAAATCGCCGATCGCCGGCGCCAGGCACCTGCCTTGCAAGCCACGGCAGAAGTTGCCAATCGCCGCGGACCCAGCGATGCCATCGGCGCATATACTCGACATAGTCGGCTGGAAACCCTTCATACAGAACAATGTCGGTCGCGAGCCCCACTCGTCCATGCGCGCCTTCTAAGAGATCGTGACTTACAAGCGCGTTCTCCGGCACGCGCATCTCGAGGCTGCGATGAAAGGGTTCGACTTCGTAAATGCCCTTGCCGACATAAATGCCCGACCCGAACAGGTCCTGATAGACGTCCGACACGGCGCGCGAATATATGTCTATCGACGTGTCGCCGGTATAGAGACGGGCGAAGAGAGAGCGGTTGCCCCGTTCGGGTGCGATTTCGACACGCGGCTGAATGACGGTGTAGCCCGCGCGAACACGCCCGCTCTCGGCGTCGAATTCAGCACTGTTCAGCGGGTGAGCCAGGGTTCCGACGAGACGAGCGACGGAGCCAGGCGGCAGTGTGGTATCCGCATCCACCGTGACAACAAAGCGGACGCGACGCAGCGCCGCGCCATCACCCTCTTCAATCGAAAAGCCGGACTTCCCCTCCCCCAGCACAAGCCGGTTGAAGTCTTCGAGCTTTCCTCGTTTCCGTTCCCAACCCATCCAGCATCCCTGCCGCGAATTGTAGAGGCGGGGACGGTGGAGGACATGGAAAGGTCCATTTTTTCCGTTTCCGTGGCGGCTGTTGAGTTCACGTATTCCGGCGATCAGGGCTTCTTCAACATCGGCATCGCCGGGTAGATGTTCGTCGGCCGCATCGGCATGGTCGCTCAGCAGTACAAAACGCAACAACGGATCCGGGTTGGCGAGCCGGTGCATCTCCAGTTGCCCGATCAATTGCGACACTTCCGCCGGACTCGCGACCAGAACGGGAACAACGACGGCGGTTGCACAGGTCCGTGGAATGGCCTTTTCGTAATCCAGCTTCGGAAGGACGCGCGGCGGTACTATCGAAGTTGCAACCCAATGCACGAGCGTCACACTCAACACCGAGGCCGGCAACAGCGCGAACACCACGCCGAGGAACCAGTCCGCAAGTCCGGCGCCAACAGCCGTCAGATAGACGGCGGGCACAATCAGCGCTACAAGACCCGCCAGAACAAGCGCCGCCGCGTAGGCTGGCCCGGCATTCCGGCGCAGCCAGTTGCAGAAGGCTGTAAGCGGCGTGCGGCGGTATCCGAGCGCCAGCTCGGTTTCCCGCCGCCCCTCACCGGCCAACCAATGACCAACGTGATTGTGCGGTTGGCGCAGACCCTTCCTGCGTGCACAGGCCAGCACATGCTCCGTCACTTCGGCTTCGGATCGGCGCGAACCGAAGGCCAGTTCTTCCACCGTTCTGCGATATGTGTCCCGTGTCTCGAAGTCCATGTGCGCGTAGACACCAGCGGGATCCCTAACGAGCGCCGCTTCAACGAGACTGGTTTCTTCGAAAAATTTCTTCCACGGAAGCGAAGCGATCACAGCCAGATTGGCGAGGGCGCGCGACACACACTCCGTATCCTCAAACTCGCCGTAGTCGTCGGCATACCCGCTGGGCTTGATGGGTGTTTCAAGTCCCGGCAGCAACCTGCCGAACGCAACAATCAGAACCTCCAGACAAGCCAGGCGAAGCATTGTCGGAAAAGCCCACAGCTCTGCCGTCGTCAACGCATCGTGTACCTGATACGCCTTCACGAACTGGCTGAGGGCCGGCAGCGAGAGCTGCAGATGTGATGCTTTCAGGAAACCATGTGCCAGTGCGAAGACGCGCGGGCATCGTTCTTCACGCGCATTTGTGAGGCTTGGCAGTCGGCCATAGAACGGCGCCGGCAAATCCTTTTGCACCTGGTCGATGGCACGTCGGACCTGATAATCGTTGTCGAGCAGCCATTCGGCGGCTTTTGTCGCATCGGGGGATGGATCGGTGCAGAGGTGCCGTACTTCGGCGAGCCAGGCATCCATCGACCCCGCTTGCGCCCAGACGGCGAGTGGAGCCGACGGCCTGCTTGATGTCACATGGCGCTGTCCAAGCTCAGATGCCGCCGTAGCGAGCGGCCCGTGCTGGACCTCCATATCGGGCATTGGTCAATGCCCGATGCGATGAGACAGTCGAATATCGGCATCGCGAAAATTCACGCGACGTGCCACCGGCGCGTAAGCGTCGCGTTGGACAATCAAAAGTGGCGCGGTGACATTGCCCATGAGATGGGCCGTTACGCGGCCATAGGGGGCGTCGGCGCGGGCCGCATGTCCCCTCGCCGACAGAACGACCAGGTCAGCATCACTGGCAATCAGGTGAGACAGTTTTGCTCGAACATCGCCGCGTTTCATGATGACCCTTGTCGAAACGCCGCTCGCGGCGACGCGCATCTGGAGCCGATCGAGATAATCTCGTGCAACGCGCTCGTTGCGCGCGGCCAACCGCTCCCGCAGATCGACGTCTTCCTTGTCGAGCGGCCCCGTTTCCGTCAATTCCGGAACCGGCACGATGTGCGCCAGCACAAGTTCAGCGCCGTGCGCCTTCGCGATGCGGACCGCCAGCGGAAGAACGCTTTCCGCCCGGCAGGACCCGTCGACAGGCACAAGCAGCCGCCGGTAGGAAACAACGTCCGACGAGACAGAGGGAGGTACGAGCAGGACCGACCCAACGCCGCTCTCCAAAACGCGGCGGACCGTATTGCCCAAACTCCAGTCTGTCACCCCTCCTTCCCCATGTGTGCCGAGTACGGCGAGGTCCGACTGGTGCTCACGTACCCAGAGCGCGATCTGTTCCGCCGCACTGCCTTCGACAATCTCGGTGTCGGTGCGGCCGCCATCGTGCGAGCAAGCCTCTGCAAGGCGCATGATCTGACCTTCGGCTTCTCGCCGGCGGATTTTCCGCTCGACTGGATCCCGAGGACCATTGTCGGACGGAAATCCGGCCTCCAGCACACGCAACAGCACAAGCGGCGCGTTCAAGGCCTTTGCAACGGCACGACCATGCGACAATACCTCTTGCGTAAACTCCGACGCATCCACGCAAGCCACGACACGTGCAAAGGGCGCATATGACGCTGCCACGACGTTCTGTGCCTGCGAGCTTCGTTCCGGGCTGACTGAAGACGCTGACATGACTTGTCCTCCTTCTGCTCGCGTCGCGCGGCTGCGCAGTCACAAAGATTTTTTGATGAGACAAAGCTAACGACGCTTCCGTGTCACGACCTTGATACGGATCAATGTCGTGAAGAATTTCGAATACGCGGGCCGCAGGCGGCCACTCAGTTACGAATCTGCCAGGAACCGTCCTGCTGGCGGCACGCCGTTCCATATGCCTGCTCGGCTCTTCCGCCGACATTGATCGTCTGGGTGTATTCGCGACATTGCAGCCCGCCCTGCTGATAGGCCTGCTGCGGAACGACAGAACCATAATGGCCCGTATTCCGGGTTGATCCAGCGCGCGGGATGTCCGGAGGGAGCCGATTCCAGCGCGCGGTATGTCGTCTGCGCCATGTAAGCCCGGTCCGCGCGGTCGAGGGATTTGCCGATCTCGCTGCCGGCGATGGCGCCCAACAGCACACCCGCACCCGTTGCCCAGAGGCGGCCGGAACCGCCACCGGCCTGAGAACCGAGCAAACCACCGGCCACCGCGCCACCCAGCGTTCCAACGCTCTGTTTCGGCCCCGCGCCGCCATACATGTTCTGATCGCAGGCCGCGAGAACCGACAGAGAAACGATACCGACGAGAAGTCCTTTAACGAGCCTCATGGCCAATCGCTATGAAAGGGATCGGGGAGTTCCGCCGAAACGGAACTCCCCTCAACTGCCGCCGTTCGGGGGGGGGGGGACCCTGGGGAGGGCAGCGACAATTTCATATCATCCCGATTGCCGGTACCTACGCCTTGCCTGAGGCCATGGCGCGAAGGACAGCGGCATTTTCGACAACAATCTCGCGTGTGGTCGGCTCAACAATGATACTGGCGCGCTTCAGATCGCTAAGCGCCCGGTAAACCGTCTCGATTGTGAGGCCGAGATAATCCGCAATGTCCTGCCTGCCCATCGGAAGGTCCAGGCGATCGCCATTGTTTCCTTCATGCCCCTGCCGCCTCAGCATCAGAAGAAGAAAGGAGGCAACGCGCTCCCGAACGGTTTGCCGCCCCGGCATCAGAATATGGTTCTGCGCGGAGGAGAGGTTCCGATGGAGCAAAGCCGTCAGATGCTCCCGGAGATTCGATGAAACCTGCTCGATATTCTCGATATGCCTCCGAGGATAACGGACCAGAACCACGTCGCTCACCGCTTCCGCGGTCAGCGCATATTCATCGGCCCATGCGAAACCGAAATAATCATTCGGAAGGCAGAAATCCGCGATCTGTCGGCGACCGTCGGAGAGGAGCTTGCACAGGCGCACCGCGCCGCTCACGACTCCATAGGAAAAGTTCGCAGAATCGCCGTCGCTGAAAACTGTCTGGTTGCGGTCGAACCGCAGCGTCGTACCGAGCCCTTGCAACAAAGAGACACTGTCCCGGTCCATGATATGGTCGCGAGCGGGCCGTTCGAGAGACGCCGGGATATCGTCGTGATAGCCGCGTGCTTGCTGCGGAATGTAAGGTAGATGGGCTGAGTGGGCAGCGCTGACCGTAGCGGACATTCGGAACCCCTTTTCACATTGCACGTAACCCCGAAGGCCTTGTGCTTCTGATTGAGTAGCCGTACCACGCCTCCTTGAAGGAGAAAATTAGAGATTCTACGTAGACAGACGTCCTACCGGCTCAATCGACCGCACTTTCCGCAAGAGCGCGCTTATCGCTTGCGCCAAATCATCGTCGTTCGCCGGCTTCTCGATAAGGGCCCGTGCGCCGGCACGCATTACCCTCTCCCGCGCCTGTGGATCGGCGCGCCCGGTGAGAACGACAGCGGGCAAGGAGATATCCGACTCTTTCAGATGTTTCAGAAGTTCGGCGCCCGCTCATGCCTGGCATATGCAAGTCGAGCAACAGACAGCAGGAAAGGCCATCGCGTTCGCGAGACCGATCATCGCCGAGAAAATGATGCGCAGATGAATAGTGAGAAAAGCGCTCCAACGCTTCCCGCGCGAGAGACGCGCGAATATAAAGTGGAAACGATATCGGCATCGGAAAAATGCCCAGCCGCAGCCTCGTTCAAACGCCCACTCTCATAAAAGATTTCGTGTGCGTCTTCCAATGATTCGAAAGCTTGTCGTTCCCAGGGCTCGATCCCGAAAATGACAATCTTCATCCGGTCACCTCACGTGCAGCTTGACCGCTCATTTCGTTCCTGGCGTCACGTTCGCGTTCTGTCTGCGCAACCACGCGTTTCACCGTGAGAAAGCTGTCCGGGCTCACCGAGATCGAGTCGATTCCGTGCTCGACGAGGAAGCGCGCGAACTCGGGATGGTCGCTCGGCGCCTGGCCGCAAATGCCGGTGTGCGTTCCGCTCTTGCGCGCCTTGGCGAGCAAGTCGGCGATGGCGACCGTCACTGCCTTGTTTTGCTCATCGAACAGCGTGCTCAGAGCAGCACTGTCGCGGTCAACGCCGAGCACGAGCTGAGTCAGATCGTTTGAGCCGATGGAGAAGCCATCGAACCGTTCGGCATAGTCTTCGGCCAGGATGATATTGGAGGGAACTTCCGCCATGACGTAGACCTCAAGCCCATTGCGACCGCGATTGAGTCCATTCTCCGACAGCACCTTGAGCACATTGTCCGCCTCCTCGATGGAACGGCAGAAGGGGATCATGACGACAATGTTGTCGAGGCCGATCTGTTCGCGCGCGAAGCGCACCGCACGGCATTCCAGGTCGAAGCCCTCGCGGTATCCCTCGCTGTAATAGCGGCTCGCTCCGCGCCAGCCGAGCATAGGGTTTTCCTCCTTCGGCTCAAAGGCAGCGCCGCCGATCAACCGGGCATACTCGTTGGTCTTGAAGTCGCTCATGCGCACGATCACGGGTTTGGGATGATGCGCTGCAGCGATCCGGGCCATGCCGCGCGCGAGCGTCTCCACAAAATACTCGGTCTTGTCCTTGTAGGACTGGGTCAGCTCGGCAATTTGCCGACGCGCATCCTTGTCATCGAGTTTTTCATAGCGAACCAGGGCCATCGGATGAATCTTGATCAGATTCCCGATGATGAACTCCATGCGGGCGAGCCCGACGCCGTCGGTCGGCAGCAGCCACCAGCGAAATGCAGCGGACGGATTTCCCAGATTCAGCATGATTTTTGTGCGAGTCTTCGGGATGTCGGCGATGTCGATCTCGCGCACCTCGAAGTCGGCGACACCCGAATAGACGTGTCCTTCGTTGCCTTCGGCGCAGGACACTGTCACCTCGCCCCCGTCTTTGAGGGTCGCGGTGGCCTTTCCGGCGCCAACGATGGCGGCAAGGCCAAGCTCGCGGCTGACGATGGCGGCATGACTGGTGCGGCCACCATGATCGGTCACGATGGCGGATGCCTTCTTCATGATCGGAACCCAATCGGGATCGGTCATACCGGTCACGAGAACGGAGCCAGGCTTGAACCTGCCGATCTCAGCCGCGCTCTTGAGGCGACAGACCTTGCCGGTTGCGATCGTATCGCCGATGGCCAATCCAGAGACCAGCCGGCGGCCTTTCTTCTTCAGCCGGTAGGTCTTGAGCGTGCCCACGTCCTTGCGCGATTGCACGGTTTCGGGACGTGCCTGCACGATCGCCAACTCGCCGGTCTCACCGTCCTTGGCCCATTCGATGTCCATGGGCTGGCCGTAGTGCGTCTCAATGGCGCAAGCCCAGCGCGCGAGTCTTAATATCTCATCGTCGTTCAACACGAACGATGCACGTTCCTTCCTGGTGGTATCGACGAGCTTCGACCTGACCTGGTTGCCGGTCGCGTAGATCATCTTCTTGGCTTTGCTGCCGAGCGTCTTCTCGATGATCGGCTGCAGCGCCGTGTTATCCAGCAACGGCTTGAAGACGTGATATTCGTCAGGCCCGACCATGCCCTGAACCACGGTCTCACCCAAGCCCCAGGCGCCGTTGATCAGGACGCTACGGGGAAAGCCGCTTTCGGTGTCGATGGAAAACATCACGCCCGCGCCGGCCCTGTCGGAGCGGACCATCGCCTGCACCCCGACCGAAAGGGCCACCTTCATATGCTCAAAGCCGTTGTTGATGCGGTAGACGATGGCCCGGTCGGTAAACAGCGAGGCGTAGCAGCGCTTACAGGTCTCCAGCAGCGCCTTTTTCCCGCGAACGTTCAGGAAACTCTCCAGCTGGCCGGCAAAGCTTGCTTCCGGCAGATCTTCCGCCGTGGCACTGCTGCGCACGGCAACACTGGTCGCCTTGCGGTCGGCACGCTCCGTCATCTCGCGATAAGCGCGCGTAATGGCTTCCTCAAGCGGAGCCGGAAATCTAGCCTGGAGGACCATCTTGCGCGCAGCCTTGCCGACTTGAGGCAGGTTGCTTCCGTCCGCATTCAACTCAGCGAGCTTGGCTGCGAGGCGGTCGGTCAGGTCGTTCGCCTCAAGAAAACTCCAGTAGGCATCCGCCGTCGTTGCAAAGCCGTCCGGCACATTGATCCCGGCGTCCTTGAGCTTGCCGATCATCTCACCAAGAGAAGAGTTCTTGCCGCCGACGATTGCCGTATCCGAACGGTTTAGGCCCGAGAACCAGCGGATCAAGGGGGTGGTCTCGTTCATCGCCTCGTCTCCACTGCGGCACTTATGGCCCTGTTGTCTTCGCGATCGCGCTCCGCCGGCTTGCTCGGCCCGGCGCGGTCCGCGCCAGGTGCCGGTAATCCCCGCAGCACGCCACATCGCTCGGATCGGAAGCAAAGGATTTGCTACCGATCCGAAGGGCATCGAGGTCGGCCTTGATGTTTAAATTTGCCACCGGCAGCGCATCCGCACCTTGATCTGGCGCAAATCGGTGGGCAATGCCGTGGCGAAAATGCACTGGCCCGCATCTTGATGTCTCAACCGCGCTCCGACGCGCCGACCCGCGACAAAATCAGAAATTGCCAACACAAATAGATGCCGATCAGCCCTTCAAGCGATGGATAGGAAACTGGAGATGCCGGGACGAAGAAGAATGGTGCGAGGGGCGGAATCAAGTGCCTCGGAGACCCTTCTTATTTATGTGCCCGAATTTCTCGATACCGACAGAAAGCGCAACGCCGCAGTCTGTGGACGGTTCAGTTCAACAGACCACTGTGCAGTTGCCTGAATTGAGTGTGACACACAGGTGTGCTAGACAGCCTCAAACAGTCAAGTCAAGCCTTTGTTATCGCTACTTTTTTGTTTGACGGACGAGCGGGTCCTGCTTCCGAATGTCGCCGGACCGGCTCGCCTGCTCGCCTTGGACGGAGGGGGTAGCGAACGGTCATGCGTGAGAGCCGCGAGCCGGCGCCATGTTCAAGGAGACGAGAAGGGATGCTCAAACCGATCAATATCTGGCTGGTGCGGATGGCGGTCGTTGCGCTGGTCGTCGCCGCTGCCGTCGCTGCTTGGTGGTTTCTTCAACCTAAAGGGCTGCCCGACGGATTCGCCGCCGGCAACGGCCGGATCGAGGCGGTCGAGATCGATATCGCGGCCAAGACCGCAGGCCGGGTCCGGGAGATCCTGGTCAACGAAGGCGATTTCCTCCGCGCCGGTCAAGTTTTGGCAAGAATGGACACGGCTGTGCTGGAGGCACAGCTCCGGGAGGCCGAGGCGCAGCTACAGCGCGCGCGGATATCGGTCGAGACGGCAACAAGCCTGGTGACACAGCGCGAAGCCGAGAGAGAGGCTGCCCAGGCGCTCATCGCCCAGAGGAAAGCCGAGCTCGACGCGGCGCAAAGGCGGCTCGCCCGCTCCCGGGAGCTCGCCCCGAAAGGCGCTGTGCCCGAGTCGAAGCTCGATGACGACCGTGCCGCCTTTGAGGCGGCGAGAGCCGCGGTCGCCGCTGCGGAGGCGCAGGCGGCGGCCGCGCAAGCCGCAATCGGCCAGGCCAGGTCGAACGTCGTCGCGGCGCAGGCGGCGGTCGAAGCCGCCCAGGCCACCATCCAGCGCATCCAGGCCGATATCGACGACAGCGTGCTGACGTCGCCGCGCGACGGCCGCGTGCAGTACCGCGTCGCCCAGCCCGGCGAGGTGCTCTCCCCGGGCGGCGTGGTGCTGAACATGGTCGATCTTGCCGATGTCTACATGACCTTCTTCCTGCCGACCGAACAGGCCGGACGGATCGCACTGGGGGCCGAGGCGCGGCTCGTGCTGGACGCCGCCCCGCAATACGTGGTCCCGGCCGTAGTCTCCTTCGTCGCCGACGTCGCCCAGTTCACGCCCAAGACAGTAGAGACGGAAGAAGAACGCCAGAAGCTGATGTTCCGCATCAAGGCGCGGATCGACCAGGACCTGCTCAGGAAACACCTCCACCAGGTCAAGACCGGCCTGCCGGGCATGGCCTATGTGCGGCTCGCCCCGCGGCTGGATTGGCCGCCCGAACTGCAGACCAGGCTGCCGCAATGAACCGGGATGTGCATGCGCAGACCGAGGATAGCGATAGTGCGGCTCCGCCGGTTGCCCGCCTGCGGGGTGTCACATTGCGCTACGGCACGGTGCGCGCGCTCGACGAGGTCAGCCTCGATATCCCGGCGGGCTGCATGGCAGGGCTGATCGGCCCGGACGGGGTCGGCAAGTCGAGCCTGCTGGCGCTGATTGCCGGCGCCCGCGCGGTCCAGACGGGCCGGGTCGAGGTGCTCGGCGGGGACATGGCCGATGCGCGCCACCGGCGCAAGGCCTGCCCGCGCATTGCCTACATGCCGCAGGGGCTGGGCCGGAACCTCTATCCGACCCTGTCCGTGCGCGAGAACATCGACTTCTTCGGCCGGCTGTTCGGGCATGACGGCGGTGAGCGGGCGCGCCGCATCGAGGCGCTGACACAGGCCACCGGGCTCAAGCCGTTCCTCGATCGGGCGGCGGGCAAGCTATCCGGCGGGATGAAGCAGAAGCTCGGCCTCTGCTGCGCGCTGATCCACGATCCGGACCTGCTCATCCTCGACGAGCCGACCACCGGCGTCGATCCCCTCTCACGACGCCAGTTCTGGGAGTTGATCGCCGGCATCCGTCGTTCCCGGCCCGGAATGAGCGTGCTGGTGGCCACGGCCTATATGGAGGAGGCGGCACGCTTTGACTGGCTGGCGGCGATGGACGGTGGGCGGGTGCTGGCCAGCGACACGCCCCAAGTCCTGCTGCGGAGCACGGGGGCGGATTCGCTGGAGGCGGCCTTCATCCGGCTGCTGCCGGAAGACAAGGGCAGGGACTATCGGGCGGTCGAGATTCCGCCGCGCACCGCCGAAGCCGACGGCGAGACCGCCATCGAGGCGCGAGGCCTGACGATGCGCTTCGGCGACTTCGTCGCGGTGGACGATGTGAGCTTCCGCATCCGCCGCGGCGAGATTTTCGGCTTCATCGGCTCCAACGGCTGCGGCAAGACCACGACGATGAAGATGCTGACCGGCCTCCTGCCGCCGAGCAAAGGCCGGGCCTGGCTGTTCGGACACGAGGTGGACCCGCACGACCTCGCGACCCGCCGCCGCGTCGGCTACATGTCGCAGTTCTTCTCGCTCTACACCGAGCTCACGGTGCGGCAGAACCTGGAGCTGCACGCACGGCTGTTCCACGTGCCCGCCGCCGAGATCCCGCAGCGTGTCGACGAGATGGCGGCGCGCTTCGATCTGACCGCGGTGATCGACAGCCTGCCGGGACATCTGCCCCTCGGTCACCGGCAACGCCTGTCGCTGGCGGTCGCCATGATCCATAAGCCCGAGATGCTGATCCTCGACGAGCCCACCTCGGGTGTCGACCCGGTGGCGCGCGACGCCTTCTGGCGCATGCTGGCCGAGCTGTCGCGCCGCGACGGCGTGACCATCTTCATCTCCACCCATTTCATGAACGAGGCCGAGCGCTGCGACCGCATCTCGCTGATGCACGCGGGCCGGGTGCTGGTCACCGACACGCCCGCCGCTCTGATCGGGCAGCGGGGCGTGGAGACCCTGGAAGAGGCGTTTGTGGCGCATCTGGAGGAGGCGTCGGAGGAGGACGAAGCCGCCGAAAGGCAACCGGATGGGACAGCTTCGCTCGATTCGGCTGACGCGTCGGCAGGCCATGCCGAACCACAGGGCTGGCGGCGCCAGTTCGACCCCAGACGCATGATCAGCTATGCCCGGCGCGAAGGGTTGGAACTGCGCCGCGATCCCATCCGGCTGACACTGGCGCTGCTCGGCAGCGTCATCCTGATGTTCGTGATGGGCTATGGGATCAGTCTCGATGTCGAGGATCTCACCTTCGCGGTCCTCGACCGCGACCAGACCACCGTCAGCCGCGACTATACGCTCAACCTCGCCGGCTCCCGGTACTTCGTCGAGCGGACGCCGATTGCCGGTTATGCCGATCTCGACCGGCGCATGCGCGAAGGCGACATCAGTCTGGCGATCGAGATCCCGCCGGGCTTCGCGCGCGACATCGCCCGGGGCCGGCGGGTCGAGATCGGTGCCTGGATCGACGGCGCCATGCCGACACGGGGGGAGACCGTCCGCGGCTATGTACAGGGGATTCATGCCCATTGGCTGGCGACCAAGGCGCGCGAGGCCGGCCGCGGTGAGGCTTTGGCGGGGCTCGTCAATGTCGAGACCCGGTTCCGCTATAACCCGGACGTCAAGAGCCTGGTGGCGATGGTGCCGGCAGTGATCCCGCTGCTGCTCATGCTCATCCCGGCTATGCTCGCGGCGCTCAGCGTGGTGCGCGAGAAGGAGCTCGGCTCGATCACCAACTTCTACGTGACGCCCACCACGCGGCTCGAATTCCTGCTCGGCAAGCAGCTGCCCTATATCGTGCTGTCCTTCCTGAGCTTCCTGCTGCTCACGCTGCTCGCGGTGACGGTTTTCGGCGTGCCACTGAAGGGCAGCTTCCTGACGTTGGCGGCGGGCGCGCTGCTCTATGTCGGCGCCGCCACGGCCGTGGGGCTGCTCATCTCAACCTTCATGCGCAGCCAGATCGCGGCGATCTTCGGCACGGCGGTACTCACCATCCTGCCCGCGGCGAACTTCTCGGGCATGATCGACCCAGTGTCGTCCTTGGAAGGGATGGGCCGGCTGATCGGCGAGATCTACCCGACCACGCATTTCCTGACAATCGCGCGCGGCACCTTCTCGAAGGCCCTCAACTTCTCCGACCTGCAGGCCGCCTTTCTCCCGCTGGCGCTGGCCGTGCCGGTCCTGATCGGGCTGTCCGCCGCGCTGCTCAAGAAGCAGGAGCCGTAGTCCATGCGCGCGGCCAACATCCTTCACCTCGGCGTCAAGGAGCTGCGCAGCCTCGTCCGCGACCCGATCATGCTGGTGCTGATCGTCTATGCCTTCACCGTTTCGGTCTACACGGCGGCCACGGCCATGCCGGAGACCCTCAACAAGGCGCCGATCGCGGTTGTGAACGAGGATCGCTCGCCGCTGTCATGGCGTATCGTCAGCGCCTTTTACCCGCCGTACTTTGTTCCCCCCGACGTGATCGATCAGGCCGAGATGGATGCCCGCATGGATGCCGGGCTCGACACCTTCGCCCTCGACATCCCGCCCAACTTTCAGCGCGACCTGCTGGCGGGGCGGCGGCCAACGGTCCAGCTCAACGTCGATGCCACGCGCATGAGCCAGGCTTTCACCGGCAGCGGCTATATCCAGACCATCGTGAGCGACGAGGTGCGCGCCTTCGCGCAGCGTTATCGCGAGGTTCCGGAGTTGCCGGTCGATCTGGCGCTCCGGGCGCGTTTCAATCCCCAACTCAACAAGTCGTGGTTCGGCGCCATCATGCAGGTCATCAACAACGTGACCATGCTCTCCATCGTCCTCACCGGCGCGGCGCTGATCCGCGAGCGCGAGCACGGCACCGTCGAGCATCTGCTGGTCATGCCGGTCACGCCTTTCGAGCTCATGACGAGCAAGGTGTGGTCGATGGGCCTCGTCGTCCTTGCCGCCACCGCCTTCGCGCTTACCGCCGTCGTGCAGGGCTGGCTGTCCGTGCCGATCCAGGGCTCGCTCGCGCTGTTCCTGGCCGGGGCGGCGCTGCATCTGTTCGCGACCACCTCGATGGGCATCTTCCTTGGCACCGTCGCCCGCTCGATGCCGCAATTCGCGCTGCTGCTCATGCTGGTGCTGATCCCGCTGCAGATGCTCTCCGGCGGCGCGACGCCGCGCGAGAGCATGCCGGAGGTCGTGCAGTACATCATGCTGGCCGCGCCCAACACGCATTTCGTGATGCTCGCCCAGGCGATCCTCTACCGCGGCGCGGGGCTCGCCGCCGTCTGGCCGCAGTTCCTCGCCATCGCCGCGATCGGAGCCGCCCTGTTCGGCCTCGCGCTCGCGCGGTTCCGCCAGACGATCGCCACGATGGCGTGACCGGCAGCGAGAACACCCGCCAACGACAAGGGCCGCGTGTCGCGGAACGGGATCACGGAACGACGACGACGATGCACGGGGCGCGAGACACCACCTCCCGGGAAACGCTGCCGAGCAGCCATCCGGCGAGCTTCCCGCGGCCACGTCTGCCCAGCACCAGCATGTCGGACCGCTCGCGGCGCGCCGCGTCGATGATCCCCTCCGCCGGATCCCCCCAGCCCGATTGTGTGCCGATCCTGCGCACTCCGGCACGCTCCGCCCGTTCCTTCGCCTCAAGGAGAATACGATTGCAGAGCAGCTCATTCGCCTCGCCGACCCCGCCCTCGGCGCATGCCAGCTTCCGGATCTCCTCCGCCGGGAAATTGCCGCCGATAGTCACGATCAGCAACTCGCCATCGACAGCCTTGGCGAGGACCGCCGCCACCTCGACGGCGCGGTCCGCACCCGCGGAGCCATCGGTTGCCACCATGATGCGCTGCATGGACATGCGTCGCCTGTCTCCATCTCACGGATTTGAGCATATACACCCATTCCGCAGTCTTGCATGACCTGGATCAAAGACCTTTGCGCCCCTTTCGCAGCGGCCGTCAGTGGGTCTTCGGCGCTCGTGGCTACTGTGGACGGCCCGACAGATCGCGCTTCCCACCGCTCTTGCGGCGCGCTGATCGCCGAGACTGGCCGGCGGCTCGACCAGTTGGAGCTGACCCCGGGCGTCGTCGGACCGGCTTCGCTTGCGGAGCAGACACAGACGTTCGTTCACGAGGTCACGGGCGCGTTGGAGCCGCGCGGCTGGGATACCCAGCTTAAGAACGAGCCCGGGGTCGTCCTGACTTACCAGCGCAACTGGCGTGGCTTCGTTTCCGAAACGGTTTCCGGGTTTGGCTTCGATGCAACGCCGCATGCCGCCGGCGCAGTCGGCAACGTCTTCACCTATGCCAACGCTGGGCTCATGTTGCGCTTCGGCCGGCGACTGCCCAGTGGCATGCGGATCGCTCGGCTCGTCGGCCCAAACCGGCCAAGCTTGAACTCAACACGGCGTTGCGCACTTATGTGGAGGAGAGACTTGCCGGCGTCGTCATGGCCCCGAGCGGCGCTCTCGTCCCTGGTCCCGCCGTTCCGTGGAAGGACCGCCGGCATGGTCCGCGAAAGGACCGGAGATGGGCTCGGGCCTGGAGCCCGGAGCAGATTGCCCGACGCTTGCAGGTCGACTTCCCGGACGACATGACGATACGCATCAGCCACGAAGCCATCTATCAGGCTCTGTTCGTTCAGGGCCGCGGAGTGCTGCGCCGCGAGTTGACGGCCTGCTTGCGAACAGGACGCGTGTTGCGGGTGCCAAGGGCGCGCGTCCGCAGGCGCGGCAAGGGTTTTGTCTCGCCGGAGATCATGATCAGTCAACGCCCCGCCGAAGCGGCCGATCGTGCGGTGCCGGGACATTGGGAGGGAGACCTCATTCTCGGTCTTGGCAGCTCGGCGATCGGCACGCTGGTCGAGCGCACGACGCGCTTCACCATGCTGCTGCATCTCCCCCGCCTTGCAGGGCACGGCGAAGATGTGCGGCAGACTGCCTATGACCGATGCCTGGTATTCGCGTGCGGGCCAGAGCCTTGCGTGTTCGCGCATTGATCGCGGTTTGGCGAAGTCGCCCACAGCCTCCATCTCTGCTTCCAGGTCATCCGGATCGACATCTGGGTCGTAGTCGACGGTTGCCTCTACGACGAATTGCGATGACTTGTGAACTGTCGCCATGTGAAGCAAGGGGACTGTCCCGCGCTGACTTTTCACAGGCCAGTTGACCAGAATCATCTGCGCATCGGTGGCAAAGTATGGCTCCCGGTCTTCGAAGCACCGGTGAAGCCGGACTTCCCGATCGCCGCTGAAGGCCAGGCATTGGCTGTAAAGAAAACCGATCCTCGCGTGGATATGAGGAAAGGTGACCTGAGCGGTTTCGCAGAGACGGCTCATTGCCATCTTGTTCATCAGCCCACGCAATATCTGCCGGTCTTATCCGTTTTCTTGTGGCGCCGCGTCGGAAGTCCGATCGAAAAGGTCTGGCGGCACGACTTGCACTGATATCGCTGGTCGCCGTTAGCCGTTTTTCCAAACCCTCTGTAAGCGGAGGGCATGAGTTTCATTGAAAGGCGATGGTTTTTTGCAGGTGGCATTTGGACAGTATTCACGGTTTGTTCTTATATGCAGACTCCATAGACGGGAATACTCTTGTGTAATTGCGTGGTTCGACTTGATTGAAATGAATCGGGGGCGACGCCAAACAAGTGACATTGCGCGTTGCGGCAAAAATTAACCAAAAACACCCCGATGTTGCGGGGCAGGCGGCGTATTGGGCCTCTCGAAAATTTCTTCGGGCGCGCTATCGATGTTTTTGGCCCGGCCGTGGACACTAGAGCGTTTCATGTTTTGACGGAAGCATATCCGGCGTTTTCGAAGTAGCTTAGGCATTCGGCGGGCTGGATGGTTTGGACGAGGTGGCCAATGTGGCGGCATGTGTCGTCGATGGA
>Ga0180009_10002022_pt1 | contig 23978 bp, 12 predicted proteins | sample OS_PC_MetaG_FD_123537 | JGI IMG/M metagenome (GOLD analysis project Ga0180009, IMG submission 123537) | Groundwater microbial communities from the Aspo Hard Rock Laboratory (HRL) deep subsurface site, Sweden - OS_PC_MetaG | ecosystem: Environmental > Aquatic > Deep subsurface > Groundwater...
ACTCTCGAGGCTGTGTCGCTCAGGCTCGAAATACCAAAAGTATGACTTCGCCTTCGCTCCTTGCCTCGAGAGCCGGGTCCTGCGCGATCATCGAATCTCTTCAACCCGAAGGCGGTCTAGCCCTCAGAAGCGGACCCGGATCGTAGGCCATCGCCCGTCTCTGTCATGGCGTCAATGTCATGTCGTTCGCCACGCGACATCGGCCCGCCACCTGGCCCCTGGCTGTGACACGACGCGAAAGGGGCAACCATGCGACACCTTCACTCTCTCTGCTGTGTGCTGATCCTCGGGGCCTGCGGTTCCGGGCCGAAGCCAAGCTCGTCCTTCGATGGCGGGCCGCCGCCGAGCTCCGACGCCACGGTGCCTTCAGCTGACCAGCTGCTGACCCCGGCCGGCCGATAGACCCGAGGTGTTCCGTCGCGGCGATTGCCCCCGTTGTATTCTATCGCGTGGGCTGACATGCGCGTGGGCTGACATGGAACTTTGCGGGCCCACACGATTCGTATGCCCCCGTTATGTTCCATCGGCTGGCTCGACGTGGAACCTGGCAGGCTGGCGGCCGATGTCCGGACGCGAGTCCGCCGAGGCCAACGAGCACGTGCTCCACCCCTCATCGGGGAACGGATCTACTCAGGCCGCCTCCGCCGCTCGGGCCCGCGGAACCCCTGCCGAAGCCAGGGTGGCCATTGTGGTCCAGGGCGGACTGTCCTACCATGAACACGAGGAGGAGGATGCAGGCAGCTGGCGACATCGAAGCGCATGCGGACGTTGCGTTCGATCTCATTCCCCGGACTTGCATCTTCTGGGTCCTGCTCGCGATGCTCGGAGGACCGGGCAGCGGCTGCCACCTGGTGCTCCCCTTGCAGAGCCCGGACTTCGACGGCGATGCCTCGGTGGATCTCCCCGCGCCCCCCGACCTTGCCGATGCCTCGTCGGATGTCCCCCCCGACCTCGCCGATGCCTCGTCAGATCTCCCCGCGACCCCCGACCTCGCCAAGGACACTTGGAAGCCCGACTGGAACCTCACCCCCCACTCGATGCAGCTCCAGCAGGGAACGCTCCCGACGCCCGCCTACGTCGCCGTCACCGACACCAGGCTGGAAATGCTCTACCCGACGACGAGCTTCGGCTCCGAATACCTCGCAACCGATACCGGGAATGACGCCAAGCACACGCTGATCCGTTTCCAGCTCGCGCCGCTGCCCGCGGGGGCCTGGATCACAGAGGCCACCCTCGTGCTGCACAAGGACTCGGGCACGGCCTGGGACCACACCATCGGCGCCTACCTCCTGAAACGGAGCTGGTCCGACAGCGCCACCTGGAACGGCCCCACTGGCGGCGGCTCCTCCTGGGATGTGCCAGGGGCTCTGGGGGGCCAGGACTGCGACAGTTCGCCCAGCGCCACCGCCCTGCTGCCCAACATTTCGAACGTCGAGTTGAAGCTGAACCTCACCTCTCTGGTCCAATACTGGCTGGGAGGGGGACCCAACAATGGCGTCCTGCTCCGCTCCTCCCAGTACAGCTCCAACGGGTACGCCACTTATCACAGCTCCGAGGCGTCAGGGAGCACCGTCACCTGGCGCCCGAAGCTCATGGTGACCTACCTCCTTCCTTAGATCGCCACGCGTACCCGCCTGCCCGCCTGGCATCGTTGTTGATGACAGGCCGGCTTCGGGTCAAACTCAGGCGGATGTCCCGTACCACGTATATGCGAGGAGCGGCGGTGCGTATCTGGCGACTGCGGCACCTGCTGCCCCTGACCCCCCTGGGGGCGGCTCTGGCGCTGCTCGGGGTCTGGCTCAGCCATGCCTTCGGCGCCAAGCAGGTGGACTACGTGCTGCGTACCGCCGGCCTCGTCGCCGCAGGCGCCGTCGCGCTGGCGCTGGCGCTGGTGCTCCTGGCGACCCTGCGGGTCTGGCTCTCCGTGCGCCGCCTCCACCGCAGCCAGGCCGACCCGGTCACGCTGGAGACTGGCCTCACGGCGGCGACCGGGCTGCAGCTGCCCGGCCTGCGGGGCTGGCCCCTGGTCCAGCTCCGGCTGCTGTGGGAGGACCCGCCACACATGGAGCTCACCCTGAAGCGCCAGGGGCGAAAGCTCGAGGAGCTGGCCACGGCGCTGTCGCGCAACGAGGTCAGGCACGTCCGGCGCCGGCTGCTGGTGGAGGACATCTTCGGCTTCGCGCGGATCGGGCTGCCCCTCGTCACCGAGCAGTATCTACGGGTCAACCCGTCGCTGGCCCGCGTCACCGCGCACGTCGTAACCCGATTCCTGGGCGGTGACGCCCTGTCGCACCCGACCGGCCCGGCAGAGGGCGAGCTGATCGAGATGCGGCGCTACGTCTACGGCGACCCGCTGCGCCACGTGCTGTGGAAGGCCTTCGCCCGCACGCGCAAGCTGCTGGTGCGCACCCCCGAGCGCGCGATCACCCCGCTGCCCAGCGCCGCGGCCTACCTGGTCGCCGGCCCCGGCGACGAGCCGGCCGCGAGCACCGCCCGCTTCTTCGTCGAGGACGGCATGCTCGGACTCGATTTCCGCTTCTGCGCCGACGGGGCCGAGAGCGCCACGGGGGACCGGGACGAGGCGCTGGACCAGATCGTCGCCTCCGTCCGACACCGGCGCAGCGGGGGGCAGGGGCTGGGCCGGTTCCTGCGCCAGCTCACGCCCCGTCAGCTGGAGGCGCTGGTGCTGTTCGTCCCGTCCCAGCCCGGGCGCTGGCTCGAGCGGGTCGAGCAGGCCGCCGGCAGGCTGAAGGGGGTCCGCGCCATCGCCGTGGTGGACGTTGCGCCGGAGCAGGTCCGTCCCCGCTCCGTACGCAACCTGCTGTTCCGTCCGCCGTCGGACGCCGGCGTCGCTGCCCGACGGCTGGGCAAGGTCGTGGCCCGGCTGGGCCGCGCCGGCTTCTCCCTGCTGGTGATCCACCGACCGACCGGCGAGCTGCTCGGTCGGGCCCAGCTCGAGGCGCTGACCGGTCTGGATGCCCGATCGTGAGCACCGCCAGCGCCAGCGGCATGCGGCTCGTTGGCATCCCGGAGCCGGTCCACGTGCGCGGCATCCGCGCGCTGCTCTACGCCGTGAGCCTGCTGCTCTACCTCGTGCCCCTCGCATCCTACAGCGGCATGGTGGTCGCGGTCGGTGCGGCCCTCGCCGGCATGCGGCTCGGGTCGGCCGCGTACCGGCGCGGCATGCGGGCCGGGGCCGTGGTGGCCCTGGCTCCCCCCCTGTTCCTGCTCTCGCTGGCGCTGGGCGAGTGGCTGCAGGATGCGGCCTGGTTCTCGTCGCTGCTGGGGGTCAAGCTGGCCCTGGCCGGCGCCGAGGCGCTCAGCTTCGGGCTGGCCGCGCTGGTGGTATCGTTCCTGCTGCGCTACCTGGCTCACGCTGCCCGCTCCCTCTCGCTGCTCGAGGTCCTGTTCGTCGCCGGCTCGGTGGCCGCGCTGCTGGCCGATCACCGCAACCGCATGCTGAACCGACCACGCTTCTTCTCGGACTGGGCCTGGAGCATGGGGATCAACCCGGCCACCGTGCTGGTGGCCGTGGGCATCGTCGCCACCCTGGTGGCGATCCTGCTCTTCCTGCGCCACCAGCCGCTGCTCAAGCTGCTCGGCAGCCTGCTGCTCTTCCTGCTGCTGGGGATCGCGTTCTACCTGCTGTGGGACAAACGCATCGAGACCGTCAAACCATCCGACTCCCTCGGGCTGAGCGGCAAGAAGGACAAGGGCAAGGGCAAGGGGGGCAAGCAGGGAGGAGGGAAAGGCGGCGGCAAGGGCAGCGGCAGCGGCAAGGGCAGCTCGGGCTCCTCGTCGAACAACCCCTTCAAGGACGACTACTCCGGCTCGGGGATGCCGAGCCCGGTGGCCATCGCCATCCTGCGCGACGACTTCGACCCCGGCTCTCCGATCCTCTACTTCCGTCAGACCACGCTCTCCAGCTACAACGGCCACCACCTGGTCAGCGGCCCCGAGCAGGGCCGGGACCGGGACGTGATCACGCGCTACCCGCGCAAGGCAACGCTGAAGGCGGAGGCGGCGCAGAGCCCGCAGAACCACATCGAGGTGCCGACCACCATGTACCTGCTGGTCGACCACCCTCAGCCGGTCGCGCTGAGCCACGCCAGCCAGATCCAGCTGGTCCCCAACCCGAACCCCCAGCAGTTCGTGGCGGCCTATGACGTCCGCTCGCAGGTGCTTTCGGTGCAGCCGCACCGGCTGCTCGGCCGTCGATCGATCCCCATGGCCTGGTCCAACGAGGATCGACGGTACTACACGGCGATCCCCGACGATCCGCGCTATCGCGCCCTGGCGGACATCATCTCGCGCGACGTGGACCCGCGCTTCGCCGAGGACGACCTGGCCAAGGCCTTCGCCATCAAGCGCTACCTGGAGCGCGAGGGCTTCTATACCATGAAGAGCAAGCACGCGAGCGCCAGCGACCCGGTCTCCTCCTTTCTCTTCGGCTCGATGCGCGGCTACTGCGTGCACTTCGCTCACTCCGCGGTCTACCTCATGCGCAGCCAGGGCATCGCGGCCCGCGTGGCGCTGGGCTACGCCGTGCAGATCAACAAGCGCAGCGGCGGCTCGGCGATCCTGATCATGAGCGACCGGGCCCACGCCTGGCCAGAGATCCACCTCGACGGCATCGGCTGGGTCACCTTCGACATCTACCCCGAGCGCACCGACATGCCGGCGCCCACGCCGGTGGACTATGACCTCGAGAAGCTGCTGGGCGAGCTGGCGCGCAACGACCCCACCGCCGGGGTGAACCCCGACGAGAAACCGCTGCGCATCCCCTGGGGAGCCCTGCTGCGCGGGTCCGCCCTGGTGCTCGCCGTGCTACTACTGCTGGCCTACCTGATCAAGACCTACCGGCGTCTGGCGCCCCGCATCGGCCCCTCGCCCCGGCTGGCCTACATCGCCCTGCTTGACCTGCTCTCCGACCTGGGGGCCGGCAGGCGCCGCGGCGAGACCCGCGAGCGGCACGCCTCACGCCTGAGCGAGCTGTCGCCGCACATGGTCCAGCTGACCCGCGCACACCTGGCCCTTGCGTTCGGGGGGACCGCCCCCGACCCGCGGGCGTTCCGGCAGCTGGTGGACCGGGTCAAACACGAGATCAGGGGCAACGTGCCCCCGCTCAGGCGCGCGCTTGCGCTGCTCAACCCCATCGGATGGATCTGGACCCGATGACCACTGACATGGACATGGACGACAGGAGCACGACGATGTCTGCCACCCCCGACCCCGAGACGTTGCAGGCCGTTGCCGCGGCGCCAGGTCCCGTCGAGACGGGCCCGCTGATGAACCTGGAGCAGGCCCGCGACGTCGCCGAGCGCATTCGCGCGCGGATCCGCAACCACGTCATGGGGCGCGACGACGTGATCGAGCTGGTGCTGGTGGCGCTGTTCAGCGACAGCCACATCCTGCTCGAGGACTACCCCGGCTCGGGAAAGACCACGCTGGCCAAGGCGCTCGGCGGATCGATCGAGGACGACATTCCCGACGACGACATTCCGGAGTTCCGGCGCATCCAGTTCACCCCCGACCTGCTGCCCTCCGATGTCACCGGCGTGATGGTGTTCGACACCGAGACCAACACCTTCACCTTCCGCCGCGGCCCGATCTTCGCCTACGTGGTGCTGGTGGACGAGATCAACCGCACCTCGCCCAAGGTGCAGGCCGCGCTGCTCGAGGCGATGGCCGAGAAGCAGGTCACCGTGGACAACGTGAGCCACATGCTCAACGAGCTGTTCTTCGTCATCGCCACCCAGAACCCCCTCGACGTGGCTGGCACCTACCCCCTGCCGCTGGCGCAGATCGATCGCTTCCTGTTCAAGATCCGCATGCGGCACGTCGACCGCGCCTCCGAGCTCGAGGTGCTGGAGACCTGGGGGACCCCCAAGCCCCCCTGCACCCTGCCGACGGTGATGCGCGGCGACATCGTCCAGGCGCGCGACGCGATCCGCCGGCAGGTCCAGCTCGTGCTCGGCGTCAAGGAGTGCCTGGTCGACACCGCCATCGCGCTGCGGGCGGACAAGCGGGTGATCCAGGGCGTCTCGACCCGCGCGCTGGTGCAGGCGATCCCGGCGCTGCAGACACTGGCGCTGTTCCGCGGACGGGACTTCGTCTCGACCGAGGACATCGAGTACCTGCTGCCCCACCTCTTCGCCCACCGCCTGGAGCTGGCCCCTGGCGCGGACGAACCCAACTCGATCATCCTCGCCGCCGCCGAGATCCCGCTCGAGATCCTGTCGCGCTCGACGCTGCGGAGGATCGCGTGACAGCAGCCGGGAGCAAGATCGGGGACGGCCAGCTGCACGGAGCTCTGGTGCAGACCAGGACTCGCGCGTGGCTCTGCGCTCTGCTCTTGTTCTGTGCATCCACCCCGGCCCTGGCCTACGACCCCCTGGTCGGCGACGCCCAGGAGCAGGAGCTGATCGCCGCGGTCCGCGGCGATCAGCTGATCCGGGCCCGGGAGAAGGCCGAGGCGATCCTGCGCCGCCGTCCCGACTCTTTTTTGGCGCGCTACGCCCTGGTGCGGGTGTTCCACGACGAGGAGACCAACCTCCCACGGGCGCTGTTTCACGCCAGGCGGGCCGAGCGATGGCTGCTCGAGCGCTACGGCACTCCGCTCCGGACCGAGCTGGCCCGGACCTGGCACCGGCGGCTGCTGGAGGACCAGGAGTCCCTGCTCGGCGAGCTGGACCGCCGCGACGACCAGCTCGAGGTGATCGACCGCCACGACTCCTTCTACCGCCCGAAGCTGGACTACCGCCGCATCTGGGCCCTGATGAAGCTGCACCGCTTCGAGGAGGCGATGCGCTTCGCCAGGCGGGTGGCGGGGTCAAAGGACGTCAATCGGCGCGTCTCGGGCATCAACGGCATGATCGCCGTCGAGATGGAGCGCATGCGACCCGAGGCGTGCTACCGCGTCGGCATGCAGGGCGTGGAGGCCACCGGCTACCAGTCCTGCATCCTGCTGCACAACACGGCCGAGGCCGCCTTCGCCGTGTTCCGGTTCTCCGAGGTGGAGCGCCTGGCGCTCAAGGCGCTGCAGGCCCCGATCAACGACTGCCCCAACTCCTCCTACACCCACCTGGCGGGCCTCTACCTGCTCAAGGGCGATTTCCAGCGGGCGATGGAGGCGGTGAAGTCGGCGCGGGAGCAGGGCATCCGCCGCCGCTACCGCCAGCAGTTCGAGATGGAGAACACGTCCTGGCTCTTCCGCCTACTCCACGCCCTGGGCAAGTTCGGCAAGGCGCACGAGCTGGCGAAGCGCATGCTGCGGACGCCCGACCGCGTGGGGATGACCAGCACCTCGCGCGAGCTCAGGCAGCTGGTCTACGCCGTGGAGTACCACGCCGCGCTGCAGGCGCACCTCGTCTCGCTGAGGGAGCAGGCGGCGGCCCGACCCCTGGCCCGGCGCGTGAGCTCCTGGCTGCAGCGCAAGCGGCTGTCCCACGACGCCTGGGTCGCCCGGCGCCGCGCCGCCCGGCTGCTCTCCGGCAAGGTCAGCCTGCGGGATCTGGTCCGGCCCTACTTCACCCCGCTGGCCCCCTGGAGCAGCGGCGCGCTGATCCCCGTCGCGGGCGGGGGGGTGGTCCTGCGCGCCCTGCGGACGGCGCGGGCGCGGGAGAAGATGAAGCAGACCGCCTCCTACTTCGACGCCCTCGAGGCCGAGGTGGCGTACCACGCCGGCGAGCCCGAGGCGGCCTACCGGCTGGGACAGCGGGCGCTGGCCGGCCTGCCCCCGCAGGAGGTTCTGCTCAGGGGCCGGACCGCGGCGCTGTGCGCCGACGCGGCGCGGCGCATCGGTCGATCGGCCAAGGCCGAGGAGCTGTTCCACGACGTGCTGAACCGCTTCCCCACCGCGCTGCGCCTGCTCGACATCGAGCTGCCGGCCAGCGTGGTGGCCGACACCAACCCATTCTCGCACGCGGTCGCCAGGGCGCTGCTCCGATCGCCGCGGCTAAGCCCCGGCAAGCAGTTCATCGCGCAGGTGCTGACCCGCGGGTCCGCGACCCGCATCTGCCTGGAGAGCCGGGGCGGACGACGCTACGCCTGCGCCGAGAAGGACCAGCCACCCAATAAGGCCAGCGAGGAGGAGCGGGTGGCGCTGATGATCGACGAGTTTCACGGCAAGGTCTTCGCGCCCATGATCGATCTGACGCAGCAGGACATCAACAGCCTCGACGGCAGCGCGGTCCGGGGTGACGCCGACACCCTGCTGGAGAAGGTGCTGGGCAAATGAGACACAACCCCGCTGTCGGCCTCCGCCCGGGTTGGGGCTTCCACCGAGAGCATCTGCCGCTGCTGGTGCTCTGCCTGCTCGCCGGCCGCGAGGCGTCAGCCGACACTATCACCGACGCCAAAAAGTGTGCGGCCAGGGGCGGGCGCTGGGGCCCCGCCGGCGACGGCATCGGCTGCACGATCAAGGGCAAGCGGCAGGGGCTGTGGGTCTCGCGTCCCACCAGCATCGGCCGCTGGGAGAAGACCTACCGCGATGGTCTGCTCCACGGTCCGGATCGTGGCTTCTACGGCAACTGCGTCAAGTCCTACGAGGGGAACAACGTCAACGGAAAGCGCGACGGCCAGTGGACCTTCTACTACAAGAGCGGCGTCAAGGCCTCGGAGGGCAGCTACCGGGAGGGGAAGAAGAACGGCCTCTGGCGGCAGTTCCACCTGGAGGGGCCCAAGGTGCAGGAGGGCCCCTACGTCGACGACAGGGCCGAGGGGCTATTCACCGAGTGGTTCACCAACGCCAAGAAATGGCAGGAGGTGACCTTCAAGGCTGACGAGCGCCAGGGCGAGCTGGTGCAGGCCTGCCGAGAGCGCGGCGGCACGTGGGAGATGGACTACAAGGACCGCGAGCAGGGCTGCATCCTGAACCGGCAGCGGGACGGGCGCTGGCGCGGCTGGCACGAGAACGCCAAGCTCCAGTGGGAGATGGCGTTCAAGGCCGACGTCGAGCACGGCGAGTACAAGGAGTGGCACCCAACCGGGGAGCTGCTGACGCGCGGGCGCTATGACAACGGCGTCCCGACGGGCACCTTCAACTTCCGCGACCCCGACGGCAAGCTCTACGGCAGCTCGACCATCGTAGGCGGCACGGGACGCTGGACCTCCTACCACCACGACGGCGGCAAGAAGGAGCATGGGCGCTACGCCGACCGCCTGTGGGAGGGGGAATGGACCCGCTACTACGACAACGGCTCGCCGCGCAGCAAGTACGTCTACCGCAAGGGGAAGGCCGAGGGGCCGCACACCAGCTTCTACCGCAGCGGGGAGGTGGCGCTGACCGGTCGATACCACCAGGCCAAGCGGGTCGGTCGCTGGCAGGCCTACTACTCCAACGGTCAGCTGCAATGGGTCGGCGACTACAGCGAGGGTCTGCAGAGCGGCAGCTGGACCTACTGGTACTACACCGGCGTGAAGAAGCAGGAGGGACCCTTCGTCGACGGCAAGCGCCACGGCACCTGGACCGAGTACCACCAGAACGGCAAGAAGAAGCGGCAGGGCCCCTACCGTGAGGGCAGCCGGGACGGCGTGTTCGACACCTGGTTCTACTCCGGCACCTACTGGCGCAAGGTGACCTACAGCGGCGGAACCGAGCAGAGCCAGCAGCGCGCCGAGTGCTTCACCGCGGGCGGCAACCCCACCGTCGACTTCAAGCAGCGCCTCGTCGGCTGCGAGTACTGCGTGCCGGCGGCGTCGGGAAAGATCGAGCAGGTGCGCATCGGCCGCTGGACATGGTGGCACGCCTCGGGGAAGAAGGAGCGGCAGGGTGGCTACGACGACGGGCTGCAGCACGGCAGCTGGAGCTTCTGGTACGACGACGGGGCGAAGATGCTCTCTGGCTCCTACCGGCGCGGCAAGGAGGTCGGCCAGTGGAACGGCTTCTACCGCGGCGGGAAGCGCAAGTTCATCGGGCGCTACCTCACGGGGAGCCCGGATGGTCCGTGGACCACGTACCACGCGAGCGGCGCCCGCGCCTCGGAGGGGCGCTACGTCAAGGGACAGCGCGAGGGCCAGTGGACCTTCTACCACCCGGGCGACCAGAAGAAGGACGAGGGGCGCTTCGAGGCCGGCCGCGAGGTGGGCCTCTGGGTCGGGTGGCACGCGGGCGGAAAGAAGCGCTGCGAGGGGACCTTCGCCGACGGCAAGCGCGAGGGCCGGTGGACCTTCTTCAAGGACGACGGGGCGACCTGGATGAAGGTCGACTACCGGGCCGGCCGGGAGGTGCACCAGGCCGAGGCCGGCTGAGCCGCGTTCCCTGGGGACGTCGGTGATCAAGATCGCCTCTCGACCGGCAGGAGCCTGGTCATCCCCTCTGACTTCCCGTAAACTGCCGCGCCATGGGGATCCTGGACCTCTTCCGTCGGCGCCCGAAGCAGCCCGCGCGGACCGTCGGCGGCATCGGCCACGTCACTGGCCTCGGCGGGCGGAGGGGGACGATCACGATGGAGGACGGCCGGCTGCTGCGCTTCTCGGTCGCCGACTGCATGGGCTTCGAGCCCTCGCGCTTCCAGGAGGTCACCGTCACCACGGTCGAGGGGAGCCGGGCCCTGGGGATCGCCACCCGTCCGACCCCCCAAGCGGCGGCCACTGCCGCGGCGCCGGCGCTCGAGCCCCCACCCGAGGAGCCGACCAACGCAGAGCTGGAGCAGGCCCTGCTGGCGCACCCCGACGACCTGGAGACCCACCTAGTCTACGCCGACTGGCTGCAGTCGGTCGGTCACCCTCGCGGCGAGCTGATCGCCCTGATGCACAGCATCGGGCAAGATCCCCACACCGACCTGCAGAGCCGCCAGGACCGCCTCGGCGCGCTGCTGATCGAGCAGCGCAGGACGCTGCTGGGCCAGCTCTACCCCGAGCTGTCGAGCAGCAACGTGATGAGCGTGCTGCAGGTCTTCGACGGGCAGATGCACCTGGTCGACCACCCGGACAACGTCCTGCGCACGCAGTGGCGGCTGGGGTTCATCCGCTCGGCCCGCGTCGCCGAGTCCTGGCAGAGCATGGAGCACGACACGGCGCTCGGCGCCCACGAGCTGCTCGAGGCGCTGATGACCCACCCCTCGGGCCGCTGGCTGCAGGAGCTGACCCTGGGGTTGATGAACCCCGACGACGAGGAGACCTACGCGGGGGCGCTCGAGGTCCTCGATCGATCGGGCCCGCGGCCCGCTCTGCGCAGCCTGTTCATCGGCGACTTCGAGCTGCAGGACGAGATGGAGATCTCGTGGACCCGCATCGGCGACCTGGGGCCGATCTGGCCGCTGTATCCCAACCTGCAGCAGGTGACGCTGCAGGCCGGCGACTTCGAGCTGGGGCGGATCGATCTGCCCGCCCTGCGCTCCTTCGAGCTGCGCACCGGCGGTCTGCGCCGGGCCTGCATCGAGGCCGTCTGCCAGGCCCGCTGGCCTGCCCTGCAGCGGCTGGTGGTCTGGTTCGGCGACTCGAACTACGGCGCCGAGGGCACCATCGAGGACCTGCGTCCCTTGCTGGCGGGCGCGAGCGTCCCGCGGCTGCGCGAGCTGGGGTTGATGAATTGCGAGCTGACCGACGACATCTGCCGCGAGCTGCCGGGATCGGCGGTGGCTGCCAGGCTGGAGCGGCTGGACCTGTCGATGGGGACCATGTCCGACGAGGGTGCCAGGGCCCTGGCGGCCGGCGCACAGGCCTTCGGCAACCTGAAGCAGCTCAACGTGGAGCAGAATTTTCTGAGCGATGATGCCGTCCAAGCCCTGCAGGGGCTATGCGCGGAGGTCAGGGCGGGCGACCAGGAGCAAGCAGACGGTGACGGGCGCTTCGTCAGCGTCGGCGAGTAGCATCGCGGCGGCCGTTGTCGACCTGACGGCCCGTCAGTGACCAAACTGCTCGGTGAGCTCCAGCCGGCCTCCGGCAACATGCACCACCATGCGGTGGTCACGGACCACGCGCCAGCGGTGGGTCAGCGTGCTGTACCCATCGCGGGCAAGGTGAAGGGTGATCTGTGCGGCGTCGGGCACCTGGAAGCGGCAGGGCACCGGCGCGGCCACGGTGTCGCCGCTTTCCATCTCCACGTTGCAGCTGACGGCGCGGTCGGTGGCGCTGATGAGCACCATGTGGACCGGTCGGGGACCCGCGTCCAGCAGGCGGACCCGGTCCGGCCGGGGGACCCGGCTGTCGGTCGAGGACGATGGCAACGGCAGGGCATCGGGCCCAGGGCGGTGATCGGCGTGGGCCACGATGGTCTCGTACTCCGCGCCCCCGCAGCCCCGAGCAGCCAGGCCGAACAGGCTCCCCAGGAGGAGCGCGGCGAGACCGGCCGCCACCAGGATCACCGCACGGCGACGGCGGGGCTCGAGGGTCTCGAGGCGCGCACGTATCTGCCGGACGAGCGCCACGGCCTGGCGCCGGCCCACGGCCCACAGCTGCCCCAGCCGGTCGAGGAACGTCGCCATCGCCGAGCCTTCCTGCTTCGTGAGGCGGGCCGCCTCCGCGGGGGCCATGACGGTGGGCTGCAGCGCCTCACTCCTCGATCCCGGCCGGCCCAGGGCCGCGTCCCAGGCCCCGAGGAGCTCGCCCATGGAGTCGAAGCGCCGCTCCTTGCTCTTGGCCAGCGCCCGGCCCACCAGCGCCTCCAGAGCCGGGGGCAGGCCTGGGTCGAGCTGGCGCAGCGGCCGCGGGTCCTCGTGAACAATCTTGTACAGCACCGTCGGGATCGACTCTCCCTCGAATGGGGGGTGGCCTCCCAGCATCTCGTAGAGAATCGCGCCCAGGGAGAAGACGTCGGTCCGCTGGTCGACCTCGCGGCTCCTACCTTCGGCCTGCTCCGGGGACATGTAGCCCGGGGTGCCCATCGTGAAGCGCGTCCGGGTGATGGCGCTCGCGGCGCCCACCACCTTGGAGATACCGAAGTCCAGCACCTTCACGCGGCTGCCCTCGCCCGGCAGATCGTCGTCACAGATGAAGACGTTGGACGGCTTCAGGTCGCGGTGGATCACACCGTGCTTGTGGGCGCTGCTCAGCGCCGAGGCCACCTGCCTCACGACCTGCGTGCAGATCTCCAGCGACAGCCGGCCGTCCCGCGCCAGGCGGTGCTCGAGGTCTTCGCCCGAGAGCAGCTCCATCACGATGTAGGGCTCGCCCTGCGTCGTCCGGTTGAAGTCGATGATCTCGACGATGCTACGGTGGCCCAGCTCACTGGTCACCCGGGCCTCGCGCTCGAAGCGAGACACCGCCTCGGTGTTGGCCGCCACCTCCGGGTAGAGCATCTTGACCGCGAAGCTGCGGCCGAGCCTGCTATGGGACGCCTCGTACACCACCCCCATCCCTCCCTCGCCCAGCAACCGCTCCAGGCGGTAGGTCTCGGCAAGCACGCGCCCGAGCATCGGATCGGGACCATCGCTCATCGCCCGCCTCCAGTGGATCGCGACGGCTCCAGGCCCTGGACGAGGGAGAAGCGCCAAGACTCGTCCTCTTTGAGAAAACGTGCGCTGCGGAAGGTCCGGAGGGCCGTTCCGATCAAGTGCTTGCCGGAGCTCATCCTCGACTCGGTCATACCGATACGCCACCACGGCCGCGCCGTGAAACTAGACCGGGTGCTTTTCTGCCAGCCGTGCTTGATCAATCAAGCTATCACTGATCAACGATTCCGGCCAGATCGCGGCTCTGCCCGCACCAAGGAAGATGTGCATCGGAGCAGCAACACCTGCGGGCACCATGCTGGATGGCTTGCCGTGGCCCCGGTCGTGACCGCCACTGCACCGCAAGGTGCCTGCACCGCAAGGTGCCTGTTCATCCCTTCTGACTTCCCGTAAACTGCCCGGCCAGGGGATCTTGAACCTATTCCGCCCTCGTCCGGCAGCCAGAGCGCACCACGGGCGAAGACGATGGACACCACAAGAATCAACCGAGACAGGAGCGGCGAATGGAAAAGCGCAGAACGAGCAAGTGGACAACCCTGGTGGGCCTGGCCGCGGCCCTGCTGCTGCCCGGCGTGGCCCAGGCCGGGCTCAAGGTGGGCTACCGGGTCAAGAGCCTCAAGGTGCGGGACGCGAGCAACAACGAGGCCCGGATCCCGGACATCGGCAAGAAGGTCGTCACCATCTTCTACACCGACCCCGACGTGAAGGACCAGAACGAGCGCTTCCGCGAGATACTCAAGGCGGCCAAGCTGGACCTGAAGCACTACCGCGGCATGGGCGTGGTGAACATGAAGGACACCTGGAAGCCCAACTTCGCCATCCGCAGCGTGGTGCGCAAGAAGGTGGCCAAGTTCAAGTCGCTGATCCTGACCGACGTGGACCACACGCTCAAGAACAGCTGGGGCCTGGGCGACTGCAACGAGAAGGACGTGGTGATCATCATCGGCAAGGACACCAGGGTGAAGTACCTCAAGATGGGCAAGATGAGCCAGGCCGAGATGAAGAGCGGCCTCGAGCTGGTGAAGAAGCTGATGGAGGAGGCCAAGAAGTAGGCGGGCGCGCGGGGCCTGCTACGGGTTGCGCGGGCAGGTGGTGTGGTTCTGCGGGTTCGTCTTGTAGTCCGCGTCGAACAGCGACGAGCAGTTCTGCTCGATCAGCGCCCGCAGGGCGGTGACCTGATCCCAGTCCAGGGCCATCGGCGCGAAGACCAGCGGGATCACCGCGTCGTTCTGCACCTTGCTCTGCAGGCCGGCCAGCAGGCTGCCGCCGGCATCGGTGCTCCACATCGTGTTGAAGTTGGACGTGAAGTCCTGGACCAGGCCGGCGTAGGGCGCCCCCTGCAGCAGCGCCACGTTCTCCAGCGTGCCGCGCTCGGCGTTGTCCGACAGGTTGTAGCTGCCCGTCAACACCTTCTTGTTGTCGATGATGATGTACTTGTGGTGCATCTGCTTGGCGTAGTGGTAGTCCCAGCGGTAGCAGGAGTACTTGAACTTGAGGGGGATGCCGGCCTCGCGCAGCCGGTAGCTGAAGTAGCGCCCGCTGCGACGACATTCGAGCTGGGCGGCCGAGTCTGACCCCGCCGCCGTGAGGCAGGCCTGTAGATCCTGCTCCTCCTTGTTGTCGTAGTACTGGCTGATGTACTCCTGCCCGTCGAGGTAGACCTTGATGTCGAGGGCCGGGTTCTGCTGCTTGAGCTGGACCAGGGTCTCGTAGATCGGCCAGGAGCGCATGTGCCCCGAGGCGATGTAGATCGACTGCGTCGCTTTCTTCAGCTCCGCGGCGATCGCGGTGGCCACGACGTAGCTGCCCTTGATCGTGGTGAAGGTCTGGTTCTGCTTGAAGTTGGCCGAGGTGAACAGCGCGCCGGTCAGGGGATCGTCGGGTATGACTGAGGCGTCGATCGTCGCCGCGGGCTCGAAGGTGAAGCTGTTCCAGACGAAGTCGTGGGAGTAGGTCCACAGCCGGTTGAACTCCTGCTGGTACAGCAGCGCCAGCTCGGGCACGCCAGCGAGGAAGAGGGTGTTCTCGTCGTAGGTCGTCTGCGCCCCGCCCGACCAGTTGCCGCTGCCGGTGACCAGCGTGGCGGTCTTTGCCGCCTCCAGGTCCACCTGTCCCGTGGCGTCCTTGCGCGGGCCGTCGACGATCATGAACTTGTGGTGCATCACCTTGCTCTTGGTGGCGTAGCGCACGTCGATGCCCTTGTCCTCCAGCTTCGCGCTGTCGGTCCCCGCCGGGTTCTTGCGGTCTTCCTGGGCCTCGTGGAAGATGAAGCGCACCTTGATGTTGCGCGGCGCCTTTACCGCCTGCTCCAGCGCGCCAAACACCCTGCTATCGGACAGGCTGTACATCGCGATGTCGATCGAGCGCTGCGCCCCCTGGATCAGCTTCACCACCTCGGCCACGTGGCTCGTGCTCGTCGAGGTCGGCGAGAAGATGACCTTCGCGCTGGGCGCCGTGCTGCCGCCCTGCCCGCCCCAGCTGTAGTCCACCTTGGCGGTGCCGGCCTGGTAGCCGAAGGCCTTCATCACGAAGTCGCAGGTGGTCTTGCCCTCGATCTCGATGTACTCGTTGCCCTTGCCGGTGCCGTCGCCGTTGTATCCGCTCCAGGTGACCTTGACCCCCTCGTAGGTGGTCGACTCCTTGCTGGCGCCCTTGAGCAGCCCGTCGGGCCAGTGCACGACCTTGGTGCCGTCGATGTCGTAGAGCTGGATGTCGATGTCCACGGTGGAGGTGAGCTGGATCTTGATGTCGCTCTTGCCCGCCGGGATCTTGCCCACCTCGACGACCGCGTTGTGGGGGATCGCCTGGGTGAAGGAGCCGCTGCCGGCGTCCACGCACCCGGGCTGCGCGTCCCACTTGTAGTCGACCCGCGCCTGCCCCGCGGCGTAGCCGTAGGCCTTCATCACGAACCCCTGCTGGGTCACCCCCTCGAGCTTGATGTACTCGTGGCCCAGGTTCGTGCCGTCGCCGTTGTAGCCGCTCCAGGTGATGGTGACACCCTTGTAGGTCGTGGTCTGGGTCTCGGCGCCGTTGAGGATGCCATCGGGCCACTGGACCACCTTCGTGCCATCCTCGTCGAACAGCTGGATGTCAACGTCCTCGGGGGAGGTCAGCGTGATCTCGACGTTGGCCATGTCCTTGGGGATGGTGCCGACGGTGACCACGGCATTCTTGGTGATCGCCTGGTTGAACGACCCCTGCCCTCCATCGCAGCCGCTGCCCCAGTCGAAGCCGTCGGCCTTGCCCAGCTTGCCGGGGCCGACCTCGGTCGGTGGCGTATCTGGACGGGCCGGTCGGTCCGGCACGGGACCAGAGCAGGAGAGGAGAAGGGCAGACAGGCCCAGCAGCAGGGGTCTGACGTGATGCGTCATAATGGCCTCGCTCACACGAAGGGTTAGGTTGTTGATTTTGGGGGTAGCAACACGGGTGCCACCCTCTTGGTCAAGGTAACCGCCTGGGATCAATCAACCCATTGAATTGAGTGGCGTCTCCGGATACCGGACCCACCGTCCGGGTGGCGGATCTGGTTGCCGGTCAGGTGCTGCCGGTCAGGTGCCACCCTTTTGGTCAGGTGCTTGGTCCAGGTGCCGCCCTTTTGGTCAGGTGCCACCCTTTTGGTCAGGTGCCACCCTTGGTCGGGTGCCACCCTTTTGGTCAGGTGCCGGGTGCCACCCTTTTGGTCAGGTGCCACCCTTTTGGTCAGGTGGCCAGGGCGGTCAGGTGCCACCCTTTTGGTCAGGTGGCCAGGGCGCGTAAACCATGCAGAAGCGCGCGGGGTTGACGATCCCCTGGGCCACAAGAGCGGCATCCGTGGCCACGATCAGGGCTCCCTGCTCCTGGAGCTGGCCCAGCCGCCGGCTGTACATCATCGCCAGCAGCTCCATGTCGGCCGCCCGCGCCAGGCGGACTGCCCGCTCCAGCAGGTCCGGCGCCTGGGCCTCGCCCCGCGTCGCGGCCGCCGCTCCGTTGGCGTAGGCCGCCAGGGCGTCGGCCCACGGCGCCCGCTCGGCTGCGAGCCTTCGCGCGCACCACTCGGCCTCCCGCAGCAGCTCCCGACGCTGGCTTCCCTCCGACTGCGCCGCCGCCGCGAGGTCGACCACCGTCCTGGACCAGAGGCCGATAATCCTGGCGATCTGCATCCGACGCAGGCCCGGCAGCGCCGGCTGCGATCTCTGCTCCTCGATCCGCTCCCAGGCACGGCGCGCCTTCCCATCGTACAGGTCGAAGTTGATCTCGGCCACGACCTGCAGCGCCCCGAGCAGCCCCACGTCCCGATCCGGGACCGAGCGCAGCACGCGCCTGCCCTCCTCGGGCCGGTCCGCCGCGAGCCACAACACGTAGGAGAAGATCCGCAGGCTGGTTGTCACCAGCACCTTTCCCTCCTCCTCGGCCTGTCGCAGGTGCCGCGGCAGACGCCGCGCGACCTCCGCCAGATCGCCGAGCATGAAGCGGGCAAGCAGGGACAGCCCGTGGGTGTAGTCCCAGTAGTAGTGATAGCCGTGCACACGGTGCAGCTCGCAGGCTCGCTCGGCGTTCTCGAGCGCCGAACGCCACCGACCGCGCATCATCTCCAGCCCGGCGACCCACAGCGGCTGCTCACTCTCGACGAGCGGGTCGTCCACCTCCTGACACAGAGCACGCATCAACTCGAGCATCCGGTCGAGCCGGGCCCCGCCTCGCGTTCCCCGCCAGCTGAGGATCGACAGCTCGTGTCCGAGCGCCAGCGCGATATGGACCGGATCGCCGCTGTCGAGGGCCACCCGGGCGTAGCGGGTATGCAGCCCCGCGCCAAGCATCGGGCGGCGCAGTCCCAGGATCACGCTGGCGTCGCGCAGAACCTCGAGCAGGTCGAGCAGCGCTCCGGACGCCGGGCCGGCGCGGCGAAAGCCGAGTCCCCTGAGCCGGAAGCGCACGCGCTCGGTCAGCAGGAACAGCAGGGTCGACCAACCGGAGCGCGGTCGTGGGATCCCGACCTCCGCCATCATCGCCTCGAGGGTCTGCTGGGCCTCCTCCACATGCCCGCAGGCGAACAGCTCGTAGACCGCCCGCCGTCGCAGCGAGCCCACTTCCGCCGGATCGCAGTCGCGGACCGCGACCAGGAACGCCTCAGCCGCCTCGGTTCCCTGCCCCGAGTGCGCCAGGGCCTCAGCGAGCCCGACCTGCAGCCGGCGGTGGGCCGAGGTCCTCGGCGGCGCAAGCTGCAGCGCGACGCGGTAGAGCCGCGCCGCCCGTTCGAAGGCCAGGACCTCGAAGGCGCGATCCGCTGCCCGATGGGCGTACGGGGCGGCCCGTAGCAGGTCCCCGGCATTGCGCCAGTGCATCGCCAGCAGGTCCGGCGCTGCCCCTCCGGCGGCCTCGTGGGCCAGCGCAAGCTCCAGGTGCCGCTGCCGGCGCTGCTCCTCGGGAATCATCTCGACGACAGTCTGCGCGATCTGGTCGTGGTACGGCTCGAGCTTCGCCCTCGACGATGAGCGCACCAGGTGCTGCGTCCGGAGCACGAGCGGGTCGCCGCCGCCGGCAGCCGCCAGCGCCACCTCCTCGTCAACCGGCTGTCCGTCGAGGACCACGGCCTCCAGCAGCCGCCGCTCCTCGCCGCCCAGCAGGCGGATCTGTCCGGCCAGCGCTCGACGCAGCGTCGGCGGGGCCTCTGCCGTCGACCCCCGATGAGCCTCGTGACGGATCAGCGCCTGGAGGAACAGCGGACTGCCCCGGGCCTCGCGGACGACACGCATGGCCGACGCGGCGACGCCGTGCATGCCTGCCAGGATCTGCGCCGCCACCGTCGCCTCCTCCTCGCCCATCGGGCCAAGCTCCAGCTCCCGGACCTCGACCGGAGTCGGCACCCAGCGCTGGCCGAGCAGGAGCCGCAGCACGGGACTCCGCTCGCGCTCCTCGCTGCGAAAGGTCAGCACCATCAGCATCGGCGGCGGCTCGGGCGGACGTAGTAGGTCTGCGAGCAGCGCCGCGCTGTCCAGGTCACCCCAGTGCAGGTCGTCGATGATGAGCAGCAGCGGCGCGGTGCCGGCCAGCCGCCGCAGCAGCTCGCGCAGCGCGTCGAAGGCGCTCTGCCTCAGCTCGTGGCGGTCGAGGACCGGCCGGTGCCCGGCCGGGGCGCCGTCCGTCAGGGGCGCGACCCGCTCGAAAGCGGGGAACAGGCGGGCCAGCGTCCAGGCCTCCGCAGGGAGCAGCTGTGCGACACGGTCGGCGTCGAGCTGCCGCAGGTGGTTGCACAGCCGGTCGATCAGGTTGTCGACGGCCTTGAACGGCACCGACTCCTGCTCGTGGCAGCGTCCGAACAGCACCACGGCCTGCCGTTGCGCTCTCTGCTGGGCGGCGAAGGCCTGCACCAGAGCGGTCTTGCCGATGCCCGAGCTGCCGTGCAGCTGGACCACCACGGTGCGTCCGCCCTGGCTGGCGTCGAAGGCGTCGCACAGCTGCTCCAGCTCGCCCAGCCGTCCGATGAAAGGAGCCTCGGCCGGCCGCCTGTCATGCGCGCCCAGCCGGGCGAGGATCTGCGTCCCGCCCGGGCGCCGGGCCGGGTCGCGGGCCAGCAGGGCGATGCACAGCTCGCTCAGGTCGGCCGGGGCGTCCGGGTTGATCACGTGCGGAGGCGGAGGGTCCTGGTCCTGCTTGGCCTGAAGCACGACCTGCCTGTCGCCGGCGAACGGCCTGCGGCCGGTCAACGCCTCGAACAGCATCACCCCGACGCTGTACCAGTCCGAGGCCGGACAGAGGAGATCGGCGCGCGCCTGCTCCGGCGCCATGTACGCCGGTGTGCCCGCCGCCCCCAGCCGCTCGGGCTCTGCCAGCTCCGTGACCAGGCCGAAGTCGAGCAGCACCACGCGGCCCTCCTCGGTGACCAGCACGTTCGAGGGCTTGATGTCCCGATGCAGCTTCCCCGCCTGGTGCAACGCCTGGATCCCCTGCGCCAGCTGCCGCAGGGCGGGGCGCAGTCGCGCCGGATCGAGCGGCGGCGGCGCGCGCGCGGCGCCGCGCGCGAGGCGGGGTGCAGGGTCACCGTCAGCCTGGGTCGCATCTGCCAGGATCGATCCCTCTGCGGTGGCCATCGGGGCCCGCCGCCCGGTTGCCGGGGCACCATGCGCTGGCATTCCCCTATCACTCACCAGCTCGCTGGTGGCGTTGCTGGGTCCGGCCCGAAGGGCCGCGGTCGACTGATCCCGCTGCTTCACCCCGCACGCCGCCTCCTCCCGGAGCGCCCCGGAAGGGGCGCGAGGACCGGCGTGCCGCCCCGCAGGGGCGCGAGGACCGGGATCGGCGACGTCGGTCGAGGCGCCGGCCTCACCATCCTGACCGCGGACATGGGCCAGGAAGTCGACTCCGTCGACCAGTTCCATGGTGAAGTACCACCGCTCGCCCGTGGCGGTCAGCTCGTACAGCCGCGCCAGGTTGGGGTGCTCCAGCCCGCAGAGCGAGCGGAACTCCTGCTTGAAGTGGTAGAGGTCGGACGGGCGAAGCCGCCTCAGCAGCTTCAACGCCACCCGGCGCTGGCGCCGCCGGTCGGTGACGGCGTAGACCACGCCGAAGCTGCCGCTGCCCATTCGGCGCTCGATCACATAGCGGTCGGTCCCGAGGAGGTCGTCGGCGTCCACGTCGGGCGCATCGTACTCTGGGGGCGGGCAGGGGGCGAGACATCGATCATCGATCATGTCTGCGGGGACGGCTATGGCCCGCGCGGAGCCCAGGAAAAGGAAGCGGGGTGGTCAGAAGCTCTTGGGCGGGTCGTAGACCTTGTTCCCGTCCACGTCGAGGTAGATCGGGTTGGTCAGGGCGAAGGGCTCGTCGTTGCGGCTGACCGGATCCAGGGTGCCCTTGCCGGTGACCAGCACCACGACCCAGCTGTCCTGGGACGGCGCGAGCTCCAGCTCATTGTCGTAGCGCACCACCGGGTTGGTCGGGTCCACGGTCGACGCATCCAGGGTCACGGTGTGGACCTCCACGCCGCCCACGATCACGTGCAGCGCGTCGGCCGGCATCCAGGTCGGGGCCTGGACCTTGACCTTGAGCGTCGCCTTCGCGGTGGCGTCGGCCACCTCTCCCATGCCCTTGCCCCCCACGGACACCGTCACGAACGGGCCTCCGCTCACGACCACCTGCTGGCCCTTCACCGCCTTGGCCAGCTCCGCGAGGCTGACCTTGCCCGGCTCGTCGGTGGAGAGCTTGACGTAGTTGCGCGGGTAGCCCACCTCTCCGCCGAAGGCGTGATGGTTGTCCGAGTTGCCGGTGGCCGCGACCAGGAAGCCGCGATCGAGGAAGGAGAACCAGTCGAGCACGATGTCCGACTTGTTGCTGTTCCAGCCGCTGCCGTTGAACGCCTCCACCGCGTCGAAGTCCCGGCTCCAGCGACCCTCGGTCCCGGTGCCGGTGATGGGGTTGTAGCCGGCGTAGCTGAAGTAGGCCTTGATCGGGGAGCCACGGGGATGGTTGATCTGCAGCACCGCGTCGGGCCACGCCTTGCGCACGTCGGCGAACAGGGTGGCCGGGTCCTTGCCAAACCAGGGCATCGCCCCCTTGTTGGGCTTGTTGTCGTCCACCGTGATGGGGAAGGGGTTGAAGTGGCCGTAGACGAAGGTGGTCAGCTCCTCGCCCACGACGCCCTGAACCCACTTCTGCAGCCCCAGCTTGATGATGTAGGGCTCGAGGTCGGCGATGTACTCGTGGTCGGTGATGACCGGCAGCTCGACCCCCTCGGCGGCCAGGGCGGTCACCTTCATGTCGTACAGGTCCGATGAGTCCGGCGACCACACGGCGTGGACGTGGAAGTCGCCGCACATATAGCCAGTGGTGTCGACGGACCGTACCAGCTTCAGCGACACGCTCTTGCTCTCTCCCCCTGCCAGGGTGACGCTGGCGCTGTCGATCTCGTACTCGAACCCCCTGCTGGCGGTCACCGTATAGTCCCCGGGCGGGAGCTTCGCCGTGCCCTTGCCGCCGGGTGAGAAGACCAGCAGCGCAGCGCCGCCGGGGTAGCTCCGCTCCCCGAAGGTGGCCGGCGCGCTCTCGAGCGGCGTGCTCCTGTTGAAGAAGAGCTTCGCCGGCGTCGCGGCGCCGGTGTCGTCGGTCACGGTGTAGGACAGGCTGGCGCTCGCTCCGAGCGGCAGGTCCCGGGTGGCTGGCGAGGAGGCGACCGTCAGCTTGACCGTCTCCGCCAGGGCGTACCCCTCGGCCGCCACGGTCAATCGGTAGTTTCCCGGCTGGAGCGCCACGCTGTAGCTCCCGTCGGCGCCGCTGCGCGTCCGCGTGACATAGGTGCCCTTGCCGTCGTCCTGCTGGACATGGACCCGGGCCTTCGCCACGACCACGGCGCTGGCGTCGAGGACCTTGCCCGAGACCCGGGCCGGCTCGGCCTGATTCTTCAGCCCGCGCATCATGCGCCAGGCCGCCTCGGGCTCGCCGTCGGTGACCCCCAGGTAGTAGGTGCGCCCGGCCTCGCCCGCGGCGGGGAGGTCGAGGCTGCCGTTCTCCTGCACCCACAGCCCCTCGTAGGTCACGACCGGCGCCAGCGGCCGATCCGGGCTGTACCAGACGTAGCTCAGCTCCGGCCCCACCATCCCGACCCAGTCGGTCTTTGCGGCATGCTTGACGTCGAAGCCCGACCCCGAGGAGAAGAACTCCACACCGTCTCCAGACATGAACGCCAGGGCGATCAGCGGGATCTCCTGCTCGGAGGTCGTCATGTTGAACAGCCGCCAGCGTAGCTCGAGCACCTGGCTGTCGGGCTCCAGCACGTAGTCGATGACCATGTGAACCTGCGGGCTCGCGCCCAGCATCCCGCCCAGCAGCCCGGCCAGCGCCGGCATCAGGCCGGGCTTGCCGATGGCCCGCACGATCGCCGCCTTGCCGTCGCCGCCGTCTGCGACCACGCCCACGCTGCCGGGGTCGAGCATGCGAACGCCGGCCCCGATGATGGTCTCCCCCAGCAGGCTCTCCCCCTTGACGCCGCTCTGGTCGACGCGGGCCCCATCGAGGAGCTCGCCGCCGAACGGCGCATAGCCGTCGGACCAGGTCGCGTCGCGGATGATGAAGGCCACCCGGTCGTTGTAGATCTTGTAGTCCCCCACTCTCCCGGTCACCTTGATCCCCTGCAGCAGCTGCGAGCCGGCGGTGACCCGCCCGGCACGCGCCTGGCCCTTGGCCAGCTTGGCCGACACGTCAGGGTGTCCGGTCCCTCCCGGGGGCAGGTTGAAGGGGACGTTGCCGTCCTGAGCCACCGCGTCGGTGTCCGGACCACCGTCAGGATCGCCCGCGCCGGAGTCGCCGCACGCGAGCGGCAGGGCCAGCACCGCGACAAGAGCCATCCGTCGTGACATGTGTCACCGCCTTCGCCCGGGGGTCGCAACTAGGATAGCAGGTGGGCCAGCGGCTGCACGGGGGTCAGCCGCCCGTTGACTTGGCCGGCGCCCCCTTGGCTGGCGCTCCCTTGGCCGGCGCTCCTCCCTTGGCGGGCGGCGCGCCCTTGGCCGGCGCGCCCTTGGCCGTGTCCTTGATCGTGGCCTTGCAGGCGTCGGACGGGCCGGGCAGATCGAGGTGCTGCTCCACGAACCGGACGCTCCTGCCGATGAACTG
>Ga0180009_10002023_pt1 | contig 23963 bp, 36 predicted proteins | sample OS_PC_MetaG_FD_123537 | JGI IMG/M metagenome (GOLD analysis project Ga0180009, IMG submission 123537) | Groundwater microbial communities from the Aspo Hard Rock Laboratory (HRL) deep subsurface site, Sweden - OS_PC_MetaG | ecosystem: Environmental > Aquatic > Deep subsurface > Groundwater...
GCAAGTCCTTCTCAAGAAGCGATAAATATGCCCGGCTCTCTGCTTTCGCGATGATTTCTGTCTCCTGATAATCATAATTTTCTGCGTTACTCACGTCTTCCACGGTATACCCCTTCTCTTCCAAAAACGTCTTCATCGTGCCGGCTGCTCCGGCAATACCTGAGCCATTGAGCACTTGAACCTTAAGATCGGCACGCTGAAGTTCGCCAGGCGTGGGTGTTGCGACGGGTGCTGGAGTCGGGGTCGGTGTAGATTGGACAGTAATCTTCGGCAACGATATCGAACCCCTGGCAACGGCGACTAACCCAAAACCAACGACAGCCGCCACTCCCAAGACAATAGCCGCCCACAACCAAATAGGGACAACGGCAGAATTTTTGTGCATGGAAATGTCAGCGGTTTCCGCAGTGTTTTTGGAAGTAAATAATTCTTCAACGACTTCTTTCCGCTTCTCATCGGAGGCTTCCTGATTTTTCTCTTCCACTTCATCCGTTCCCTGCTTCTCTTCATCCTCTGTCTCCCGCGTGGGTGGTGCTTCATCAGGCAACGCTTCCGCAGGTTTACTGTCAACGACGTCCTTCGGTGGATCTTCGGAAACCTCGGGAACCAGGGTAATCTCCTCCTCGATCACTTCCACAATGTGCCGTACCGGAGGTGTATCTGTGGATTTAGCTGCTTTTTTCTTCGCTGATCGAACCCCTGGCATACTATATACAGTATACAGAAAACCATGTGCTAATCAAGTGCTTTATCAACTGCTGGCACTTGCGTAGTAGCGAAGGGCAAATCGCCAAATTCGACGAGATAAATAGAAAAAAAATGTCGATAAGACAAGCAGCCTAATGATTTCTACCCAAGTAAATTTCCCCATGAGAATATGTGCAGGAGTATTAATAATAAGTGTAATCGGCAACAATATGAAAAACAATACATTTATTAGCTGCTGGGCTACTTCCCGAGGGAACCGGGCAAAGCTTTCGAAAGAATACAAGAGCAGTACTAAATTTGACAAACTGCTATCCCATATAAGCACACTTAATGTGGAATACCATAATGAATATAATAAAACCAAAGAAAAAAACGCGATCGTGATTACGCTGAGCATTTGCACAAACGTGACAGCAATTCCTAATATATTAATAAACCATAGGGTATAACAACCAGCCATGAGAATTCTTAAAATGATAGTAAAATCGACCAACCAAAAACTCAAGGCAAACTGTGAATCTATTGGTTTGGTCAGAATCAAATCCAAATCACCAAGGTGAATCACTCTGGAGAACCTGCGCATGTTGACTGAAATCAGCATGTGGAATACACCGATGATCATCCCGTAAAGCCCATTGAATAATAATATTTCCTGCCTGCTCCAACCGTATGCTGTGTTGATATTGTTGGTAAGAAGATAAATAGAATATAGAGATATAAATCCCCACCCCACACTTGCTATTATGCTGTTGACAAAATTAGCACGATAAGCAGTTACATTGGCAAAATTTAATCCCAATAATTTTTTGTAAATCCGTAAGTAACGAAACATATTATTGGCCTACGGCGGTAAAACGTCTTAAACCGGAGCGCCATACCAGCCGATAAAGCCACAAAAAAAACAAAATCCATAATATTTGAGCACCGATAACCTTCCAAAGTCCCAATACGCTCATATTTCCCTGGAAAGCTATTACCGGATAATAAATCATGTGGGCAATCGGACCAGCAAGAGCTACCTCACGCAAGCCGCCCGGAAGCAGGCTCAAAGGAAGTATATAACCTGCAAAAATTAAAGAGATCATCGTTTCCAGGTTATTTACCCCTCTAAAATCAGTTACCCAAAAGGCCGATAATCCCACAATCATCTTATAGGTAAAAGATAATAAATATCCAAAAAGTATTATGAGGGCAATATACGGATACTGCGCCGGCTTTGCTAAAGGAAATTTATAGAACGCGAGAGCCGTGCATAAAATTATAACTCCGAATGTTCCTTGTATAATCCGCCACGGAAGCTCCTGACAGAATTTAATCCAGTAATACGAAAACGGCTTGGTCAAATATCGCGAAAGCCATCCTAACTGAATGTCTTCAAAAGCAACTTCCTCCTCAATGTGTACATGCAGCAAACATCCAGCTATTATCATAAGAAGGTAATATGAGACTGCGCCCGGCAAATTCCAAACAGAATTATTATCAAGAATTGCTCCTCTCCAAAACAACAGATACATCGCTGATTCAGATAAAGTAACCAAAAACCAAACGAGGGACCGCCATTTATATTCTAAAGCATGCTGACTGTATAGGAGGAATATCCGTAATATTCTACGCATATTTATTTTTTGCAAACACATCGCGGATTACTTCTTCGATATCCGGTTCTTCAATATTAAGATCGTCAACCGGAAACTTCTGGAGAAGTTGTGCCGCTGCCACGTTGGAGGCATTTCTGGCAACACGTATGACTGCTTTGGGAAAATTGTATTCTACCAATTCTCCTATTTCCTGAAATGCAACCGGCGTAACATACGTGTCTAACACAATGGACAGTACTTTATATTTGGCAAATTTTGCCACCAGCTTTTCCAGCTTACCGTCGTACACAATGCTCCCATGATCGATGATGACCACCCGTTTGGCCAGCTGCCGTACGTCTTCCATATAATGAGACGTAAGTAGAATTGTGGAATTGTGAAAGGTATTATAGTTTTGTATGAAATCACGCATCTTTTTCTGCATCACTACGTCCAAACCGATCGTGGGTTCATCTAAAAACAAAACCTTGGGGCTGTGGAGGAGAGCGGCGATAATCTCCATCTTCATGCGCTCCCCCAAAGACAGCTTACGCACCTGTACCTTAAGAAGGTCAGAAACGTCCAAAAGCTCCACAAGTTCTTTGAGTGTTTTGTGATACTCCGTATCGGGGATTTCGTAGATTTCTTTGTTCAAAAGAAACGTTTCAACAGCCGGTAAATCCCACCAAAGCTGATTTTTCTGTCCCATAACCAGGGCAATCTGTTTAAGGAATGCGTTTTTGCGGTCAAACGGGGTATATCCCAACACGGACACCTTGCCGCTTGTAGGGTAAAGAAGCCCCGACAGACACTTGAGAGTCGTGGTTTTCCCCGCGCCGTTGGGACCGATGAACCCCACGAGCTCGCCTTGGCCCACCTCAAACGAAATGTCGTCGACTGCATGAACCGTATCGAATGTGCGAGTAAAAAGCGACCGTATGGAACCCATAAATCCAGGCTCTTTGCGGTGAACCCGATAATATTTTTTGAGATGGGAAACAGAGATAACCATGAATAATCTACTAAGCTCCAGTATACCAAAAGAGACATCCCCCGGAATGAGGGAGTCTCTTAAAGTATAGTCGATAAACGATATTGTATTACCGTACGACTTTCTTAAGTGCTTTTCCTGCCGTAAAACCCGGAGTCTTGCGCGCAGAAATGTTGATGGGAGCACCTGTTTGCGGATTGCGACCTGTCCGAGCCTTACGGGATCGAACCATGAATGTCCCAAATCCTGTGACCACCACTTTGTCGCCTTTTTTAAGCGCATCAGTAATAGAGCCAAACACTGCGGCGACTGATTCTCGCGCAGCTTTTGCAGTCAAACTGGCCTTTTTGGCAACAACTTCGACTAAATCTGCTTTTGTCATGAATATATTCACCTCCCTCCGGGCAGAGCATTAGAACAAGAAAAAAAATATTGGGGATTGCTATTACAATCTCTATAACGCAATGTAAATAATTCGGGGCATCCTGTCAAGGTATCAAATAAACTATCGCACTATAACAATCCGGATATTAGTATATATCCTAAATGGAGCGCCCTACTTCGCTACTTCTACGGCTCGAAGCTCCCTGACTACCGTGATCTTCACCTGCCCGGGATACGTAACTTTCTTTTCAATTTCTTCTTTCATCGTTTGAGCCATAACGGTTGCCTCTGAGTCACTTACTTTACCCGGATCGACGATAACACGAAGTTCTCTACCGGCTTGAAACGCAAAGGCTTCTTCTACACCAGACTGAGATTTAGCAATTGCTTCTAAATCCGACAAACGCTTCACGTACTCTTCATAATTTTCATACCTTGCCCCCGGGCGGCTGCCGGAAATTGCATCTGCAATGTAGACAAGTACCGACTCTATTGAACTAAAGGGTATATCCTCATGGTGCTGCGCTACACAATCAATCACTTTTTGCGGCATGCCGTATTTCTTCAGAGCATTAACTCCCAACTCTATGTGATTTCCCTCCTGATCGACAATGACCTTCCCGACGTCATGAAGCAAACAGCCTAATCGTACTACGTTGACATCGGCGCCGACTTCACCAGCGAGAGCTATTCCTATCTTCGTTTCTTCAAGCGTGTGGGCGATCATATTTTGCCCATAGGAAAATCGGTATTTAAAGCGCCCTAAAAGTGCAACAAGCGGCGGAGGGAGATTGTATACGGAGACGGCATGACAAAGCTTCTGTCCTTCTTCAAACATGATCCTGTCAATTTCCTTTTTCACCTGTGCTATGATATCTTCTATCCTCCCCGGCTGTACTCGTCCGTCACGCAATAACCGTTCCAGGGTGACACGTGCAATTTCACGGCGTACAGGATCAAAACAGGAAAGACGGATAACTCCCTCTTCGTCTAAATCAACATCTACCCCGGTTGCTGTCTCAAAAGCGCGGATGTTGCGGCCTTCTTTACCAATAATACGGCCCTTCACATCCTCATCTTTTATCTTTATCACAGAAACCGTATACTCCGCGACATAATCGGTGGCTCCATGACGCATAGCGTCAACCAAAATCTCCTGGGCTTTCTTCTCCGCTTCCTCATGTGCCTGGGCAGTCGCACGCTCTATCTCCCTGGCGATTTCTCCTGTGAGTTTTTCGTGGAGTTGCCCTAAAAGCATTGCCTTTGCTTCATCGCTGGTAAGCTTTGCCGTACGCTCAAGATTTTTCAGCTGTTCTTTTTGTATAGCTTCCAGCTTCTCAAGGATTTTCTGTTTCTCTACTTCCTGCTGTCGCAAATGTTCTTCTCGTGATTCAAGCATGCCGACTCTGCGGTCTATAAGCTCCGTCTTCTTTCGCATGTCACCTTCTGCTTCACGAAGGATCCGAAGCGCCTCGTCTTTGGCCTCTAAAATCAATTCCTTCGCTTTCGTCTCTAGAGAACGCAACTCTCCGGAAACTTCCTCCGGTGGAAAAGCTACAGACGGTTCCGCTTTGGCGACCGGATGCCCGGGAGTTTTGACCGTCTTTTGGGAAGTTACTTTCTTCGCTTGTTCCCGATGATCAACGGGAGAAAGATAGCTGTCCTGTGCCTTTGGTCCTGCGGCCGACCGCTTTATTTTCACTAAACCGGAAAGGGTTTTGAGAACGTCAAACATATGCGTTCAATTCTGGGGACGACAAGTAGAAAAACAGGCAAAATTCCCTTGCTTTACAAAAAAGCAGGCTTGTGTGTAGGAGGATAAAAAAACATACGTGCTGTCATATAATCCTACGCCAATGCTTTACAAAAATATTGTATACAAGGGTGCTCTTTTTTTTCTTTTGTGCGCCCTCTGATTGCTTCATATATTGTAGTCTTTTTCAATAATTTCGTCAACGACACCATCAATAATATCAAAAGAGAAGCCTCGACGCGCCAAATAGTCGCGCAGTTTGTTTTTTTGAGACATTTTCGGCATATGCCGATATGCGGATATTCTCTTGTCCGCAAGCCGCCGGGCCGCCTGTCGTTCATCCCCGACACTTCCCTCAAGTAACGAAGTGATAAGATTCCGACTGATACCTTTCTCCTGAAGCTCGTGCTGGATACTGTAGCTTCCTTTTGGCTTAGCTCCATACCTTTGCTTTATCCACCACTCGGCAAACTCGCCATCGTTGATATATCCCAGCTCCTCAAGACGAACAATAACAGTTTCAAGAAGGTTTTCGTCCTCTACGCGACATTTTTGAAGTTTTTTGCGCAATTTATCTTCTAACTCTTTCTTACTCCTGGGACGCAACGAAAGCAAACGAAATGCTGTATCAAGAAGAATCTGATATGTTTCCCGATCTTCCGGCATGGTTGAATGAGGATATTGCTACTCTCGGTTAGAGGCGCCCTTCGTCAGCTTTGCTTGCGCCTGGCCGGAGCGTACGGCTTTCCAGATGGACTCCTTAATTTCTTTTTCCAATTTCGCGTTCTCCCGAAGATACATCTTTGCCGCCTCCCGACCCTGCCCGAGCATTTGTTGCCCGTATTTCAAGAAAGCACCGGATTTCGTCAATAACCCAAACTCAAGCCCCACATCTATAAGCCCGCCCTCTTTCGAAATCCCATCGTGCATAACATCAAATTCTGCAATACGAAACGGAGGGGCGACTTTGTTTTTCACCACCCTGATCCTGTGGCGGCTTCCTATGAAGCGATCTCCGTCTTTGAGCGTCTCGATTTTCCGGGAATCCATGCGGATACTTGCGTAAAACTTAAGCGCCAGGCCTCCCGGCGTAGTCTCGGGATTGCCGAACATGACGCCGATTTTCTGACGCAATTGGTTAGTGAACATAACAACTGTCTTTGATTTAGAAATGACTGCGGTAAGTTTGCGCAAGGCCTGCGACATAAGCCGCGCCTGAACACCGATGATACTATCCCCCATCTCTCCCTCTATTTCTGCCCGCGGTACCAAGGCGGCAACGGAGTCGATGACGATGACATCCACTCCTCCGCTTCTGATCAATGTTTCAGCAATCTCCAATGCCTGCTCTCCTGTATCCGGCTGAGAAATGAGAAGATCATCGAGCTTGACTCCTAACACCTGCGCCCATGAAGGATCAAGAGCATGCTCCGCATCAATGAAGGCGGCTATCCCTCCAGTCTTTTGTGCTTCCGCAATAACGGAGAGACATACCGTCGTTTTCCCCGACGCTTCGGGGCCGTAAATTTCCACGACCCTCCCGCACGGAATTCCTCCAACTCCCAACGCCAAATCCAAGGGGAGAATCCCTGAAGATATCACATCGATGGATGTTTTGCCGGAGATTTTTTCTCCAAGCTTCATGATCGCCCCTTTTCCATACTGCTTCTCGATTTGCTCCATCGCAATTCTGATGGCTGATAATTTTGCGTCTTGCGACATATGGGTCTCCTTTCGATGGGCATTAAAATTCATCCCATTCTTACACAAAAAATGGTAGAATACAAGGGAGAAGCTTAGTTGCGGGGTGTGGCGCAATTGGCTAGCGCATTCGCATGGGGTGCGAAAGGTTGCTCGTTCAAGTCGAGTCACCCCGACCAACTTTCCAGTGTAAAGGCTTAAAGGTTGCTCGTTTCCCGCAAAGCGGGACAAGTTTACCCCGTATAGGCGCTCTTCCGAGGCCCCGCTAAGCGGGGCGAGGAAGTAAGGTTTATACTGGGGTCGAGTCACCCCGACCAAGTTTCCGGTGTAAAGGTTTAGAGGTTGCTCGTTTCCCGCTAAGCAAGATCCACGATACCGAGGTGCAAAACTAGTCCATTCCTTTCACCCTCAAATTATGTACTTTTACACCTGCGGCCGCATGTCTGATTTTACATATTGCACATTAAAGACTTGCCCTATTGCCTTATATCGGGCCTATATCGACCATATCTGCACAATTCATCCGATCCGCATAATTCCCGAGGCGCAAAGCTAACCCATACCTAAAATATCATTCGCATAATATGCACGCTTAACAAAAATTGTGGGAAGGAAGATGTTAGAAGCTAGTTAATCCGGGAGTGATTAGTTTGGGTCGAGAAATAATTAATATTTGCAGGTGGCGGCGCGGGTGAAGCCGGCGGCAAGAGCTTCTTTTTCCGTACAAAACCATTGTTCGCCTATGTCCTCTTCCACAATGGTAAACGCATACTGAGCGCAGCCCGAAATATAATAAAGGTGCGTATCTGTGGATTTATCGATATTGCCTTTGATCAAACACTTCGGATTTTTGCTGTTGGTCGTTGACTGGCAGGCACCGTAAATACCACGCTTCTCCTGACGGGCCAGATCACTTGCTGCTTTTACTTCTTCCGTTACGGCAGAATTGTCATGATGATACCGGACCCAGCCGGAAGCTAACATTTCTTTGTTGATAAGCGTACTTCCAACATACACCAGCGCCATGCCCCTGCCGTACGTATCCGGTATGGTTTCTTCGATGCGGACGGATTTCCCCATCACAAGATTTTCTAACTCCCTGGTAGCCTGATCATACCCACACAAACCCTTTTCCGGCGCATCCACGTACCGCAGGCGCACACGGGACTTGCCTTCAAGAACGACTGTGTCGCCGTCTATCACACCGATAACAACTACTCCAGAGTTTGAAGAAAGTCGTGCTTGATATAACAAAACGAAATTCAAAATAATCGAGGGGATAAGAAAAAGAATGGGAAGATATTTGGATATGTGCAACTTCCTGAAGCTTGCCATATCTCCATTATAGAGGATTTTTGAAATTACCGTTTCGGACTTTGTTTGCGCGCTCTTGCTTTCCCGGCGAAACCGGCTTTGCGGCGCTCTTTGATACGCGAGTCACGGGTCAGAAATCCGCGCTTTTTCAATATTGGACGGAATCTTTCTTTGTCTACCTTTTCCAAAGCCCGCGATATTCCCAATACGACAGCGCCAAGCTGTCCCACAAGACCGCCGCCATTTGTTTTTATGCTTACCGTAAATCGACCAAGCGTATTGGTGGTTCTGAATGGCTCCTGGTATATCTTCTTATATACCTCACCGGGAAAATATTGCGCCATATCCTTCCCATTGGCAACCATATCGCCTTTCGACAGCGTTGCTTCACCGATTGTTGCCGGTTTATCCGAAACAACATACAGCCTGACCCTCGCGCTTGACTCCTTGCGCCTGCCAACAGCCTCGTAATACGAAACTGGTGCTTTTGTTGTTTTTTTTATAGATTTTTTTTCAATCATACGTTAAATTTATTTTTATAAGGATGTTCTGCTTCGGGATAAACATACAACCTGGTAATAAATCTGTCCCTCAATTTATTTTTCGGAAGCATACCGTACACTGAGTGTCTCACTACTTCTTCCGGCTTCTCCTGACGCATCTGCCAAAGCGCTTTCTGTTTGAGCCCTCCCGGGTGTCCTGAATAAACCCCATACATCTTCTGTTTTTCTTTTTTTCCGGTTGTTACTATGTGGCGCGCATTTATCACAACGACATGATCGCCGCAATCCAAATGCCGGACAAAATACGGCTTGGCTTTACCTGTTAGTTTATGCGCAATTTCCGTCGCTGCCCTCCCTAATATTTTGCCGTCTACATTTACAATGTGCCATATACGCACTATCTGTGATTGTTTCGTGGATTTTGTCTGATCTTCCATATATTATTTTTTCTTCACTGATATTTTGGGCTGCTTCTCTTCCTGCTTTTGCGTGACGGGAGGAGGTGGTGCCTCATCAACAAAGGAAAAGAGAACCGTCTCCGCCGCGTCTCCTTTGCGCCGGCCTAATTTTATTATTCTCGTGTATCCGCTTGTCCGGGAGACAAAGCGTGTTTTGGACAACAGCATAAGCTGTTTTATGCTTTGTGTGTCGGACAAAACCCGTTTTATCTTTTGTCTTCCGCCGGACGCACTACCTTTGGCTTGAGTGATGAGGTGCTCAATCATTGGTTGCACTGCTTTGGCTTTGGCTAACGTTGTCTTGACAAATCCATGACGCATGAGGTCTTTTACAAGACCCATGAATAATCTGCGTCTTTCGTTTTTCGTCCGTGATAATTTTCTACCGAATACGTTGTGCCTCATACCGTCAGAGCTACTCCCTTTTCCCTCAATTTTTCTTCCGCTACTGCCAGCGACTTCGTCCCGAGATTCTTAATTTTCATAAGTCCCGTGCGCGGCGTCCCCAAGAGTTGCCCGATAGTCTCTATCCCACCCTTTGCCAATGCGTTCACAATTCGGGTGGGAATATCCAGCTCCTCTATCCGCATTTTCAAGACTTCGTCAGAAATGGCCGGCGCTTCCGCAATTCCCTCATCAACGCTTTTTGCCTTGGGTTCAACAATCTGCAAAAAGTACGATATTAAAATCTTTGCGCTTCGCTTCAACGCCTCCAAAGGTGCAATCGTCGCATCTGTCCATATCTCAAGTACCAATCGATCCAGGTTTGTCATACGGCCAACACGGGTAGATTCAATACGATAATTTACGCGCACAACCGGTGAAAAAAGCGCATCCATCGGAATTCTCCCGACTTCTCCAAACTTCTTTTCATCAGCCTGTACGTACCCGTATCCCTTATCTACTGTACATGTCATTTCTATCGCTGACTTTTTATCAGCCAATGTACCTAACACGAGATCAGGATTTGTAATCGTAACTCCAGCCGACACCTGTATATCCCCGGCGACAATTTGACATGGTCCTTTTTGGGATAGAGTTAACGTCGCGCTCTCAACATCTTCAAGGATAAGCCTCACTTTCTTGAGATTCATAATGAACTCTACAATATCCTCTTTCAAACCCGCTATTGTGGAAAATTGATGCTGTACTCCTTCTATTTTTACAGAAGTAAGCGCTGCACCCGGAAGAGAAGACAACAGCACGCGGCGCAAGCTGTTGCCGAGGGTATGCCCATATCCCTGCTCCAACGGCTCTATGACAAACATACCGTATCCTGGTTTTTCTACTTCGGTTTTTATTTGAAAATTTGGATCAATCATACTGCCTCCTTTTCTCTAACGAGAATAATATTCTACGATAAGCTGTTCATGTATGTCTTCCTGTATGTCCGAGCGCTGAGGCAAACGCACTACTCGGCCTGCAGGGCCCTTGCGCTCTATCCATTCCGGTACCGAAGGCTTGTCCTCTTGTAACAACTTTTTCACTGCCGGTATTTCCATTCCTTTTGACTTCAGCGTGATGACGCAACCAGCATCAACCAGAAGTGACGGTATAGTTATTTTTTTGCCGTCAGCCATAACGTGACCGTGAGACACTAATTGACGGGCGCTTGCTCGTGTCGGAGCAAGTTCCATGCGATAGACGGTGTTATCGATTCTGCGTTCAAGAAATTGCAGGAGCATGTCTCCGGTATTCCCTTTCCATTTTTTTGCGTGTACTACATATTTACGGAATTGGCGCTCCAAAACTCCATAAATCCTTTTCACTTTTTGCTTCTCCCTAAGCTGCTCTCCAAATCCTGATACCTTCCTGCGCCTGCCTTTGGGCCCATGCATCCCGGGCGGCACATTCAGTCTTCGCAGAAGACTGGCATGCGCTCGCGATCCAACGGTTTTTAAGCCGAGATCGATACCCTCTCTTCTGGCGATTCTATTTTTTGGTCCTGTATAACGAGCCATATTAAACCCTTCTTTTTTTCTTGGGACGGACTCCATTGTGCGGAATCGGCGTCACGTCTGCAATAAGAGTAATACCAAGGCCGACGGATTTTAATGCACGCAAAGCCGCGTCTCTTCCTGCTCCGGGTCCTTTTATGTATACTTCAACCTGTCTCATGCCGGCAGCTTGCGCTTTGCGTGCTACAGTTTCTGCCGCGGTTGTTGCGGCATATGGAGTGGATTTTCTGGCACCTTTAAACCCGACAAGGCCGCAGGACGCCCAATAAAGAGTATTCCCCTCCTCGTCCGTAATGGTTACCAGCGTGTTATTGAAGGTGGCGGTAATATACACCCTTCCTTTTTCTACAAACCGTTTTATTTTTTTTGCAGCCATATGATAGTCAATATATATTTTTTACTCTTTTGCGGTCGATGTTTCTTTTGTCTGCTGCTTGGCTCTGTCTTCCTTCTTCAGCGCTCCTACTGTCAGACGCTTACCTCTCCTTGTACGGGCATTGGATCTTGTGCGTTGGCCCCTGACAGGCAGCTTCCGAAGGTGACGAAGCCCCCGATACGAACGAATCTCCGTTAATCTTTTGATATTTTCTGTTACTTGACGCCTGAGATCTCCTTCTGTCACAAATTTCTTCTCAATAACTTTTGAGACTTTATTTACTTCTTCATCGGTAAGAGTGTTTACCCGTCTCCCGCCGTCTATACCTGCCTCTTTTAGTATGAACGGCACGCTTGACCTTCCTATGCCATAAACGTAGGTAAGAGCTATATCTAACCGCTTCTCGCTTGGTATGTCTACTCCGACGATACGAACCATATGATTAGTTATTAGTTATCCTTGTCTTTGTTTGTGTTTCGGATTCTCACAAACAACGCACACCCGTCCGCGCCTGCGGACTATTTTACATTTTTTGCATATTTGCTTAACACTTGCCCGCACTTTCATATATCTATTTCACCCTATACGTGATCCTTCCTTTTGTAGCATCATACGGCGACATTTCTAATTGCACCTGGTCTCCCGGCATAATACGGATAAAATGCAAACGCATTTTTCCGGATAAATGACACAAAACTATCCTCCCGTTTGAAAGCTTCACCCGAAATAATGTATTAGGCAGACATTCAACTACCTGACCTTCAACTTCTATGTTTCCCTGGTGCGTCATACTATCGTTAACAAATCATCAGCTTTCAGGCAAGCCATACCACGAAAAAACAACGGGGCACATCCTTGATCGCCGATTGGCGAATCGGGACCCCCGGTGTTACGTTTGCCTATTGTAGCGTATTACGATCGTTTGGTCAATATAATCGAGTTTCTACCGTTTACTGCTATTGTATGCTCAAAAACCGCTGACGGTGATCTATCCTTTGTCGTAATTGACCACCCATCTTTGTTCTCATATATTACAGATGGTTTCCCCAGAGCGTAGATGACTTCTATGGCCAATGTCATTCCTTCCAAAAGAACCGGCGTTGACTCAATTGGACCTTTCATAACCCCGGGTATCTGCGGATCTTCATGAAGGACTCTGCCGATGCCGTGTCCAACGAGCGTCCTGACGACGCTATACCCTGATGATTCGATAGTCGATTGAATAGCACTTGAAATATGCCCAACTCTGCTTCCGGCTCTGGCTGAACTGATTGCTTTAGCAAGCGCCTCTTCACCGACCTGCAGGAATCGTACTTTTTCGTCTCTTTCCCGATTCCCGATTCCCGATTCCCGATTCCCGATTATCTTTGTCCACGCAGTATCTGTGTGGAACCCCCCATACAGCATCCCGATGTCTATCGTCAGAATATCTCCGTCTTTGGGGACGTACTCACTCGGCACGCCGTGCACTACTACATCATTGACGCATAAACAGGTCGCCCAACGATATCCTGAAACAGTCTGAAATGAAGGAGTCCCGCCGGATTCTTTGATCAACTTCTGTGCCTCTTGTTCAATATGATTAAGCGTAACACCCACGGACGCAATGTCCGATAGATGTGTAAGAATAGAGCCGAGTTTGCGGCCGCCCTCTGCCATCACGGCGATTTCGCTCTCAGTCTTTATTTGAATCATAAACACGTGTCAAAACTCTTTCCAGATTTTTGTACAAGCTATCCAGGCCTGATTCATTAACGACAATGTAATCTGCCATTGCGATAGGACCCCCTTTGTTCAAATTCTCTATCTCTGCGAAATCCCGACTTGACGATTCCTGCCGGGTTAATGTCCTTATCGGGCGCTCGGATAATCGTTTATACCGCAAAAGGGGGTTGGCATAAATACAAAGCAGTTTCAAAAAAGGAAATTTATGCTTGAGATATATATACTCTTCCCAGCTATATAATCCGTCAAGAACTATCAGGGAATGCTGTTTTGCTTCTTTATGAATACGGGGTTCGATCTTTATCGCCATGGCTGCCATTTCAAGATCTTTCCGTAACTTTTCTCTGTACCATCGTTCGTTTGTTTCGTTTCGTTGTAGCCCGTGCTCTTTCAATCCAATGTCTACCTGATCTCCAAATCGTAATACCTGTATCTTCTTGTCTCTAAAAAATCCTGCTGCCATGCTTTTCCCTGCTCCGGGCATACCGACAATAGCGATAATAGTGAGCTTGGGTTTCATGCTGGTATATGCGACATGATGTCCTGATGCACGACATCTATCGGCCGTTCGCCGTTGATCTCTATAAGAACACCTTTCGCTCGATAGTATTCAAGCACTTCCTGCTCACCCCCCTGGTAAATGGAAAGCCGCTGGCTGATGCGATCCGGTGAATCATGAAGTACGTCACTTCCGGAGTGCAGTGGACGGGCGCGCGCAATCAGACGCTTCATCGATTCTTCCTCGCTTATCTTCAGATAGATCACCGCGTCTACTTTATACCCGTATTTGTCCAACTTATCACCCAAAAATTTGGCCTGCTCAACCTTTCGGGGGAATCCGTCCATAATCCAATCGTTTTGCGCATCATCTTCTTTAAGTCTCCACTTCCAAAGAACAAACATTTCGCTATCGGCAACATATTTCCCCTCCGATAATGCCTGCCTGCACACTTCTCCGATGATGCCTTTATCGTTGGCTGCAGCTGTCCTGACTAAATCCCCCGATGTAAGAATTGGCGTGCGCAGCTTATCACTTAATAATTTTGCCTGCGTGCCTTTACCAGAACCTTCCGGACCATAAAAAACAATGTGCATATGAAAAACTTAACACATTTGTCTAATCGGACACATGGGTCAAATTAGTCAAATGTGCTTACTCCTTTAAAAATCCTTCGTAATTCCTCATCACCAATTGAGCTTCTAAGGCTTTTACCGTCTCTAACACCACCGACACTACTATAAGCATGCCCGTCCCGCCAATAAGAAATGTGGAGATTCCGGTAATACCTCTGCCCACTGAAGGAAATATGGCAATAAAGCCCAAAAATAGCGCTCCAGCAAGCGTAATGCGCGTCAGAATATAATTAAGATATGAAGCAGTAGGAGTCCCGGGTCGGATACCGGGAATAAATCCGCCGTACTTTTGAATTTCACCGGCGATCTTTGTAGGGTTAAACGTTACTGCTGTATAAAAATATGTAAAGCCCAACACTAAAAGAAAATACATACCATTGTAAAAAATGCCGTCTGGGTTAAAAGCAGAAGTCAACAGTCGTCCGACAGTCATCGCTATCGAAGAAGTCTGAAGCTGTTGTAAAAATCCACCGATCAATGAAGGAAGCAATACTAAAGAAACTGCAAAGATAATAGGAATTACTCCGGCTTGGTTTATGCGAAGCGGCAGATAGGAAACGTTCCCTCCGAGCATTTTGTTCCCCCTGATGCGACGCGCGTAATGCACAGGGATCCGACGCACAGCTTCGTTCACGTACACGGTAGCGCAAATCACCGTAATTGCCATAATGACAAAAAGTATAAGATTGGTCACGCCCTCCGGCTCAAGAACACTTGCAGTACGCCCCAACACCACAGGAAGCCTTCCTACGATACCAACAAATATGAGAAGTGATATTCCGTTTCCTATACCGTACTCCGTCACGAGTTCACCGAACCACATCACCAAAAGCGTTCCCGCTGTCATCGTGATAATCATCGAAACAATGATCAAGGGATCCATTGCCGTAACAATTCCCTGATTCTTCAGAAGCGCGATCATGCCGATAGATTGAACTGCCGCCAGCGGTACGGTAAGCAACCGTGAATACTGATTGATTTTTTCTCTACCGTACTCACCTTCTTTAGAAAGTTCTTCGAGTTTGGGAAAAACAATAGTCAAAAGCTGAAAAATGATTGTTGCGTTGATATAAGGGTTAAGCCCTAAGGCCATAATCGAAAAATTCACCAGCGTTCCTCCGGAAAATATATCCAAAAGCCCTAAAAACTGGTTTTGAGCAAACAATAAGGCCATTTTCGCCCTATCGACGCCGGGGAGAGGAATATGCGCAAAAATTCGAAACACGACAAATATAAGAACTGTCACTATGATCTTCTTTCGGAGCTCCGGACTTTTCCAGCTGTTAACGATAGGCGATAACAATCGATTCATGAATTATGCACGACTCCCTTTATGCCATCTACTATAACAGTCCCACCTGCTTTTTCAATAGCGATTTTTGCAGCTTTTGAACAATGAATGTGTACGACTAACGCTGTCTCAAGCATTGCGCTGCCGAGTATTTTTACATTCGTGGTGTTTGGGTTGATAAGCTTATGTTCTTTGAGTTTTGCTATCGTAACATCCGTACCTTTCGGAAAAACATGTAATGCGGCAACCGATAAAGGGTACGGCTTGACACCTCTGGCTTTATTACGGCCTTTCCCCCGTAAGAACGGAAGCCGTTTAATGAGAGGTAATTGACCGCCTTCAAAACCCGCAGCAATGGTACCGCGCGCTTTTTGTCCTTTGGTACCGCGACCTGCAGTCTTTGCCTTCCCTGAGCCATATCCGCGGCCAAGGCGCTTTTTGGAATACGTTACTGTTTTTGGTAATTGCGTAAGATTCATACTCTTGATACTTTAAAGCTTTTCAACGCTTCCATGGTTGCATATACGTTTGAAGCCTGGTTTTTGCTTCCTAATATTTTTGAGACGATGTCACGAATTCCTGCGGCTTCAACTACTGCCCGAACCGCTCCTCCTGCGATAACGCCGGTGCCGGGTGGTGCCGGCTTTAAAAGCACTTTTGCCGCGCCCCGCTTGACCCGTACTTCATGGGGAATCGTCGTATTCCTCAATGGGACCACGATGAAATGCTTTTTGGCGTATGCAACCGCCTTGCGTACGGCAGAAGAGACATCCGGCGCCCCACCGAGACCAACGCCGACTCTCCCCTTTTTGTCTCCGACAACGGCAAGCACGGAAAATCCTATCTTATTTCCGCCTTTTGTTTTTTTCGATACGCGGTTGACTTGAACGATCTTTTCTTCAAATTCACTTGGCGGAAACTGCCCTCTTCTGGAAGCTAACATTGTATCCCTCCTTTACGTACCGCATCAACGAATTCTTTCACCGCGCCATGATAGCGGTATCCTCCGCGGTCAAACACAACGCGTGATATTTTTTTGATTTTAAGATTCTCCCCTACCTTCTGTCCAAGCGTCTTTGCAAGTTCCATATTCTTCCCATTTATATAAAATGAGGCCATAGTCGTCCCTTTGTCATCATCGATAAGCTGCACATAAAGCTTTTTGCCGGAACGAAAAATAGACATCCTCGGCCGTTGTTTCGTACCGTGAACTTTCATTTTTATACGCAACTTTCTTTTTGCCCGTAACTCCCGTTTTGATCTCATACGATATGCCTCCAGAAAAGGTATTCTTTAGGCGGCTCCTCCCGCACCGACTGCTTTCGCCGCTTTTCCTGCTTTTTTGCGAATATGCTCTCCTTCATACTTAATGCCTTTTCCTTTATAAGGCTCGGGTTTTTTGTATGCTCTGATCGTTGCCGCTACTTGCCCTACTATATGTTTATCTGCTCCGTTGATCATAATTTTCCCTTCTGTCACTGTAAACGTTATGCCGGCAGTGGGAATAATAACGATCGGATGAGAAAACCCCACAGTCAACGTCAGATTATTGCCGGAAAGGCTCGCGCGATATCCCACGCCGGACAGTTCAAGCGTCTTAGACCAGCCTTTTGTAATTCCGACAATATCATTGGCAATGACAGCCCTAATCATGCCGTGCAATGCCCGCTGTTTTTTGTTCTTTTTGTTTTCCGTTTCTTTTATGACAGTAAGGGTATCTCCATCCAGTCGTATACTAATCCCGGGCGGAACAGTCCGGGACAATTCGCCTTTCGGCCCTTTTACCACGACGCGACGTTCTTGTATGTCCACTGTTACTCCTTCCGGAACTGTAATTGGTGTATCTCCTATGCGTGACATATGATTCTTACCTACCAAACGGTACAAAGTAATTCTCCGCCGATTCCGCGCTTCCATGCTTCTTTGCCTGTCATGATCCCTTGTGGAGTAGATACAATCGATATTCCGGTTCCACCCATAACCGTAGGGATCTTATACTTAGTCACGTAGCAACGAAGACCGGGTTTACTGACGCGCTTAACGTTTGTCAGCACGGGCACCTTGCCCTCATACGATAATTTCAGGCGCAATAATTCCTTCGGTTTGCTACCGATTTTTTCCACAGAATCCAAATACTGTTCCTGCTGGAAAATTCTGGCAACAGCCGCTTTCATATTGGAGTGCGGAAGCTCCACTATCTCCTTACCCGCGCAAGCGGCATTTTTGATCTGTATTATCATGTCACCGATTGAATCATGCATCATAGGTTACCATGACGCTTTCACAACACCAGGAAGTTCTCCTTTGTGTGCAAGCTGTCGAAAACAAATACGGCACAAGCTAAATTTCCGCATATATCCGCGTGACCGACCGCATAACGCGCACCGGTTGCGATGACGAACCGCGAATTTCTGCTTTTTATGAAACTTAACAATGTCTGATGTTTTTGCCATAGTTATTTCTTCGCACCGGCGGGCTGACCTTTCTCAAAAGGTATACCCAGCATCTGTAACAGCGTTTTTGCCTGACTGTCGGTATGCGCTGACGTAACGAATGTCACTTCAAATCCCCGGAGTTTATCTATTAATCGGTATTCAAGCTCCGGAAATATAGTTTGCTCAGTGATCCCTAGTGTATAATTTCCTTTCCCGTCAAAACTTTTGTCCGATACGCCCCGAAAGTCGCGCACACGCGGAAGAGCTATTGTAACTAATTTTGTAAGAAAATCAAACATTCTTCTGCCGCGCAATGTAGCCTTCAGCCCGATAGCGTCTCCTGCCCTCAATTTAAATGTAGATATCGCGCGTTTTGCACGGGTGATCGCGGGCCTCTGACCGGCTATAACCGCTAATTGATCTTGCATTTTTTCCAAAACTTTTTTGTCGGCAAGGGCTTCTCCCATACTGCAATGTATGACGATTTTTAACAATTTAGGTACCATCAATACATTAGCAACGTTCATTTCACGCATCATCTGCGGTACGATTTCTTTACGGTATTTTTCTACTATATCTTCCATATTTATATTTTTTGATCACACTTTCGACAGATACGCACTTTCTCGTTTTTAGCCTTCAGAAATCCTACCCGGGTCGCTACGTGGCAGGACGGGCATAGTAACGCAACTTTGGCTGCCGAAATGGGCTTAGTAACATCGATAATCCCGCCCTGGTTACTCTCGTCTTTCCTTTTGACATGCCGTTTATAGACATTTACTCCGTTTATGAGCAAGGTATTATCTTTGGGAAAAATTTTCTCTATTTTCCCCTTTTTCCCTTTATCTTTACCGATGCTCACGATAACAGTGTCTCCTTTTTTGAGTTTCATACTATGTTGACCATTTTCGGTTAATACACTTCCTCCGCAAGGCTGGTAATTTTGTCAAATCCGCGTTCTTTAAGTTCGCGGGCAATGGGACCAAATATCCGTGTGCCCCTCGGATTCTTGTCTTTCTGGTTGTCTATAACCACTCCGGCATTATCATCGAATCGAATATAGGATCCGTCCCCACGACGGTGCTCTTTGCGTGTGCGTACGATAACCACCGGAACAAGCTCGTCATCTTTCACAATGCCACGCGGGTCAGCCTGTTGTACGACGCACTGTACGATATCACCGACGTAAGCAAATCGCCTTTTTGAGGCGCCGTAGATGTGGATAACCTTCATCTTCTGTACGCCTGAATTATCTGCTGCTATCAATCGTGTTTGTCGTTGTATCATACGAACTTCCTATATTAGCTTTTTGTCAGTATTAAAAAATGTTTTGTTTTGCTTATCGGTCTTGTTTCTATTATCTTCACTTGATCACCGACGTGTAATTCGATCTTTTCATAGTGCACAGGAAACCGTTTTGTAATGCGCATTGATTTTTTATATAAAGGGTGTCGGATCGTATGGGCAACCGCCACAATAACAGTATTCTGAGTCTTAACCGACACGACCTTCCCCTCATACGTCTTCCTGTTTATACGTTTCATAATTCTATTCCTTTTGTCCCTTTCTTCCTGGCTTCGAGTTGTTTGTTGCACGCTATACTTTTTGCCACTGCTATCTCCTGCCGCATAAACTTAAACGCACGGACATTTTTGACGGGCTTAGTGTGACCTGCAATTTGCGATGTTGCGATTTTTTCTTCTAATCCTGTAATATGCGTCTGCAATTGATTTGCCTGCATCGCACGGAACGCTTCTTTTGATTTTTTCTTCATATATGTTAGTCCCTTATGACAAACTTTGTACGGACGGACAGCTTTGCCGCTGCCAACCGTAAAGCTTCTTTTGCCTGATCGGGGCTTACGCCTGACATCTCGAATAATACACGCCCCGGCTTAACGACAGCAACATATTCGTATACGTCTCCCTTTCCGCTTCCCATGCGCGTTTCCGGAGGCTTTTTTGTGATAGGTTTGTCCGGAAAAATTCGGATCCAAACTCTTCCACCCCTCCTGATCGAGTGAGTGAGAGCTCGTCTGGCTGCTTCTATCTGACGACTTGTAACCCATCCCGCAGAAAATGCCTTAAGCCCATATTCACCAAAGTCCACTCGTGTCCCACGACTCGCTTTACCGCGTCGTTTACCGCGAAATACTTTGCGATATTTAGCTCGTTTTGGTGCCAACATAAAATAAATAAGTAGCTAAGCTACTAATCATCTTCATTGTTTTCTACAAATCCAAACTTTTACCCCAATGTATCCTGATTTCGTCAGCGCAGGCACTTCTGCATAATCGATGCGTTCCCGAATGGTAGAAAGCGGGACTGAACCTGCTTTGTATTTTTCTTTCCGGGAAATCTCCGCACCAGCTATACGCCCGGCAAGCATAATACGTATTCCTTTTGCGCCTGACGCCATAACACGATCCAGTGTTTGATTGCATACCCGCTTATGGTGGATACGACGCGCCAATTGATCTGTGATATTCACCGCTACCAAATATGCATTCAGATTCGGATCTTTTACCGGTTCTACGGATAATTCTACTTTTGTTTTGTTCAAAGGAGGCATATTCGATGATATCTGACTACCCGATCCTTTGGGTGGCTGAGCTTGAATAAATTTTTCAATAAACTTTTTTACCTCTTCAAGGCCGGATCCTCCACGTCCTATTACAACTCCCGGTCGGGATACGTGCAATATAATCTTTACTTTATTGATAGATCGCTCTATCTCTACTTGTGCCAATCCTGCTGTTTTTAGTCTGATAAACAGCTCCCGACGCAGTCGCACGTCCTCCAGAAGAAGCTCACCATATCGTCTGCCATGGGCAAACCAGCGGGATCCCCAGGTAAATACCGGGCCTAATCGAAATCCGTGCGGATGTATTTTTTGTCCCATATACATCAATTAAATCTACTAATCTACTGCTGTTCATCGGTCAATATCACTTTCACGTGGGTCATGCGCTTTTTGTACGCATGCGCCATTCCCCTGGACACAGCATGCCACCGTTTCATTACCGGCCCCCCCATGACATCAATTTTTTTGAAAAACAGCGGGCCTGTGTTTTTTTGTTTTTGCTTGGCATTGGCGATAGCTGAAGCGATCACCTTTAACAATGGTTGTGCTGCGCTTTTCGGAAGTGCCCCTAGAGCCGTGATTGCATCTTGCGGCATCAAAGATCGGATGCTATCGGCTACAAGCCTCATTTTTCTTGTACTTATCCTCAAATATTTCGCTGTTGCGGTATATTCCATACTATTTATGTTTTCTCTAATATTCGTTTTGTCACTTGCCCATGACCGCGAAACGTGCGTGTTGGAGAAAATTCTCCAAGACGATGCCCCACCATGGATTCCGTCACAAAAATTTCCTGAAATATCCTTCCGTTATGTACAGCAAAACGATGACCGACAAACTCCGGTGGGATCGTGCAATTTCTCGCCCATGTTTTTATCGGTGATCGATCCCCTCCTGACTTCTGTTTATATACCTTTATCGATAATTTTTTGTCTATATACGGTCCCTTTGAGCTACTTCTGGACATGTTATTTTCCCCTTTCTACGATGATTGCATTGCTGTACTTTTTTCGCTTTCTCGTCTTTTTTCCGAGCGTCGGTTTGCCCCATGGGCTCTTCGGGGAAGGCATTCCTATACCGCTTCTCCCCTCTCCGCCTCCGTGAGGATGCGAACCCGGATGCTGTGCCACTCCTCTTACTGTAGGTCTTTTTCCTAGATTCCTGTTTCGCCCGGCTTTACCAATAACCCTATTCTTCCAGTCCGCATTCCCTATTTGCCCCACCGTTGCTCTACAATTTTCATGAAATACCCGAATTTCGCCGGACGGAAGCTTTAATTGCACACTACTGCCGTCCTTAGATAAAACAGTTGCGGCACTACCTGCGCTTCGCATCATCTGTGCTCCAGATCCGGGACGTATCTCAAGATTGTGAACAACAGTCCCTGCAGGAATATAACGGAGCTTGAGACAATTACCCATCTGAACAGAAGCTTCTTTGCCTGAAACAATAGTTGTTCCTATTTTGAGCCCCAAAGGTGCAATAATATACCGCTTGTCACCGTCAGTATAATGCAAGAGTGCAATTTGAGCGGATCGGTTCGGATCGTACTCTATGCTAACTACGTGAGCTTTAACATTTTCTTTATCTCTCTTCCAGTCTATGATCCGATAGAATCGCTTGTGTCTCCCTCCTTGATGCCGTACTGCAACATGACCCTGATTGTCCCGTCCGGACTGCTTAGGCAAAATTGTATATAATCGTTTTGTTATCTTGGGTTGCATATTTTTACGCTTTCTTTGCTTGTTGAGTAGGCGCCGCTTCAAAGGCATCTATCGTTTGACCTGCCACAACTTCTACTAACGCTTTCTTACTCTTTGGGGCACGAATCACCATTCCTTTTTTTCCTACACGACGGGTTTTCCCATGCATTACAATCGTACGCACCTCTTTCACTTTTACCTTATAAACAGAAGCTACGTCTTTGGCGATCTGTTGTTTATTTGCCCAAGTATGCACGGCAAATGTATACCACCTGTTTGATGCCAACCGCAATGTTTTTTCTGTCCGTAAAGGTTTGATAATACTCATTTGTTTCATATGCAGTGCTTATACATCTATCCTGTCGCCTTACTTTTGGAGCCCTCGGCGATCAGTTCCCGGGGGATTCCCGACAAACGTTTCTTGCAAAAGCGAAAGCGACTCCTTCATGAATAGTAGTTTTTTATGTGATAATACTGTGTATGCATGCAATTGAGATGCAGGCATATACTCAACGCCGGGGATATTGCGCACCGCACGAACGACCAATTCTGCCTCTTTTGGCGTAACCAATAATGCGGATGAGGGTACCTTCAACAAAAACAGCATGCGAGCTATAGTTTTTGTTTTCAATGGTTGCGCTCCTAGCCCCTCCACAATAATGATATTGTTCTCTTGATATTGTTTCGTAAGAGCACTGGCAAGGGCGGCCCTGCGGAGTTTTTTGGATAAACCAAGCGTATAACGACGTGGTTTGGGTCCGAAAACAATACCGCCGCCAACAAATATCGGCGCACGGATTGATCCATGTCGGGCTCGTCCTGTACCTTTTTGGCGATAAATTTTGCTGGTAGAACCTTCTACCTCTCCTCGTGTTTTGGTAGAAGCCGTACCCCGCCTTTGATTAGCCAAGTAAACCCGCACAGCTTGCGCAAGAAGTACCTCGACGACAGGTGCAGCAAAAAGATGTTTGGGCAAACGAACGGTTCCCTGCTTCTTCCCCTCGATATCAACCACCCCACAAGATAACAGACTCGTCGCTGCGGACTTTGATACCGCTTTTTCTGACTTTTTCTGATCAGCTCGTTTTGTATTCGGCATATCTTATTTGATTTCCTTACTAATCAACAGTAAACAGCCTTTCGGTCCGGGAACTAATCCTTCCACTACCATGGTGTGATTTGAGGCGTCTACGCGAACGATTTTTAATCCACGCACAGTCACACGATCTCCTCCCATGCGTCCGGCCATACGCTTACCGCGATATACCCTTCCCGGTGTAGTTGTTTGCCCGATAGACCCCGGCGCACGTTCACGATCGGACTGTCCATGCGTTCTCGGCCCGCCGGCAAATCCATGACGCTTAACAAC